>Ga0187857_10001873_pt1 | contig 20158 bp, 14 predicted proteins | sample June2016WEW_8_10_FD_132984 | JGI IMG/M metagenome (GOLD analysis project Ga0187857, IMG submission 132984) | Peatland microbial communities from SPRUCE experiment site at the Marcell Experimental Forest, Minnesota, USA - June2016WEW_8_100 | ecosystem: Environmental > Terrestrial > Soil >... | reverse complement strand
CTCATAGGGGTCTGCCCGCAGGAGCCGGCAATCTACTCCACGTTGACTGGAAGGGAGAACGTAGAGCTCTTCAGGGACCTCCATTCGATGCCCAAGGAGGAGCTGAGGAAGAAGGCCGACGACTACCTTCAGAAGCTCGGCCTCGCCGACGACGCGAGGAGGAAGGTTGGGAAGTACAGTGGGGGGATGCAGCGGAGGATCTCCCTCATCATGGCCATCATACACAACCCCTCGATAGCCTTCCTAGACGAGCCCACGGTGGCGATGGACCCACAGTCCAAGCACGTCGTCTGGGACTTCATCCGGGAGCTGAAGGCGCAAGGGAAGACCGTGATCCTCACGACGCACTACATGGAGGAGGCGGAGGAGCTCTGCGACAGGGTTGGGATCATAGACCACGGGAAGCTCATAGCACTGGGGACCCCCCAGGAGCTCAAAGAGAGGTTCAAGGCCAAGGACCTCGAAGATGTCTTCATACAACTCACCGGCCGGAAGATAAGGGAGGGCGCCTGAATTGAACTCCCGAAGGATTTCGACCCTCGTCAAGGTCAACATCAAGAGGATCGTGAGGGAGCCCGCCGCCCTCTTCATGGTCATCCTGTTCCCGATCATGCTGACCACCTTCTTCGGAATGGCGTACGGGGGAGTTGGCGGAACCCAGACCACCTATCAGGTGGGGGTCGTCAACCTAGGCTCTTCCCCCATGGGTCCTTGGGGGCAGGCGTTCGTCGGGAACCTGACCTCGACGAAGATACTGCAGGTCCAGACGTACGATTCGAACGCCACCGCCCAGAGCGCCCTGCAGCAGGGAAAGCTCTCCGCGGTGATAATAATTCCCGCGAGCTTCGAGCAGAGCGCCGAGGCATACCGACAGAATCCCTCGAACCCCGCCGAGTGGAAGGTCTCCACGGTCCAGCTCTACCTTGACAGCGGCTCCATGTTCGCCGTCCAAGCTGTCCACCCCGTCGTCCAAGAGGCGCTCACCCTCTCGATATCCGGCGCGGCAGCGCAGTCGGCGAGCCTGCCCATCGAGATAGGCTCCTCCTCGCTGATTCAGGTGGCCAAATTCAGCACCTTCGACTACATGGTGCCTGGCCTCTTCGCGTTCTCGGCCATCTTCCTCACCATGATGGTGGCCCAGTCGTTCACCATGGACCGCGAGAAGGGGCTGCTACTGAGGATCAACACGACCCCGACGAAGGCCTCCGAGTTCATGGCCAGCCACACCCTTTCCAACATGCTCCTCGCGCTCCTGCAGGTGGGTCTCGTCTTCGCCCTAGCAAGCGCCATCGGGTACCACCCCCAGGGAGGAGCCTACAGCCTGCTATTCGCCTTCGTCCTCGTTTCCGTCTTCGCCGTCTCTTGCGTCGGGTTCGGCCTGATAACCGCCACGGTGGCGAAATCATCCGGGGCGGCGACGGGCATCGCCTTCATCTTCATCATGCCCCAGATGTTCCTGGGGACCTTCGTATCGGCGAACGCATCGGGGGCCATGGCCACGGTGGGGAGATTCGTGCCCAGCTATTACGTCACGGACGCCCTGACTTCGCTCTTCCTCAGAGGGGCCTCACCGACCAGCATAGCCGTGCTCACCGACCTAGGGATCGTCGCGGGGGTGAGCGTCGCCACGCTCCTTGCGGGCATATGGCTCTACCAGAAGTACGGCGGTTCCTGAGCAGCGAGATGGTGCTTAGATATGGCATCGACTTCTGAACCTCATGGAGGTAAGCCTTTCGTGGGCCCGAGCTGGAAAGGACTGTACCGAGTCGGCGGGGTACTATCGGTCATAACAGGCATCAGCGGACTTTTGGCGACACTCGGAGGGGCAACCCTCTACAAGTCAGGGTATCCGAGCAACGCTACCGCCTACCTGCAGCTCGTAGCACAACATCAGGGGCTGGCAAACGGCCTCTGGAGCCTCTGGATCATCGGTGACCTATTGGGCATAGCGCCGACAGTCGCCATGTACCTAGTCTTGAGGCGCTACAACAGGACCTATGCCCTCCTCGGCAGCCTAATTGCTGGGCTCTACCTGTTCTACGACATGAGCGTCACCGAGCTGAACTCGCTGACGCTCGTCAGCCTGTCCCAAGGGTACGCCAGCGCCACGACCGACGCCCTGAGAGCGTCCTACGTCGCTGCGGCCACCTATGGTTACGCTGCCCTTCCTCTCCAGACCGTCCTCAGCTTCGGGATTGGCTCGGTGGGGTGGCTCCTGTGGTGCATACCCATGGCGAAGAGCGTGTTTGGACCGAGAACTGCATTCTACGGTGCGATCGTAAACGTCATCGGCATAGTGGGGGCATTCGCCCCCATTGTTCCGTCATCCTTCATCCTCGGCATCCTGCAGTTCCTAGCTCCCCCCACTATAGGTATTTGGTTCATCGTTATCGGTTTCCAACTGTACCGCCACAGCGGTCAGCTGGCCAACATGGACGGCACGACTCCTTAGCCCGCAGAGATCTCCGCCCACCCTAAGGCTAATGACAACTCGGGCAGCGAATTCGACTCATGGAAGGCTCCTCTCCAGGACCACCAATCTGACCTTCGTCCCTTCCACGTCCTCTTCTATCTCTGTGGTTTCGACGAAACCTAGCCTCTTGTAGAACGCGATCGCCTTTCCGTTGAAGACTTCAGTCTTGACCGTTACTTTGCGGTAGCCGTCAGCGGCGGCGAACTCCCTTGCCATCCTGAATAACTCGGTGCCCACTCCTCTTCCGACAAGGCTCTGGAGCACGACTATCCCCGACAGCTCCATCACGGCGGAATCGACTTTCTTCATGCTGGCGAAGCCCACGGTCCTTCCTGCTTCCTCGGCGATGAAGATTCGAAGGGCTGGGTCCGTGAGCTTTGCCCTCAGTAATCGCTCGGAGGCGAGCTCGCGCATGACGTCGTCAGTCGCTCCGGTGAATCCCGAGGCGCCTGGCCCGGCTTCACGCCACGCCTCCAAGAAGAAGACGCTCAAACTGTGAAGGTCATGGAGTCTTGCGGCCCTGACTTGCATGGCCCAACAGGGGCTAGGTCTCGCAAATCAGCCTTTTGGTCATGGGATAATATCATGCAATTCCATTTCGGCCATGGGCCTTCTCCTTCTCCTGAAAAATCGAGAATCCAATCGACTGATGATTAAGCATCCACATGGAGCCGTATCCTCCCGAGTCCGTACTAGTTCAAGCCAAGGCAAACCAATCGCCCAATGACTATCACTCTTTTGGGATTGAACATAGCATCCTATGCCCCTATCCCGGCCGGAGAGAACGATTCAGGTAGCAAACCCTTATCATCTTGGCCATAGTAATTATGACCGTATGAGGACCTGTAGGGCTCTGGTCCTTGTCCTCTCTTTCTTCTTGTTAGCTTCACCCCTCTTCGCTTGCATTTCGTACGCTCAGCCTCCCCCAAGCGGAGACTGGGTAGTGACAGGAAATGAACTAATCCAAAGTGAATCAATTGTCCTAAACGGTAACCTGACCGTTCAATCGGGAGGAAACCTGTCACTGGAAAATGTAGTGCTCACAATAAACAGTCAGTACTCTGGTCAAAACGGTATCCTAGTCCAGCCTGGAGGTTCTCTCTACATCTACAACAGCGATATCACAGCTGGAAACTCGGCTAACAGGTACACATTTGTTGTAAACGGAAACAACTTTGTCATTGAGAACAGTCAGGTGTACGGAGTTGGATCGTGTGGTAGCGCCCAAGCCTCGAACAATCTGTTCAATTGCCTTCCCCGTGGTGAAGAAAATCACCAATTCACCGTCATTACTGCTGGCATGGTCGTGGAAACAGATAACGCCCTGATCGAGAACAACCTGTTCTCTCAAAATGCCATTGGTCTGATAGTCGGCGGCTCTAGTGTAACCGTAAAAGGCAATACTTTTCAGTCCAACGACTATTCCGCACTTGGACTCATCGACAGCTCAAACGATTTGATTACCGACAATACATTTGAACAGAATCCAGCTAACCTCCAACTATGGATTGCTTATCTAGGAAATGCCAATAATTCGCTAATCGAATACAATACACTTCTGACTGAAAACCTTCCGGCAGTGCCTACGCAGGCAAATCCTGCTTCTTGGACGGAAGGCTTTGGGCCGCAAAGCCGGTGCGATGGCCTTTTCTTAGATTCTTCCTATAGTAACATAATAACTCACAATAATATAACCGCACAAAATGTTGCTGTGGCTCTGGAGGGTTCTGACAATAACACTGTTTCAGACAATATTCTAGCTGGCGGTGAAGATGGAATCAACACCGGCGGACATGCTGTCGACTCAACCATCGAATCTAACACGATAACTGCTTATGGTACTGCAGCCATAACGTTAATGCTTGCACACGGTAGCGTGGTAGCGAACAACAGTATTTCAACGGTTGCGGCGTTAGGAATACAGATTGACCACACTTCAAACAGCACCATCCTCAACAACAACATTACCATGAATCAAGTCGGAGATGTGGTCCTATATCTCTCATCATCCAATAATGATGTCGTCGCAGGCAATGACCTATCGGGCGCCCTTCAAGGCATCTTGATCTACGACTCTTCTGACAACGGCACCATATACGACAACCAAGTTAGCGCCTCTTACAGCATCGCGATCGAAGGGTCATCCTTGAATCGTATTTATCAAAATGACTTTCATGACTTGAGCCCACCAGTAGGAGGTCCCTCCGACAATGGGAATAATTCGTGGTCTCTTGGCAAGATCGGCAACTATTGGAGCTACTACACGCCAGCAAATCTCAACAGCTGCGCCTATAACTCTCCTTCTTGCTTTGTAGGCAGTGCCACTTACAATCGGACGAGCATACCTCCGAACGGTACGGAGTTCTACTCCGAGCAGACTCCATTTACTATCTATCAAGTACCGATTACGCAACCCCAATTCGTCACATTTCCCATAACCTCAGAACCAGCTGTGGTGCCGGGGAACGTAATAGTGAATCAGGTCGTGCAGATGAATTCAGGCCACCTCCCAAGTACGCAAGGAAACTTGACGATTGTAAACAGCACTTTAATCTTAGGCAGCGAAGGCCAGGTGAGTTTGGGGGGCCCAAACTTGACGATAGATATCGAGAACAGCGAAATCCTCGATGCTGGCTACGGTTCAGGGATAGGATTAGGTGTCCCCGAAACTTCCCCCACTTCGTCGCTTGTGATAATCAATAGCACGTTGGATGGAGTCTCTCTTCAGGATCTAGACGCAATTAACATAACCGTAGAGAATAGCATCATTTCAGATTCTCAACAAGGCTACGGCATAACAATAGCCAATGCAGACTACGTGAATATTGTGAACAATACTTTTTCGTACGACTTCGCTGGAATCAGGACGAGTGGCTCGGAAGAAAACTCTGGAAGCGTGATAATTTCCGGAAACACAGTCTTGTATCCGGTTGGTTCAGGTATCGTTGTAAACGTCGGTCAAGCGTCGAATCCCTATACACTTGTCTCCGGCAATATAGTGACTGGCGCTTGGAATGGTGGTATAGCTGTTAGCGTCAATGCAACAATTGCCGGGAATATCATTTCAGACAGTCGCAGTCCGATCCAAGTGTCGAATTCTTTTGATAGCCTGATTGTAAACAACACGATCTCTAACTCGTTCACAGGCATATGGTTCAGTCAGTGTGGGAGTGACCTCGTCTACCACAACAATTTCATTAACGATTCTGTATTTCCTGGGTACTTGCCCGTTCAAAGCTTCGGCGGCTTCCCAAACACCTGGGATTATAACGGACAAGGGAATTACTGGAGTTCTTACAACGGAACGGACGCCAACTTGGATGGAATCGGGGACACCCCATTTGTAATTCCCGGCGTTGTTCAGGACAACGATCCGATCATGCAACCTAATGGTTGGCTTACAATGTTCTATCTGACGCTGCAAACAAACCTCTCAACGTCAACTACGTTCCAAATCAATGGAACGAGCTTCAGCATCGGACAGAGTGGTAGCGTTAAGCTTCCGCTAGGCTACATCGCTAACTACAGCATCTCCTTCGCACAAGACGTCCCTGTCTCGGAAGGCATTAGACTTGGCTTCCTCCAATGGAGTGACGGAACACCTTCTGCAAGCCGGATTCTCAGCCTGTCCGCCAATTCCACCGTGCAAGTCAGCTACATGAATCAATATCAGCTGACGTTAGGGATCTCCCCCTCTGGCAAAGGTTCCACAGAGCCCTCCGGCAGCAGCTGGATTAACGAGTATACAGTCGTGAACATCACGGCGACGCCTGCACCAGGCTGCAACTTCACCGGATGGAGCGGCGACGCTACCGGGACGGCAAATCCAACGCAGGTAACCATGGATGGCCCGAAGAGCATCACCGCCAACTTCCAAGGCACCCCCGGTCCCGAGTCCCCGTGGGTTCTGGCATCCTTCGTCATCCTGATCGCCGTGCTCCTGGCTGTGGTCGTCGTAGTCAGACATAGGCGTCAGCAGAGCCCGGTTCGAACATAGCACCCTTTGTCCCTATCCCGGTCGGAGCACGATTCTAGCAAGTGAAACGGGTATGAGGATATTACAAATTCGCACCGGTCTCTTTGGCGTTCTAGGGCGTATAGCAACTATATTGTCCAAATCTCATATCGAATTTTGGTGACTTGAACCCGTTCAGGTTTAGAGCCCGCCCAACTCTGCCGACGGTTGGAAGAGACATCTAGTCACAGCGATTCTGCAACTCCGAGGCGAGGATTCATTTGATACATGAAGTGCCTGCTGTCCTTCTCACGGAAGCAGATCCCGGCCGAAACCAGAGGCGGCTAGACGAAGTCGTCTCATCAAAGCTTGGCCTGCCCGATTGGCGCAGGAGTTCGTCAATTCGGCACCGTTACAGGGGAAAGGAGGATCATCTAGACCAGGGGTATAGGACCAAGAGCTTCCCCCCATAGCGCAACGCTGATATAGGTAAACGTTCCCACTTACTGGGGGTTCATTGAGGGCGGACTCCAGGCCGGAGCCAATAGAATTCGCCTAGACCTGGGGCTCTGGTTTGGCTTCTTGTCGGAGGGCCCCTTTCTCTCATTAGACCTTAGTCGTAATTGAGCCATTGGTCTGTCCGTTTAGGCTGAGCCCGGTTTTCTGTCCTGGCATATCGCCTTCAGGACGATGCTGAGCTACACCAGACTGTCCAGGACACCATCGACGTTCAGGTCGTTCACCGGGCTGGAGGTGCCAGAGTTCGACGCATTGTACGCGAAGGTCGAAGGAGCCTACCCCTCCTTCGAGGAGAAGAGGCTCTCGAAGGGAGGTGACAGGAAGAGGGAGGTGGGCGCCGGCCATCCGTTCAAGCTGTCCCTGCGGGACAGGCTCCTCATGCTCCTGGCCTACTACAGGCTCTACGTCACCTCGACGCTGGCGGGGTACCTGTTCGACCTGGGCCAGACGAACGTCCTCAAGGACATAAGGATGCTCGAGCCCATGGTGAGGGGGTGCGTGCCGCTGCCGAAGAAGGTGCATGAAGTGACGAGGAGGCTGAGGACCATCGACGAGGTCGAAGAGTTCTTCCCCGGCTTCAAGGCGTTCGTAGACGCCACCGAGCAGGAGATCCCCAGGCCGAAGGACCCGAAGAAGAGGAGGACCCACTATTCGGGCAAGAAGAAGAGGCACACCGTCAAGACGCAGCTCACCGTCAACTCCAAGGGGCTGATAGTCCATAAGACAAACCATGCGAGGGGGAGGAGGCACGACCTCTCCATCTACCGGCAGAGGCACCCGGACCTCCCGAAGGAGGTGGAGCAGGATTTCGACAGGGGATACGACGGGATCAAGAAATACTTCCCAGAGATGAAGTGCGCCATCCCGTTCAAGAGGAGGGGTCCAGGGAAGGGGCACAGGGGAGAGAAGGCGAAGGAGCTCACGCCCGAGCAGGAGGCGTTCAACGCGGAGCTCTCGAAGGAGAGGGTCGTGGTGGAGCACACGATATCGAGGATGAAGAAGTTCAGGATCATGGCGGACGAGTTCAGGAACAGGCTGAGGTGCTACGACGCCATGACGGACATCGTGGCGGGGCTGGTCAACCTCAGGATACTCGGGAAGGAAGGATTCTGACAGGGTCGACAGGACGTTAGCGGGGCGGCTTCATAGAGGATAATTACGACTAAGGTCTATTGACATATATCACGCGATCTTCGGCGATAGGGATTTGCCTCCCGTCGGGTTGAAAGTACAACAAATGTTGATATCTAACCCCTGCGCCGAAAACAAGAGTCCTGTGAAGCCTGTAGAGCCGATGTCAGATCCGAAAAGACTTCACGGCTCGTATGAAAGCCTCTATGTTCTCAAACGGCGCTGACGGTGGTATGTCGCAGCCCGTGCTCCCAACAACGTTCTTACTCCCCTTCACCTGTTCGAGCATCATCCTTACGTTACTAGCGATCTGCAGAGGTGTTTCGAACAGCAAATTCGTCGGCGAGTAGTTGCCGAAGACGAGGAAGGAGCTTGGGACAGACGCGAGCGCATCGGCCAACTTGACGTTCTCGTCGAGGCTTATGCCTGCCACCCCGGTCTCCACCATCTGTTTCACCAAGTGACCTGACCTGCCGCATATGTGCAGAACGACCCCGGAGGACACAGCGCTCCGGATTTTCGAGATGCGAGGCTTGGAGAGTCTCTCGAATAGCGCCGGTGAGATGAGGCTAGACGACGGGTCCGCCATCACCAGGAAGTCAACCCCGGCCGCGTCCAAGGCCTTGGAATATCCTGTTACGACCTCCGTGCAGCTATCGAGGAGCTTGAGTACTTTTTGCTCCCCTTTGAACGCGCCCTTCAGAAGGTTCTCGATCCCGATTACCTGACCTGCCACCGTGAATGGCCCGGTCACGAAGAAGCCATTTGGGACTCCCTTGATTCGTTCGGACATCGTCCTGGCTGCCTCCACCATGGACCTCGCTCTGGGTGGCTCGAGTACTGGAGCCTCGGCTGCTTCTTCGAGCGAAGGGGTAGCCCCTATCGACGGAGCTTCAGCCCCCTCGAAGATGGGCTTCGCTCCGAATGCCTCGGCTTCCACCGTCAGGTCCAGCAACGGGAGCGCCACGTCCGGCCCGAACTTCTCTACGTTGTGTCTTGCGACCTTGGCGTGCAGTTCAGGGTTCAGGAGGCATTCCATCGCGCTCAGGCCCAGGGCCCTAGCGCCGGGATAGCCAAGTATGGGTGCTGCACCCGTGCGTCCGAGTGACTCGAAGTAGTCGAGCAGCTCCATTTATATCAAAACGGCCTACATTGCAAGGTCTATTTAGCATTACAGAGCCAGCTGGGCCAAGGCGCGCTACCAAGTTGAGGTACGACCGTTCATTTAGTCTAGTCCAAACCTGATGAGATAGTCAAAGACCAAACAGGGCTGGAGTACGGCCGCCAGCACGGCAGATGCCCTCTTTCTACCAGCAGGGAAGCCTAGGGGTCTCATCTACCTTCGTTTGTGCCTCAGCCTTCGGCCAGGAGCCTGCGGACCAGCCCCTTCGCCGCGACGGCGTCCGGGGCGTAGCCGTCCGCGCCTATCCTGTCGGCGAAATCCTGTGTCACCGGTCGCCCCCCGACCACCACCTTGACGCTCTGGCGGAGGCCCGACCGGTTGAGGGCTTCAATCACTGACTCCATGTAAGTCATCCTGGTCGTGATCAGTGAGGACATCCCCAGCAGTGCGGGCTTATGCTCGATGACCGCCTGGACGAATCGCTCGGCGGACACGTCGACACCCAGATCGACCACGTCGACGCCGACTCCTCTCAGCATCGCTGCCACCACGTTCTTGCCGATGTCGTGAGTATCTCCCTTCACGGTGCCAAGCACCATCTTCCTCGACGGCCCGTCGAAAGATGGACCTCCCGCACTCCGTAGGATTTCCGTAGCACTCTGAGCAATCTCTCCCGCGGCGAGGAGTTCGGGTATGAAGTATTCCCCCGATTCGTACCTCTTGCCCACCGTGTCCAGTCCCTTGGATATGGCAGCCAGAATCATCTGGGGGTCCTTCCCCCCAGTCAGTGCACGCCGGCAGGTCGCTTCCGCTTCGGCTTTGAGGTTTGCCACCTCGTCCGCGATCTGTTCGAAGATGTCGCCTGCCAAGCTAAAGGACCTCTTGGTCATGCCTGAACCCGGTCGCCGCCTCTATCATGGCCCAGACGTTCTCTTCTTGGGTGCCCCTGGGCACGCCTCCTCCGGTGCTTAGTGCGTAACCTCCCCCCGGGGCGCCTATCGATATGAGCCTCTCACACTCTGCCTTGACCTGCTGAGGAGTCCCGTTCAGCAGCACCTTCAGGGGATGGATGTTCCCGATGAGGGCGACCTTTCCTCCAAGTCTCTCCTTGAAAAACGAAAGATCCCAGTCAGGGGTGAAGTTGTTGAAGACGTTTATCCCCAGCTGAGGGATGAGGTCAACGACGCTGCTCGTGTCGCCGTCGCTGTGCCAGTACTTGACGGCATGAGGGAAGTTGGAGTAGAAGCGCTTGGCGTAAGGAAGGTAGAATTCCGCGAATCTCCTTGGGCCGACGTATCCCGGAAAGTCGTCGCCGAGGCCTACGCTCGTGAAGGGCCTCCCAGTGGCCTCCTGTCGCACCTTCGCCCATTCAATCAACGTCCTGGTGCAGACGTCCAAGAGCTCGTGGGCGACTTCCGGCCTGAAAACGAGGTCGGTGAAGAACTCAGACTGTCCCCTGACCAGGCAAGCCAAATCGAAGGGGCCCATCGACGACTCAAAACCCACGTTCTCGGCGCCGCACTTCTCCGCCATGTATCTGTAGGCCGCCAGCGATCTGTTCATCAGTGGGACTTCACTGCAGTCGGGGACTTCCAATCCGTGCACTTCGTCCGGGCCACCGATCGCCGGTCGGATGGTCGCTGGGTTCTCGTCTTCGAGAGAGATGGGGCAGCCCAGCGCTTGGCATTCTGCGAGTTCTTCGTAGTCGGGCTCCAGTCCGAAGAGCCTCAGGTATTTCTCCCTTACCTTGCCCTGCACGTCGGTCATGATGGTGTAGTCTTCGATGTACCTGGCCATCGAAACCCCCGTCGCCCCGGTGAAATAGTGTGCTCCGATGAAGAGGGTCAGCGGGACCCTGTCAGGCACCCCCATCCGCTCCACGACCTTCAGCCGCTCTTCGTTGGCCGCCCGTATGGCTTCGCTGCTGGCGAAAGAAGTGGGCATGGCCGGGAAGATGGCTATAGGTAAATATAAACGATTCCGGCCTATGGCCTAGGCTGGGGTCTACGATTGCTGCTCTTCGAGCCGGACGGAAAACGCGTACCGGCATTGCGAGGAGCCTCCCTGTTGGAGACTGCCCAGGGAGCGGGTGTGACCCTGACTTCGATTTGCGGCGGCGAGGGAACTTGCAGCAAGTGCAAGGTGATTGTCAAAGAAGGCGGTGATGCCCTGACGCCGGTGACTGGTATCGAAAGGAATTGCTTCAGCGAGGCCGAGATAGGGGACGGCTATCGCCTCGCCTGCGAGGCCCGCATCGGGGGCCTTGCCGAGGTGACCGTTGAGATCCCACTAGAGAGCAGGAGCGCATCCTACCGCCTCCAAGCCGAGGGTTCGGAGACCCCCGTCGCTTTGGACCCGTCCGTGACTGCCGTCCATTTCGAGGCCGTGCCCCCCGGTCCCGGCGTCGCCACGGCTGTGGACGAGTCGGTCAGAGACGCGTTGAAGAAGGCGGGCATCAGTATTGACCTTGTGGACAGCCGATGCCTGGAGGCCATCGCACCCGACCTTCGCGGGCTCGGCTGGCGCGGAGAGGCCATCGTCTACGACCGATCGCGACTCATGGCCCTTGTCAAGGACGGCACGCCCCTCCTCGGCATGGCCTTCGACTTGGGGACGACTAAGCTCGCTGCGTACCTCCTCGATCTGCGGACCGGCAAGGTCTTGGCCACCACCTCCCAGGTCAATCCCAACGTGCTCTACGGCGACGACGTCATGAGCAGGCTGAGCTACATCGCTGACCACCCTGAGGGCTTCGAAAGGCTGAGCGCGTCCCTGAGGGGGGCCGTCAGCCAGATGATCGGCGACGCTTGTCGCCAATGCGGAGAGGAGAGGTCGCACGTCCGCGAGATGGTGTTCGTGGGGAACACCCTTATGCATCACCTTGCCATGGGCCTTGAGCCCTCTTCGCTTGGATCCTCCCCCTACGCGCCGATCACGAGGGAGACCTGTCGAGTCGAAGCTCGGTCGCTGGGGCTGGTCGCTGGGGCTGGTTGCATGGTCTACTCGCTGCCGAACGTCGCCGGTTTCGTAGGTGCCGACTGCGTCGCCGACGCCTTGGCGGCGGGGTTCGATCGCAAGGAAGGAACTGCGCTGATGGTGGACATAGGGACGAACACCGAGCTAATTCTACTCAAGGACGGTCACCTCTGGACCGCTTCGACGGCCTCAGGCCCTGCGTTCGAGGGTGCGCATATCAAGCATGGGATGAGGGCAGCATCAGGCGCGGTTGAGCATGTCGCCCTCGACGAAAGCTTGAGGGTCAGATACCAGACGATCGATGGCGCTCCGGCCTCCGGGATCTGTGGCTCAGGGACGATTGACATAGTCGCCGAATTGGTGCATCATGGAATGATGGATGAATCTGGGAGGATGCGCACAAGCCAGGTGAATTCCCTGATCGTGGAGGGCGCCGATTGTCTAGAAGCTGTCATAGTCCCTCCGGGAGAGAGCGCCAGCCGAAGGAGCATCACCTTCACTCAGAAGGACACCAGGGAACTTCAGAAGGCGAAGGCGGCGGTCGCAGCTGGGATCGCCATCCTGATGGAGAGGGCCTCTACGGTTCTAGAGGAAATTTCGGAGCTCGTCGTGGCAGGCGCCTTTGGGACCTATGTCGACATGCAGAACGCGATGGCCATCGGCATGCTCCCCCACCTCCCCCTCAACAGGGTCAGGCAGGTTGGGAACTCGGCCGGAACGGGAGCCAGGATGTGTCTCCTGTCCCGGGAAGCAAAGGTAAGGGCGGACCTGATAGCTAGGAAGATGGAGTATGTGGAGCTGGCGGGAAGTGCGGTCTTTCAGGCGGCCTACCTCAGATCCCTCGGCTTCCCCCCACACAGAGGCCCGTCTCCCTGAACTCTCCAAGATGAGCTGGCATCGAAGGCTGTGCCTAGCGGATTTCATCGACATCCTGGTACCATTTCATGGTAGTTCCGATTCTCGCGCGCATCTTCCAGCGTGCGCTCTTTGGAGAGGCCTGGAGTGCAGCCTCAAGGGCTTCGATCTTACTCAGGACGTCGTTGCGGTCTCCATCGGTTACGACCTCGCATCCGTCCAAGTACCGCCTCACCTTGTCCAAGTTCAAGGTGGCCGTATGATGGAAGCCCCAGTCTCCGGAGAGAAGGCCGACGATGTACTTGGAGTTGATTTCGTCCCTGTCGCCTTCGCCGAATTGGTGGGCCCTCAGCAGGACGATGATGTCCTTGATGTCCTTCTCGTTGATCTGCACGATCTGGAGCTTCTGCAGCAGAAGGTCGGCGAGAGGGAGCGCCGGATAGTCGATCTCCAGCCTGTTTCGGAGGTCAATCGAATGGCACATCTCGAGCCTGTCGAAGAACACATCGACTTCGGGGACCGCTCCGTCGGTGAAGGTCAGGCGCTTCCTCACCATGCCCAGGGGGCTCTCCGCATAGGAGTACCCCCTCCTTTGAAAGAACCCGGGGATCTTCGAGGCGAAGCGCGAATGGGTCATGAAGTCGATGTCAGAGAAGACTTCCCGGCCCAGGGAGCTCCAGAGCGAATCGAACCCCCTGCTGGAGACGTAGATCGGTATCCCGCCCAACAGTCTGAGGGGTATGTTCTCCTTGGCGGCCTCTTGGACGCACTCCAAGGCCTCGTCCACGAACACGTCCTTGGAAGGAGGCTCTTTCAAGGCTGAGTCACCCGGTAGGTCTCCCTTCGACCGTATCCGTGTCCACGTCGGATCGTGAAAATCCCAAATCGCGAAAGGGCGTTCTGCGTTAGGAGCAAAAGGAGTCATCCCTCCACTCTGAAATACCGGACCACTCTATCCCTGTCGATGTCCACCACATATCCTCTCAGGATTCCCTGGCTATATTCGCTGCCCGGGTTCAGGCAGACGGTGCGACCGATGGTGGTCTCTCCTGCCGATTCGTGAATGTGCCCGAACAGCCCTAGCTTAGGCTGGTGCTTCTCTATGGCCTCTCGAACCGCCGTGCTGCCGGCGGGGCTCATCAGTATGTTCGATCCGACCCTGACCGGTCTCAGTTCCCCGTCCAACTTAGGACACATGTCCAGCCCCGAGCCGTAGGGAGGGCAGTGGAAATTGAAGATGAGACGTCTCGAGTCGCGAACTTCAGACATCATTGTTTCGATCCTTCTTCTGAGCTCCTCTTCAGAGTGTTCGTCGAACGTATGCCATGGCGTGTAGTTTGTGGCGCCCATGCTGATCATTTCGTGATTCTCATCGAGCGATACGACCTTCGATGTGGGATTGGTAACCGACTTCGACTCTTTCAGTACCGTAGGTATCGCCGGGTCGTCATCATTCCCGGGCATCATGTAAAATTTGATCCCGGTTTCCGCTAGGCTCTGGTCGGCCAAACGAATCCAGTCCCGCATTCGTTCGACGACGAGTTGCGTGAAGAGCTTCGAAGTCTTCTCCGGGTCGCTCCCGACTTCGGCGATCTCCTCCGGGTCCGCGACATACGGATAGCACCCCGCGTCCGCGATTCGCCTCTGGAGGGCCTGCAACTCGGCCGGGGACCTGGCGGTGAAGTCCGAACCCAGGAAAGAGGCCTTGTAGACGCCGTCGTGCCGTGCGATTGGCGTGATCTTCTTGCCAGTCAGATCTCCGCTTACGAGGACAACGTCTTCATCGTATATCCTGCGCTTCGCTACGCTGAGCGCCTTCCGGAAGCACACCTCCGACCCGTGTACGTCGCAGCAATAGTATATCCTGGTCATCGCGGCCTCATCCTCGCTCCGGCGTCATATTACAAGTGCACCGATGTAAAAGAAGATGCTCCCTACTCCGGTGGGATCTCCTTGAATATCTGGTTCACCAGTATCCCTCTCTTGAGGTTGTACGACCGAACCGCGTAGTAGATGACCGCTCCAGCGATGACCACCCCCGCAGTGATGACGAGTCCGCTGTCTACCGCGTATGACCATACGCTCTGGCCCGCCGTCTGGCCGAATCCGCTGCTGAAGCATCCGAAGAAGTATATCGGAACCATTAAGCAGATCAATAGGACGCTCATGGGCAGCAATGCCCTCTTCCACGGCACCGCTTCAAAGATTTGCTTCCTCCTCAAAGCGATGATTATGCCGCAGATGGCCGGGAAGATGAGAGCTGTGAACGAGAGCAGGTCGCTCCACCAGAAGTATACCACCGGGTTCAGCCCCTCGATGGTGAAGTAGAAGAATATGGCGGCCCCCACGCCCTCTACTACGAAGATCTTCCACGGAACCCCATGCCACATGTTCGTCAGTGACTTCGGTAACATCCTGTCCATCCCCCAGTAGAGCATCTGCCTGTTGATGTAAAGCATGCTCGCAGGGACGATGGCCCAGACCGCAGCCAACCCGAAGATTGCCATGAGGACCCAAAGCGGCCAGAGGCTAGGAATCGCGATCTGGGCCAGCAGGCCGTTTATGGGAGGCAGGCCCAATGGCGCGCTGTTCGTGTTCCAGTACAGATAGCTCCAGCTGGCCACAGCTTCGTACCCGAGGATCTTCGCGAGCCCCCAGACGTACAGGATTTGGTAGACGAAGTACACCCCGAGCATGCCGAAGATCGAAAGCGAGAGCGTCTTCTTTATGTCCCCGCGAAGCTCCCCCGCGATGGAACCCGGATACATGCCGCCCAACGCGGCGAAGATCACGTAACCCATGAGACCGGCGAGGGCGGCGTAGGTCAAAGTCCCCGTGAGGCTGAAACCGTTCGCCGCGGCGGTCTGTTCGATTTGGCTGACGGACATGCCCGTCATTGTCTGAAGGTTGGATGCGAAGTTGGATGCTCCCGCTGCCGCGCCTATGAGCACCCCCGCAAAGCCCAAAATGCCAAGGACGCCTATGGCCACGAACAAAGCGTACATCCTCTTCGGCGGGATTAAGCAGAAGAGCATGCCGAGTATGACGGTCAACATCCCGATTATCCAAGTCCATGGCGAAGAGGAAATCCATGCAGCGCTTCCCGTCACACCGGCAATGTTCAGCATGCCGACGATAAGCCTCAGGTTTCGTATCATGATGGCGCCCATGTAACCCCAGAGGGGGATCCAGCCCCATATTATCATCCAGGAGTTGATCCAGCCCCAGAATGGTCCCATGACCCTCGATGGGACGACGTAGTCGGCGCCGCTACGAGGCATAGGCGTCACGATCTGTACGTACACGATTCCCAGCACTACGTCAACCGCGATCATGATTACAAAGAACCAAAGCAGCGAAGGGAATCCGAGGATCAACGGTGCCGAAATCAGGCCCAGGTAGGCTACCGACCAGCCGAATTTCGTGCCCATCGTATCGATCCAGTTGAAGAACAGAGCCTTCACAGAATTGGCCTCTTTCACGAGCCCCGAAGACTTCCTCGCGAACATTTTGTCTTCTTGATCTGTCATAGAGCGCCTTTCCTCTCCGTTATTGATGTCAGGGTAATTATATAAACTTACATATAGCGGGGTCTATCTATTCGTCCGTACGACCTCCAAGGTAGACAGTCGCGTGGGCCCGGACGGTGCACGTGCTCGGCCGAACGGGCAGCCTTATGCTTCCCTGGTGACCCTGCATTGGATGGCCCTGAAATTAGGAGAGCCCGTCACAGGATCGACTTCGTCGAGGTCTGTCAAGGCGTTGCAGTTGGCCTCTTCCCAACCGTGGGGTATGCTGACACAACGTGGGTGAATGTCGTCGGTAAGTCTGGCCTTCATCCTGATGCTGCCCTTCCTCGTCCTGATCAAGACGAACTCCCCGTCCGCTATTCCCCGTTCCCTGGCCGTCCTGTAATGGATCTCGGCCAGTGGCTCTGGCATGGTCGCCCTGAGGCTGGAAAGCTGGCGCCATGACGAATGACTGTATGCGAGTGACTTCGCTCCGGTGGTCAGCAGGAGGGGGAAGTCGGAGGCGTCCTGGCCAGAGGTCTCAGCTAGGTTGCTGATGACCGGAAGCGCATCGTACCCGTATTTGTGGAGCACCTCTGAATACAACTCCACCTTTCCAGATGGCGTCGAGAATCCGTTCTCCTCGTAGCTTCTGTATCTGAGAGCCGGTCCGCAAAGGATGCCAGAAGGATGCCTTTCAAGCTCGGCTACAGTAAGTCCTGTCGGCTGTAGCTGCATGTCCACAGCTTCTTCGATGCTATCCCAAGGGAACTCGTCATGGTAGCCCATCTTCTTCGCCAGCTCAAACCAGAACTTCCAATCCGGCCAGCATTCCTCGGCAGGCTCCACGGCCTTGATACCCCACATGGCATAGGAGCCTGCGCCTCCGTCTCCCAGCACGTCACCACCATATGTGTAAAGTCTCGGGGTCTCCAAAAACGTCGCGGCCGGAAGTACGATGTCGGCCAGCCTAGCCGTCTCCGACATGAATACGTCGATCACCACCAGGAAGTCCAGTTTCTTGAACGCCTCCACCGTCTTCTCGGTTTCACACCACGTCAGAGCCGGGTTGCAGTAGTCGACAATTGCGGCCCTTATGGTACGGCGCTTGCCTTCCAGAATCGCTCGGATGAGGGTTCCAGAAGGGACGGAACCGAGCATCAAAGTGTGTAATGGATATCTCTCAGCCCCGAGTGGCTTGCTTCCAGAAGGTAACCTTTCAGATAGCGAGATGTCGGCGAGCCGCAGCCCATGGTCGAAGACGTTGCCACCTGGAACGTCCAGGTTCCCCGTGATAGCCCGCAGGATGGCGGTCGCACGGAGAGTCTGAAATGAGTCACGGGTGACATCTAGGGCATTCCCCAATTCCATATACGCTGGCTTCAGGGTCGCATACGCCCTGGCGGCCTCCTCTATGATTCCCGCGGGTACGGTGGTAATCTCTTCGACCTCCTTCGGCTGATAGGCTTTCACGTGTTCCTTCAGCTTGTCAAAGCCTGACGTCCATCTCTTGACGAACTCTTCGTCGTAGAGCTTCTCTCCGATGATCACGTTGAGCATTCCCAGCGCGAGAGCCCCATCGGTCCCTGGCAGCAGCTGGAGATGGAGGTCGGCTTTCGCTCCCGCGGTCGTCGTCCTTGGGTCGATGACGATGAGCTTCGCTCCTTTCCTCTTAGCTTCGGAGAAGTCCTCCCAGCTTACAGGATTTGACGCCGGCGGGTTGAACCCCCACAGCACTATGCATCTGCTCTTCCTGATATCTCGGGAGCGAAAAGCTTGAGCGCCGAACGTCAAAAGGTCGGCCATTACCTTGGGACCGACACATAGCTCACTCATGGCGCCTAGGTTCGGGGTTCCAAACACGTTCATGAACCTCTGGATGAACGGATCAACGGTGCGCATTTCAATTACGCCAGGAATGCACGCCAGCGATTCGGCGCCGTGCCTTTCCTTCAGACTTTTCAGTTCTGCGGCTATGACGTTCAACGCTTCCTCCCATGAAATGCGCCTCCAAGTTTCGCCTTCTCTTTTCATCGGATGCTTCAGCCTGTCAGGGTGATACAGCATCTCTTTCGCAGCCAGCGCCTTCGCGCACACCCTTCCCTCGTTCAGGGGAGAATCTTCCATGCCCTTGATGTCGACGACCCTGCCGTCCGTAACATGGACTTCGAGTCCACAACGGCGCGAGGATGAGCACTGACACATCCCACAATACGTCTTCGCTACTGAATCCATGGTCACAGCCTCAAGGGAAGGCCTGTCTTTCTACGTAAATCGAATATTTTACCATATCGGATGCAGTTGCTAAGCTCCGGAAGCCATGCTCCGTATAGGATGGGAATGTAATCAAAAGGGTTGACAGAGTCGGCAATATGACTTCGGTCGTCAAGACCTTCTGCGGCATGTGTCAGTGTTCGTCATCCCGTCGTTGTGGTCTTGACATGTACGTCTCGAATGGCAAGGTCGTTTCAATCAAAGGCATTCGGGAATCTCCGCTGAACGAGGGGCGGGTCCTCCTGGTACGCGTAGCCCATCCTCCCAAAGAACTTCGGAATCCTCTTTGCGAAACGAGAGTAGCTCAAGAAGTCGATGTCGGAAAAGACCTCTCTCCGGAGAGAGCTCCAGAGAGCGGCATAGTCTCTGCTACGGAGGTAGATCGGGATGCCGCCGAGTAGCCGGAGAGTCAGATCCTCCTTGGCTGCCTCCCGGACGCATCTTAGAGCCTCATTGACGAAGACATCAATGGACAAGGATTCGTTCAGAGACGCATAACAGGTTGTCTCCCGGGCTGGCCGTATTTATCTTCTAAAGACGTGTCCGAAGCACTCGCGCGGGCCTGGGAGGATTCCTCGTCAAGGCTCTCCCCGGCGTCCTATCAAGGACTTGACGAAGACCCCCTTTCCCGCAAGGGCCTCGGGAACTACGTCTACGGGCTCCCAGATGATCCTGCAGTCGGGACCCATGACCAGCCTTATCTCGTCGTCTACGTGCCGCTGCCAGGCGATGTCGGTCTCATCGGAGTCGAGGAGGACACGTGAGGGAAGAGAGTAGCGTACAAGGACGTGCACACGCTCCACGAAGCCTAGCAGAAGAGGGCCGACAAGCTGTCTAGGGACGAGGCCGCCAAGAAACTGGGGAACAAAGAGAGCCCCAGATGACCCCCATAATGCAGTTGTCTTGTGATTACGAATCCGCTGTTTGGACCCAATCAGGCCTTAATCCTTCCGGATACGAATAGTCTAATTGGCAGCCCGGGAATGCTTCTGGAAGGCTGACGAAGCAATGGCTTGTTTAACGGCTACCGTTTGGGCACAGTTTTGCTTTGCGACGGGTTTTGCAGCCAGTCGTTAAGCTCCTCTTTGATTCCTGCGAGACCTTTCGCCATTTGCTCTGTTGTTGTGATGATTTCTTCAGGCGAGCCAGAAACGAAGCCACCCTTGAAAAAGACGTCAAAGCATTTTCGACCGTCCCTTTCGTCCAACAGCACAACGAACCCCGGTTCTCCTGCTGAACCATCGCACAGGTTCGCACTGAATGCCCTTACTTCGCCTTTCGCTCCCAACCATTCAAGTCCTCTGTCAGCGCTTTCCTTCTGCTCCAGAACTTCACGTAACATG
>Ga0187857_10001869_pt1 | contig 20177 bp, 4 predicted proteins | sample June2016WEW_8_10_FD_132984 | JGI IMG/M metagenome (GOLD analysis project Ga0187857, IMG submission 132984) | Peatland microbial communities from SPRUCE experiment site at the Marcell Experimental Forest, Minnesota, USA - June2016WEW_8_100 | ecosystem: Environmental > Terrestrial > Soil >... | reverse complement strand
CCGCGTTCCCCCTCACCCCTGCCCTCTCCCCAGGGGAGAGGGGGAACTTCCGCCAGTCAGTCGACGAAACCAACGGCTCCGGGATTGACGACTGTCGGCCTTGGCTGTTCCCTCTCCCTGGGGAGAGGGTCAGGGTGAGGGGGAGCGCAACGACCCTGCGCAGACCTCGCGGCGCGGCCCCGGGCCCCAGCGCGCGGGTGCCGGTATAGTTATAAGATAACAAGATAGTTACAAGAAAATGTTTGCTTGACATCCCCTTTGCGGTGCGTTACTGGATACCATAAGTGATTCAATAGTCGCCCTTATAAGGCTGACTTTTTTGTTTGTGTGTTTAGATTAGGTTAATTGACGGTGCAGATAATGGGGTCTCAAGTTGGACACGCCGGCTGCGCCGGCGCGCTTCCGGGCGGGCAGTATGGCAGATACTTGGCAACCGAGCAGAAACAGAATGAAAACGGAGGAAAGGCTGTTGAGCCAGCAGTTAACGGGACCTAAGCGGTTATGGTTGGGCCTGGTTTTTCTTGGCTGTGGCGTCCTGGCGGGGCGCGCGGACGTTATCACGTGGGTGAACGGCGCGGGGGGCAACTGGAGCGTGGCCGCCAACTGGAGCCCGAACCGGGTGCCGGGCGCGGCGGATGACGTGTTGCTCAACGGGGCAGGGAACTACACCGTCACCGAGGACGGCACCAACTCGGTCAACAGCCTGACGCTTTCCGGCGGGGGCATTACGTTTTTGGTGCTGAGCAACCGGACGTTCGATGCCCTGGGCGGTTTCAACGTGAGCGCCGGGGCGGTGGTGGACGCGGGGACGATCAACTGCAGCGGGCTGGACCTGAGCGGGGGCGCGATCTACGGGCCGGGGTTGGTGAGCCTGAGCGGCTCCAATTTCTGGACCGGCGGCGTATTCACGCTTTCATCTCAGCCCCCCGGCACGCTGGCGCTGGCCCGCGGGGCTGCTTTCACCATCGCCGGCACGGCGGACCACGATCTGCCCGGGTGGACGTTCAACAATTCGGGCACGGTGATCCACACGGGCGGGCGCGTGCGCGGCGGCTACGGCAGCGTAGTCAACAACGGCGGTTTCTGGGTCGAACAGGCGGACCAGACCTTCAACGACGATTACGGAAACGGGCCATTGTCTTTTGTCAACAGCGGCATCTTCCGGAAGACGGCCGGCAGCGGGGCCACGACCTTCCCGGGCGGCGTGCCCCTGTCGAACAACGGTCTGGTGGACGTGGAGAGCGGGACGGTTTTGGTGAGCGGCGGGGGCGCCAGCAGCGGCACGTTTAACGCTGCCACTAACGCGGTCTGTAATTTCAACAACTCCTTCACGTTCAATGACGGCACGGCCTTCACGGGCGCAGGGCTGAATCTGGTGTCGGGCGGGGGCGCGGGCTTTTATGGGGCCATAGCGTCGACCAACCTTCAATGGGCGGGCGCTAACATCGGCGGCGGCGGCGTCATTAGCGGGAGCTGGACGTGGACGGCCGGCTACATCGTCCCGGGCAGCACGCTCACAGTGGCGACCCATGGCGCGCTGAGCCTGGCGGGAAATAACGGGACCGACTACGAGCTTTACGGCGTGCTGACCAACGCGGGGACGATTCGGCTGGTGAGCGGCAACCTGCGGACCCGGGGCGATTCCGGGGAGGGGAACGTGGTGAACGCGCCTGGGGGATTGGTTGATTTGGCGGCGGATGTGTCGCTGGACTCGTACAGTGGGGGTAGTATCATCAACCAGGGAACACTGCGCAAGTCGGGCGGGAGTGGCGCCGCCTCAATCAATACCGCGCTCTATAATTACGGGACGGTGGACGCGCAGAGTGGAACGATCGCGGTCAACAGCGGCGGGAGCGCCAGCGGCGCCTTCATCGCGGCCGCCGGCGCGAGCTGCGACTTTGACAGCTCGTTTTCGTTTATGGCCGGCGCTGCGTTCGGAGGGGCAGGCACGAACCTGCTGGCCTCCGGCAACATGAGTTTCAGCGGGAGCATCCTCTGCACGAATCTCTATTGGGGGTCGGGCGCGAACATATTTGGCACGCCGACGATTCCCTCCGGCAATCAGCTTTACGTGGCGGGCGCGAGCAACGGCAACAACGACCTCTTTGGCTCGCTAACCAATGCGGGCGCCATTCGGGTGCTGAGCGGGACTCTGCGGACCCGGGGCGATAATGGGGCGGGGGACCTGGTGAACGCGCCGGGCGGGTTGGTGGATTTGCCGGTGGATGTGTCCTTTAGCTCGTACAGTGGGGGGAGTATCATCAACCAGGGGACACTGCGCAAGTCGGGCGGGAGCGGCATCAGCTACATCTATACCGCGCTCTACAATTACGGGACCGTGGACGCGCAGAGTGGAACAATCGCGGTCATCGATGGCGGGAGCGCCAGCGGCGCCTTCATCGCCGAGGCCGGGGCGACCTGCGCCTTCGACAACTCGTTTTCGTTTGCGGCCGGCGTTGCGTTCGGAGGGGCCGGCACGAACCTGCTGGCCTCCGGCAACATGAGTTTCAGCGGCAGCATCCTCTGCACGAATCTCCATTGGGGGTCGGGCGCGAGCATATTTGGCACGCCGACGATTCCCTCGGGCAATCTGCTTTACGTGGCGGGCGCGAGCAACGGCTTTAACGACCTCTTTGGCTCGCTCACCAATGCGGGCGTCATTCGGGTGCTGAGCGGGACCCTGCGGACCCGGGGCGATTCTGGGGCGGGGAACCTGGTGAATGCGCCGGGCGGGTTGGTGGATTTGTTGGCGGATGTGTCCCTGAGCTCGTACAGTGGGGGCAGTGTCATCAACCAGGGAACGCTGCGCAAGTCGGGCGGGAGCGGCGCCAGTTCCATCTATACCGCGCTCTACAATTACGGGACCGTGGACGCGCAGAGCGGAATGATCGCGGTGAACAGTGGCGGGAGCGCCAGCGGCGCCTTCATCGCCGGCACCGGCGCGACCTGCGTCTTTGGCAACTCGTTTTCGTTTATGGCCGGGGCTGCGTTCGGAGGGGCAGGCACGAACCTGCTCGGCTCCGGCAACATGACTTTCAGCGGGAGCCTCCTTTGCACGAATCTCTATTGGGGGTCGGGCGCGAACATATTCGGCGCGCTGACGATTCCCTCCGGCAATCTGTTTTACGTGGCGGGCGCGGGCAACGGCTTTAACGACCTCTTTGGCTCGCTAACCAATGCGGGCGCCATCCGGGTGGTGAGCGGGACCTTGCGGACCCGGGGCGATAATGGGGCGGGGAACCTGGTGAACGCCCCAGGCGGGTTGGTGGATTTGTTGGCGGATGTGTCCCTGAGCTCGTACAGTGGGGGCAGTGTCATCAACCAGGGAACACTGCGCAAGTCGGGCGGGAGCGGCACCAGTTCCATCAATACCGTGCTCTACAATTACGGGACGGTGGACGCGCAGAGTGGAACGGTGGCGGTCAGCAGCGGTGGGAGCGCCAGCGGCGCCTTTAACGCCGCGGCCAAGGCGGTCTGCGATTTCCCCGCCGGCTATACCTTCACCGACGGGGCCTCCTTCGGCGGGGCGGGGGCCAAACTGTGGTCGGGCGGGACCATGTCGCTGAGCGGCAACCTCGCCGCCACCAATCTGCAGTGGGTGGGCGCGATGTTGAGCGGGACCTGGGCGTTTGCGCAGGGCAGCACGGTGTATATCGTCAGTGCCAACAACCACGATCTCCCCGGCGCCAAGCTGCTCAACTACGGCACGATCGTCCACAGCGGCGGCGCGGTCCGCGGCGGCTACGGCGCGGTCATTGGCAACGAGGGGCTCTGGCAGGAACAGGTGGATTCGGACATCAACAATGCTTATGGCGGAGCGGCGAGCAGTTTCCTGAACAACGGCACGCTGGTCAAGAGCGGCACCGCGGGCACGACCACCTTCGAGCCAAACTTCTCGTTCACCGACGGCGGCACTTTGGACGCGGAGTCCGGCGTGGTGGCCATCAACGGGGGTTACACGCACAACCAGGCGACGTTCCGATTCGGGGCCGGCAGCCCAACCAACTACGGCCAGGTGAGCATCTCCGGCGCGGTCACGCTGGCCGGCGGGATGGCGCTGGCGCTGCTCAACGGCTATGTCCCTGCCACCAACGACGTGCTCACGCCGCTGAGCTTCGGCTCGGGCAGCGGCGCCTTCACCTCCTTCGATCTCGCGCCTCTGTCCGGCGGCAAGAGCTGGAAAGTATCCTACAATGCTGCAAGTGTGTCCTTGAGCGTGCAGGGCCAGGGGACCAACGACACCTTGCAGATCAGCGGCACGGTGCTCGACATGCGGGGCCGCCCCGTCGCCGGCGCGGACGTGTTCGCGCTGCCGGGGGCCGCGCTGACCAATATCGTCAACGGGAGCTTCGAGGCGCCTTCCATCGGCACCACGGCGTGGGTGAATTACGGCATCGGCTCGACGAACATTCCCGGGTGGACGGTAATCGGCGCGGCGGGGGACGACGTCCAGCTTGTGAGCAAGTACTACGCCGGCCCGGCTGAGGATGGGAATCAGTATTTAGATCCGGGCGGAAGCGCCGGTGGAGCGGGTGTTTCGCAGACTTTCTCTACGGTAGCCGGGCAGGGTTACGGGTTGTTCTTCTACGAAGGCGCCCAAGCCATTCATGGCATCAACCCGTCGCTGGGCGTCACGATTGGGACCAACTTCTCTTCGTTTGGCGAGCCCACCGCAGGCAGCGGCCTGCACTGGACACTTCGCGAGGTCTTTTTCACCGCCACGTCGAACCTCACCACGGTGGCATTTACGGACCTGACCGGAAGAGGCGACAATGACAACTTCGTGGACGACGTGGTGCTGGCGGCGCCGGATTACAACTCGGTGCTAGGGGCGGTCACGGACAGCAACGGCCACTACCAGATTGCGGTGGCCAACGGCATGTTCCAGGTCGGCCTCAACGATCTGCCGGCGCTGGGCTACAACAACGTCCCGGCCTTGCCGGTCACGGTCAGCAATGCCAGCGTAGTGGTGAATTTCACCCCGGGCCAGTTCACGGGTCCGAGTTATACGGTCGCCCTGGCGGCCAATCCGCCGGGCGCGGGGACGGCGGCGGGCGGCGGGACCTTCGTGTCGGGCAGCACCATCACCGTGGAGGCCACGCCGGTGGCCAGCCCGCCCTACATTTTCGTGAACTGGACGGAGAGCGGCGTCCTCCAGAGCACCAGCCCCGATTACAGCTTCGAGGTGGAGCGCAGCCGGGAACTCGTGGCCAACTTCACGCTGCCGTTGTATTCGATCACGGCCAGCAATAACCCTGCCGGGGCGGGCACGATTAGCGGGGCCGGTGATTATTACTACGGCACGACGAACCTCCTGACGGCGACGGCAGCTTTCGGGTACGCCTTCTCGAACTGGACGGAGGGCGCGACGATCGTGGGCAAGGCGGCGACTCTCCAGACCATCGTCACTACCAACCATGCGTTCACCGCCAATTACGCCGCCGTGAACCTGAGCCACGTGGTGACCACCGCGACGCAGCCGCCAGGGCTGGCCCGCGTGGCGGGGGCGGGCACCTACGCCAACGGCGACACGGCGAATTTCAGCGCGCCGGCCAGCATCACCAATGCCCCTTACATCTATACTTTCGCCCAGTTCACCCTGAGCAACACGGTGGCCAGCACCGCTCCCGCATTCAGCAAGACCTTCTCGACCCTGGACCCGACCAACCTGCAATACGTGGCGGTTTATAGCACCAGCACGATTCTGCCGGTCTTGATCAACGTCACCGCGAACTTCCGCGGCCTGGTCCCGGCGACCACCAACTTTATCCTCGCTCTGCAATTCGACCGGATCATGAACACGAACGTCCGGCCCGCCTTGACGCTGACCAACCCGGCGGCCACCCTCCAGCCCACCGTGCCGACCAACGGGCAGTGGAGCTCGACCGCCCTGGCCAACGATACTTACGCCGCCGCCCCGATCACTTTCCGGACCGGGATGGATGGGACGAACACCCTCTGGGTGAGCGGCGCGCAGGACCCGGGCGGCAAGGTCCTGGCCCTGACCAACGCGGCCAGTTTCCTGGTGGATGCCACCCCGCCCCCCAATCCGGTCCTGAGCATTACGGCCTCGAACAGCACCTCGGCGGTCGCGTCCTGGACCGGCTACGCCGCCCCGCCCGACCTGAACGGGTTCCGGGTGTACCTCCAGGCGACCAACTTCAGCGACGTGGCCGGCGTGCCGGTCCTGACCGGCCTGGGTCCCGGCGCGCGCAGCGTCCAGTTTGTGGGGCTGGCGCTGGACACGCCCTATTACGCGGCCGTGCAGGCCTTGGACGTGGCGGGCAACGGCATCTCGAGTGTGACGCCCTTGCGGTTCGTCCTGCCTACGAGCCTGCCGCCGCCGGTGATCGTTCAAGTCACGCCGACGACCCTTGGCTCGGCGTTGGTGGGCTGGCCCTCCTACAACACGGCCAGCTTGCTGGGGTTTGCCGGCTTCCGCGTCTATTCGGCCCAGGCCAGCTTCAGTTCCGTTGCCGGCCTGACGCCCATCGCGACGTTGGACGCGTCGGCCCAGTCGTATCCGGTCACTGGGCTTGACCGGAGCAAGACCTATTATTTTGCCGTGGTTGGGTTCAATGGCACCAATGGGTTCAACGCGAGGGTGTCGAGCGTCCAGTGGTCCGACCCGCTTTCGGGCAACCTTGCGGCGAACCTGACCGTTGGCGGGCCGGGACAGAGCGTGGCGACGATTTATCACAGCATCGTGGTGGTCAGCAACGCCACCTTGACGATCCTGCCGGGCACGACGCTGTTGTTTGCGCCCGGCACGAGTCTGACGGTCCAACAGGGTGCTTTGGCGGCCAACGGGACCGCGCTCGCTCCGATTGTCCTGGATTCGGCCAACGACGCTGCCGGCAGCAAGCCGGCGCCGGGCGACTGGGGCGGGGTATTGCTGGGCAGCGGGGCGGGGGCCTCGAGCCTGAACTTTGTCGAGATTCTCTACGGCGGGGGTTTGTCGATCAGTGGCTGCGCGCCGGCGGTCCAGGCCCTCACCGCCGGCTTGAATGCCCTGAGTGGTCTGGCCCTCCTGGATGGCGCGACGCTCACCACGAGCAACGCGCTCCTGACCGCCAACGGCATCGGCCTGCAGCAGTCCGACACGGCGGTGGCGACGATTGGCAACTCGGTTATCCAGAACAACGGCACGAACGCCCTCGCGGCAGGCAGTGCGGCGTTGAATGCCAGCGGCAACTGGTGGGGGACAATGAACGCGCGCGAGGTGGCGGGCCAGGTGCAGGGCAACGTGCTCTACAACCCAATCCTGAGTTATGAGCCGGTGCTCACGCCGGCGGCCGGGACCGTGGGCGGGGTGACACAGGTGGGCAGCGACTCGGTCAATCTGCAACTGGCCTGCCGGACGGCGAGCCAGATGCGGCTGAGCGAGGATTACACGTTCCCGGGGGTGTTCTTCCAGGCCTTCACCAACTTCGCCAGCTTCCCGCTCTCGGCGGGCGGGGGTTTCAAACACATCTTCATCCAGTTCAGCAGCTTGACCGGACAAACCAACGCGCCGATCCAGGTGGATGTCACTTACATCACTACGGGGCCGGTGATCAACGCCTTGAGCCTCACAGAGGGGCAGACGTTGAACCGGCCGCTGACCGTTACGGGTTCGGCGACGGCGGTGTTAGGGATGGAGGACGTGGAGTTGTACGTGGACGGGGTATTGGCCGGCACGAACGCCGGCGGCAATCTTTCGCAGTATCTGGACGTTCGGCCGCTCAACAACGCGACTCATCAGGTGGAGATGCTGGCCCGCGACACCGCCGGGAACATCGCCACGCTCGAGGAAGACGTGGTCGTAGCGGCGACGCCGCCGCCGCCGCCGGTGATTACGTCGCCCGCGGCAGACCTGGCCACCAATACGGACTCCCTTGCCGTGAGCGGCACGGCCGAGCCGCGAATCACCGTGCGGCTGGTCGACAACGGCCAGGTCCTGGGCGCCACCAACGCTGACAACTCCGGCAGCTTCACCTTGGCCACAACGAGCCTCGTCGAAGGCGTCAACACACTCATCGTCGCCGCCTCCGACAACACCGGGACGACCCCCTCGGCCGCGCTGCACGTGACCGTGGAGACCCTGCCGCCGGCGGCGTTGGTGATGAACCAACCGGTCTATAACATCGCCGCCCAGGGCTTGAGCCTTGCTTGGCAGTTCGCACCGACGGGCAAGCGCGCTTCGACGTTCCAATTGTTCTGGGGCCTTTCACCCTTTACCGCCACCAACCAGGCCACCGGGCAGTCTCCGCCGCTGACGGCGATGTCCGATCTGCTGCAAGGGCTGGCGCCGGGGACCTATTATATTGGCGTGGTTGGTTATGACGCGGTGGGAAACCCGAGCCCGCTCTCGGCCCTGGTGCCGGCCGTTTATGATCCGACGCCGCCGGAACTGACCGTGTCTTACAACGTCGCCTCGCCGGTCGGGGCGGTGCCGGTGCTGGTCACGCTAATATCCAGCAAGGCGCTGGCGGCAACGCCCACGCTGACCCTGCGTCCCTTCGGCGCGGCGTCGCCAACGCTGATGAGCCTGACGAACGTCGCGCTCAACACCTGGCAGACCGTGTTCGCCGTGACGCCCGCAACGCCGTCGGGGTTTGTTACGGTGGCAGCGGCCGCCCAGGACCGGGTGGGCAATCCCTTTGTGGGCATCCCGGGCGGTCCGCCCTTGATCGTCGATACGACTCCGCCGGGCGCGATGATCTCCACCCTCCCGCCCGCGCCGGTGCAGACGACCAACAGCGTGACGGTGAGCGTGAGCGTGGTCCTGACCAAGCCCCCCGGACCGGCGCCCATCCTGGCGTTTACGCCGCCGACCGGGAGCGGCGCGCCGGTGGCGCTGACCGGCGCCGGCACCAATTGGAGCGGAACGCTGGCCCTCACGCCGGCGATGGGGTCGGGCTTCGGCCAGTTTGCTTACCGCGGCCAGGACAACCTGGGCAACCTCGGCAGCAACATCCTGTCCGGGGCTCAACTCGAGCTTTACAACACCGCCCTTCCCTTGCCGCCCCCAGCGCCCGGCGGTTTGGCTGCCACCAGTCAGCCCGGCGGCTACGTGAGCCTGACCTGGAATGCCGTCGGCACCGCGCAAATCTATCGGCTCTACCGGGAGCCGGGAACCAATCTCACCCTGCCCGCAACCCTGGTTCAAGACAACCTGGCCAGTAACAGCGTCGTGGACCTGCCGCCGGCCGACGGGCTTTACAGCTACGGCGTCAGCGCCAGCCGCTTTGGCTCGGAGAGCGCGCTATCGAATGTCGTGGTGGCGCTGTCCGATCGCACCCCGCCCCCGGCTCCGACCAATGTCATCGTGTCGGCGGCGGCCAGCGGCGTGCAGATTACCTGGCAGGAACCGGCCGGGGGGACGCCCGACCATTACGCGGTCTATCGCAATGGGGCGGTGATTGGCACGGTCTCGAGCCTGGCGCCGGTGATCGACTACCCGCCGCGCGGCACCAACAGTTACATCGTGGCGGCCGTGGATGCCGTGGGCAACCAGAGTGCCAGCGCGCCGGTCCTCTTCCAACTGCTGGTGTCGCCGGTGGACAACCTGTCGGTCTTGGTGGCGCCGGGTCAGACGCCGGAGTTGAGTTGGAGTTCAAGCGATACGACGGTCGCCGGGTTCAATGTGTATCGGAATGGCATCCGGCAGAACGGGACTTTGCTGAGCTCTGCCGCCTACGTGGACAACCTGCCGTTGTCGGACGCGCTGCAATACGGGGTGACGGCGGTTAATGCCGCGTCCCAGGAAAGCCCGGCGCGGCTGGTGACGGTTTGCCGGGTCGGCCTGGGTTTGCTGGTCAATGCGACAGGGAACGGGACGAATAACCCGCTGCTGATCAATTATTTTGACCAATTCCAAGTTCAGATCACGAACTTGAGCAGTTCTGCCAGTCTGCCCCTGGCCCAGGTGGCTTGGAATCGGGCCGTGCCTGGCTTGGAGCCGTTGGAGGTGACCCAGACGGTCACGACAAACGTTGGCCCGGGCACGACGCTGCAGCAATCTGTAATCGTGCCGGAGGCCTCGCTCACGGCGACGCAGACCCTGCAAGTGAGCCTTGTCCAGCAAACCGGCAGCGCTGGGAGCAGCGTGACCTATCAACAGACCTTTACGCTGGGCAACGTCCGCGTCCCTGGCGCCGAGATGGCGGTTTCGGTCAATCAACTGCCCCTGGCGGGCGGCCTGACGCCGTTCCAGGTGCAGATATTCAATCGTTCTTATGTGCCGATCCAGGTGATCGTGGCGCGGGCCAGTTTCGCGCAGCCGGGCGATGTTTATATCTCAGTGAGAGACGGGCTGGGGCAAGAGGCGAGCCGCACCCCGTTCGGCGGCAGCCCGCCCGGGACTTCCGTGCTGGGCGACGGCACGGCTTATGTCAGCATCCCGGCCCTGTCCTCCATCCAGTTCACGGTGCCCGGCGTGCTGGTGCCGGCCTCGCTGGCGGGAGTGACCAATGTCAGTTTTGTGGGGGTGGCCAGCGCCATCTACAACCAACTCGGAACCACCGACCAAACGATGTCCGGCCCCCTGAGCGGGACGGTGGTCTCGAGCCTGGCCCTGCCGCCCTACTACGGCACCCTGGAAACCGATAAGATGCTCTACGCAAACGCTCAGCCTATCGTTATGACCGGCCAGGCCATCAGCCAGGCTACGGGCAAGCCGGTCCCCAACGCGGCGTTGAACATCGGTTTTGCAACCCGGGGCTACAAGTGGCATCAGGCCATCACGACCGATACTAACGGCAACTACCAGTACGTGTATAATGCCCCGCCTGGGTTCGGTGGGACCCTGAACCTCTGGGCCGCCCATCCGCTGGTGGTCGACCAATTGAACCAGGCCCAAGTCATCCTCTATAACGTCTATGCCAACCCGTCCTCGGCTGACATCGAAATGTCCAAGAACGGGACCCTGGACTTCTCGATCCAACTGATCAACCCTGGGGACCTTCCGCTGACCGGCTTCACCACGAGCTTTGCCGCTTACCAGGTGTCCGGGACCAACCAGATTCCGCTGACCAAGATCACCGGCACGAACCTGGCGGGTGCGGGCTTGGCAGTCGGCCCGGGCCAAAGCCAGACCATTAACCTCCGGTTGGCGGCCACGATTGACGCGCCCGACACCGCGCAGGTGGCGTTCACCTTCACCTCCGCCGAAGGCGCGGCCGTGACCTTCAGCGGCGCTGTGTCGTTGTTCCCGGCGGTCCCGGTCTTGAGCGTCCTGCAACCGGCGGCCGGGTATCTCGAGGCGAGCCTGAACCGGGGCGATCAGGTGACGGGCCAGATTGTGATCAAGAACACCGGGCTAACCGATTTGAAGGGCATCACGTTGCTGCTCCCGACCAACAACTGGATAGCGGTCAACCTCCCGGTTTCGGCCAATGGCGTCATCCACCTGCCGGATTTGCCCGTGGGCCAGTCCAATGCCATCGGGGTGGTCTTCAGCCCGCCGGTGGCGACGCCGCTGGCGTTTTACTCCGATTCCATCACCGTTCAAGGCACGAACATGGCCACGCCGTTCTCGGTGGGGGTTTATGCGCTGGTGACGTCGGACTTGACCGGGGGGATGCAGTTTTACGTGGATGACATTCTGGGGGAGGCGCTAAGCGGGGCGTCCATCCGCCTGCGAAACAATTTGATTTCCGCCAACCTGGGGCCGTTTTATACGGACACCAACGGGCTGGTGACGGTCACCAACCTCGAGGAAGGGTCCTGGAACTGGCAGGCGTCGGCGCCAGGATGCTCGTCTAGCGACGGCGCTATGACGATCATCGCGGACCAGACCGGTTACACCCACGCCCGCTTAAGCCGCAGCCTGGTCACCATCAACTTCTCCGTGGTGCCGGTGCCCTTCTCGGATAATTACACGATCCAGATTTCGCAAACTTATGAGACGTTCGTGCCGTTCCCGGTGCTGGTGCTGACGCCGCCGGTGACACAGTTCAACAACGTCTCCCCGGGCTTCCAAGCGAGCTACACGGTGACCTTGAAGAATGCCGGGCTGATCCAGATGGAGGACTGCAATGTTACGGGCGGCCAGGATAACATGTCCAGCCTCCAGCCGTTGATTACCTACATGCCGGTGGTCTTGCCGCAGCAATCGATCGATATCCCCTTCGTGGTGAACTTTTGGGGTGCAACCAACGGCCCGGGGCCCGGCATCGCAAGGCCTGGGGTGGCCGCGCGGGGGCGACTTGGCGGCCATGTGCCGAAGGGGGAGGAGAATGGACCACCCGCCTTCCTGGAAGGCTGCCTCCCCGGAGATCTCCTGGGCAATTTGCCCGAGGTAATGAAGGCTATCCAGGATTACATCAACGCCCTGGCGGAGGCCGTTGGCCGCTGCCCAACGGACGGCACGCAGGTGCCCATTAGCGCCTCGACGCTGGTCGCGTTGCTGCCGGTGCTCGACGTGGCCTTGTCGTTCGAGGCGATGGGCGAAGAGGCGGAATCGTGCCCGATCATTGTCGCAACCATGATCGGCTGCATTATCGGCAATCTCCTCGGACCAGGGCCGATTATGAATACCTCCGGCCAGGGGCCGGGCTCCCCGCAGAGTGTCGGCTACACCGATGGCGGCTGTCTGGCGCCCGATACGCTGGTGTTGATGGGGGATGGCAAGCTCAAACCGATTTCGGACCTCAAGGCCAACGAGCGGGTCCGGAGCGGGGAACGCTCGGATAACCTTGCGGTGGTCATGGAAGTGTATTCGCGCATGTCCTCGCAGGCGCGCCAGCTCACCCTGGCCGGTCCGGGCGGCGCGCCCCGCGCCGGGTTGACGGTCACGGCCGAGCACCTGCTCTGGGTTGATGGCAAAGGCTGGACGGCGGCGGCGCGGGTCGGGCCGGGCGATTGGCTCTTTGACTCGCATGGGCGCCGCGTGCGGGTGATCGGCAACGAGCCCCTGGGGCGCAGCCTGAAAGTCTATTCGCTGCGGCTGGCTGTGGACAATGCGTTCTATGCCAACGACCTGCTGGTACACGACCTGTGCGGGTTGGCCGCGCCGGTGGCGGCGCGGAAGGCGACGGGAACGCCGCCCTCAGGCGGCAGCGGCGTCAGGTTGGCATCGCCGGTGGCAGCGCGGAAGCCGATGGAGGTGGCCCGATGAAACGAGATTCAAGAGTTTTGAGCTGTGTGTCGAAAGCCGTCTTGGGCCTGGCCCGGAGCCTTCACACCCAGGCGGGACGTTTCATTAGCACCGTGGCTTCAGCCCGGTGCAAAAAGGCGCCTGGGGCACCGCAACCGTTTCAACGGTTTGGCTCGGAGCGCGAAAAGCCGTTAAAACGGCTGGGACGGCTCGCAGCCTGCCTACACCGCGCTGAAGCGGCGGTGTTAACGAGAAATTGGCGGCTGGCCTGTGGAATGTCCTGCCTGGCCGGGCTTTGCCTGTGCCTCTTGCCTGCCGGCGTCCTGGGGCAGGAACAGCAGCAAGGGTTGTGCGCGCAGGTGAAGATCGTCATCTTGCAGCAGTTGACTTTGGAACGGGTCGGCTTCCTGGCGACGCTTCAAATCACGTGCAACGACGCCAACAACCCCATCACCGGCTTCAACGCCAACCTGACCTTCGAGAATCCCACCCTCTCAACGAACGGCGTGGCGAACGACTCCTCGAGTTTGTTCTTCGTCCAGCCGCCGACGTTGCAGAACGTGACCAACGTGAGCGGCGCGGGCGTGATCGGGCCCGGCGAGACCGCCACCGTCAGTTGGTTCATTATCCCCACGGTGTCGGCGGGCGGGACCACGCCCAACGGCATCCGCTACAATGTGGGGGCGAGTCTGGGCGGTCAGATCAACGGCGTGGCGATACCGCCGGCGGCCCTGACGGTCTTTCCGGCCCCGATTACCGTCCAGCCGGATGCCCAGTTGGAAATCACTTACTTTCAACCCCGCGATGTTACTGGCATGGACCCGTTCACCGGGTTAGGCGCCCCCATCCCGTTCACTTTCGGGGTTCTGGTGCAGAACGTCGGCTACGGACCCGCCAATAATGTGGTCATCGCGTCGCAGCAGCCGAAGATTGTTTCCAACGAGCAGAACCTGATCCTGGTGGCGCAACTGCTGGGCTCCCGCGTGAACGATTCGCCGCTCTCGAACGCCAACTTGACCGTGAACCTGGGCACGCTCCAGGCCGGCCAGGCGACCAAAGGCGCCTGGGACATGATCTGCACGCTCTCGGGCACATTCCTGTCGGTCGCGGCCAGCTACACGCACTCGACCGCCCTTGGCGGGCAGGAGACCTCGCTCATCAAATCGGTCAACGCCTATCTCTTCCTGCACGAGGTGCTAGACGACCAGCCCGGGCGCGACGGTTTCCGCGATTTCCTGGCCGACACGAGCGGCAAATTGGACCCGATCAATAACCTGATCCCCGATTCGCTCTACGAAAGCCAGGGCGGCGTCTATCCGGTCAACATGCTCACCAATGCGTCGGTGGCCGGTTCGGGCAATCCGTTCCAGGTCAATCTGAGCGCAGATTTCAGCGGCTGGGGGTTCATGCGGCTCCACGACCCCGGCCAGGCGCTCCAGCCCATCGGCAGCGTCGTGCGCTCGGACGGCAAGGTGCTCAACACCAACAATTATTGGACCAACATCCACTACGAGCCAGGGTCCAACTTCAAGGACACTTACCTGAACATCTTCGATTACGTGGGCTTGGGCGCCTACACCTACACCGTCACTTACACGAACATTCCACCCAACACCAATCCGCCGGTCACAACCCTGATGTTTGCCGGCGCCGCCACCTTTACCAACGGCGCCTATTATGTCACGCCGACGACCCAGATGTATTTCCTTTCCCAGGACGCCGCTCCGGTCACCATCTATGACAGCGTGGACGGCGGCCCCTTTGCGGTGGCGCTGCCGTTCAATTTGACCGTCCCGGGCCCGCACCAACTCTCCTTTTACGCCAAGGACACGAGCGGCAACCAGGAAACCAATCATACCGTCACCCTCATCCTGCCGGGAGCGGGCTCGCTGGGTTTCAGTTCGGTCTCGGCCTCAGGGCAGCCTCTTTTCAACCCCGGCGGCGCGCTCTCCGTCCGGCCAGGCACCGTGCCCATTACCTTCCAGCCCTCCCCTAACCCTCTGGCCCTCAACGCTCAACTGGACATCTTTCAGGGGGTAGTCGGCTGGGCTACGGTCTCCAATGTGCCGGCTTCCCCCACCGCCGCCACTTCGGCCTCGTTGCGCATCGGCGGCACCCATGTCGATTTCTACACCTATCAGCTCAACTCCGGCGCCTGGAGCGCCGAGCAGCCGGCCACTTCTCCCCTGAGCCTCTCGGGCCTGCCTGCGGGAAACAATACCGTGTCGGTCCTGGGCCGGTCGCAGTACGGGAACTACCTGGATCGGAGCAACGCCGTTATGGTGAGTTGGGTGGTGGATGCATCCGCGCCGGCGACCACGGTTACGGGCGCGCCGGCCACGCCCTCGTTGACGGGCTCAGCCCAACTGACGGTGGGCGGAACGGGCACTTACCGATGGGCCCTGGACACCCTCGGCCAGGACTATTACCGCGCGCCAACCCCGGCGGCCAATCCGCTGGTCCTGACCAACTTGGCCCCCGGGCCGCAGGCCGTGTTCGTGCTGGGTCAGGGCCAACCCACCAACAACCCCACGAGCGTCGCCTGGACGATCGACCCGCTCTACGGCTACGACCAGGGCGCCCTGCCTGGCGTGCTCAGCCTGGCCTTCACCAATGTCGGCGGCGGTCCCGTGACCTATAACTGGAACGGACTCAGCAGCGCGGGCGTCATCCAGCCGCCGGGCTGGTACACCGTGCGTATGGCGATTACGGATCCGCTCGGGAACACCAACTTCACCTTCGCCCTGGCGCAGGTCGGCACGCTCTCGGGCGCCAACACCGTCCTGGCCGATGTCACGCGCGGCCCGCAGAACCCCTACGCCCGCGGGCGCTGGACCGTCTGGCAGGATCAAAGCGACGGCCACTGGGAGATTTACGCCCAGGATGTCACGGCCAGCAACAGTCCGATCGTGCAGGTCACCCACACCACCTTGGCCCAGCAGAACCCGCGCACCGACGGACGCTACGTCGTGTGGCAGGGGCAGCAATTGAACGGCAGTTGGGATATTTTCATGAATGACCTGAGCGGCACCAATGGGCCGCAGGCCCTGACCAGCACCCCGGGCACGGATGAAACCAGCCCTGCCATTGACTGGCCCTGGGTGGTGTACCAGGCCCGCCCCACCGGCAATACCAGCGCCCCCTGGCAGCTTTTTGCCATGAACCTGGCCGCGTCCACCAACTTTGCCGTGTCCCCTACCACTCAGAACGAGCAAAGCCCGGACGTGCAGGCGGGGCGCGTGGTGTGGCAGGATTTGCGGAATCCGGGGGCGGGGGAGATTTACTTGTGCAACCTGGAAACGGCGCAGTTGATGCGCTTGACCACCAACCTGTTTGGGAAGTTTCACCCGGCGGTTTATGACAACTGGATCGTCTGGTCAGACGCGCGGAACCTGGAGTTGGACCTTTATGGCTTCGACCTGCTCCGCAACCGGGAGGTCCGGATCACTAACACGCCGGAAGACGAAACCCAGCCTTATCTCAACGGAGAGTGGGTCCTGTGCATGGAGAATTCCCTCGGTCCCCAAACCGGCAACGGACGCTTGATCCATCTGCCCAGCCTGGCCGCAATCCCGGTCACGCACACCCCCACCCTCAAGGCCTTGCCCGCCCTGGCCGACGGTCGGGCGGTGTGGCAGGAGACCCCCGCCAACCAAGCCCAGATTGTGAGCGCCCCGCTGCCGGCCTTGCAGGCCGTTTTCCAAAACGCCAACGCTCTGGCCGTCACGGCCGGCATGGTGTCCTACGCGCAAAACGCCTACGGCCTGCTCTCGCTCTGGGGCGCCAGCGGCGTCCAGGCCGTCACGGAATACAGTGCGCTGGTGCCGCAGGTTGTCTCCCAAACCGCCTACCTCTCCAACGGCGCGCCGGCCGGCGTCAATTTCAGCCTCCTGCCCGGCTCCTTCCTGTGGGTCCAGTTCAACAGCCTCCAAGTGCTTGATCTGGGCCTCAACAACAGCTCCCCGCTCAACCTGGCCGCCGGTGGCAACGCGTTCGGTTACACCGCCTTTCCGGATGGCTATACCGCTTACCAGTTGTTAGGGCAACTGGGCCTGTCCAACGCCCTGGCCGCGCGCATGCTCGACGCGGAGTCCGGCCGCTGGCGCGTCGCCGAAGTCCAGAACGGCGCCCTGGTCGGCGACAACTTCCCCATCCCGAACGTGGCCGTAGTGATGGTGGGCTTGGCCCATCCCGTCAACCAGTTCGTGCCCCAATCCCAATAGGCCTATATGCAACGAACCCAATTCTGCCCGGATTCAGCAAGCGGCACTTCGTATCAAGCCTGTCCCAAAAGCCCCGACAAAGTCTTCCATTCGCCGGGCTTTGGGGACCGGCTCTGGTTTGGAGCAGCGTCCCGACGCACCGGGACCCTCCGGGCGTGCCTCGCCTGGGCCATCTGCCTTGCGCTTGCCCCGGACGCGCGCGCCACGACGGCGGCCCATTTGCGGGAGGAACTGGCCGCTGGCGCCAAGGTCGTCCTCATTGATGTGCGAATCCCCACTGCCTTCGCGCAGGGGCATCTTCCCGGCGCCATCAATATCCCCGCTTCGCTCTGTTCGCAGAAGCGCCTGCCCCCATTGGGCAGGGTGGTCGTGTACGACGACGGACTGGGCCGCCAGAACAGCGAGTCGCTTCAGGCTGCCGCTGCCGCTCTGGCCCAAAAGCCGGGAATCACCGTGGACATCCTCGAAGGCGGATTCGCCGCCTGGGAAAGCGCGCACGGCTTGACCACTCGCGGCCGAGGTATCCACCACGAAACGCTCAACTACATCACCTACGCCCAACTGAAGGCCAACAAGGCCAGCGACGTCGTGTTAGTCGATTTGCGCAAGAAGACGCCCGCCCCCCCCTCCTCCTCTTCACCGCAGGCCCTGGCTGCCGCCCCCGAGCCGCTCACCGACCTGGGCCGGGAGTTTCCCGGGATGACCTTGGCCAAATCGGCGGCTGACCAGGCGCTCAACAGCGGCGGCGACGCGCGGCCGCTCATCGTGTTGATCGATTCCGCCGACGGCTCGGCTGAGGCGGCCGCCCGGTTGCTCAAGGCTGGAGGCTCCAGGCGCTACGCCATCCTGGCGGGCGGTGAATTGAGCCTGGCCCGCAAAGGCCAGGCCGGCCTGCAACGCAGTGGTCTCCGGTCCAACCCGCGGAGCGGGAATTAAAATCATGCTTCATACTTCATCCATGTGTGCCTCCTTATTGAAATCTGAAACTGGCTCTCCTGGCATCCCTCCGGGATGCGGGAGCACGCCGCCGCGGACCGGGGGTCTCGCTACGCTTCGACCCCCGGCTACCCTCTTTCATCCCTCCGGGATGAGCCCCGGCAGACCCGACGTCCCCTTCCACGGTTCTTGCCCCCATGGCGGTACAGTCAAGATGCGCCCCAGCCGGCGCTTGGTCCTGGCCCTCCTGTCGTTGCGAGCGTGCGCCCCACTTCGACCTTCGCCCTTCGCCCTTCGGACTTGTTTCCTCCTCGCCCTCCTGTTGTTGGGAGCGGCGCGTGCTGCGGCCTCCACCACCATCACTAATGTTCTCACCGTCAACGTCACCCCAAGCGCCTTCTCCGTCGTCTGGGTGGACGGCCCGGCGCTCACGGCGTCGCTGACGCCGACCATCTCCGTGTACGCTGACCCGGCTGGCGCCACGAACCTGGCGGGGCAGGTAGGAGTGCAATGGTATCCCCTCAACAGCGGCGCGCCCTCGGCGACCAACGCCTACCAGCGGCGATTGAGCCAGGCCCGGTTGCGCCAGGAGAGTCAGAACCTCGGCTTCACCGAGGTCCGGGTGTCGGGCTGCATCCCCCAGACCACCTATTACTACCGGCTTGGCGTCAACGGCCCCAACGGTCCTGTGGCGGCGTGGCCGGCCAGCGGCCCACTGCCGTCGGTCACCACCGCCCAGCAGAACGGCTTCGTGGCGGATTCCCTCCAACTGCTCCTTGAGGTCTCCCCCGCCACTCCGCCCGGCTCGATCATCCTGTTGTCCACCACCAACACCCCCGGCGTGCTGGCGGCCGTCGTCGGCGATGGCGCGGCCAGCAACCAGGTCTTTTTCAGCCTGAGCGACCTGTTGGCGGCGGCGGGCACGACGAATCTGGCGCCGCTCGGCGTCCAGGAGTTCACTGCCATGGAACTCGGCAGCGGTCCCGGCAGCGTCGTGCCCGAGACCTACGACCTGAACTTCACCTCTACGTTCAACGTCGGAGTGCAGAGCCAGTTGACCCTGGGCGCGTACGTGAATCTGGCGGTGGGGCTGGCGGCGGTTCAAGCCGGACAAAGCGGCAGCGTGCCGATTCAACTGTTGTATGGAAGCGGCATCACCAACCTGACGCTGGCGTTGCAGTTGCCGACCGGGGATTTCAGTTCCCTTTCCGTCGAACTGGTTTCCAGCCAGTTGAACTCGGCCTCGCTCCGCGTGGTCAACTCCGGGCTGGTCTCGATCAACTTTGGCGCCGGTTACGGCCAGAACCTGCAAGGGGCCCAGGAGTTGGCGCAACTGAATTTCACCGTGGTGACAAACCACGCCTCCGCCTTCCTGCCGCTTAAACCGCTGGTGCAGCAGGCGGTCAACGCCGACGGGTCGCTCACGACCGATTTCCAGCCGCAAGCGGGGCAGCTCGTGATTATCGGCCGACAACCGGTGCTGCAAGCGTTGCCTGCGACGCCTGAGGGCGCGCGCAGCCTGGCGTTGTACGGCAATCCGGGAACGAATTACCAGTTGCAAGCCTCGACCGACCTGGGCAATCCCGAGGCGTGGCACAACATCCTGAGCATCCCCATGACCAACCTCACACAAATCATCTCCGGTCTGGACACCAATCCTCCCGCCATCTTCTACCGCGCGTATTAGGAGACCCCCTTGTGATGCCTCAGTGAAGGCGGGAGCGAGGCCGCGGGCAGGCCCCTCACCCCGGCCCTCTCCCCATCGGATGGGGAGAGGGAGAATTCTCCGTAGCGGCTTGAGGAACCGGAGACGCCTGGCAGTTCAAGAGTCTGCCGACGCTTCTCCCTCTCCCCTTCCGAAGGGGAGAGGGTTGGGGTGAGGGGTCCGCCGGTGACTCCGTCTCTGCCTTCACTGACCGATTACGACCTTTTCCTTT
>Ga0187857_10001868_pt1 | contig 20178 bp, 25 predicted proteins | sample June2016WEW_8_10_FD_132984 | JGI IMG/M metagenome (GOLD analysis project Ga0187857, IMG submission 132984) | Peatland microbial communities from SPRUCE experiment site at the Marcell Experimental Forest, Minnesota, USA - June2016WEW_8_100 | ecosystem: Environmental > Terrestrial > Soil >... | reverse complement strand
TGTTGTATAAATACCCCCAGAAGAGTCTGATATAGCAATGCCAATTCCTATCAAACGCTCAAAGATGTGAAGTTCAAAACTGTAATTGCCGTACTCTGCTTTTTTCTCAGCGTCCATATGTAACCCAACGAATGTTTGGTCGAATTGAAGAACAGCTTTTTATTAAGGAACTAGTAGGGCCTTCCCCAGTCTTTCAATGTGGCGGACTCGGCCAAAGACCCTTCTTGGCTACCTCGATGGCCTCCATCAGACAACCGATTGGCTCAAGACTCTATGGAGTCGTAAGAGCAGGGAGGGTATCTGCTGAGCCTGAGCGGAGGTACGAGTAAAGCGTTTCGCGGCTGATACCGAAGATCCTCGCCAAGTCTGACTTACTCTCGCCAGCTTTGGCCCGAAGGCAAATCTGCTGGACCTGATCGGCGTTCAACTTGGGTTTCCTGCCCTTGTAGACACCCGCCTTCTTAGCAATTTCAATCCCCTCGCGCTGGCGTTGCAAGGTCAGGGACCGCTCAAACTCGGCAAATGCGCCCATCATGCTCAGCATCAACAGCGACATTGGCGAATCATCACCGGTGAAGGTCATTCCCTCCTTCATAAACGTCACCTTGACGCCCCGCTTGGTAAGGGTCTGTACCAAGCGGCGGAGATCGTCCAGGTTCCGGGCCATTCTGCTCATCTCGTGACAGATGACCTCATCAAATTCCCTGACGTAGGCCAGCATCGCTTCGAGTTGGGGGCGGTTCATGTCTTTCCCACTGACCTTTTCTTCGAAGATGCGGTCAACCAGGACCCCATCAAGTTGCCTAGCTGTGTTTTGCCCCTCCGAACTGACCCGAATGTATCCGACACGCTGTCCGATCGCTGGCATATGACTCCTGTCTAGTTAGAGTTTAGAGCCCAATTTGGATTGCGTCAAGAAATTAGTTTAGAGAACCTAATCTGACGCCTTCAAGAGGCCACTTGCATGTGCTGTTGGGGTGTAGCCCAGGCGGACATTTCCCCTGGATGGTTTCAGAGTTTAATTCGGGCGTATTCGGGGTCGGCTGCAACGGTAAGGCCAGGACGCACCTGCTTTTCTGAAACCTGGGGCGCAATCGGTTGGACAAAGAGTGCCAGCAATGCAGGTGCTTGGTCAGATTTCTTCGTGATCCAAGGCATAGGAGGTCTTGCTTTTTTGCATCCGATAAATACGAGTCTTGGGAAATGTTGCATTGGTAAGTGCAATTATTTCTTTTGAGAAAATGGGGTTTGCTCTGCAACCAAGGTAAATTGCTGAAAGCTCAGATGGGCGAATATTCAAATCTTGATGCAACGACTCGGTAGCCGGTATCAGAGGATACCACACTCTCCACTCATGCTCATATTCCCAGTGTTTGCTTTTTGTGAGCACATATCGTTTATAGAATCCATTCAAGTTGAATTTTTGTAGCGAAAGAATCGATTCTATCCACTCTTCTTCAGACAAGAATGGCATTGGTTTCTCGACATAGTTTACTGGAGCCGCTGTAGAGAGAGCATTATCCTCTACTGGTAAAGACAATAGTTCAAAGACAAGGCCAGTGTGATCTTGGGCATAATGAGCCCACATGAGCAGGTTGTCTCTATCCTCAGAGACACAAAACATCCGAAGCCCTGGCAGCATTGTCTTCCACCAGTAATCTTGATATTGCTCCTGCTGATCACGGATTACATCTAATAAACCTATAAATGCATTTGTTGTTATCAGCTTCCACCGGGCACGGGGAAATCCACTAGTTCTGTAATTTTCTCGTGCGACTTTGACTATTATGCCCCATGGGTTCATTGGGTCTACATTTGGCTCTTCATCTGCAGCGGCCAAATTTTCTATTCGGTCAAGTATCTTACTAGGTAATTTTTCGAGGTCAAATTCAAGGTGGATGCCCGCCTGAACATCAAAGGGGTCATTGAAAGTTAAAGGTGAACTGTAGCGAAAAGTTTTGCTGTTCAGTATCGCCAATGCGCTTTTGGGCGAAACGTACTTGAAGAACGAGCGTTTTCCGGCTGAATGACTATTCATGAGCACCTTAAGCAATCTACCGAGGAGTTGGCAGGACTGAGGGTTGGAGTTTCTTTAGGTTACCACCTTCCCCAGGTTCAAACATGGAAATGGCGGCTTATGCAAGCGCGTTGGATTTTTATGCCTCGGCGGGTCGGGCCATGCGGCAGCCTTCACTGGACCGGTCCAAGCCACGCGCTGAGGGGAGAACATCCATTGGCATGGTGATGGCAGACCGTTGGATCACTCTGAGGGTCGTGAACTGGGTCCAAAGCACCGTCAGGCTGGTACAGCGATGCGATTATCTTTGGAACCCTTGGCTCGAATCAATTACCTGTTTCGAGAAGTAACCTGTAAATTGGCGAGTTCGCAATTGAAAAGTAATATTATTCATTTTGTTGATGAAGAAAGGTTCGCCAAGTTGAGAGGCAAGTATCAGCGAGATCTAAAACGTTGTGCTGGTAATCTCGGAGATCGTTATCGACAAGAACAACAAGGCGATGTTTTGACGGTTCGTTTGGTGAGTATTCTCGGTAAATGGAAAATGAAGCATCAAAACTTGGGGAAGTGACATTAAGGTGCTTAGTACCATTGCAGATATCCCGGCATACCTTGAGTTCATGTGAGTTGTGAAATAGTTCATCCATATCATGGCGAGTGATGGTTGAAGTCTTTAGTAACCAATCACGAAGGTAATAGCAGTTCTGAAAGAATGCAAAAACAAAATCCTCAAGGTCTGAACTGCCAGATTGCGCTGCAGAGTGCATACGTTCGTGCCACCGTACCAATCTCGTGTACTGACCTTGCCAACCCTCATTTCGATGAACACTCCACCCGATGCCCATGCGCGATCTCCGACGAGCCAAGCTCCAGCGTACCAGGTTCCAGCACAACACCATGCAGCGAAGCACGGCTCCGTTGTTCACCTCTGTTGCTCAGCGCCCCACTCGGGCCTAACCTTGAGGGGTTCTTTGGTGGACAGACGCCGGTTTGGGCTGGAGTGATTTGCCTGCCGAAGTTTCCCTGCGTTGAACGTACCCGAGGGTGATGCGGGATCTCAATGGATCTTATGCGGCCCTCATCCCATTATAGGGGCGAAACCGCTTGCGATTGGCGCCCTTAAAGCGAGGTTGGTCATGAGCAATGCTTGGTTTCTGGTTGGGGAGGGGGGTCTGGGTTCCACTGGGAGTGGAGGGATATGTAGTTTGGTGCTGCTGGATGGTTGGAAAACCAAGGAAGCCAGAAACTGCCTCTTCGCCATAGATGAGAACCTTCTACGATGGTTCGTAGGCCAGAATGTAATGGCCGTGAAAATTTGTTGATCATCTTGCTGACTGAGAGGAGAGTGGGGGCATTCATAGCAGGCCTTAATCCAGATCAATGCCTTCCTAGACACTGATCTCTCTTCTAAATGCTGTATTACCATATATTTGGTACATTTACCTTCTCTTGCTGGCTAGAATTTGAGGGGGATTCAAATGGGTTGGACTCACTGGCGGAAAATAGCAGACAAGCAATTCTGGTACACGGAGTCCTTGGACTGGGATGGCCCGGCATGCTATGAACTAGCTATCGCTGGCCCACGAGGAGGGAACGGCAGGACTGTCTACGTTGGAGAAACCTTAAACGAGAAAAAACGAATGGCGGCATATGCCCAGCATGGTTCACACTTGAGTGAGGTAATTGCCAGGCACCTTAAGAATGGGTGGCATTTGTACTACCGAGCCCAAGCTGTGAATACAAAGGGACAGGCAAAAAAGTTACAGGATCTATTATTGGCACAATTTGACTATGACTGGAATATACAGCTAAACACATGGGGGAAGTGATTATGGCAATGGTTAAGAAAGAAAAGGAACTTCCAGATAGCCTAAAAGAATTGCTTAAAAAAGAAGCATTACGCCAAATGAGCAAAGATACCTTGGATGTTTTTGAGATCGAACTATTTGATTGGTACGTTAAAGAAACCGATATTCTTATAAATGAAATGTTGTCAAGCGAACAAACATATGTGAAGGAGCAGGTTGAGCTTGGAGATCCCGAGCCTAATGACAGTGGTCTACTTGCGGTTGAGTACTACACAAAGAGAATCAGATACTCTCATATTATTTATTTGGTGTCTCTTCTTGAGCGATGCCTAGAAGAAGCATGTTCTATGCTTATCAGTACGTTGGATCTGGATGTTAAGCTCCTTAATCCTATAGAATTGAAGGACAGTAAGTGGAACAAGAGGCGAAAATTTCTTGAGCGCTATGGGAGCGTCAAACTTGCAAATAATTTGTGGGCAGAACCTGAAATGCTTATAAGAGTACGAAACTACCTTGTGCATGAGAACGGCAGCACCGCAGGATTGTCAGATAAGGGGAAAAAAGATTTGGGGGAAATGCCTGGACTTGATATTAAAGGCCTTGAATTCAGGATTGAAGCTGAATATATTAAACATGCATTCAAATCTGTTAGAACATTTGTCCGAGCCATTGATAAGGAAATAGGAGCAGTAATTGGCAGAGTGATCGGGCAGTCTGAGGAAACTTAAAAATTAAAGGCTTGTACAGCCATGCTTTAAGTGGTCAGACCGAGCTAAGGGAAATATTGCGTTTCATGGTTTCTTGGTAATCTGCATCATTTGCTCTCAGTATGATTAGATATTGCAACAAATTTATAAGGAGTATCTAATGGCCATCAAGGAGTCACAAATAATTTTTACACCTGACAACGAGCCCTATCTGGGGCGAGAATTATTAATTCAATTCGATAAAATCATTACGGCATGTCTTGAACAGAATGCCCAACTGGCTCCTCGTTCCCATCAAATTGTACTTAGCGAACTGCAAGAGATGGCATGCCAGGTAATACCCCAGGCTATTTCCATTTCCTTGTCAATACGTGAGCTAATTCGACAAGGGTACCTCTTTGGAGCATATGTTTTGCTTCGTTCGCTGGTGGAACGGGCAATGATACTTTTCTATCTGCAGGTGAAGCAATCTGATATTGAAAAGTGGAAACGGGGATGGCGCCAGGCCGAAGCACCCGGGCTCGCAAAAATGATTGAGGAAATCCAAACCGCAAATGGTGGCAGATTAAATTGGCGTGGGCACGACGTCACCGCGTTCTTGAATAGCTTAGTCCACGGTAAGCCAGATTCAGAATTCTGGAACTTGATCGAACTAAAAACAGGTGGTATGGGCCATTCTACATCTAAAATTCTTAACCGACCCAAGCTTTGCGATCAATTGTGTGCAGATACGATACCAATGCTTGCCATTGTCCAGTCGATGATGTCGGCGTACTTCCCCAATTAATTTACTCCCGCCTCAAATCACCAACACCCTCGACCTCTGAACGTTGCTCGCCGGTTCTGGATCGGGCTCGGGTTTGGGCTTCTCCATGGCCTCCCGCATGTTCTTCCAGTCATGCTCGTATTAGGAGAGAGCCGTGGTGTTGGGTGGGCCGGGTAGCCTTGTCACCTAAATCAGAACCAGCCCTTAGACGCTCTCCAGCATCGGCAGGGGGCTGCTCTCCAAAATAAGGCCACCAGGTGCAGGCTTCGCCGAGTGCTGAGACCTGACCGGCGCTGCTCTCCAGAATTGGCCACCCCAGCAACCCTTGGATTCTTGGCAGGTCCTCGGGCAGGCTTGGATTCCCCGGAGGTCAGCCATGGGGCGAAATGGACCCTGTGGGGTGTGAGGTCAATGGCGTCATCCCGACCTCGGCAAGGGGACCGCCAACACACCGGGATGGCCGACCTGTAAGAAGGCATGGCATCGGCGGGCTGTAACCCAGGCGGACAACCTTCATGGCCTTGGTCTTGGTGTTCCAAGGATGGGTTGCGAGAACCCGGTCGATTCGGTTTAGGTTGGAAATGTATTGCAATCATGCTCTAAGCCATAATTTAGTCTTTAGAGTTAAGTTCTTTAGTGTATTTTCCAGATGTTAAAACGATATATACAACAGCTTCACGTTCAATGATGTCATTATCGCTTAATCCTTGCATTGTGTGATCAAATGTATAATTGCAGAAGAACTGCTCCACAGATGGATCTGAACTTCCAATCAGATTGAAAACCTCATTGCCATAGGTATACATAGCCATATATTGCGTCCAAGCTATAGATACCATTTTTTGATCACCTTTCTTTTGCCAGTATGCGGGAAGTCCCCCAGCTGCAAGGCAACCAACTTTGAGTTGTTCTAATCCGCCTTGCCTGAAGATCTTCCTTGCCTGCCAGACACCGCTTCGAATTACTTTATCCATGTTATGATATTGAGCGTTAATTGGCAATGCACTAGAGAAAAATAATGTGACAAAGACCAGTTTACCAAAACAATTCATTTGAGCCTCCTGGCTGTTAGCATTGCTGCGATTTAGCGCATTTGGTTTTCTCTTACGGCATGTGTACAGCATATTTACAAAGGAGACAGGTAAAAGTTCACATTAATAACACTCAACTCATTTACAATGAAATAACCTATTTTTGAAATTTAAATTTATTGCTTGTTTGTTAATATTTGAGATTTTTTAATAATACGTTCGAGTTCAGTTGCAGAGAAGACACCATTGCTCACTAAAGTTGTCATAGTTCCCTCATATCTGGATGTTTCAAAAAATTCTTCTACCCCTTGAGTTTTATTATTTGTTGCATCTGCAAACATTTTACCATAAGTATAGGCTGCTACTAATTGTATGTACGCAGACTTTGAATCCAATCCTCGTGATTGTGCAAACATCGCCACAGAAAAATAAGCTTTAACTCTTCTCTTAACTTCAACTAGACCATATTTATGATAATCATTTCTAGCATTATCAATTCCTTGTCTTATTTGTGACATTTCTTCTGAATTTGGATTTGCTTTCAAAGTAATTGATGGCAGAGCAGTTATCAATATCAATGCGGTTGCGAATTGCATGGTTCTCATCTTTTTCTCCTTTGTTTGTGGTAGTGATTAGTGGATGGGGGCCAGGAAGCCTCCCTGTGATCCTGCTGCGGTGGATGGATGACCCTGGAGGGTACCGGCCATCCCCGGGTCCACCCCCACCACCGGCCATTGGGAGGAGCAATAGGAGCCTCATGCCGAATTCGTGAAGGCTGGACGAATTATCCATAGGTCTCTCCTCTGTCAGCGTTTTGGTCAATGTGGCCAAGGTGAAATTGCTTGGGTCGGCGAGCAGTCCGCATGTAACGTGGTTCCATGGCTGCTGATCTTTTCCCTCCCATCCAGAAGGGGGTCGGAAATGGCGATTGCCAAATACAGGATTTCGGTATTTCATTTGGTAGTCTCTCATGACTACCCGGGGCCCTTACAAGCCCAAAGTTACGGGCGGTCCTCCACAATCCCCCGGAGAGCGGATTCGACAAATTCGAATTGCCTGGGGTTGGAGTCAGGTCACCCTTGCCAAAGTCCTCCACACAGATCAACAGGTTGTTTCCGATTGGGAGCGGGATCGTTCTGCCCCTACGGGTGCTTCATTGGGGGCATTGGCTGCTCTCTTCCGCCTTCCACCTGAAGCCCTGGAAAACGGTAAGGGATTTAAAATCGTGGACCCGCCGGGATCTGTTATCGGCGCATCTCCAATGAGCTATGAACAGATCAGGTACCTTCAGCTTTCTATGCCGGAACTTGGCGTAGGCAAAATTCTGCAGGTGGATACTGCGGCTTCCGAAAGTGACCTTGTCCAACTCAGGGCAGCAATCTCTGCGATTCGGGAAGCCCATAAGCAAGGGCGACAGGTATGGGTCATCCTGGGGGATCCATTGAAGCCACCTGCCCAGAAATGAAAACCGCTGCCATCTGTGCCTTGTGCCGCTGGTTGGTGGGCGTGAATTGGTGGCTGCGGCCGCTAAACAGCGTGATTCCGGCAGGGATGCCTGCCTTGAGCGTAGATAGGTGAGGTTGGCCTTTTGGGTCCACCAGCATTGGACCTTGGGCGAGGGAGTCCTCTGATGCATTGGGATAAATCATTCCCATGCAGGGGTAGATGGGGGTTTTGGTTGAAAACTCCAACAATCTCTGGTCGAAAAGAAGAATTTTTGATTGGGGAAACCCTTCCTGTGGCATTGGTGCCTTGCCTTTGGCATTCATGGGTGCAAAATATCGTCAACGAAGGGGGCCAGTATGGGCTTTGATACAGACCTAATTGGAAAGATCGAGCGAACACAACTACCCAAGTCAATGCCTCTCCTCCCAGTATTTGATGCCGTAATCAACTCTATCGAATCTATTTCTGATCTTGGCATCACTTCGGGGAAGATTGAAATACATGTGATTCGCGAAAACAATCCGATTTTGATGGAGGACAAAGAGTCCAGATCGCTTCCTAGGATACTTTCATTTATTATCAAAGATAATGGCATGGGCTTCACTTCGGAAAATTTAAAATCATTTTTCACTTCTGAATCTCGAAAAAAAATTTCTATCGGCGGGAAAGGCATTGGAAGATTTCTTTGGTTAAAGGCATTTAAAAAAGTTATGATTACTAGTAATTTCAAAGAAAATGGCAAATTCAATAATATTGAATTTGAATTTTCAGAAACAACAGAAAATCCACCAGTACCACTTTCAATTAGACCTTGTCAACAAGAAACAACAATAAGCCTTATAGGATTAAAAGAAACCATTTATAATCTTCCCCTTTTCCCCAAGACACCTGATACAATTGCTGAAAGAATAATTGACCACTGTTTTGAATATTTTGCTAGGGGAATTGCTCCAGAAATTGTTATCTTTGATTCAGAAATTAATGAACCAATTAATCTCAATTTGTATTTTTCAGAAATGATTGATTCCTACCATGCTCAAGATGGAGTTGATATATTGGGGATTCCGTTTACAATATTACACTATCTTGCAAAAGCAAGGCCTCATTCTGCACATACGTTAAATCTTTGTGCAAATAAACGTGCCACTGAAAAAATTAAAATATATTTACCAAATTTGGAACCGGTGATCGAGAAAGATGGGTTTAAACTAATCTATTCTGGGTTTGTGCTAAGCACATTCCTGGATCAAAGTGTGACATCCGATCGCACCCTTATTAATTTTGATTCCGAAAATTCGTCCTTCGTTTCAATAAATATAGATAAAAATTCATTGATTGAAACTATCAAATTAAAAATAGCTGAATTCTTAACTCCTTTCACTGAAGCTCAAAGAGAACAAAAAGGGATTAGAATAAAATCTAAAATTAATGAAAATTTGCCATATTACAGACCATTTTTAGATAGACATCCAGAAGTGATAGATAGAATATCAATGAATGCTTCTTCTTCTGAGATTGATTTGGAATTTTATAAATTACAAAAAGAAATTGAAATTAACACTCATAAAGAAATTGATTTAATTTCAAAATCGGCAGAAACACTTCCAACAAAAGAAAATATCGACAAACTCTCCACATTGTATTCTGAATTTAACGAAATAGGGAAAACAAATTTGGCCAAATATCTAACACAAAGAATGTCTATACTTGATATTTTAAATGCCAAAATAAGGTTTACAGTAAATCAAAAATTCGAAAAAGAAGAAGCACTTCATGAAATAATATTTCCATTAAAATCGACTTCTGATGAAATTCCATTCCAAGATCAAAATTTATGGATCATAGATGAAAAACTTTCGTATCATCATTATCTTGCTTCTGATAAACCATTTACTGAAATCGAACCAATGGAATCTAACGCGCTTAAGCGGCCAGATATTGTAGCATTTTTTAATTCTGCTCATGCTATTTCTTCGGAAACAAATAGTTTTGGTCAAATATCAATAATTGAATTTAAACGTCCTGGGAGAAATGATTATCAAGAAAAGGATAATCCGATTATCCAAGCATACGATTATATTGATGAAATTTCAACTTCTACTAGATTAGATTATAGCGGTAGACCCATGGTGGCTAATCAAAATACTCTTTTCTATGTTTATATTATTTGCGATATAACCGAAAAAATTATTCGTTTCGCCATTAATGCTCAACTAAAACCTACTCCTGATAAGCAAAGCTATTTCGGCTGGTCAGACCATCGTAATGCGATAGTTCAGATTATTTCTTATGATAAATTGCTTGCAGACGCACAACTTCGAAACAAGATTCTTTTTGACATTTTAAAGGGTGCTTCTTATGATTGGACTGTTATTGAGGGAGCGATATCCAACCAAAGTGTTCAAGTTGATACCGCACCATCAGAAGAACCGAATGTGTAAGAAAAAGGAAAGGCTGCTTGGTAAGCTCAACTGATGTATTTGGGTAGTAACCTGGGGAAATTTAGATTGTTATATAGAAATTAACGGAAGGCTGGGTATACATAGGTCGAGGCCAATTCCGACCTCCCCCGGAGACCAATGTCCCAGACACTGAAGCAACAACTCGCCGATTCCGCGCAAAAGGAAGCATCTCAAGGTCAGCGTTTAGCTTCAAGTCCACCGCCATCGAGGTCATCCGGGAGATCAGGCCACTCCAAGAAGGTGGCTCGTTGTGAGATCGATGGAGGTGCATCTAGGCAATTCACCCTCGACCGGGGTTTCCTGGATTCGTTCTCTGAGGAATTGCTGTCTTGGGTCGCCGACAAGTGCCCCCAGGATGGCTGGGACCGTCTGATTGCTCGGGCTGCGGAGCCCGGTTCACCGCCTTGGCTGGATAAAACAGCCCTTGGACTGGACGACGAACTCAGCCACCAGATCCTCGCGCTTGGCCTTGCTCATTCGATCTGCCTTTATGGAGGAATCCAGGATGCGCCCCTGCCGAAGGGTGAAGATCTGGAGTGCAGCCTCATCCTCCACCGTCTCGGGCTTCTGCCCCCTGCCGGGATCCAGGAACTCGCACACAGGCTCGCCATAGACGCCCCGCTCCGCCAGCAGGGCCTCCTAACCGTCGAGGAAAACTGGCGGCGAGGGTGCAGGAAACAGGAATCCGAACCGCTCTCGATCGGCAAGTTCCTCCGGACCCGGTTCTCTCTGAACATACATGCGCTTGAGAAGCTCCTAGGTTCCAAAGTTAAGGTGACAGAGGTACAGCCTGTCCTCCAGTTCAAGGACTTGGCCCTCGCTGAGGAAGTCCAGCAGACAGTGGAGGGGCTGACCCAGAACCCTCCTCAGGCGGACAAGCTGTTCACTGTCCTCCTTAAAGGTGGCGAGGGCTTCGGTAGAAGGACTCTGGCTCGGGCAATCGCAGACCATCTCGGCCGACCGCTGCGTGAAACCAACGCCTACGCTGACCCCATGCCGGGGTGCTACTCCCTCATCGACCTGAACAGCAACTTCGATTCTGATGACTGGGCGAAGCTCCAGGACCAGATGGGAATCCTGTTTCTTCGTGAGGAGCGGGGAAGGTGCCGATTCCAGGCCGAGCACCTCGTGGACTTGGTCCTGGACCTCGGGGCTCTGGATGTCGCCACCATGATCCAGTTCTGCATCAGGGTCTTCAAGGACTCCGGTCCGCTCTTCAAGGGCGTAGACGCCATCGAGGTTGGCCGGTCGGGGATCACACCCGGCCAATTGGTAAACACGGTCAAGCGCATCCAGGCGACTGCAAGGTGGAGGCCCTGTTCTCCCGAGGAAGTGAAGGCCAAGATGGATCGGGCCGTGCAGCAGTACGGGGAGTCCCAGCAGAAATCCGGCTACGCCGAGGTGGTCGAACCCAAAGTGGGAATCCATGATCTGTGCCTGACGCCCCAAGTCCAGGATCGGTTCCTGCGTGTCATAAGAGCCATCAAGGGCCGGGGCCAGATGCTGGAGACATGGGGCATCGACACCGCACTCGCCGGGAAGGCCAAGGGCATCTGCATGTTCCACGGCCCCTCGGGCACCGGCAAGAGCATGGCCGCCGAAGTGCTGGCCAAGGAACTGGGTGCACCCCTGTGGCGCATCCAGGCCAGTGACCTCGAATCCGCATACGTGGGTGCTTCGGAATCGCGTCTTCACGAGTTCTTCCAGGAAGCCAAAACGAACGGCAAGAACGCCGTTCTCCTCCTGGACGAAGCTGATTCGGTATTGAGTGACCGAAGCCGGGCCGAAGGGAGTACACGGAGGTACCAGATCAGCCTGACGAACGAGTGGCTGAGAAACCTCGACCAGTTCGAAGGCGTCCTCGTCTTCACGACCAACCATGCGTCAGGACTAGACCCTGCGATCGAGCGTCGGGTCCAGTTTCGCCTCGAATTCCCTGAACCTGACAGTCAGGTGAGAGCGAGGATCTGGGCCAACCTTTTCGGTAAGGCGCGGATCCCCGGCTCGGAAGCATTGGACCTGACCGAGGTCGCGGAACGGTTCCCCCTGTCCGGTGGCCTCATCCAAAATGCCTTCGTCGAAGCCTGCTATCGAGCATCGGAGGTTGGGGCCATCTCCCAGGAAATCTTGCTGGAGGCCGTTGAGGAGGAAATTCGGTCAGGGCTACCGGGGAAGAAGACAAAGCAAATTCGTGGTTTTGGACTTTCAACTGTAGATGGCATAGCCAGGGGGACTCGTCGCCAAGACACCGAATCCAACTTGAGGGGACGATCATGAGCCTCCTCGGTTCGATTGTTTTCGGGTGGTTCCTGATTGCTGCGGGAACATTTCTCTTCCTTGCTGTTCTCGCTGTGAGAGCTTTTCTTAACGGCGGTCTTCGGGCTTACCGAAAGATTGACCTTGGGTTCCCTGGTCTCCTGCTAGCCCTTCTGATTTTGAGTGTGTGCTGGCCTTGGGCCTGGGTGATTCTTGGTGACAACATGGGAGGGGCTGAATGAAGGCTGAAACCTACGTCATCTGCTCAGGCCCTTTCGAGGAGGATCTGGCCGTCGTCGGAGACCCGGACTTTTCCGAGAGGAATCTCAAGGAATGCGTCGTCTACGCCAAACAGCTAGCTCGGGAATTTGGCGAGCCGCCTGCCAGATCTGACTTGATCGTCAAGTCGGAGATCCGCGATTTCGGGGTCTTCTGGACGGTCGCAATCCGCTTGGACCCGGAGAGTCCCGAGGCAGTCGCCTACGCTAATCGGCTGGAGAACGGGTCGCCCAGGTGGGATCGGATTTCTTTAGAGGAACTGGGGCATGGTTCCGTGATCAACAACCTTGATGCATGGCAGGCCAGCCTCTATACCTTGATCCAGCATTTAAACGCCGGTGATGTGGATGCATCACATGAGGCCGTATTCATCCTCTTGGTGCAGGGACTCGGGCTCTTTGGAGAAGGCCCAATGATGCAGTTCTTCCCGGTAGTGGACTCGATCAAGGGCAAGATCGACAGATCGGATTTAGGCGGGGCATTGCGGCAGGCCCTCGTTTTTCGTCAGCAGCTAGACGAAGTGAAGGTGTTGGTTTGCCGGGGAGCCGCATATACAGGGCAGGGGATTCAAGCCTCGCCGACGATTCCACCTGATGCCGGGGACCCTCTCTAGAGTCTCAAAGCGAGCGGCAGCACAGGGCCTGAAGGAGGACGGTTGCTCGATTTCATATGGGAGCAGCAGAGGCCGGTGCCGTCCTGGCTTCGGTGGATCACCAAGAAGGATGTGAGCCGGGGGCCTGCCCCGTGGCTGCCCCGGTTTCTGAGTCAGGCGATCGTCTACCCGGGCTCAGGCATTGACGTGTCGCCTATTAGGCAGCTTGAAGGCACCGCACACGCCTTCCTCTTCCTGGACTTCGGCGTCCGGCTCGACCAGATCACGGATGCCATCCAGGCTGGGTTCATGGACCAGCATGGATGTCCGACCTGCCGCCTCTTGGCCATGGTGGAGTTTGATGCTGCCCAATTCATCGTGGGAGCCACCGTTCATGCACCACAACCTCCCGCTGACTGGCAACACCATCGGTTCGGGGTCTGGGTCATCCTCAACCTGCTTGACGGGGGCGGACGTGTCGCACTCATGATCCTGGGCGCAGAGGCCATCAACGCTTTGTCGGCCCTTTATCCAGTTACGCCCCCAAAGGGTCTGGTCATTCAAGAGCACGGCTTCGATTGCAACCCGTGGGGAAACTGGTCAGAACCGATCACTTGCTTTGCAGATGAGCATTGGGCTGAGCCACCGGAGCGGCTGATCCTGGGCAAGGGGCAGGGGCGGTTCTGCCATTGGTTTGGCGACTACGATGTCCTCGGCGATGATGAGGCCGTGGAATCGATGCATGGGGACTGGCGCGTGATCAAGCATCTTCTAAGGGAGTAAGCCGACAGGCCAAGACCCACCTTGGGCAGAATCACCCGGATGGAGACAGTAACTCCTGGAAGGTGCCAAGAAAGGGTGCAGCCCCACTGTGTAGCTATCTCAGACCCCGGCCTCGGAAGTTTCGAGAACGGACTACAGGAATCCGGTGGCCCAGACTCCAGGTGGGGAGTAGGGCGAGGCGGACGGTTCTCAGAAACCGTTCCCTACGGCAACCGAAACTCTTTACCATAGATGAAGGGCAGAAGCACTTCCGACTCACAGCGAATTGCACAATAATGTTTCATCCGATGAACCGGTCAGTCCAGTGAGCCATGGGAATTCGAAGGAAAGGACCATCTGATGATCGATAATCTAAAAATTGAGAACTACCGGGCGTTCAAGAAAATCGAATTCAAGAGTCTCAAGCGAGTAAATCTTTTTGTAGGGAAGAACAACTCAGGAAAGACCTGTCTTCTTGAAGCCCTTGATCTCATGGGTACTCTATCTCCAAACAGTTTTTGGCTATCCGCACAGAGAAGAAATGAAAATATATCTATAGAGACTGCACCCAACAACTGGCAGACATTCCCAGATCCACATTATACTTTTAACGGAAGAGATATTGGCGCAAATAATTCAATAATTATTACTAGCAATACCAAAAAAAAAGTCACTCAGCTTAAAATATCAATTTCGAATTCATCCCCCCAGCCACTTCCGCAGATTCAACCTTCCAACGTGCAGCCTCAGGGTCTCAACAGCCTGATTCAACAACTAGATTTTGAAGTCAATGGGATAAAGGCATCTTTCCCTATGATGCGGGGAGGTTTGCAATTTTTTCAACTTACTCCATTCCAGGCCCAAATACTCCCAACATCATTTATCACAACCAACGCTACGAATGGTATGGGAGCCACACAAGCGTGGGCCCCGATTGCGGCCACTGATGCAGAAGAAAAAATAATTGAAGCATTAAAGGTGATTGAACCTGATATAGAGAAAATCGCTGCTAGTGCATTTCCCGTTCCCACTCTTTTCGTCCGTCTTAAGGGAGTGAAAGAAAGGGTTCCGATCGGAAATCTAGGCGACGGAACCATTAAATTATTAATGCTTGCGGGCCACCTTTCAGGCTTAGAGACTAATGGCATTTTGCTTATCGATGAAATCGACGATGGCCTCCATGTCTCTGCGATGCAGAAACTGTGGGAAATAGTTTTGAACATATCCAAAGACCGCAATATTCAAATTTTTGCCACCACTCATAGTGATGACTGTCTCCGTGGGCTTGCGGCAGCACTGAAGATTAGAAATACCGAAGAATCAGTAAGCCTTTATAGAATTACTAAAGATAAGGAACACACTGTAACCGGATATGATTGGAATGAAATTATCCGGAGTGCTGAGGCTGGAATAGAGGTGCGGGGATGACATTAACGTCTCGCTCCAATAAGCAATTATTTGTTGAAGGTACAAATGACAAATTTTTTATAGTAAGCCTAACTAAGCGAATGCGCAATACTTATGGTGACGATGCAAGGCTATGGTTCGGTGGCTTTCACATTGAAAGTAGCGGTAGCGACAGCCAAGCCATTGATGATTTCAAGTTGGCTTCTAAAGGAACCAAAGATCAAGTTTATGGGATAATTCTGGATGCTGATGATTTAACGGGGAAACATCTAGCGGATAGATGGAAAGATATCTCTTCCATACCCACCCTCCAGGGTGCAAACCCTCCCGCAACGATACCTCCTGCTGGCTGGATAGGGCAAATCCCAGATGGCCCCAAAGTTGGAGCATGGATATTCCCCGATAATATTGGAGATGGTGCGCTAGAGGCATTCATCGCCAGCTTTATTCCTATGAGCAGCCTTTGGACTTTCTCGGAAAAGGTTGTGAAATTGGCCAAAAAAAACCATGGTGCCACTTTCGCTGATATTCATAAGGTTAAAGCCAGGATTCATTCCTGGCTTTCTTGGTGCAAGGAACCTGGACGCCCTTATGGAAGAGCTATGGAGTGCGGGGACCTTGACTCAAGCCTAAATCCCGCTGGTGGAGTTTTCGTAAATTGGCTTGAGTCACTTTTTTCGTAATCATTATGTGTGCAAGATTAATGTTTTTCTTTGCGTGATCCAATGAACATTGGGCAACGCCACCGGAGTGGTTGATTTTCGGCAGGGACCGAAGGTGGTTTGAGCCTTGGCATGGCCACTATCTTCGCCTCGGAGTAGACCACGCTATCCCGTCGGAGCACGGGGACTGGCGGGTGATCGATCATTCTGGCGGAAAGTGAGCCATTCGATCCTTGCTCAAATTCCGGCGGCTTGACACCATAACCAAAGGGCGTGAAACCGGCGTATTTGGCCTTCAAGCGTTCCCGATGATATCGGCGGATAAAGTTCGGGGAGCTACAAAAAAGCGGGTGCTAGGGTGATCGAACACCGACATGGCCAGTCGCTTCATGCTGGCCGCCCGCCCCTTCACTGCAAAGGTGCGCAGGCTACCCCAAGTAGGTTATCCTGCCCGAAGTGGTCAGCGTTTCAGGACGTTGAACTGTCCTTGTGTCTTGGCCTTCACGGGTCGGGTGCCTGCCCCTGGCTTTTGGCGAGGTCCAGGGGCGGTTTTTGCAATTCACATAGTATTTGAAATAAGGCCGGGGATTTTCAGGGTTCGAATTTTGGATTGGACTAATCAGGTTGTGGCAAAGTTTCAATTAAATTATCTTACAGGCAAGATACTTGAACAGGAAAATATATGCAATGATAATTGCAAGACATTTAATAATAAAGCAAGTAATTGCTGGCCAATTAAAATATCTTGGCACCTTAAAATCTGCATCCTCTGGAACCTTTGCTAATTCTTTTTGCCTTTGAAAAACTCCATAGATTGAAGCTGCAATTCCATACTGAAGTAGATCAAATGCAAGACCGACAACGATCAACAATAATGGAGTAATTAATTCATGTGGTATTTTTGGAGTCGCAAGGGTTTCATATTTGAATACCCAAATTATAGCAATGCCCCCTAAACCTAATTGGCGAACTAGGTCGCTAGTTTTCCCTGTGTACGTGTAGTAGAGTTCTCGTGCGTCCTGTAGTCTCATTTCTTTGCCTTCCGAGGTCCACCGCTATTGGTGCCCGTATCACCGCTATCTTTTTTCTTTTTGCCTCGTCCTTGGGATGCCTCGGGTTTGGACTTTCTCGGTGCTTGAGCCAAGTCACTCCCAGCAACCGTCTTCTCTTTGGCCTTGGTTTTCTTGTCCCTCAACTCCTTTGAAGCTTCATGGGCAGGCTTCTTCCCTGTGACCATTGTTTCCTCCTTCGCTGTGGTTGGTTTCGGACGCACCATACACCTTTGCCACGGATTGGGAGAGTAAGAAAAAACGTTCCGCCCAGCACCAGAAGGTATCCTAAGGACCTATCCCAAAACATAACAATAATTAATTTGAAATGGAGGTAGCCCCTACCTTTACAAATTTTATTAAAATATTCATATAACCAAATCGGTCAACCTGAAATCGGCCCGATCTCGTTTGCGATTCCCGAACTGGCCCATTCTTTACCCGATTCCAAGACGCTTCCCGAGGGCATCCTGGGCCTTCCGCTTGGCGATGGACGGTGAGTGCGCCGGGCTTGAGCTTAGGCAGAATGTCTTCAACTCGGGTTGATATCCCTCAACTTCTTGCCAGCCTTGAAGCGGATGCTCCGCCCCTTGGGGATGTCCACGCTGGCTCCGGTCTTGATGTTCCGGCCCATGCCGCTCTTCCGGGGGCGCGGTTCGAACACGCCAAACCCTCGGATCTCGATGCGGTTCCCGTCCAGGAGGGCCTTCTTCATGCGGTCGGTGAGGAGGTTAACTACCCTGAGGGCCGTGGCTTTGGACACCGACTTAGGTAAGGCCTGCATCAAGGCGGTGGCTAGGTCGATCTTGATCATGAAGGCCTCGGTGTAGGTGGGAGGTAACTGAAGGAGACAGATTGGTTTGGTGCTCGAAGCTACCAGGAAGTAGATTGCCGTGGAAGGGTTTTGTAAACAGAAATATTCAAATTAGGAAAGATGCGAAGAATCCAGGCACACGATCGGCATCGCTTGAGTCTCGACCGGGGCAGACTGAGTGAAGGATTTTTTCTGATAAAGTGGGGGTGGTCATCCGGTCTTGTTCCTGCTTTCACTAAACCCAGAAGTATTTTTAGATAGGACAACGAAGAACACCCAAACATGACTCCATTTGTACGCAACCTGGAGTACAAAAATAATAAATTAATCATTAACAATAGATAGATGTTATTTACTATATAATCTGGGACCTGCTGGACAACATCGCCGAGCGGGTCAACCAGAGCTAAGCTGGTTATTTTCAATGCCAGCCATCAAGGTGACATCTGCCATCTTGATGGCTAAGCGCCGAGAGCTTATCTTCTTTGCAGAGAAAGGAGCCTCTCGTGGCCGAGCCCCAGCTTTCCGTCCGCAGCGCCAAAGCGCGTGATCTTGCTCACCGCCTTGCGCGGCGCCAGAAGAGAACGATCGCCGATGTCGTGGAGCGCGCGCTGGAAGCCTACGAGATCCGCGAAGCTGGACGTGAGCCGGCCTCTTCCTTCTATGCGCGGCTTTCGGCCAGCTTCGGAACCGACATCGACCTCGAGGCCGTGATCCGGAAGGAGCGGCGTCCCCATCCGGGGCCTGACCTGTGATCTTCCTCGATACCAACGTGGTGTCGGAGACCTTGCGCAAGTCGCCCGACCCGGCGGTGATCGCCTGGCTCGAGCGCTATGACGCCGAGCTGGCCTTGCCGACCGTGACCATCGCCGAGTTGGCCTTCGGCATCGCCAAGATCCGACCCGATCAGCGGGCGGCGCGGCTGGAGCAGGGGCTTGCCGACTGGCGCCACCGCTTCGCCGACCGGATCTTCGGGCTGACGGAAGAGGCGGCCTTGGCCTATGGCGAAATCATGGGCGCTGCCTCCCGGCAGGGGCTTGCCATGTCGGCGCCCGACGGCATGATCGCCGCCATCGCCCGGGTCAATGGCGGGCGCCTGGCCACCTGCAACCTGGCGGATTTCCGTACGACGGGTCTCGAGTTGATTTCTCCCTGGGAGTTCTGAAGTGCCGTTCTCCATCCAGCCGGCGGGGCTAGAGGATGTGGCCGGGCTGGCCGAAGTGCAGGTGCGGTCCTGGCAGCAGGCCTACCGGGGCCAGGTGCCGGACGCCTACCTGGACAGCCTTTCGGTGGAGCGCCAGGCCGGGGCCTGGGTCCGGGCCCTGGGGGAGGCTGGCGTCACCACCCTCCTGGCGCGGGACCCGGAGGGCCGGGTGATCGCCTTCATCAACTGCGGGCCATACCGGGACGCGGACCTGGGCCCCTCCCGGCTGATGGAGATCCGGGCCCTGTACGTTCACCCCACGCACTGGCGCCAGGGCCTCGGCCGGGCCCTGGTGGATGCGGCCATCGCCCGGTGCGCCGGGCCGGGCGTGGAGCGGGCGGTGCTCTGGGTGCTGCGTACCAACGCCTCCGCCAAGGCGTTCTACCGCGCCATGGGGTTCTTCCCCGACGGAGGGGTCAAGTCCGACACCCGGATCGGATCCAGTGTGCTGGAGGAGGAACGGTTTTCACGGTCCCTCCAAGGTGCGGCGGACCAGCCCGGATCCATCGCACCCTAGAGGAACCTTATCCCGCCGTGCATCGGGTTGGATTGCACCCATACTTCCCCCTGAGATTCCAAGTGCGGTGTGGCGTCCACTCCGCGTCCGACCTTCTGGGATTCTCAATATTGTCAAACCGGCCGAACGGCCGGCAGAGGGCGTTTTTCCCAGGAGCTACCATGGCCTTCCGTTTCCTTCCCGTCGCCGGCACCCTCATGGCCCTGGCCCTGACCGTGGGCCGCGCCGAACCGATCAGCGCCAACAAGGACCAGTTGCGCAGCCCGAGGGTCGGCATCTCCTCCAAGGAGGACGTCATCAACCTCTGGGGCAAGCCGGCCAGCGAAAAGGTCCAGGGCGAGTATTCCGTCTGCACCTGGATTCGGCACCACAAGACCTTCACCCTGAAGTTCAACACCC
>Ga0187857_10001863_pt1 | contig 20194 bp, 22 predicted proteins | sample June2016WEW_8_10_FD_132984 | JGI IMG/M metagenome (GOLD analysis project Ga0187857, IMG submission 132984) | Peatland microbial communities from SPRUCE experiment site at the Marcell Experimental Forest, Minnesota, USA - June2016WEW_8_100 | ecosystem: Environmental > Terrestrial > Soil >... | reverse complement strand
TGATCCCGAGAATCCTATGCCGGGTGAGGGTGCGGACCGATCCGATGAAGTCCTTCCTTCGCGGACAATTGGACATCCCCTCCGTGCTCGACCCGGCATAGTCCGGAACCCGGCATAGTGGCGGAGGGTGTGGCAGGTCGCATGCTTGGCGATCGCCGGCGGCTGCGGCCTTGACGGCCCGCTGGAGGAGTGACGGATCGGCGCGATGGCCGAGACGGGATGGAGAGGCGCACGCGCGGACAGTGGTGGGCACACCGGGTTGTCTGCCCGCCTTGGGTCCGGAGCGCTGTCCCTGGCCGACCCCATGGGGCCTCCTCCGTCGATCATCAGGGGGAGGGGCAACGGTCAGAAGGGTACTCCCGGCCTCCTCGGCCTGTCAAGCCCGACGGCTCCGTACCAAGCCATCCTTCGGTGCGAGGCTTTCTGAAAAAAGGCTGCTCTCCCAAAAGTGTCTGGTGCTAACTAGTTGAATTCACGCTTCTAGAGGTCCTAGGCCACGCAATGGGTGTTTTGGGTACTCCGCCAACTTGCGAGCTAGCCCAGCAAGGCCGTATCTCAGGGTCCACCCTTCTCCTGACCCGGGGTGCCAAAACACCTGAAATCATCTCGCGCAACCTATTGCGATCTTTGATAGAACACCGCTTTCATCCGCTTCTCACTGCTGAGGGTCAGTGAAATTAGTCGAAGTTTAATAAATTCGAACAGTTATGCAACCTGTCTTCAGGATTTCATGCGTACCCGCAAAACGATCTGGATCTCGATAGTCTCGATGCTGGTCGCACGGTTGATTATGGCGAATCCAACTGTCAGCGTAGAACGCCAGGCCACTTCACGGTACAGGATCAAGCGCACAGCACAGCCGGTCAGCATGTGCTGATGCAAGCAAATCAAACAAGATCGTCCTCACCCCCTTTTCCGTGAGCCGAACTTACAAACTGCAAACGCAGTTGACAAATTGCAGTGCTCGGTGATACAAGGCGTTCGTCATGCGAGGAGGAACGAGAGAATGGATAGTGGAGACGAGCTGAGGACAGTTGGGAAAGGACTGGCTCCGTCGCGGAGGATTGTTGTTCAGGGCTTAACCAGAGAGTGGATCTTCCAAGCCCTGCGTCCGGTTGCGCGAGGGATCCGCTGTACATTTGGTGATTTGTGTGAGGTCGTCATTCACGACTTCTCAAATCCCGAACACTCAATAGTCTGGATTGAGGGCGATGTGACGAAACGTAAGATCGGAGGATCCGTAACCGAGATAGGATTAGCACTTCTCCGTGGCGGCGACGATCAAGAGGACTTGATTGGGTACACACACAACACAAAGGACGGCAAAGTATTACGATCATCCACGATCCTTTTGAGAGACCCCAAAGGCCACGTACTGGGCTGCCTGTGTATCAATTTCGACATCACGGAGTTTCTTGGGTTTAAGAAAACGATGAGTCGATTCGCGCCTGAGATCGCCGACGCTCCACTTCCAGTGAAGTTTACCGATCAAATCGATGAGGTACTTGGGCGGATCCTTGAGGAGGTTCGAGTAGAGCAGCCTACGCCGGTGCAATTGATGAGTCGGGAGGAGCGACTTTCGCTGATTTCCGCGCTTGACCGACGTGGCGCGTTCCAGGTGCAGCGAGGTGTCCCGACGATTGCGCGATTCTTAAGTGTCTCCAGGACAACTGTCTACAAATACCTAGAAACCGTCCGAGCTAACGGGCGGAAATCCGACCAGGGCCTTCGAAGCGGTTGAAAGCACTCGATTGCTTACGCTTGTCGATTCTTTTTCATGTTTCGTCCTCGAGAGTTGACCGCGGGGAGTGTAATATGATTCCTGATATGATTCGTTTGGGAATCCTTGGGTGCGGGAATATCGGCAACTTCGTGATACGGAACCTCTCAAGAAAGGAATTCGCACGATTCAGTTTACAGACGATCGCCGATCTGCGGGAGAGGGAAGACGTGCTAAAGGCCATATCGCTGGAACGGGGTTGTGACTACACAACCGATCCTAGCACCTTGGCTGGTCGCGGCCTTGACTTGGTGTTTGAAGCAGCTACGCCCGAGGCCGTACGCAATTACGTTCCTTCGATCCTCGCATCTGGGACAGATGTTCTCGCAATGAGCGTCGGGGCGTTCGCAAGTGACGACTTTCTAAGCCAGGCAGCGCAGGCGGCAGAACGCGGCGGCTGCAAGCTTGTGCTCCCGACTGGTGCTATTGCCGGATTGGACTATTTGAAGGCAGCGCAACTCGTAGGACTCAAAGAAGCGCGCATTACAATCACGAAGGCGCCGAAGAGCTTGATCGGTGCTCCCTATTTTGAGCGGCATCCGACTGATCTTTTGGCACTCGCTATGCCAACGGTTGTTTTCCGGGGCAGTGCAGCAGATGCAATTCTCGGCTTTCCTGCTAATGTTAATGTCGCAGTCGCCCTCAGCCTAGTGTCCGTCGGGCCGCAGAAGACAGAGGTCGAAATTCTCTGTGACCCCGCCGCCACGCAGACTAAGCTAGAAATATTTGCTCGTGGAGACACTGGCGAGTTGAAGATCGAATTGACTAATTATGTTAGCCCCGAGAATCCGAAAACAAGTTATCAGGCATGCGCCAGCGCCTTGGCGACGCTCAAGAGATTCAGCGACTCACTCCAAGTCGGTAGTTAACGAAATATTAGCTGAGCGCCTAAGAGGCGTCAAACGGGCAGGCGCATGCGAGGCACTGACACGCAAGCGGCGACGTGACTTGTCGGTGAGGCGGTGGAGCACTTCCGGAGGTTCGACTCGGCGAATCCCTAATGAGACGCCCGTCCGGTGAGAGAAACGAAGGGTGAGCCACAATGGAATGGTGGGAGAAGGCGCGCGAAGAGTTCCCAGTCACCCGAAAGTTGATCTACATGAACATCGCGTTCGGCAATTCGATGCCCGAGCGTGTGCTAGACGAGATGCTAGCTTTCTACCGCTCGGTACAGATGGATGGCCCGGCCAGGGACCACTGGAAGGGACGGGTAGAGGCCGCGCGCAGGAAGGTAGCGCGTTTACTCGGCGCTACACCAGGCGAGATCGCCTTTACGAAGAATACGTCTGACGGCATTAACATCGCAGCGACCGGCATTGAGTTCCGGGCGGGCGACAATGTCGTCCTCAACGACCTTGTGCATCCCTCAAACCGCGAGCCTTGGCTGAACCAGCGCGCACGGGGGGTAGAAGTGCGAGTCGCGTGGAGTCGCGATCACTATTTGCACCAAAAAGATGTGTTCGAGTTGGTGGACTCGCGGACAAAAGTTATTAGCCTTTCACATCTCGAGTACACCACCGGAGCACGGAACGATCTCGCCGCATATGCCGACTTCTGCCGGCGCAATGAAATTCTCCTAGTCGTCGATGGTATGCAATCTGTCGGTGTGTTAGCCTGCAACCTGCGCGACCTCGGAGTCCACCTCTTCGCAGCTGGCGGCCACAAGGCATTGTTTGGGCCGCACGGTTTGGGTGTACTGTTTTGCTCCCGGGATGTGATCGAGCGGGTCCGACCGTCCTTCGTCGGTCCATCAGAAGCAGTGGAGGTCAGATGGGACCGCGAGTCCGAGGCAACGTTCTCGGTGGACCCTCGGGACGCACGGAAGTTCGAATATGGCAACTTGAACGTTGGGGCCATCGTCGCCATCGACGCCGGCGCCGAATTCATCCTCGAACTGGGGATCCAAAATATCGAGAAGCGGGTCCTCGAACTTTCCGGAAGGCTTCACGATGGGCTCGTGCGAGCGGGGGCAACGGTTATCTCGCCACGTGAGAACAGGCGCAGAGCGGGCATCGTAATTCTGCGTCAGCCGAATTCCGCCGGTCTTTTTGCATTTCTGAAACAAAATGGCGTTTGTGCAAGCCTTATGGCAGACAACATTCTGCGGTTGTCTCCGCATTTCTATAACACTATTGAGGAGGTGGACCGAGTTGTCGATCTGGTGGGCGAGTTTGTTCGTTGAGTTATTCAATACACGAGGCGGCGCTAGACAGCGGTCATCAGCGGTCGCCCTCAGTGAGCCATGGGAGGAATTCCATATGGGCTAACAACACATGCGTCGTGCGAGCAAGAAGTGAACCTGCGACATTCATGAGCATTGCGCTAATTCAAGTGGTAGACACAGCAGTCAGGAATCCGGGCCTTGCATGGCTGGGGGGACTTTGAGCATAGATTAGTTTTGAAGCGTGGTTATCTACGCTGGGCCAAAGGTGTTGCCCGAGTTATGCCCGGAAGGAGGGGATAAAATGGTGCGGAAACTTATAATCGGCGGTCTACTCCTAGTAGCGTCCGTGCATCTTCTAGGCACTGGTGCCGCAGCTCAGGGAACATTTGAAAGGATCAAGAAAGAAGGTGTCATCAGGATTGGGTTTGCGAATGAGGCGCCATGGAGTTTTGCTCAGTCGGACGGAACGATTGCGGGAGCCGATGTCGATCTCGCTTCAACGATCTTTCCCAAATTAGGAGTGCCACAACTTGAAGGCGTTCTTACCAAGTTCGGATCGCTCATTCCTGGTTTGAAGGCAAACCGTTTCGATGGGGTCGTCGCGGGGTTTTATATTCGGCCAGAGCGCTGTGAACAGGTTCTGTTCAGCGAACCAACGGTCGGCGTCGGCGACGCCGTCGTCGTGAGGGCTGGGAATCCGAAGAAGATCACCAGCTTCAAGTCCATAGCTGCAGATCCGACGATTAAAATCGGGGCCGTAGTAGGAGCTGCGACAACTCAGAATGCAAAAGCGGCAGGCGTGGCGGAGAGTCAACTTATGATGTTTCCGGATTTCTATTCCGCCATTGCGGCACTTAAGGCCGGGCGGGTGGACGGAGCCTTACAAACTGCAATTAGTGCTGCGACAACGGTGAAAAATTCGAACGACAAAACCATTGAACGTGCGCTGCCTTTTGAGCAGGCGATTGTCAACGGGAAGCCGACGATGAACTATGCTGGCTTCGCCTTCCGCCTGGGGGACAAAGATCTGGTTGATGCATTTAACGCCGAGCTGGCGAGGTTCAAGGGAAGTCCCGAGCACGTCAAGATGCTTGAGAAATACGGCATTTCCCCCAATGAAATACCCAAAGGTGTTACGACAGCAGAACTCTGTAAGCGTTAGCGAAAAGTTAGATACGAAGCGCGGCGAAGGAGCCGGCCGGACAAACCGTCCGGCTCACGCCGGCCAGGATAAACATGGTTTGCGTTAGCGTGGGTCGGTCGTGAACGTTGTTTATGAAGGCCGATGGCTAATTTTATCCGGGACTGTCATGACGCTCGAAGTGTTTATCGGCTCTGCTGCCCTCGCCGCTGTCTCCGCATTCTTGCTCGGCTTCTTAAGACATTCGCGATACCAAATTGTCAGGATAGTAACAACCGGCTGGGTTGAGTTTTTTCGAGGCACGTCTTCGCTTGTCCAGCTGTTCTGGTTGTATTTCGCACTGCCGTTTTTCGGAGTGTCACTCTCAGCTGTCCAAGCAGCTATCATTGGTCTGGGCCTCGTTCACGGTGCTTATGGCTCCGAGGTGGTCAGGGGCGCACTTGGTTCAATCCCACGCGAACAGTGGGAAGCGGCTACGGCGCTAAGTATGACTCGTCGTCAGGCTTTCCTGGACGTAATTTTGCCGCAGGCTTTTCTTGCTATGCTACCACCTTTTGGCAATGCACTCGTTCTTCTACTCAAGGGGACATCGCTTGCGTCGATTATCACTGTGCCGGAACTTACCTTTCAGGGATCGGTGATGGTCACGCAAACGCTCGCGACGGCCCCAGTCTTCACTTGCGTATTGATTATTTACTACGTCCTTGCAATCGGGATCGACCGGTTAACCCGTTTCGCCGAGGGGCGGCTTGGGCGCTGGCGCCCACAGGTATGAATATGATCTTCAATTGGAAGTTTGCGGCCTCAATTCTTCCGGCTTTAAGTCAGGCGGGCGTTGTCAGCGTATGGATCACATTCGTCTCTTTCATTCTTGCCCTTGTAATTGGGCTCCCGCTCCTTTTGCTCCGTCGGTCATCCATTGCGCCGCTAGCGAAGACAACTGCTCTGGGGGTTGATTTCATCCGCAACACTCCCCTCTTAGTCCAATTGTTTTTCCTTTTTTTCGTTCTGCCCGACATAGGCATTAAGCTTACGCCGGTAGCGACTGGCATCATCGCAATGTCTCTTCATTATGGTTGCTACATGTCAGAGGTGTATCGAGCAGGCCTTGAGGCCGTTCCCAAAGGACAGTGGGATGCCGCCACGGCGCTTGGTTTTTCCGGCGTGCACGCGTACCGGTCCGTGATTTTACCTCAGGCAATCCCACCCATTATCCCTGCGGCGGGAAATTATCTCATCCATATGTTCAAGGACACACCCTTGCTCGCATCAATTTCCGTCGTCGAACTCATGTTTGTCTCAGCACAGATCGGTTCGGACCATTTCCAGTATCTCGAGCCCATATCAATCTGTGGCCTGCTATTCTTGGCAATGAGCCTTGCTGGTGCTGAGCTCGTTTTTTGTACTGAATGGGCGATAGGCCGAAAATGGAGGCGGAAGTGGTAGGCACGACCGCAACGGGCCAATGCCACGTTCATTTCTGCAAAGTGACGAAGCGGTTCGGCACCCGAACAGTCCTCGATGGCTTTAACCTGGAGGTGCCAAAAAAGGAGAAGCTTGCCCTCATTGGGCCAAGTGGATCCGGGAAATCTACGGTCCTTCGAATTCTCATGACTCTCGAAGATGTACAGCAGGGGGATGTTCTGATTGGCGGAGAGTATCTTTGGCGACATGCGGGCGCCAAGTCAGAGGCCGCATCAGAAAAGGATCGACGTCGCATACGGCAGCGAGTTGGAATGGTATTCCAGCAGTTCAACCTATTTCCACATATGACGGCAGTGCGCAACATCGCGGAGGCCCCGATCAAGGTTCTGGGCCTACCGAGGGAAGAGGCCTATGCGCAGGCGATCTCCCTCCTCGACAAAGTCGGGTTACGGGATAAGGCCGATGCTTATCCGGCGTTTTTGTCGGGGGGCCAGCAGCAGCGAGTGGCAATCGCCCGCACTCTTGCCATGAAGCCGGAAATCATTCTACTCGACGAAGTGACATCCGCCCTTGATCCGGAGTTGGTAGGCGAAGTACTGAATGTCATCAGGTTGATCGCCCAGGAAAGCGATCTCACTATTCTGATAGTCACGCACCAGATGGGCTTTGCGCGGGAATTCGCCAATCGCATCTGCTTCCTTGAGAATGGACAGATCATCGAGCAAGGACCGCCTGATCAGTTTTTGGACTACCCAAAAAGCGAGCGGACCAAAGCTTTCCTGCGCGCCGTGTTGGCTGGTTAGGGGTAGGTATCTTCCTGAATTCTTGTGATTGTAATGGTGTTCTCGTGGGCAGCGCTCATGTATATACTTCCGTTTTTTGCCCTTGGCACTGGATCGGCGCGTTTTTCCACCGCGCCGATCTGGGAAACGCGCTTTGGTAATTCCGGCGGATGCCTGCTCAAACAGATTTGTTTGCCGGTCCTACTGCTGGACGCGTCACTCCTATCACTCGCGGAATGACCAAGCATCGTTTCTCACACGGCCGGCAGCCACCTCCTCCATGCCTGGTGTCACCATGCCGGCAAGCAAGAATGCCTCAGCTCCTGCCGCCGGCGGACAGAGGCAGTAGTACGAGGCTAGGTTCGTGAAGTCGGAGTTTGTCCACAACAATCCTCAGCATTTAGTGGATTGTGACGAGGAGTGACTGCTATTGTGTTAGATCTCACCATTAATCACGAAGTATTGGAGAGTACAGTCAGATTTTGCCGCGACAGAGGCATAACACTGCCGACGTTCGCTATGATGCGGGACCCGAGTGGCGTGCCAGAATCCATCAAACACGTCCTGATCGATATTGGCCTGTGGGACCTGCACCCGGCCAACCTATACCGAATCACATGGAAGAACCAACGTCAGGAGCGGGGTGGACTATTCGGGGAGGTCAATCATGTGTTACTCTCCGAGGAGCTCACCTGCTGCCCGGCGAGCATTTTGGTGCTAGTCGGCCGCTACTTCCCCACCGGCGCGCACAAGGTAGGGGCGACTTTCGGCTGTCTTGTGCCGCGGCTCATCACCGGCCAATTTAACCCCCTCACTACCAAGGCCGTCTGGCCTTCCACGGGCAATTTCTGCCGCGGCGGAGCCTATCTCTCGGCCATACTCAATTGCCGGGCGGTTGCCATCTTGCCAGAGGGTATGTCACGGGAACGCTTCGAGTGGCTCCAAGGAATCGCTGGCGAGGTAATCGCGACTGCTGGGTGCGAGTCTAACGTCAAGGCGATCTTCGACAAATGCTGGGAGCTGAAGGCGTTGGGACAGGACCTCGTGATCTTCAATCAATTCGAGGAGCTGGGGAACCCGCTCTGGCACTACGCGGTCACGGGAAGCGCCGCGGAAGAGGCGCTGAAGGACCACCTGAAACCCGGCGACCATCTGGCTGGCTTCGTGGCCGCGTCCGGGTCGGCCGGCACATTGGGGGCCGGCTACTATCTCAAGACCAAATTCTCCGAGACCAAGCTGGTCGTTGCCGAGGCCCTGCAATGTCCAACGCTGCTCAGAAGCGGCTTCGGCGACCACCGGATTGAGGGGATCGGCGATAAGCACGTACCCTGGGTTCATGACTGCAAGAAGACTGACTTCGTCATCGCTGTAGACGACGAGATGCCCATGCGGCTGATCCGGCTCTTTAACGAGGCCGTGGGTCGGAAGGCCCTCATCGCCGCAGGGGTCCCCCGAGAGGTGGTCGGCTGCCTCGACCTCTTGGGGATATCGGGTGTGGCCAATCTCATTGCTGCAATCAAATTCGCCAAATACCTAGAGCTAACCGCATCAGACTGGGTGGTTACCGTGGCCACGGACTCCATGGACCTCTACCGATCCCGGCTCGCGGAACTCAACAACGAGCGGGGCGGCTACCGGGAGCGGGACGCGGAACGGGATCTGGAGCTTCTCGCAAGCATCTCCGTCGACTCGATTAAGGAGCTCACCTATTACGATAAAAAGGCTATCCACAATCTAAAGTACTTCACCTGGGTGGAGCAGCAGGGCCGCGACCTTGCCGAACTCAGGGCCCAGTGGTACGACCACAGGAGCTACTGGGACGAGACTTTCGCCCTGGCCGACCGAATTGATGAACTCATTACCGATTTCAATCAGCGGGTCGGAAGGGCATTGGTTCCATGATTTCGGAAATTCATTGAGCCTCCGGCTAGCCACAAAGAAGAGCTTGCGGTGCGTCTAGGTAAGTGGATCTTGAGGCTGAACCTTCGAGCATTTAAGCGCAAGGAGTTGTGGGTGATTTGGAGCCGGTCGGCCACGAATGCTAAACCATCAGTACTTCCAGTGGCCGCTTTCCTGGATTCCGTCCCCGATGGCACCGCCTGAAAAATCCCAAACGATGCCCATCTCGGAACGAACTGAGGGAAGTCCTGCGAACATCCATGTATTTCAACACCAGCGAGCTCGCAAGATCGGGTAGGAATGGCGCGCCGCATGGTTGAAAGGGCTGAGGGCAACCCAGGCGATAGGGTAAGCAAGGCAACCATCATGGGAGGAACGTATGAGATTCGAGCCGTTCGGTCTCGAGCGCTGGCTGCCGTTCGTGTCGTCCGCGGAAATCAGTATGTCTGGGGCTAATTCCGTTCCCCTTCAATATCGCGATCTCATCGACGGCCTAGATCTCGATGAGGAGATCGGATACAAGAGCACTCGTGGATCACTGAAGCTCCGGGAAGAAATCGCTGCGCTTTTTAGCAAGCGTAAGGTCGACCCGGACGAAGTTCTCGTGACTACCGGCACGGCGGAAGCAAACTTCCTGTTGCTCTCTTGCCTCCTCGAACCCGGCGATGAGTTTATCCTCATAGTGCCTACCTACCTCCAGTCGGCTGGGATCGCGCAGGCCATTGGCGCGAAAGTCAAGACTTTGCCTCTTCATGAGAAAGATGGCTGGAACCTCAACCTAGACGAGTTAGAGGCATTAATATCGCCTCTCACCAAGGTGATCATGCTTACTAACCCTAACAATCCCACCAGCACCCGGTTCGATCCGGCAACGCTTGAGGCCGTCTGCAATCTGGCAGACAGGTGTGGCGCCTACGTGATCGACGACGAGGCTCTCCGCGGGCTGGAGGCCGATGGCGTCGTTGCCCCATCTATGACTGAGCTTTATGAAAGAGGCTTCAGCACAGGCAGCCTGTCCAAGATTGGGCTCTCAGGAATTCGGATCGGCTGGGTAGTGGGAGCAAAGCCTATCGTCGAGCAGTGCTGGGCCCACAAAGACTACACGACCTTGGCGCACAGCGGCTTGGGCGAGATTCTCGCCGAACTTGCCCTCGAACGACAGAATATCGAGCGCATCCGCGGAAGGGCTCGGGCATTCATCCGCGAGCACAGCGTGATCTTAATGGAATGGATAGAGCGACATCGTGGACTCCTGACTTGCGTCCGACCCATCGCAGGCGGCTCCGCTTTTCCAGCCCTTCAGATTTCGCTCGACTCGATAACTTTCTGCCGGCGGGTGTTTCAGCAGGTGTCAGTTGCACTTTCGCCCGGCGACTATTTCGGGGCGTCGGGGCATTTCCGGATTCGCTTCGCGGTTCATCGGGAAACCCTGAACAAGGGACTCAGCCGGCTCGACAAGTTCCTGGCCGATCTTTGAGGCAGCGACTATAGAAGTTGGGGAGCCGAGGCATGCAAGCTGAACTTGAACAGTTACTTGGAGAGATGATCCGCATCGACAGTGTCAATCCATCACTTGACTCAAAGGGAGGCGGCGAGCAAAGCCTTGCGGCATTCGTGGCAGGCTTTTGCACCGACAAAGGTCTTGAATGCTCCTTCCAAGAAGTAGACGGCGACCGGCGGAACGTGATTGCCTGCGTGCGAGGGAAGGATGATGAAAAGCGCCTAGCCTTTGTTGCCCATCTTGACACGGTTCCGGCCAGTGGCTGGGCCACTAACCCCTTCGAGCCATTGCGCTCGGGTTCATTTCTTCACGGTCGTGGTTCGTGTGATACGAAGGCCTCGCTCTCCGCCATGTTGCTTGCTCTCGCTTCAATTCGGACTGAGAGGCCTGCGTCGACCATTTTGGTAGTCGGTACAGTAGACGAAGAATTTAGCAAAAAGGGAGCGCGTGCTTTGGGGACAATGTCCCCTCGCTTGTCCGCGGCGGTGGTGGGTGAACCGACGAGTCTCGCCTTGGTTGTCTCCCACAAGGGATCCGTGCGTTGGAGTATCGAGACGATCGGGCAGGCCGCACATAGTTCCAAGCCAGAGCTGGGGCATAATGCGATCGAGGACATGTCTATCGTTATTTCCGACTTGTCCAACCACGCGCGAAGACTCCAAGATCGTAAAGATCCGCTAGTTGGCGCGCCTTCGCTGACGATCAGCTTGATAAGTGGTGGCACAGATATTTGCACGGTTCCAGCACGGTGCGAGATCACGATTGATCGGCGTTTGGTGCCAGGGGAAGTGCCTAGTTTCGCGCTTCGGGAGGTAGAGGCAATTTTAGCTGAAGTTCGTCAACATCATACCAACGTGATTGTGCGCTCAATTCTCCCAGCAGTCGAGGATCCGCCTCTATGTCGTGCTGTCGACAACCGCATAACCACCATTGCAAGCGAGGCGTGCCGAGCTGTTGCGGGAACGGGGGATTTCACCGGTGTGCCTTATGGAACGGACGCGAGCCAGCTCTGTGCGGCAGGCATCCCTTGCATCGTGCTCGGACCCGGCTCCATTGATCAGGCCCACGCCGTCAATGAGTTCGTTGATGTCAGCCAGGTTGAACAGGCGTTTGAGATCTACCGAATGATCATGTTAGCTTATTAACCTCAATCCGAAATTCTTCAACCGCCAAGGCCCCAAGAAGGCCAGAAGGTGGCTTATTCAAGGGAAAACCACTGCAATCTCTGACCGCCCCCCGAGGGGAGTTCCTGTTCGTTGGTGGGAGGATCGGAACAGCAGATTCTTTGAGACCTTGGCGTCATGGCGGTTCAAGGTTTTTCTCGGATCAGGGTTAAGTGCATAGGAGTGTAATTATGGCAAAAGATGACGTAACATCGAACATGCCGCGATCGGGGGAGGGGATGGGCATCTCGAAGCACGAATACCGGGATCGAGTAAGGAAGCTCGCAGAGTTGTCCGGGCGCGAAGGATTTGAGGCTGTCCTGCTGACAGGCGAAAGCAACATTGAATATTTCTCCGGCTTCCGTCACCATGCACCGTGGACACTCTTTGCCCGTCCCTTTTTCCAGATCATTACGGCCGACGGCCGCTCAGTGCTCCTCACCCATCGTTTCCTTGAGCCTGAAATGCGCCGGACTTCCGCCATTGATGACATCCGGCTCTACTCCCAATCCGGAAATGCCCCTGTTGAACTCCTAAAAGACATCCTAAATCAGTTCGGGATAAGACGGGGTCGTCTTGGCATGGAGCTCGGTTGCGAGCAGCGGCTTGGAATAAGCTTGCTGGATTTCCGACGATTGGAGATGGAACTCACTGATTTGTCAACTGCAGATGCTTCAGATGCTATCTGGCGTTTACGGATGATCAAATCGCCGGCGGAGCGGCAGTTGATGCGTCGGTCGGCAGAAATCACTGCAAAGGCTTTTGATGAATGTTTCAAGACGGCACGCCCAGGAATGACGGAAGAAGATGTGGCGCGAGTTGCGGCTGAAACAATGGTAACCAATGGCGCCGAACGGCCTGGTTTCATCTTGATAGCTTCTGGACGCGAAAACTATCATATTTTGAGTGGCAAGCCCACACAGCGCCGTTTGGAAAAAGGCGACATGCTTTGGATGGATATGGCCGCCGTGTATCGTGGCTACTGGTCCGACTTCTGCCGAGCCGCCTATTTCGGGAATCCTTCACCTGAAATCGAGGAGCGCCAGAAGTTAATACTTGATGTTAATCAGGCCGCGATCGCTGCGGTTGCCAACGGCGCACGCGTTCGTGATATAGCAGCCGCCGCTGTCCGCGCTTTTCGTAACCACGGGATTGAAATTTCCCTTGGCCTCAATCGCATCGGTCATGGTATGGGTTTGATGAGCACCGAACCACCACACGTTGCCCTTTACGATGAAACGATATGCGAAGAGGGTCTCGCGTTTACGATAGAGCCGCGCATTGTGTCTACAGAGGGAATTTTCAATTGCGAAGAGCTCATTTTCGTAACGGCGACTGGTGCAGAAGTTGTTAGATCTGCTCCCCGGAACATCACCTATATAACCTAAGGGGTTGGATGACCAAAAAAGGGGGCTAGGGTGCTATATGTGGCTTAAACACCAAATGCCTCAATTGTTGCGTCGAGCGGCACGGCAAGCGCTCGACGCTGATGGAGTCGAGCATGAGTGACCGACGTTATATTTGCTCAGAATGCGGCTCTGTTTTCTCACTTAACGAACCCTTGTGGAGCTGTCCTAAGTGCCGCGCGCACCTCAATCTTTCTCCAGGCGCGGGGCTTCATCGCGAAGACATCGATCAAACGACCCGGTCGCTCTGGCGCTATCGTGCTGCATTCTGTGATACTCCGACTCCTCTCGTCACCCTAGGTGAGGGGTGGACTCCTTTGGTTAGTGGTAGGTGGGACGGAGCGGAGATCCGCTGGAAGCTTGACTTTATCAACCCCTCCGGTTGCTTTAAAGATCGCGGTGCCGCCGTCATGCTCAACTATCTTCTCGCTCATGGAGTTAAGGCGATTGCCGAAGATTCGTCGGGAAACGGCGGTGCAGCGATGGCTACATATGCAGCGGCGGCCGGAATCTCATGCCGGATTTACGTTCGCGAAGACACTTCGCGGGCGAAAGTAACGCAGATCGCCGCGACGGGGGCCGAGGTGATCCGAATACCCGGCACTCGCCAGGCTGTCGCAGATGCAGCCATGCAGGACCACTCTAACCGATTCTACGCGAGTCATAACTGCCAAGCCCTCTTTCTTGAAGGAACGAAAACCGCAGGATATGAAATCTGGGAGATGCTTGGTCACATGTCACCGGACGCCATTGTAGTGCCGGTTGGGGGTGGTAGCATTTTCCTTGGCTCCTACCTCGCTTTTTCAGAGTTGAGGGCGTGCGGCGAAGTCGACCAAGTGCCGCGTCTGTTTGGCGTCCAATCGGAGGCGTGCATGCCGATCGCGCGCGCCTACCTCGATGGAAAGCCACGCGCTACAGAAATTGCCAGCCTTCCTACGATCGCGGAGGGTATAGCCGTCTCGCGTCCCATTCGGTCAGCGGAAATCATTGCGGCGGCCCACGAAACCCACGGGGCTGTGATTTCAGTCCCCGAGGCCAAAATCCGGTTTGCGCATGGACGCCTCGCAAAAATGGGGCTCTATGTTGAGCCGACGAGTGCTGCGGCTGCCGCGGGCTTGTCGCAGTTACTGGAAAATCGCGTGTTGGCGTCAGGGGCTAGGATCGTAGTCATACTAACGGGCAGTGGACTAAAGGCGAGTGAGACGATCGCCAAAATGTAGGAAGATGGGAACCGCTAACTGTTGAACACGGCGTGGGAGCAACGCCTTCGGCGGCAATCGTTTTGGGCCTGTCCATTTGGGCACGTCATCTGGCGTGCTTCTCTTCATTTCCGTGTGCCTGCAGTCCGACCGCAGGCCGGAGTGCAGGGCAGCCGTAGCTGGAAGAAAGGGGCTGTGTTGGATGCGTGCTGATCGGCTCACTCCTACCGGGTCGAACGCTCTGCCCGAAGCTTATCGGGACTTCCCAGGGACCGAGCGATGGACGTACATGGACGTCGCAGCACGCTGCATCTTCCCGCGCTGCGTGCGAGACGCCGTGGATAATCACCTAGATCATCGGATGCTTGACGGGGCGAATAAGCAGAAACTCTTCGACCTCATTGCGGATACTCGCCGACTGTTTGCGGCTTTAATCCATGCCGAGTCGGACGAGATTGCCTTCACAAAGAACGTGTCCGAAGGCCTGAACATGGTGGCAGGGAGTTTGGATTGGCAGCCTGGCGATAACGTCGTTCTGTGCCCAGAGCTGGAACATCCGAACAATATCTATCCGTGGCTTAATCTCCGAAGGCGGGGAGTCGAGATCCGAGCTGTCCCGGCCCGAGCAGGCGCCATTTCAGTTGAGGATATGCTAGCACGCGTAGACTCTCGTACTCGCATCCTTACCGTTTCCAGCGTAACGTTCGCACCAGGTTTTCGCACGGACATCGAGAGCTTAGGTGCGGCCTGCCGTGAGCATGGCATTTTTTTTGTTGTCGATGCGGCACAGTCAGTCGGCGTCCTTGCCACGGACGTCCGACGGTCTTGCATCGACGCTCTCTCTGTATCGACCCAGAAGGGTTTGCTCGGTCTGTATGGGATGGGATTTCTATACTGCCGACGCGAGTGGGCGGAGCGAATGCATCCGGTCTATCTTGCCCGCTTTGGCGTGGACGTAGCCGAGAAACATGAGGCCGCCATGGGCGACTTTGAATTCCGCCTCCAACCGTCGGCCCGACGGTTCGATCTGGGGAATTACAATTTCCTAGCTGCTGCTGCCAGCAATGCCGCTTTACAGTACCTGCATAAATGGGGCACCGCTGCTCTTGAAACTTACGTGCTTGACTTGGCGCACAGGCTAGCAGGCGGGATGCTGGAAATCGGGCTTCCCGTTTGCGGCGGCGTCCCGGGCCCACACTTGGCCCACATTGTGAGTGTCGGCGAGCTCGGATCAGGCGGCCATGACTCAACAGAAAATCGGCGTTTTGCCGCACTATATGAGCATCTCACTGAGAATCAAGTCCGCCTTTCGATCCGACGGGGTATCCTGCGGTTCTCTCTCCATTTATACAATACATTTCGGGATGTCGAGCGCGTGTTGGATCTTGTCAAATGCGCGCCGTAAGGCGATACGACTACCGACAAGCGACTGAATGATGACAAGGATCCGCTCGACCCGAGTTTGCGTTTGTGCAGATCTCGATTTAGCGGCGAAACCGCCGGCCTCCGATCCGCTAGGAGCGCGTTGGCGCATTGTTTCGATCTCAGCGTTCGAAAAGCGCCCCTGCGTGGCGATAGGTGAGAGCACAGGCGTAATAGAGGAGGTCGGCCTCGGTCGGCCTTAATAGCCGGTCCTGAATTTTCTAAAAGCGAGAATCAAAATGAAACCACCAGACGAGGTACGACGTTGGGTTAGTGAGATGATGGGGATGGCCTTTAGGGCAGACGACCTCGCCGAGTCGCTGGGGGCGTGGGAGATACTGGGCCGAGCGTTGACAGCCGTGCACGGGGCGGCTGTACCAGTTGAGACTGAGCCTGCCACTCAGGTGTGTCTTCTTGCTTTTAAGAGACCGCATGAGCCGGAGGGATAGGAGGAGAAGCTAGCAATGAAGCAGCCTTGGGAACTCACGCTTGCGGAGGCAAGTGAATTGATTCGCAAGGGCGAACTTTCACCTGTAGAGCTCACCCAGTCTGTGCTCGACAGGATCTCTACAGTGGAGCCGTGTGTGATGGCGTGGGCCCGGACGCAGCCGGAAAAGGCGATGGCCGATGCGGAGAAGTTAGAAAAGCTCCTTCGGCAGGGAACATATCTTGGGCCACTCCACGGCATACCGGTTGGTGTGAAGGACCTTTATTACACCTCGGGCGTCGAGACGAGTGCGGGATCGAAGGTACTTGTCGGATTTGTCCCGACTTTTGATGCAACCGTCGTGCTGCGGTTGCGCGGTGCTGGGGCGATCCTGCTTGGGAAAACAGCGACGGCGGAGTTCGGCCATGCCGATGCCGCAGCCACACATAACCCTTGGAACCCGGCGCACACACCCGGGGGCTCAAGCAGTGGTTCGGCCGCGGGGCTGGCTGCGGGCATGTGTCTCGGTGCGTTCGGCACTCAGAATGGGGGCTCGATTGTCCGCCCGGCGGCGTTCTGCGGGGTCGTGGGTCTCAAGCCGACCTACGGTCGGATCAGTCGGCACGGTATTATCCCGCTTGCGTGGTCTCTGGAACATGCCGGCCCTATGGCGAAGACTGTGCAAGACGTGGCCTTATTGTTGTCTGCGGTATCTGGGATGGACCCCAACGACCGGACTGCGGCAGCACAGCCAGTGCCTTCGTATGCCGAGAGTCTCGAAGCGACGCCCCGAGGGCTGACAGTGGGGATTCCGGATCGGTACTTTCTGGAGCGATCGGACCCGGCGGTGGCCACATCTTTTGAGAATGCAGTACGCGCGCTCGAGAAACTAGGCATGCGCCTTCACAAGGTGAAATTACCAGACTGTTTCGAGGCCGGCGTGAGCGCAGGTCGCGTCATCATGCATGTGGAGGGTTCCGCCTACCACCACGAGTCGTTTAAGAGACGAAGAGATGATTACGGACCCAAGCTTGCGGCACTCGTCGAAGCTGGCCTCCTGATCCCGGCAGCGTCGTATCTCCGTGCCCAACAAGTTCGATCGATGGCTATTGCCGCCATGGGCCACCTGTTTACCGAGGTGGATGTGCTGGTTACACCATCCGCGCCTGGCCCCGCACCTGAGGGCCTAGCTTCCACCGGGGACTCGGTATTCAATGCTCCTTTCAGTACGTCCGGTCTTCCGGCAATGGGTGTGCCCATGGGGTTTTCCCCCTCGGGACTCCCGCTAGGACTACAGGTCGTAGGCCGGCCCTTCGACGAGTGCACCGTTTTTCGCGTCGGCGCAGCCTACGAAGCTGCAACCTCCTGGCATGAACAGCGACCCGCGCTCTGATTTCTTTGCTTCACTTTTCGAGACTTTGCCATGGCGGGGGCCTCATGGAATGAAGGGGACCGTGCAATCGGCATGCTGACGAAGGTCCTGGCTGATCCACCCGCACCTCCGGCAATGGCTCGGAGCGTGTCGCCATGATTGTAGTTCTCATGTCCGGCGGGGCGCCATCGATTTCCGCAGGTCCTTCCAGCCTTCCAGGATAGAACGCTCGTAAATGCCAGTGACGATTGCGAGCAGATCGTCCGCGAGCGTCGCGCTCTGGAGAAGGGTGTCCGCCTCCAGCCAGTACGTTGCGCTCGGCCGATTCTTGGAATGCGTGGTTCGTTGGAGGACGACATCCACCTCCCGGTCGTTGACCGGGAGGGGAAAGCCGCTCGTCTCGGCTTTCGCGATCGCGTTGCGGATGGGCTCGCCGGCGGCAGCACCATCCACCCAGAACTCGAGACAGTAGTTGGCGAATCTGACTTCTGGCGGCGCCTTCCGTCCATCGCTTACGGAGCCCGCGAGAAGGTCAATCCCGCTCGATCGCGGGACCTCAGAGATCTGGGTCGTCCAGGCCATGAAGGCTGCGCGCGAGGCGCGCTGGCACTTGAATCCCCGGTCGGTCAGCCAATCGTCGACGCTGCTCCACGCCTCTCCAAAGCTGACCTGCTGCTCCCGTGCCTGCTGCGCACGCTCCTCGGTTGGTCCCTCTCCGTCCTTCTCGTTCCAGAGCAGCAGGTCCCAGGGCCCGTCCGGTACCTGAGGTATGACGAGGCGACGATTCTTCAGAAAGGCAAGGAACTGCTTCCTGAGCAGCGCAACCGGGAACCGCTCGTCCGGGTGGGAGTCGTGGAGGCCGCGCACGGTGCTGTAGACGTCGTCCCAGAGGAAACAGGGCCTGTTTGGCGGCGCGCAGTAAATGTCCCTGTCCGCCGCGACTTCCGCCGGGATCGCCATTCGGGCAGGGGCAACCAGGGCCACACGGTAGCGCGTGCCGTCCCTGGCGGCAGCCTGGGCTTTCTTTGCCGCGGCTACGTAGCGCTCCAACTGCCCCGGGCCGAGGCGGGCGTCAACCTTGTGTTCCATGAGCAACGCCAGGCGGAAAGGCGAACGACTGGTGAGCCGCATATCCACCGTGTCGTCCCCGTCGGGGCAGGGGCTCACCTGCGTCTCCACCTCGACCGCCTCCGGGCGCTTGCCTGCCACGCGCTCAAACCAGGTGCAGGCGAGGGCGCCATCGAGCCGAAGCAGCCCGGCGAACAAGTCCGTGAGCAGATTCTCGTCTCCGTACTTTCCCGTCATTGCGTTCCGGGCGATCTCGAAGAGATTATCGCGAATCACGAGCGGCCCTCCTCTCAGCTGTGAAGGTGGTCATAGCAGGAGTTCGGCAATGACGCCGCCGAGCGGACAAACGCTTGTGCTGCTCAGGATTCCTCTCTTGGAGGGACCTCCTGCCCACCGTCTAGGAGACGACCACCATCTCGATTGTGACGCAGAAGCACCCGTGGTTCCCCGTCCATCGGTCACCTCCTCTCTCGGCGTGATCGAGATGTCCTTGGGCCTTCCATGGGTTTTTGGGGAATCTTCCGCTCTTCTGTCCAGGGCAAAGAAGGTAGTCCACAGGACTTATTTCGTCAACATATTTCAGTGTGTTGGTAGGTGTTCTCCGCCGCTTCTGTGCGCCATGATCCCCCCAAGTCGGGAGGTGAGCATGGATGCTAAACGGGCACTCGGGCGGCGGATCAAGGCTCTTCGGAAGCGAGCAGCCCTGACGCAGGAGGGCCTCGCGGAGCGGGCTGGCTTCAATCCCAAGTACGTGAGCGGTATTGAACGAGGACGGGAGAACCCCACCCTCGACACTCTGATCCGGATGGCCGCCGAGCTGGGCGTGCAGCCGGTGGAGTTGTTTGACTTCGATCTGGACGGGGCCACACCCGCTGCGATGAAGAAGGCGGCAGTCGACCTGATGGGGCGGCTGGATGTCGAGGCTCTGCGACGGGTGCTCCGGATCGTGCGAGCGGCCTACTCCTGAGTCCTCTCCATGGAAAGCTCCGACCAACTGTGTGCGGGAGGCGGGTGATACTGGCTAGCAGGAGAATTGCCATTCATCTCAGCCTTGCCCCTCGCGGATGATGACGGGCTACCTGGTCAGGACCCTGGTGGATGACTTGCGACTGACATCGCTGAGCGTCATAGAGCCCTAACGCCCCGCTACAACTTCGCCCCCGCGCAGGTGGTGCCAACCCTCCTCAGGCCCGCCCCGGACTCCGGCCGGCAATTCCGGCTCCTTCCCTAGCAGGCTGCTGAAAAACTCGCTCCGAAGGAGTCCGGGCACCTCCCGGAGCAGGTCGTTCGGGTCATCGATGCTCTTGCGAGCGTCTCCTGAAGGTTCCGATTGCCCCCGCCCACCCCGGTCCGGGGTGTGGTGAGGCGCCCCGGCGCCCCGGTCATGCGGTGGCCTCCAAGAGATTCCGCATCCGGATCAGGTTGTAGGCGGTCGTCCGGAGGAG
>Ga0187857_10001862_pt1 | contig 20194 bp, 19 predicted proteins | sample June2016WEW_8_10_FD_132984 | JGI IMG/M metagenome (GOLD analysis project Ga0187857, IMG submission 132984) | Peatland microbial communities from SPRUCE experiment site at the Marcell Experimental Forest, Minnesota, USA - June2016WEW_8_100 | ecosystem: Environmental > Terrestrial > Soil >... | reverse complement strand
TGCCGCCTTCGGTCAGTCCGATGATGCTGGCTACCGGCGCCGTATTCGCCAGGAAATAGGTGACGGCGGCCAGTACCAGAGACATCGTGTGCGCTGTCGCTACCGCACCGACCGCAAAGAACTGGCTGTGGTAGACCAGGTAAGCGAGTCCGGATGCGTTCAGCAACGTGCACGCGTTAAATACGAACTGGATGGTTTTCGTTTTATTTCCGCCGGAATAGGATTGCGCGACCGCCGCCGTTGCTGCTACCAGCAGACTGGCGAACAATCCCAGTTGCGTGACTCCCAGAAGAATGACGGGCAGATTTCCCGACATCGAGCTCGTCATCCCAGGCAGCTTCACCTTGAAGCGCGAACTCAGTGCGGCTGCGGCTAACAGGAGCACCAACTGTGGCCAGGCTTCCGCTTGCCATCGAGCTACGCCGAACGACAGGGCGCACAGACTCGCAACGGCCACCATTCCGATCATGACTTTCGCTTTGATTGGTAGTGTATTTGTCATGGTAGTCTCCGAATAATGGTTGCAGTCGGTTGTCTAGTCGTCTCCTGGGTCGCCATCGCTAAGTGCTGACGTCGCAGTGGCGACGGTTGAAGTTGCGCCCCAGACTACACTGTCACCAGTAACGGCGGTCGACCCCCAGACCACGCTGGTGGCGCCCCACACTACCGAGTCAGCCAAAAGCACGCCCGAACCCCAAACCACTGAATTTGCGAACACGGTTTTGGGTGCTCCCCAAACCACGCTCATCCCGGTGAAATTGGAGTCGGGCGTAGTGTTCTGGATCGTCACAGTGTCGTTGCTCGCGTTAAAGACAGCGGTCGGGGAAAGCGCTATTCCCGTCGCGAGGTCCGTGTTGCCAAGAACGTTGTCGACGTCCAGGTACCCGGCACCGTAAGTGAAGAGGTCATACTCGTTGTTGAAGATGTTTCCGAGGCTGTCGGTCGATGACGTGAATTGTCCGATGCCTTTCCACGCTGTCAACATCAAGCTCGCTTTCACCTGATCGGGAGTCAACGCGGGATTTTGCTGCAGCATTTGCGCCACCGTGCCGCTCACGAGGGGCGTTGCCATGCTGGTGCCGCTCAATTCATAGTACATTGAGGTTCCGCTGGTCGGCCAAATCTCGTATTGCGGATAGGTTGTATCGAGTGTGCTGCCCGCAACCCGCAAAGAGACCAGGCGGTTTCCCGGCGCGGTCAAGTCAGGTTTACAAATGTGATCGATCGCGGTCGGACCTTTGGAACTGTAGCTGGCAATCTGGTCGTCGGTCCGCGTCGGCGTCATCATGGTCATGGCCGCTCCCACCGTAATTACAGAGGGATCGTTACCCGGAACGACGATGGTACCGAAGCCGTCCGTAGGAAGATAGCGCCCTTCGTTGCCCGCAGCCGCCACCACCACGATGCCGGCCTTCCAGGCTGCTTCCACTGCCTGGTCCACCGGATCGAGCGTATAGCTCTCGAATATCGGACGTCCCAGCGACATGTTGATAACGCGGATGTTGTAGGTGCTTTGCAATGTGATCGCTTCCTCAATCGCGCCGATCACGCCGCTGTCATTGCCCGATCCGTTCTCATCCAGAACGCGCAGGTTGATAAAGTTGACGCCAGGAGCTGTGCCGGCATAGGTCGCCGCATAGCCATTGGCAGTGCCGGAGCTAGCGCCGGTGCCACCGATGAGGCCCGATACGTGAGTTCCGTGTCCGAACTCGTCGGAGGTCGTGGTGTCGCCAGCCACAAAGCTCTGGCTATACACGACGCGGCTGACGCCGCTGGCATTGTTCAGATCGGGATGAGCTGCGATGCCGCTGTCAATAACGGCCACGCCGACGCCAGCGCCAGTGAACCCATACTGCGACGCCGCTACGTCCGCCTCGACTGCGGTCGCGAACTCTTCGGTCACAGGATTGGCAGCCATTTTTTGGTGACGGTCGGGCGTGATGTAGGTCACATTGGGATCGCTTGCCAATTCCGCCAGCATGCGGACGGGCACGCGCATCATCACCCCATGGATCGTGCGGAACTGCGACTTGATCGTCGCGCCACGACCCTGCAGGGCTTTCAAATGTGCGCCAGAGGGCATCTGGTGATGTTGAACGATGATGGTCACCCAGCCGCTCGCGTCCACTCCCTGCTGGAGATCTGTCGAAAATTTAGTCGACGTGGGCTTGGTGCCGGCGTAGGACGGGACTGCCGTAAGCAGCAGCAGTGCCACTCCGAGAACTCGGCTCCAAGCAGCACTGAACGCTGGAGAATTGAGCGGACGGAGTGTGCGTCCGTTCGTGATCTGCGATTTATCGATGTTGTTCATAAATTTTTCTGGCGGCTTTGCGATGGACGTATCACACGGTCCCTCGTGCCTGGCCTCTAATGGGCAATCGCGAGGCCAATTGCGCTGTTGTTAAGCCTATTATTTACAATGACTTGTATATGAGTGGTGGTTGGGCGTTATGGGACAACTTGGCTCCATGATCGGGCTCGAAGCCGGTGCGGAGTCCGTAATTCATTTGAAACAAAGACTGGGCGGGCAGGGAGGCCCGTTTGGGGACAAAGTGGCCCGACCTACACCGGTGGATCCGTCAAACTGCGGTAGGTTAGAGCGGCAGGTTAGAGCGGTAGATTAGAAAGAATTCGCCAATCAGGCCTCAGGGTCCCTTAGTAGGTCCATTGCCCTTACGACCCCGTAAGCTTGACCCGGATCTCTTCCGGCAGCCGGTCGCGAATCTCCGCTGGCAGCCGGTCATGCACGTGGCGCGCCCCGAGCATGGCCACGTCCACTACCGCAGTGGGCGCGGGAGTTGCCACGGCCACGACCAGCCAGATCAGTGCCGACAACCCAAAACCAGCCAGCGCGCCCACCTCTAACCAGACAGCGTGGCGCGGCCCAAAATGCCGGATCACGGCAAAGGCCAGCAGAAACACGGCAGCCGATGCCGATGCCAGGGCAATCAGCGAAATATCGATGATGCGGTGCAGTTACTGGCGGCTGCGGCAACGCTCGCAACCGGCGAAGTGTAATTCGTAATCGCCGCGCATCTCCGGAGCCAGGCCGGAAATATCGTAGCGCCATCCCGCAAGGATTTTCCCTACGATCGGTTCCACACACTTGCTCATAAGAAGCTATAACCGGATGGATTCGAGAACTTCCGCCTGGGTTGCCAGCAGCACACGGTTGTGCCAAAGTCCCTGACGGCCGCCGAGCGCCTGTTCTGCCGCCGCTCGCGCGATTTCGGGATGATTGTTTTGTTCAGACAGATGTGCCAAGACTAAATACTCGGCTCCTCCATCATAGTCGCTGGAGAAGAATTCCGCGAGCGCCTGATTCGAAAGATGCCCTACCCGGCTCATCACCCGCTGCTTCACCGACCACGGATACGGCCCCGAGCGCAGCATCTCGACATCGTGATTCGACTCCATTACTAATATGCTGCAGCCGCGCAAATGGTCGCGCACGCTCGCCGGCATGTAGCCGAGGTCGGTGGCGAAACCGATCTTGACGCCTTCGGCGCGAAAGGTGAAGCCCACCGGATCGATAGCATCATGAGGAATGGTAAAAGGCATGACCTCGATGTCGCCGATGCGAAAGCCGCGACCGGCCGAGAAATGTTCCGACTTCGGCAGCTCCGGAATCGCGCCTTCTGCGTCGCGTACGGCGCGGTTCCAGGCATGATGCGTCGGCGCAGTCAAAAAGACAGGGACGTTCAGCTTGGTCGCCAGCCGTTGCAGCCCGGCAATATGGTCGGAGTGCTCGTGCGTAATCAGGATCGCGGAAATGTCATCGACGCGACCATCGCAACGCTCATTATTTCGATCACGATCAGCATCACGATCAGCGAGCGCCCGCAGCCGCTTGAAAGTTTCGCGGCCGGAGAGACCGGCATCCACCAGAATGCGCGTTGCACTTGTCGCCACCAGTGCGCAGTTCCCACGACTGCCGCTGGCGAGCACCGACACCGACACACACATAGATGTAAGCTTACCCCCACAGGCTGTGGAAACAACAACACTTTTTCAATTACTGGTACCTTTGGTGGGACCGATGCAGAAGGTCAAAGATCAGAGGTGAGAGGTCAGAGTGCAGAGGTGAAACCAGAAATTGCAGAGAGGAAAACGATTCCCGTGGGATGACTTAAACCTCTGCAATCTGACCTCTCACTTCTGACCTCCCATTACGCCAGCAGCTTGCCAAGCGGCTCCCAGTAGTGCGCTTTCCATCCCGAAGCCAGGACTTCCGCCTCGCCCTTAGGAAAGCCGGTGTGATCAAATACGATCTTCGTCCCGATGTTGGTTCCGGAGCCCTGCTCCACCAGTTCGAACCTCGCGATCGAATAGACGCCCGCGGGCCAGGCGCCGGTTCGCCAGGCCTGCACGATGCGTTCGTTGGGCACGAGTTCAACATGCCTTCCCGTGATGTAGCCGCCGAAGAGCGTGAACGGGCCTCCCACTTCACGACTGATCTCCGCGGGCTTGTCCGGCAGGTGCATGGCTTGCATAACTCCGCTGAGCTGTATGACCTTGTCAAACTGTTTGGCGTCGGTAAGCGCTTCGTAAACGCGCTTCCGGCTCGCTTTGAAAACTGGCTCCTGGTGAATGGCTTCCGCCGTACGGGAAATCTCGTCCTCGGCTCCCGCCCACGCCGCAGTTGAACTCAGAGCCAGTCCACCGCATGCGATCGCAACATTAAAGACCGCTTGCCGGCGCGTCAGCCCCTTGGCCGGTGCTGCCGGATTATTTCTATCGCTCGTCGTTGTTATCGTTGTTGCTCTCATGTATTGTCCTCTCGAATTCTTGCTTTCAACCGTCACCGCATGAGAGCATCGCGCAAAAATATGTTCAAGATAATATTTCGTTAGGCAGACGAAGGCGCTCCGAGGCATACTTGAGCGCCTGGAAAACGAGGAGACTCCCATGCCTTACCCCGCTGGTCATCGTGCGGCAGTAAAGAAGAATATCATCGACAGTGCACGCCAGCTCTTCAACCGGCATGGCTTTGAGAGTGTCTCTCTCAGCCAGATCATGGCCGGTGCGGGCCTGACGCACGGCGGATTCTATAGCTATTTCAAGAGCAAGAGCGATCTGTATGCCGAAGTATTAGGGTGCTTCTTCACCGACCCGCACTGGAAAAGCTGCTGGGAAGGGGTGCACGTTGACCTTTCATCGACCGACGTTGGGTCGCAAGTCGTTCGCGCCTATCTATCTCGCCAGCATTACGAGGATATTGAAAATTCCTGCCCCATGGTTGCGTTGCCAACCGATGTGGCGCGCAGCGGCGTAAATGCGAGGCGCGCTTTCGAGACGGTGTTCAAAGCAATGGTCAGCGTCCTGGAGCGGAGCTTGACCGAGAATGGCCGGCGTCGCCGCAGCACCGCGCAGGGCATAGCTGCCCTGTCCATCGGAGGCATGATCGTGGCTCGTACCATGGTCGACCGCGCTCTGGCGGACGAATTGCGCGCCGCCTGCATGGAGGTCGCGCTCCATCTTGGCGGCTGGGACAAAGGGGACAAATCGGGAGACAAATCGAGAAATGGCAAATCGAAGCGCGGCAAATCCGAGCGATCCCAACCGGACCGGGTAGCGGCGTAGTTGCATCGAGCATCGATCATCGATCGCTACCCGGCCCCGTCGCCACTCCCATCGCTAACTCGCTACGCTCACTTCTTTCCAAACAGATTGTCCACCACGCCGCGGCCCACCGATCCTCCGAACGCGCCTGCAATTCCCGGCACGAAGGCCAGAAAGGATTCGTAAATTTGCGCCCGCGTCGGCTTCTCTGAAAGATAGAAATAGGCCAGCCACTCCACCACCGGCACGAACACTCCAACCAGGACAACCCAGCGCCAGGGACTGCGCGGGCTGAGAAATCCGAGCAGCATATTTGCCGCCACCACTACCATCGTCGTCAGCAACAGATCGCCGACTTTGATATCCAACCACCCCGCCAGCGCTCCCGACATCATCGCCAACAAATAATAAAAAACATCCCCGCCAGATTTTCTTTCAGGGAGAATTCCGCCCCAGCTTGTCGTCATATCTTTATCTTATGAGCAGATCTTGCGAGCAGATTCTACGAATACGTGTAGAACCCGCGCCCGCTCTTGCGTCCCAGCCAGCCTGCATCCACCATCCTGATCAGCAGCGGACAAGGCCGATACTTCGGATCGCCCAGGCCATCCTGCAGCACCCGCATGATATCCAGACACACGTCGAGCCCAATGAAATCCGCCAAGGTCAGCGGCCCCATGGGATGCGCCATCCCGAGCTTGAAGACCTCATCCACCGCCTCCGCCGTGGCCACGCCTTCCATCACCGCATACATCGCCTCGTTGAGCAGCGGCATCAGCACCCGGTTCGACACAAATCCGGGAGCGTCATTCACTTCGACCGGCGTCTTCTCGAGTTTCACCGCCAGGTCGCGTACCGTCTCGAACGTGGCCTGCGAAGTCGCGAGGCCTCGAATCACTTCGACCAGTTTCATCACGGGCACCGGGTTAAAGAAGTGCATGCCGATGACTTTGTCGGTGCGCCCGGTCAGCGCTCCCAGCTTCGTGATCGAGATTGAAGACGTATTCGTGGCCAGAATCACCTCCGGCTTCATGATGCGATCCAGCGCGCGGAAAATCTCGGCCTTGATCTCGTACTTTTCCGTCGCCGCCTCGATCACCAGATGGCAATCCGCCAGCTTTGCGCGCTCCACCACTGCCGTAATCCGTTCCAGCGTGGAGGCCTTATCGCCTGCCGTAATTTTGTTCTTGGCCACTTCGCGATCCAGGTTCTTGGCAATCGTCCCGAGGCCGCGATCGAGAAAACGCTGATCCACATCGCAGAGGACTACATTGAATCCGCAGCGTGCAAACACGTGGGCTATGCCATTGCCCATCGTGCCCGCACCTATTACTCCCACTACTTGAATCGCCATAAATTGCCTCGCTAAGGACGGCCTTGCTAAAGAAGGAAACTGGAAAGTCTAGCAGAGCGGAGTGAGAACTCGGATGTGCGGCACCCAAATTGTTGAAGTCCCGCAAGAGAAAAAAGGCGTAGCCAATGGGCTACGCCTTACTTTGACGCCACCGCCGCAAAGGCTTGCGGCCAGCGCCGCTAGTTCTGGATGATCACCTTGCCGCCGATTGGGTTCGGAGTCCCGCAGGGGTATCCGCCAGTGTTCGTATCGAAGGTTACGCCGAGGTCATACTCCCCCGGCATGGCGGTTGCTGGCACATTAACCGTCACTGAACCGTTGGCGGGAATGATGACCTGCGATTGACCGAGAAACCAGGTGGTTCCCGGCGCAGGAGTGACTGAGATCGGCACCGAGTAAGTGCTGCTCCAAGTAAAGCTACCGCCTGGAGTCGTGTCAGTCTCACCGCAGACGTTCGTAGTACCGGATTGAGCTTGCGCAGAGCTAGCTAGCGCAAAGAACAGGAGAAAAAGAGAGAGAGAGTCATTTTTCTCATTTGTTTTCCTCGGTTTGTTTTTCGGAGTGGATTTCCATCGCATCTCTGCCCCCACGGCAGAGAACCTTGCAGACTCCTTTCGCTGATAACTAGTCCGCAAGGGACGGCTCGCGGCAGAGTGACAGAGGTAGGGTTAACCTTAAAGTACTTAGTGTGGTTCGGTGCGCTGATCTCCGCCGGTATGGCTATCGGAGGATATTAATCCGGACTCTGTTTGCGGAAGGACAACGATCAGGAGAAACACCCATTAGCGGGGACAGAACGGGGTCTATAGTCTAGCTTGCTGCGGGGACTTATCCCTCTAAAATTTGCCGTCTCCTCCGCCTCTATCTACGGTCATAAGGCCGCTGCGACCAACTCAGCGCGGTCGCAGCGGCGGTGTCGACGTGCGGCAATGTTACTAACCCCTGACGATTACCGTGCCGCCGACCGGATCATCGTTCTGCTTGGCTCCGGCATAATATGGGTAGGGCGTATTCAGCGTGGCCGTGGAACTGACGGGGTGAGGAACGCCATCGGGCGAAGTGATACCCGGCGGAGTAACAAACGGGTCGCTGTTGTTGTTCCAGTTGATGCCGAAGATCGAGGAAGGGGAGCTCATTTGCAGATAACCCGCCCCCGGCGGCAGAGCACTGCCGAGAGGTACGGCCACGGTTGAAGGACTGTAAGTCGGGTTGGGGACAGTTCCAGCGACGCTGACGTACATAGGGCCCGCGCCCACCTGAATGACAAAGGGGCCGCTTAACAGGGCGGGCGGGTTCACATCCGCATTGTAGATGTAGTAGTTAGCGGCGCAGTCGGAGTTAGGCGCCTGGAAACCACTCGTAGAATTATTATCAACCGACAGGCTCATAGGGGGATACACCGGAGTCTGATTCTGGCCATCGAAAACATTGGGCTGGAACTCAATGAGAATGTCGACACCGGACTCGTTGTCGAAGTTGATTTGATCTCCCAGGTTGACTACGATGCCTTGTCTCGAAGGGACGAACGCAGTATTGATGGTGATGTCCCAAGTTATTGCTTCGGGACATGGAAGGTTGGGCGCTGCGGCCATGGCTGGCTCCTTTTCAAATTGAATTTGCTTACTTGGCACTGGGCCTAAAACTTGGATCCGAGAGCAAGCCTTGCAGGTCTGGAATATTGTTCAGGTCCGCAAGGGCAAATCCTTTCTGCAGGCTTTTCTCGACGTACTGTAACGCCTGAGCACGATCCCCCAGGTCTTCGTACGCTATGCCGACGACCGCCAGGACATTAGGATCGTCCGGGGAAAGGGCGAGGGCTGATTGTATGCGAGAAATGGCCTTTTCGCGCAACTTTTTCTTGCTATAGAGCACCCCTAGTCTGGACTGCGCAATGGCCTCGCGCGGGTTGTCCAGAGTCGCCTGTTCGAGCAGCGGGATTGCGCGTTCGCGCGCCCCGGCCGCCTTATCATTGTCTTTGAGGCCTTCGTAGGCTCTCATGAGGTTGCCCCATACCACATAATCCTTGTCGTTCAGTTGCAGGGCTTTCTCTGTCGCGGCAGCGCATTCGGCATACTTCTGCTCCTGGAGATATAGATATCCCAGGTTGGCGTAAGCGGGATAAGTGGGCTCAAGGGCAATCGATTTCCGCAGCATCTGCTCGGCCTCGGCGTAGTGCTTATCGCCCATGTCGCTGTAGGCCGCACCTAAATTAAGATAGAGCGCCGCATTGTCGGGGGTGAGTTCGATGGCGTGCCGATATTGCGCCACGGCTTCCTCGTAGCGCTGATGATCATACAAAAAACCTCCGAGTTGGTTATACCCATCCCAGGAATCGGGACGAAGCGCGATGGCCTTCTTGAAGGCAGCTTCGGCATCGGCGGCGCGTCCCGCGCTTTCGTAGGATCTGGCCAGACCGATGATCGCATCCGCGTTGCGCGGGTCGAGTTGCAGCGCCCGCTGGTTCTCCTGCAAGGCGAGATCGTATTTCCCGGTGACGCGGTGGATTTTCCCCAGCGTCACATAGACCGTGGGCAAGCGATCATCCAGTTGCTGCGCTTTCTGGCAATTCGCCAGAGCTTCGTCGAGCCACTTTTTGTCTTTGTCCAACTGGTATTTCAGGCGGTAGGCTTCACCAAGCTGAGCAAAGCCCAGAACAAAATGGGGATCCGCCGTCACCGCGTTGTTGAGCGCCGCGATGGCGAGGTCCAGATTCCCCGCCTTGTCGTAGCGTTGGGTGTAGCCGAGGGCCTTCAGGTACAACTCATAAGCGCCGGCATTGACTGAGCCGCCAGTCGCGCGCAGCATCTCGGGTGTCACCGCGATCCGCATCAACTTGGCGATGCGCGCTACCGCCTCATCCTCCAGCGACGAGAAGTCTCCCGCGCGGTCTTCAAGCGTCACCGAGCCGATCTGGCGCAGGTTCTTCGTGTTCACCAGATTCACCGTGAGGTGAATCGCTTGTCCGTCGCGGCGCAGGCTTCCTTCCACCACCACCGTCGCTCCGAGTTCACGCAGCGCCGACGACGCATCGGCAATCTTGCGGGCACGCACTTCACTGGGCGACACCACCCAGAGCGACTGCTTGCCCACTTCAAGGTTAGTCAGCCGGCTCGCGAGATTGTCCATCAATCCAGCCGACACGGCTTCGTTCGTCGGATCATTCCCTACATTTTCAAACGGCAGCACCGCGATGTGATCTTCGGACCGGCCAAACCATCCCGCCACGCGGTCTCGCACTGGCGGAAGAAACGAGAGCACGGCCAACAGCACCACGGCCGCGCCCACGCCAGCCAGCCACCGGTGCCAACTGGGAGCCGCGACTGGCGCGCCCCAGGTTGGGCGCGAGGCTTGCTCAACGTGCCTTCGTAGTTCGGAGGAAAGCCCGGACGACAGCCCGGACGATGGTCGGGAAGACGGCCGGGACGATGGCCGGGACGACGGCTGGCTGCCGGTTTGCGGCGCCGTCGCGGTGGGATCGAGATGGCTGCGCACCTCTTTCAAGTCGGCCACCATCTCGCGGCAGCTCGAATAGCGCGTTTCCGGTTCCTTCGACAACGCGCGGTACATCACCCGCAGCAGATCGATTGGGATCTCGTCCATGGGCGGGGGCGCCTCGTTCAGGATCGCGAAAATGGTCGCCGCCGGCGTATCCCGCGTAAACGGATTCCTTCCGGTGACCATTTCTGTCAGCACGATCCCGAGCGACCAGATGTCCGTGCGCTGGTCCACGAACTTGCCGACTGTTTGTTCCGGCGACATGTAGCCGATCGTTCCCGCCGTGCTGATGCTCTGCGTGGTGCCGGTCGAGGCCAGCCGCGCCAGGCCGAAGTCGACGATCTTCGCCACTCCGCTCTGCGTCAGGATCACATTCGAGGGCTTGATATCGCGATGCACCACCGCACCCGCATGAGCCGCGGCCAGGCCCTCCCCGATCTGGATGGCGATATCGACCGCTTCGGCCATGGGGAGGGGACTGCGGCGCATCCTGCGCACCAGCGTTTCGCCCGCGTAGTACGCCATCACGATGAAGGAGCGCCCGTCGGTGGTTTCTTCCAGGCCGTGGATCACGCCGATGTTGGGATGGTCGAGAGACGATGCCGTCCGCGCTTCGCGCAGAAACCGCTCTCTGTCGTCGTTCGTGGAAACGAGGTGCTCGGGCAGGAACTTCAGCGCGACCGTGCGTTCCAGCTTCACGTCGAGCGCGCGATACACCACGCCCATTCCCCCGGCTCCGGCCAGGCCGAGGATTTTGTAGTTGCCGACTATATCTCCCACGGACAGAGTGGCGTTTGAGTCAGACACCGAGCGTCTCCCCACAGTGGGAATCAATCCCAAGGCGCGCAGCGATTGGCGGTATCAGGATGCGATAGATCCAGTTCCGCACTTCAGTTCACACCACGATGATACGCTACTGCGTTTGCGGCCAGCAAGAAAGTAGCCGAACCAGTGGTGTCCTGACTTGGTTTCTTCACCACGGAGTCACGGAGACACGGAGAACCCCAACCGCTTGGCAAAACCTTCTCCTTCTGGCTTTTGCAGGTTCAAGGTTGTCTCCGTGACTCGGTGACTCCGTGGTGAAAAGAGGCAAATTCGGACACTACCGCCGAACCTGCGCGGCCTGCCGGCTTTCACCACTGGGAAGTAAAGCCGAGCTACAGACCTAAATACGCCGCCCGAATCTGCTCGTTGCCGAGCAACTCTTTCGGATTTCCCTGCAAGGTAATGGCGCCGTTCTCCACTACGTAACCGCGATCCGAAATGGCGAGCCCGTCCACGACGTTCTGCTCGACGATCAGCACGGTGAGCCCCGACTTGCCGATCTGCTGCACCTTGGCAAAAACTTCCTCGACGATCTTGGGTGACAGGCCAAGCGAAGGCTCATCCAGCAGAAGCAGCTTGGGAGCAGTCATGAGTCCGCGCGCGATGGCGACCATTTGCTGCTCGCCGCCGGAGAGCGTGCCTGCGAGTTGCTTACGGCGCTCTTTCAAACGGGGGAAAAACTCGAACTGCTCTTCCATGAGGTCCTTTAGTCTGGGACGCACCCGTGCAATGTAAGCCCCGAGGGCGAGGTTCTCCTCGACACTCATGTGGGGGAAAAGTTGCCGCCCTTCGGGAACATGACTTACCCCGCGGATCACGATCTCATGGGGTGGAAGCCTGGAGATGTCTTGTCCTTCAAACTGCAACTGCCCGTGCTGGCTGCGCAGCAATCCGGAGATCACTCGCAAAGTCGTAGTCTTGCCCGCTCCATTGGCGCCGATCAGGGTCACAATTTCACCAGCTCGGATCTCGAGGGTCATGTTGAACAGCGCCTGAAAATCACCGTAACTGGCGCGCACATCGTTCAGAGTGAGGAGAGCGTCACTCACAAGGCAATCTCCTTGTACTTGCTGCCAAGGTAGGCTTCGATAACCTCGGGGCGATGAACCACGTCTTGCGGGACGCCTTCGGCGATCAGAGTGCCGTGATCGAGCACGATGACCCGGTCGGCAACGCGCATGACCACCTGCATCACATGCTCGATGCCGCCGATGGTGGAGATTCCCCACTCCGGCAATCGCTTGAGGAGCATGGCGAGTTTGATGGCCTCCGAAGTGGGCAGCCCGGCGACGACCTCGTCGAGCAGGATGAGTTTGGGCTGGGTCGCCAAAGCACGCGCAATCTCCAGGCGCTTCAGCGTGGGCAATCCCATGCCACGCGCGGGCAGATGCATAACCTTCTCCATTTGCAGAAAACTGAGAACTTTCGTGGCTTCCTTCTCAGCCTTGGCGCGGCTGGAGGTACGAAGGAATGCGCCCAGCATGACATTTTCCAGTACGGTAAGGTTGCGCAGCGGCTTCACCAACTGGAAGGTACGGCCGATTCCGATCTGCGCGGCCCCATTGGGCGTCAAGTGCGTGATGTCCCGCCCATCAAAGTTGATGGAGCCGCTGTCCACATGAAAAATACTCGTGATCAGGTTGAACAAAGTGGTTTTGCCCGCGCCATTGGGACCGACAATGAAGGTCACCTCACTCGGCTTCACCGAGAACGAGACGTCGTTGATCGCCTTCAGGCCGCCGAACCGTTTGCTGACGCGTTTGACTTCAAGAAGCGACATTGTTTAGCCGTTCCTATTCTTTGATGTTCCTATTCGTTGAGGGCAGCTCTTTCGGACTCTGCTTCGATGGTCGCGGGAACGGGCGCGGCGAAGGGCACCGCGGGCGCCTTCTTGAACAGCGCCAGCTTCCGAGTGAACGTACCTACGATACCCTCGGGCATGAACAGCACGACGACAATAATCAGCACGCCGTAGATCAGCAGATTCGCTTCCTTGAACACGTTTTTGAAGATCTCGGCGGCGCTCTCCAGAAGAACAGAACCGACCAACGGGCCGATTAGCGTGCCGGCGCCGCCCAGCATGGCCACGATGGCAATCTCCGTCGAAATTTCCATCGGCAGCACCTGATCGGGGACGATAAAGAGAAACATGCTGGCGTAAAGCGCGCCGCCGAGGCCGGTAATCGCGGCGCTGATCAGCAGGGCCCAGAGTTTGCAGCGCGCAGCGTTCACGCCCACGGAGAGCGCCGTGTCCTGGTCTTCACGGATGGCCATCAGGTAATAGCCGAAGCGCGAGCGCTCAATCCACGCCGAAAGACCGAGGGCAAATGCGGTCAACAGCACTACCGACCAGTAGAAAGACCTTACCGGGGAGTGGGCGAACAACAGCGGCACCTGCACTCCCACGTCGCCGCCGGTGACGTTGGGAAGGTTCTTGGCCACCAGTCGCAACACTTCCGCGAAGGCGATGGTACAGAGTGCGAAATACGGGCCGCGCAGGCGAAAGGAAACGCTGCCGATCATCGCCGCACAGATCATGGCCAGCACCACACCCAATAAAACCGCTGCCCATGGTGAAATCCCCAGCTTGGAGAAGAGCGCCAGCCCATAAGCGCCTACTCCAAAGTAAGCGGCATGGCCCAGAGACAACTGTCCGGCATATCCGCCAACCAGGTTCCAAGCCAGGCCCAGGGCGGCGAAGAGAAAGACGCGGAAGAGAATTTGCAGTGTGTAATCGGTAAGACCGAAGAGGGGAACGAACAGCGCGGCCAACAAGAAGACAGCGGCGATAAGCAGCTGCCACTTTCTCATGCGCGCTGGCTCCCAAAGATTCCGCTCGGTTTCAGGGAAAGCACCAGGATGAAAAGGACAAAGTCTACCGCGAGGGCCCACTCGTTGCCCCAATAAAGGCTGGTAAGGCTCTCGACGACGCCCAGCACCAGGCCGGCAATGGCCGCGCCCTGAATCGAGCCCATGCCGCCGAGCACCACCATCACAAAAGACTTCAGCTTGAACTGGTTGCCGACCTCGGGGAAAAGATAAAAGACGGGAAGCAGCAGGGCTCCGGAAATGCCGGCGGCGGCGGAGCCAATCCCGAAGGCAACGGCCTGTACACGGTTCACGTTAATTCCCATCAGCGGCGCTGCATAAGGGTTCTGGGCGATGGCGCGCGCGGCACGCCCGAACATGGTATGGGTCACCACCCAATAGAGGGCGCCGGCGAGCGCCATCGCGATGGCGAAGGATACCAGCCAGGGTGCGTTGATGGAGATCTGCGAACCGAGGTGAATGTTCCGGGAGAGAAGCGGAATGTTGATTTGATGATAGTCGGCGCCGAAAACCAACTGCGCTCCATCGGTCAGAATCAGCGCCAACCCCATGGTTAAAAGGATCACCATGAAATCCACTTGTCCGCGGATCGGCCGCAACAGCCCCATGTAAGTGGCATAACCGACGAAAAACAACAGAATGCCCGCCAGCGGGAATTCGTAATACGGGCTCACACCGGTGGCCTGAAACACCACGTAGGTGGCATACATGCCCATCATCAGAAACGCACCATGAGCGAAGTTCACAATGCGCATCACGCCGAAGATGAGAGCCATACCCATCCCGATGAGCGCATAGAGCGCGCCGGTCAGCAGACCGTTGATGATCCCTTGCAGAGGGATATAGAACCAGTTGACCATAGCAGCCCTGTGGTGGAACTCGAATTTCGAAGTCCAGCGCCTAAAGGCGCGTTGATACTGGCGCACTCGCGGCACGCCTGAAGCCGTGCCCTTCCCGTTCGTGCTCGCCCATAGTTCTCGGATGGCCCCTAGACGGGGCAAGCCCCGTCTCTACACGAGTTTTTCCGTGCATGCAACCGAGCGCGACAGTCGGCTGACTTTACTTCGGTCCCCCTGCCGAACGCAACATCATTTTCGCTTCGACCACTCGGGCGTTGGAATGATGGGCTTACTCTCTGCGGCATCCGCGGGCCAAACCACTTTGTATTGTCCGCCCTGCACCTGGGTGACGAGCACAGGATGCAGGTTCTGGCCACGGGCGTCGAACTTTACCGGGCCGAATGGCGTTTCCGCGAGGTTCAACTGCTTGATGGCATCGCGAATCGCCTGCGGCTGGTCGGACTTCGCGTTGTCGATGGCCGCCGCTGCCGCGATGAGCACTGCGTAAGCCTCCATGCCGTGATAGGCGGGATGCGAACCAGCCAGCGCGAAGTATTTCTGGTCGAATTCCGCCGAGCCCTTCCATTTGGCCGAGGGCAGCCACTGCGAAACCGAGAACGTGTACTCGGCATATTTGCCTGCTCCTTTGTCGGGAGTAGGAAATTCTGCCGCCGCAAAACCAGTTCCGGCTGAGGTGTAGTACTTGGGGTTCAGAGCAAGCTGTTCGGACTGGCGCATGAGCGTGCTGGCGTCCAGCAGATAGGAAGCGAAGTAGACCACTTCGGGATTCTTGCCCTTCACCCGCTGCAACAGCGATTTGTAGTCGGGCGAACTGGCCTGGTAAGCCTCATTGTCTACCAGGTCAAGGCCGGCGGCTTTCGCCGCTTCGGTCATCGACTTGTTATTCGACTGACCGAAATTCGTGTTCTCATACACGATGGCCAGCTTCTTTGGGTCGCCGTTGTTCTTCAGGAAATCCAGGGTCGCCGCTGCGAACGAGCCAGAACCGGCGCAGATGCGGAAGATCCACGGCGAGTTGCTCTCCATGACGTTGTCGGCGACCGCGGTGGGAATGATCAGCGGAACCTGTTTCTGTGTGACCACGGGCACGATGGCGCGCGTGCTCTCGGAGGAGTAGGCCCCCAGCACGATGGGCACGCGGTCCTGGTCCACCAGTTTCGAGACGCCCTGCACCGCCTGATCAGGACGGCTCTGATCGTCGTAGTAATCGAGTTCGACTTTCTTGCCGAGCAAGCCACCCCTGGCGTTGATTTCTTCCAGAGCGATGGTGTAGCCGTTCTTGTGGGCCTGACCAAACGCGGCGTTGCTGCCGGTGAGGGAGGTGATGACTCCGATCTTGAAGGTATTATTTTCGGGGCCCTTCGAGCACCCCGCGCAGAATAAAACCGCGGAAATCGCTAACGAGAACAGAAGGAACAGAGGGGAAGACCGCTTCATATCAAGCTCCTTGTGAGGGGGAACGCGCGGGCCACTGCCGATTAGCCACCCATGTTTCCGTGAAGCGAAATCACACTGCCGCGTTCGCCGAACCTCGCCAAGTATAACTACACCGGGATGATTGCCATAGGTGGTGATGCCGGTCACACTGCTGCGTGATCGACGACCTCATCGGCAGCGCTCGCGGGGACCGCCTACGCCGGATTTGGGAGGGCCGGGATTGTCTGATCCCACTGTCCCGTGGCCAGATATTCGTTGATACCCTGGGCTGCTCTGCGCCCCGCTCCCATCGCCAGGATTACTGTCGCGGCTCCCGTAACAATATCGCCGCCGGCAAATACTCCTTGGCGCGAGGTCCTTTGCGTAGTCGCATCAGCCACGATGTAACCCCGCTTATTCGTATTGAGTCCCGGCGTCGTACTCTGAACGATGGGATTCGCGGTGGTCCCGATCGCAATCACGGCCACGGAAAGCGGCACATCAAACTCCGATCCCTCAATCGGCACCGGACGCCGTCTTCCGGAAGCGTCGGGTTCGCCTAGTTGCATCTTCAGGCAGCGCACTCCGGTGAGCCAGCCTTTGCCATCCGACAAGAACTCGACCGGCGCGGTCAGCACCTGAAACTCGATGCCTTCTTCTTTGGCGTGCTTTGCTTCCTCGGCGCGCGCCGGCATTTCAGCCTCACTGCGCCGATACAAGACGTACGCCTTCCGCGCACCGAGCCGCAAAGCCGACCGGATGGCATCGAGCGCGGTATTTCCGCCGCCGATTACGGCCACGTCCTTGCCGCGGAAATCGACCATGGGCTCGTCATATTTTGGAAACTCGTAAGCGTGCATCAGGTTGATGCGAGTCAAAAACTCGTTCGCCGAGTACACGCCGTTCAGGTGCTCGCCGGAAATGCCCATGAACTGCGGCAAGCCAGCGCCGGTGGCGATGAACACCGCGTCGAAACCCTCTTCTTCGAGCAGTTCATCAATCGTGACGGTGCGTCCGACGACGACATCGGTTTCGAAATCCACGCCCATGGCGCGCATATAGTCGACTTGCTGGCGAATGATTTTCTTCGGCAGCCGGAACTCCGGGATGCCATACACCAGCACGCCGCCGACTTCGTGCAGCGCCTCGAAGACGTGCACCGAGTGCCCTTTCTGCACCAGGTCGCCGGCCGCGGTCAGTCCCGACGGCCCACTGCCCACGATCGCCACTTTCTTCCCTGTCGGTGGCGCTTTCACGATGTGCTTGACATCGAAGTGCTGCTGCTCATAGTCGGCTACGAAGCGCTCCAGATAGCCGATGCCGAGCGATTCACCTTTCTTCTTGAGCAGACATGCGCCTTCGCAGTGATCTTCCTGCGGGCAGACTCGTCCCGTGATAGCCGGCAACACGTTGTCTTCGCGGATCTTGGCTGCCGCGCCCATGAAGTCGCCTTCCACGATCAACTGCACAAACTCCTTCACCTTCACGCCCACGGGGCAGTCGGCCACGCAAGTAGGCTTGGCGCACTCCAGGCAGCGGATCGCCTCCTGGCGCGCCAACTCCTCCGAATATCCCAGGTTGACTTCGGTGAATTGCTGCGCCCGCAGCACCGGCAATTGCTCCGGCATATGCTGCCGCGGCATCTTGATGCGCTCGCGATTGGGTACGGGATTCTTCGACTTTGTCTTCGTCGTTGTCGTCGTGGTTGTCGTTGTCGTTTTTTCCGTCGTCATTGCTTCGCCTCCAGGGCGCATCCCGCCATCACCGCTTCGGTCGGAGCTTGCTTCGCTTCAGGTTTCCTGGTTTCAACTTCCAGCCGATACTGGTCCATCGACCGCTTTTCCGCGTCGCGGTACATGGCATTGCGCTGCACCAGGACAGCAAAGTCAACACGGTGTGCGTCGAATTCCGGCCCATCCACGCAGGCGAATTCGCTCTTGCCTTCGACCAGTACGCGGCAGCCGCCGCACATGCCGGTGCCGTCGATCATGATGGGATTGAGGCTGACCATGGTGCGGATGCGCTCCTTGCGCGTCATCTCCGCGACCGCTCGCATCATTGGAATGGGGCCGACGGCGAGCACCAGATCGATGCGGGTTCCGTTCTCGATCAATTGGCGCAGCTTATCGGTGACCAGTCCCTTGTCGGCGTAACTGCCGTCGTCGGTGGTGACGAAAACCGTGTCGCTGACTCCGCGCATCTCGTCTTCCAGGATCACGAGGTCTTTGTTTCGTCCGCCAATAATGGAGATCACGCGATTGCCGGCACGCTTCATCGCTGCCGCCGTGGGATAGGCCATGGCTGTTCCGACGCCGCCCCCGATCGTGACCACGGTGCCGTAACTTGCGATTTCCGAAGGCTTGCCCAGCGGCCCGACGATATCGAGAATGCTGTCCCCGGTTTCGAGCGAATTGAGAAGGTGGGTGGTCTTGCCGATGGATTGCACCACGATGTTGACGGTGCCGCGTTCCGGATCGGAGCGCTCGATGGTCAGCGGAATGCGCTCACCTTGCTCGCAAATCCGGATGATTACGAATTGACCTGGCTGCTGCTTGCGCGCGATGCGGGGCGCCTCAATCATGAAGCGCTTGATCCCAGGGGCAATGAACTGGGCGTTTACGATTTTGAACACTGTGCCTCCATTAAACTCCTCTGCTATTTTCCCCGTCTTGCCTGCCTAGGGGCTGTGATCCACGTCACTGTAGAGAGTGCGGGACGACCCGGGTTGAACGGGTGGTCGGGTCATGGGGTGATCTAAAGTCAACGGTCTTTGGGTTTCGATGGCCCGACGGCCCGGTTCGTCAGATCGCCCGATCCGGCAATGGCCCGATGAGTGCAAGAGAACCATCGTTCGGGAGGGTCATGTCCCAGCCCTTGATTCTGGTCGCCACCCCATGCTTTGGCGGCATGGTTTCGCAGAGTTACATGTTGTCGGTGATACGGCTCATGAGCTACGCGAAGTCTGCCGGGTTCGATGTGTCGCTATCGCTGCTTGGCTATGATGCGCTGATTTCGCGGGCGCGCAGCACCCTGGTCGCCGCCTTTTTGGATAATCCGGCGGCTACTCATCTGCTGTTCGTCGATGCCGATATCAGCTTTGAGCCGCAGCAGGTCGACCGTTTGCTGGGCTTTGATCACGACTTCACTGGGGCGTTGTACCCGCTGAAGTCAATCGATTGGGATTTCATCCCGCAGCGCTGTGTGGAGCGCGGCGAAAGCGTACAGCAGGCCGCCCTCTCTTATGTCGGAACCTTCTGCCCTGAGGCGGAGCGTAAGCAGGAGGGCGATTTTGTCACGGCAACTTATGCTGGTGGGGGCTTTCAGCTGATCCGCCGCAGCGCGTTGGAGAAAATGATTGCCGCTTATCCCGAAACTCATTTCAGTCGCGTGCATAGCATGCCCATGACCGGTTCGCGACGCGAGACGACGCAGAGTTCCAATCTCTTTGCTCTCTTCGATTGCATCATCGACTCGGAGACCGGCGCCTATCTGAGCGAGGATTACTCTTTTTGCCTGCGCTGGCGGCGGATCGGCGGCGAGATCTGGATTGATGCCGCCAGCAAACTAACTCACACCGGCCCCTACGAATTCGTCGGTGACCACGCCTCGCGCTTCTATGGCGCGAAGGGATCGACGCCGGAACCGCGCTAACGTCCCAATCGATGTCAACCACAGCCGACGATTGGGCGTGTCCGTCTTGTGGAGGAGATTGTGCAGGTTGGCTCCATTCAGATTGCGTGCTTTGGCATGAGACCTGCTCTGGTCATTGAGACTCTAACGACGAGACTTTAACGACGAGACTTAACGGCGACACTTAGCGCCGAGACTTAGCGGCAACTAATGTTTAGCGACG
>Ga0187857_10001854_pt1 | contig 20258 bp, 18 predicted proteins | sample June2016WEW_8_10_FD_132984 | JGI IMG/M metagenome (GOLD analysis project Ga0187857, IMG submission 132984) | Peatland microbial communities from SPRUCE experiment site at the Marcell Experimental Forest, Minnesota, USA - June2016WEW_8_100 | ecosystem: Environmental > Terrestrial > Soil >... | reverse complement strand
TCGTGGGCACCGACTCGCACACCACCAGCCACGGGGCGCTCGGCGCCTTCGCCTTCGGCATCGGGGCCACCGAGATGGCTAGCGTCTGGGCGCTGGGCTACGCGACGAACGTCGAGGTGCCGGGCACCATCAAGGTCGAGGTGACCGGAGCCCTGCCGGACTTCGTGGCGCCGAAGGACGTGATCCTGCAGCTGGTCGGCCGGCTCGGCGCCGGGGGCGCGACCTTCCACGTGCTGGAGTTCCACGGCGAAACGATACGGACGATGCCCACCTCCGGCAGGCTGACGCTGTGCAACATGGCGGTCGAGGCGGGGGCGACGTCCGGCATCGTGCCGGCGGACGAGGAGACGCTGCGATACCTGCGGGAGGAGGCCGGCGTCACCGAGTACGTAGACATGATGGTGCCCGAACCCGACGCCCCCTACGAGCGCATCGTGCAGCTCGACGTGTCGAAGCTGGAGCCCCAGATCGCGTGCCCGCACACCGTGGACAACGTGCGGCCGGTCTCGAGCGTGGCCGGCACCAGGGTGCACCAGGTGGTCATCGGCTCGTGCACCAACGGCCGGCTGGACGACATCGCGATGGCCGCCCGGATCCTCAAGGGGAAGAAGGTCGCGCGCGGCACGCGGATGCTCGTCTTCCCCGCGTCGGGCCGCATCTTCCAGCAGGCGGTGGCCGCGGGCTACGTCGGCGACCTGATGCAAGCGGGAGCGGTCGTGATGAACGCGGGGTGCGGCCCCTGCCTCGGCGTGCACGAGGGCGCGCTCGGCGACGGGGAGGTCGCGCTCTCCACCACGAACCGCAACTTCAAGGGGCGGATGGGGAATCCGGCGTCGGAGGTCTACCTCTGCTCACCGGCGGTGGCGGCCGCGTCGGCGGTGACCGGCGTCATCACCGATCCGAGGAACGGAGGCACGGCATGAGCAGAGCCAGGGTCGTGCTCGCGCTGGACGACGACGTCTCGACCGACCAGATCTACCCCGGCCGCTACATGGCCACCGTCCTGCCGACGGAGACGCCGCAGTTCGCCTTCGCCGACCAGACGGCGTTCAACGCGCTCCTCAGGAGCGGCGGCGTGTCGGCGGGGAGCGTCGTCGTGGCGGGGAAGAACTTCGGCTGCGGCTCCTCGCGGGAGCAGGCGGTCTCGGCGCTGAAGGGCCACGAGCTCGTGATCGTGGCGAAGAGCTTCGCGCGCATCTTTCTGCAGAACGCGATCAACCTGGGGCTGAAGCTCGTCGAGGTGCCGGACCTCGCCGCCGCGGAAGGCGACGACCTCGCGATCGGGCTGACGGAGCTGACGAACCTGACGTCGGGTCGGCGCTTCGGCATCAAGCCCCTGCCCGCGGCGCGCCAGGCGATCATGGAGGCGGGCGGCCTGATCCCCTACACGCGCCAGCGGCTCACGGGAAAGGGTGCGGCGGTCTAGGCCGGCGGCGGCTCCACCTTGGGGATCGCGGCCCCGCGGACCCGGCCCCACAGCGCGAAGATCCCGATCAGGATGCCCGCCACCTGGCCGGTCGAGGCGGCCAGCCGGACGTAGGCCCACATCTGCGCCACGAGCTGTTCGTCGAAGAACTCGGTCGCCGCGCGGAGCAGCGTTCCCGCGGTGAGGAGGACGTAGGCGAACGCCACGAGATTGTGGTAAGGCCCGATCGGCTCGCGGCGGCCCGAGCGGGGAAAGAGCCACAGCGCCGTTCCCACGATCATCATCACCATGAAGCCGACCAGCAGCAGGTGCACGTGCGCCACGGCCATCCCGTGACTGATCGTGCCGCCGGTCGTCATCTGGAACTCGAGCCAGAGTCCCGTCAGCAGCCCGAGCGCGAGGAAGACGAACGCCGTCCGGAGGTACAGCCGCACCAGGATGTGCATGAATCGAGTCTAGCGCACCCCGGCGGCCGATACCAGAGTCCCCGCCGAGATTCGCTCCGCGCCGCGAGCGACGGGTGCGCCTCGGGGGGCGCCGGGCGCTACGCTCCCCGCGTGCGCAGCGGGTTCACCCTTCCGGAGCTGGCGGCGGTTCTCGCGATCATGGGCGTCGTCGCCTCCGTGGTCCTGCCGCCATTGGGCCGCACGCTCGACCGCGCCGCCGTCGAGGAGGGCGTGCAGCGCCTCGCGGCCGCGCACGCGACGACGCGGGAGCTGGCGATCGCGCGCGGCGCGCTCGCGCGGCTCGAGCTCGACGCCGTCGCGCACACCGCCGCGCTATCGGTGCAGCGGACCGCCAAGGCCTGGGACACGGTCGCCACCTATCCGCTCGGCACGGCCCGGATCACCTGCTCGAATCCCACGATGGTGTTCAACCCGATCGGCCTGGGGTACGGTGCATCCAATACCCGGGTCATCTTCTCGCGCGGGGCCGCGGCGGACACCGTCACGACTTCCCGGACGGGGAGGCTCCGCCGCTAAGCAACCATCCGCCGCCCAGGTGCATCCAACGAGTTGAGAGGACGCTCATGGGCGAAGCGCTGGTGGGAGCGATGGTCGCAGCGATGCGGCGTGCCAACAGGGACCGGGCGGAGGCTTCGCGGCCGGCGCAGGCGCATGCCGCTCCCGGGTCCGACGGCTCCGCATGGGGCTACCTCGCGCACCCGCAGCTGATGCCCACGGTCTTTTCTCCGAGCGGCGACGCCTCCAGCGACGCACCCGGTGAGGAAGTAGCCGCGCGCAAAGTCTGACGGCGGCTTTGCCCGGCTACCCGGCCCGGGGGCTCTGCCCCCGGGTCGTTCTTCTTCCTGGGATCTGGGGTCGCGCGGCTAGGGTGCGGCGGGGCGCTGCGCGTACGGTGCGCAGATCTCGCGCGCCACGTCTGCGAAGGGGCGCGGCCGGATAAGGAAGCGCGACTCGAGCGCGTTGTCCGCCGTGACGCTGCCTTCGAGCAGCATCTGGAGCTGGTCCGGCGTTATGGGAGCCAGGATCGGCAACGCCGCGCCGGCGCCAGCGGCGAAGCGTGCGATCCCCACGGGTACGCGCACGCGCCGGCGCCGCACGCCCAGCGCGGTCTCGAGGCGATCCAGCATCTGATGGTACGTCAGGCGCTCGGCGCCGCCGATGTCGAAGGTCCCGCGGATCTCCGGCCGCTCGAGCGCGAGCGCCATCACCTCGGCAACGTCTCCGATCCAGACGGGCTGCATCGCGTAGCGGCCGTCGCCGATCACCGGCACGACCGGCGAGAAACGGACCATGTTCACCATCATCCCGATGGCGGCGTTGCCCGGACCGCCGATGATGGATGGTCGCACGATGACGTGCGCCAGGCCGCTGCCCCGCACCGCTTCTTCGGCCTGCCACTTGGACCGATGGTACCGCGTGGCCCCCGCGTCGGCGCGTGCGCCGAGGGCGCTCATGTGCACGAACAGAGCGACTCGAGCCTCCGCGGCGGCGTCGAGCAGGGCCTGGGTGCCGCGCACGTGGACAGCCTCGAAGGTCTGTGACCGCGTCTCGGCAATGATCCCCACCAGGTGGACGACGGCGTCCGCCCCCGCCACGAGGGCCGCGAGTGCGGTCCGATCGCCCAGGTCGCCGGCGACCAGCTCGACGCCGAGATCCCGCAGCCGCTCGGCGCGCTCCGGCTGACGGACCAATGTCCGCACCTCGTGGTCGCGGCGCAGGAGCTTCGCCAGAACCTCGCGCCCGACGTAGCCGGTGGCACCCGTCATCGCTATGCGCATGCGGTCAAAATGCGAACTGGGCGGCCTCCGGGAAACCCGTGGGGAAAACTGACCGTAGTGTAAGCAATTGACTTCACCGTGGTCCATTAGTAGACTACAGTCGTAAGTGACCAAGCTCTAGCAATCTGATCGTCAAAAGGATCGGTAGCCATGACTGAGGTAGTGCAGGGGCGGCGCGAGAGGAAGAAGGAAGAGACACGACGGCGGATCACGCTCTCGGCTCTCGATCTGTTCCACGAGAAGGGCTTCGACGCGACGACGGTGGACGAGATCACCGAGCGCGCGGACGTGGCCAAGGGGACCTTCTTCAACTACTTCCCCAAGAAGGAGTCGGTGCTCGAGGCGCTGAGCCAGGAGTGGATGGCCCGCGCCGAGGAGCACGCAGCCCGGCACGGGCAGACCGCGTCGGAGCGGATCCTCGCCGTCTTCGGCGGCGTGGCCGCGTCGTACGGCGACGACCGCGCGCTGGCGCGGATGCTCGTGCGCGTGAGCATGGAACGGATGGTGTGCCCGGAGCCCGACGCCTCGCGGACGGGCATGTACCAGCGGGTGGTGAGCGCGATCCGCGACGGACAGGCGCGCGGGGAATTCCGGCCCGAGCTGGATCCGGATGCCGTGTTCGGGGTGGTGGCGTCGGTCTTCATGGGCACGCTGGTCTGGTGGGTCGGCGGCGGCCCGCATCACGACCTGATCCAGCACAGCAAGGTATCCCTGCACGACGCGGTCGAGCGGCAGCTCTCGCTCGTGTTCGACGGCATCCGTCTGCCGAGCGCCGCCCGCGGGGAGTAGGGCCATGCGCATCGCACCCTTCCTTGCCCTGGCGCTGCTTCCGGCGGCGCTGGCGGCGCAGCAGCCTGCGAGCGCTCCGATCCAGCTGACGCTGGACGACGCGATCCACCGCGCGCTGACGGCAGGCAACGACGTGCGGATCGCGGAAGCAGGCGTGCAGCAGGCCGAGGGGCAGGTCACGCAGGCCTGGTCCACGGCGCTCCCGGATATCCGGGCCTCGGTGGTCTACACGCGCACCTTCGCGTCGGTGTTCAGCTCGTTGGGGCAGATGCCGACGCTGGCCCCATTCAGCCCGGACACCACGGCCCCGCTCGCGGATCGGATCCGGTACCTCGAGCAGGAGTACCCGAACTCCGTGATCCGGGGCATCGGGGGGCTCTTCTCGAGCCTGCCCTTCGGCCGGCTGAACGCCTACGTCGCCACCCTCACGTTGAGTCAGACGCTGTTCCAGGGCGGGAAGATCGGGGCGGGGATCCGCGGGGCGCACGCGTACGAGCAGGCGGCGCGAGCGGAGCTGGACGAGACGCGACGGGACGTGACCTACCGGGTGAAGCAGGCGTACCTGAACGCGCTCTACGCCGAGCGGATCGTGGTGATCACCGAGGCGTCGCAGGTGCAGGTGAACGACCAGCTGCACCGTGTCACGCTCAACCATCAGGTCGGCTCCTCGGCGGACTACGATCTGCTGAGGGCCCAGGTGGAGGCCGCGAACCAGGAGCCGCTGGTCATCGCCGCGCGGAACGGCCGCGACGTCGCGCTGCTGGAAGTGCGGCGCCTCGTCAACCTCCCGGCGGACCAGCCCGTGGAACTGGTGAGCCCGCTCCCCGAGACGTCGGACTCGCTGCCCAAAGTGGACTTCGCGGCCCTGGATCTGGACGCGGCCGGTCGCGCGGCGGTCGCGGCGGCCGAGGCCAACGTGGCGTTCAGGCGGGAAGCGGTGCGCGTCTACCACGGGGACTACTATCCGACCCTCAAGCTGAGCAGCTCGTACGGCGGGGAAGCGTATCCGGCGGGAATCGTTCCGACGGGGATCAGCGACTTCCGCAAGGACTGGAGCGCGTCACTCACGCTGTCGGTGCCGCTGTTCGACGGGCTCAAGACCCACGGCGCGGTGCAGCAGGCCCAGGCGGACCTGTCGCGCGCGGAAGCGCAGCTGTCGCAGACCCGGGCGGGCGTCCAGATCGAGATCGAGCAGGCGCGGGCGGAGATCGTGCGGGCCCAGGCGCTGGTCCAGGCGCGGCACGAGACCGTGGGGCAGGCGGCGCGGGCCCAGCACCTGGCGACCGTGCGCTTCAACAACGGCATCGCCACCGCGATCGAGGTATCCGACGCGCGGCTGGCCCTCGAGCAGGCGAGCGTCAACGAAGCGCAGGCCACGCGGGACTACCTCCTGGCGATCGCGGCGTTGGAGCGGGCGCTCGGACACGCGGTGCCGCTGGTGCGGGCAGGGATACGGGAAGCGGCCGGACAGTAGGCGGAAGAGTTGCGAGACGGCGAGTTGCGAGCGGTTGCGAGACACGAGGCGTGAGGGGACAGACAAGGAAATGCGCGCGATGACTCCATATCGGTTTGGAACCGTCCTGGTGATGGCGGCCGCGTTGGGTGCGGCGGGGTGCGGGGCGAAGAGCGCCAACGGCGCGTCCGCCGGCACGGTGGCGGATCAGTCCAATACCGCGACGCTGAACGCGGCGGACATTGCCGTTGCGCGCCTCCAGACGCTGCGCGCGGGCATCCCGCTGAGCGGGGCGCTCGAGGCGAAGGTGAAGATCACCGTCGGGGCGCCGCTCGCGGAGCAGCTGCTCGAGGTGTACGTGAACGAAGGCGACCGCGTGCGGCAGGGGCAGCCCCTGGCGCGGTTCAAGGACCAGGTCCTGCAGGCGGCGGCCGCGTACGCCCGGGCCGACGTGCAGTCGCAGCGGATGGCCGTCCGGGTGGCGGAGGCGGAGTCGGCCCGCGCGGTGGCGCTCTTCTCCGAAGGCGCGATCGCTCAGCGTGACCGCGACAACGCGCTCGTGGCCCTGGAGGGCGCGCGCTCGCGGCTGTCCCTGTCCGAGTCGCAGGCGGCGAACGCCGACGATCGACTGCACAGCTCCACTCTGACGGCCCCGGCGGCCGGCGTGATCAGCAAGCGCTACGCGCAGGCCGGGGACCGCGTGGACAACGGCAAGCCGGTTTTCGAGCTGGTGGACACGCGGGTGCTGCAGCTCTCGGCGTCGGTGCCGACCGAGTGGCTTCCGGAGCTGAGGATCGGCCGGCTGGTGAGCCTGACGATCGCCCAGCTCGATTCCTCGCACGTGTCGGGGCAGATCAGCCGCATCAATCCCACGGCCGACCCGGCGACCCGTCAGATCCAGATCTACGTGGACGTGCCGAACGCCGGGGAGCGTCTGGTGGGCGGGCTGTTCGCGTCGGGGCGCGTGGTGACGCGGGAGGCGCTGAACGCGGTGGCGGTGCCGCGTGAGGCGGTGCGCTACGAGGGGGAGGATCGGACGCCGTACGTGTATGCGGTGAGTCGCGGCAAGGTCGCGAGGCGCCGGGTCACCGTCGGTGTGGCCGACGACGACCTGTCGCTCGTCGGGATCACGGCCGGCGTCGTGGCCGGCGACACCGTGATCGTGGGGCCGATCGAAGGTCTGGCGGACGGGGCGCCGGTGCAGATCGGCGGCGGCGCAGCCTCCTCCACCCGCGGCACGCGATAGGGGACGCGCGCATGTTCCTCTCCGAACTGTCGATCAAGCGCCCCGTCTTCGCCACGATGATGATGCTGGCGCTCGTCGTGCTCGGCCTCTTCTCCCTGCGACGCCTCAAGCTCGACGACATGCCGGACGTCGAGCTGCCCTTCGTGATGATCCAGGTCAACTATCCCGGCGCCAGCACGGAGGCGGTGGAGCGCGACGTCGCGAAGAAGATCGAGGAGGCCGTCAACCCGATCGAGGGCGTGGACCGGATCGAGTCGTCGTCCGTCGAAGGCTACACGATGATCTTCATCCAGTTCACGCTGCAGACGAAGGTCATGACGGCGCAGTCGGACGTCCGGTCCGCCGTGGACGGGATCCGGGGCGATCTGCCGGTGGACATCGATCCGCCGATCATCTCGCGGTTCGACTTCCGGCAGAACCCGATCATGAGCCTGTCGCTCTCCGGCAAGGGCTTCGCGCTGCGCGACCTGACCACGCTGGCCACGGAGACCATCAGCCGGCGCCTGGAGACGGTGGACGGCGTGGGCAGCGTCTCCGTGGTCGGCGGGCTGGATCGCCAGATCCGGATCCTCCTCCTCCCGCCCCGGATGGACGCCCTCGGCGTGAGCCCCGACATGGTGAGCGCGGGCTTGCAGCGCGCGAACCTGGACATGCCGGCGGGTCGCGTGGAGCAGGCGAACGCGGAGCAGCTGGTGCGCGTGCAAGGCCGCATCATCGATCCGGCCGACTTCGGCACCGTGGTGGTGGCGACGCGCAACGGCGTGTCGGTGCGGTTGAACGAAGTGGCCCGGGTCGAAGACTCCCAGGAGGAAGAGCGGACGCTGGCCGAGTTCTCCGGCAAGCGCGCCATCGGCATCGACATCCGCAAGGTCTCGGGCGCGAACACCGTGGACGTCGCGAAGGGCATCCGGGCCGTCATGGCCGACCTCAACACCGAGCTGCCGCAAGGCGTCCAGCTCGAGGTCGTCCGCGACAACTCGACGTGGATCCAGGACTCGCTCGGCGACGTCCAGATGGCGCTGGTCCTTGGCGCGCTGCTCACGGTCCTGATCGTCTTCATCTTCCTCAACTCCTGGCGCTCGACGGTCATCACCGGCCTCACCCTGCCCGTGTCGATCATCTCGGCGTTCCTCGTGATCTACGCGATGAATTTCACGATCAACACGCTGACGTTGATGGCGCTGTCGCTGGCCGTGGGCATCCTGATCGACGATGCGATCGTGGTCCGGGAGAACATCGTGCGCCACGTGGAGCGCGGTGAAGACCACCACAAGGCTGCGGGTGCGGCCACGAGCGAGATCGGCTTCGCGGTGCTCGCCACCACGATGTCCATTCTGGCGGTGTTCGTCCCGGTCGGCTTCATGCGCGGGATCGTCGGCCGCTTCTTCTTCCAGTTCGGCATCACCGTTGCCTTCGCGGTGGCGGTGTCGCTGTTCGTGTCGTTCACGCTGGACCCGATGCTCTCCTCGCTCTGGTACGATCCGCAAGCCGCCGGACACGCCGAGCGCGGACGGATCGGGAAGCGGCTGGAGCGCTTCAACGAGAAGGTGCGCGGGGCGGGGCGGTGGTACCGCGGCGTGATCGCCTGGGCGCTGGACCACCGCGGACGGGTCCTGGCGATCGCCGGCGGCGCGTTCCTCGCCGCGATCGTGCTGATGGGCGTCGGCGCGGTGGGCGGGGGGTTCTTCCCGAATACGGACCGGAGCGAGCTGATCGTCACCATCCAGACGCCGGTCGGCTCGTCGCTGGCGTACACGCGCACCAAGGGCGAGGAGGTCGACCGCTACCTGCGCTCACGCCCGGAGGTGGCGTACACCTACTTCACCATCGGCGGCGGGATGCAGCGCACGGTGACCGACGGCACGATCTACGTGCGGATGAAGCCGAAAGGCCAGCGGAGCCTCAGCCAGTCGGCGTTCGAGATCGCGCTGCGCCGGGCGCTGCCGGTGTTCAAGGGCGTCACGACCGGCATCATGGACGCGGGGGGCATGGCGGGAGGCCAGCTGCCGGTCCAGGTCAACATCCTCGGCCCGGACATGACGCGCCTCCAGGACCTGAACGACCGGATGCTGGCCGCGATCCGCGGCGTCCCGGGGCTGGTGGACCTGAAGTCGAGCCTCGAGGGGCACAAGCCGGAGTACGTGGTCCGGGTCAACCGCGACCTCGCGACGAACGTCGGCCTGTCCGTCGGCTCGATCTCGAACACCCTGCGCACCGTGCTCTCGGGCCAGACCGCCACGACGTTCGAGGACGCCTCCGGGCTCACGCACGACGTCGTCGTGCAGGTCGCGCCCGAGTACCGCACCTCGTTCGACGACCTGGGCAAGATCCCGCTCGCGACCGCGACGATGAACCCGCGCACGCAGTCGCCCGTGATGGTGCCCCTGGGCCAGGTGGCCCAGATCACGCTCTCGGGCGCCCCGGCCGAAATCAAGCGGCTCTCGCTCGAGCGCATGGCGCGGCTCGAGGGCAACTACCAGGGCCGCCCGCTTACCAGCGTGATGAAGGACATCGGCAAGCGACTCGCGACCGTTCCGCTCCCGCCCGGGTACCGGATCGACATCGGGGGCGAGCAGAGGAACTTCGCCGAGACCACGGGCTACGTGCTCGAGTCGCTGACGCTCGCGATCATCTTCGTCTACCTGATCCTGGCGTCCCAGTTCGGCTCGTTCCTCCAGCCGCTCGCGATCATGCTGTCGCTGCCCCTGTCGATCATCGGGGTGCTGGCGGCGCTGATGCTGACCGGCGACACGTTCAACATCCTCAGCATGATCGGGGTCATCATGCTGATGGGGCTGGTGACCAAGAACGCGATCCTGCTCGTGGACTTCGCCAACAAGACGCGGGAGAAGGGGGCGACGCGGCGCCAGGCGCTGATCGAGGCGGGCGAGATCCGGTTCCGGCCGATCATGATGACGACCTGCTCGATGATCTTCGGAATGCTGCCGACGGCGCTGGCGCTCGGACAGGGCGGCGAGTTCCGGGCGCCGATGGCGCGAGCCGTGATCGGCGGCCTGATCACCTCGACGTTGCTGACCCTGATCGTCGTGCCGGTGGTCTACAGCTATCTCGACGACTTCGGCGCGCGGGTGGTGGCGTGGGTGACGGCGGGGAGGAAGGCGCCGGTCGAACAGAAGATGCGGGAGCCCGGAGCGGTGCCGGAGGGCGTGCCGGCGGACTAATACCACAACCAATCCAGTTGCGAGTCGGGAGTTGCGAGGGAGGCTACCCCTCGGAACTCGGCGTCTCGCAACTGGCTCAGGCTTTCAAGTCGGTCATGCGGGTGCCACCCACGTAGGTCGTCGCCTCCTCGTGGTCCAGCTCTGCGAGCCGCCGGAGCAGGTCGGCGATACGGGCGACCTGGGAGTGCGCGAGCGCCAGCGCCGCCCGGCCGTCCTCGGTCAGCGAGGCCGCGTCCAGCCGCATCAGGTCGAGCTGCGCGCTCAGCGCCATCAGCGGGTTGTTGATCTCGTGCGAGAGCGCGACCACGATCTCGCCGATCGCCGCCCGCCGCTCGGCGCGGATCAGGTTCTGCTGCGCCTCGGCGAGGGCCCGCTCGATCTCCCGCATCTTCACGACCCGCGCCAGCACCTCCGGCAGCAGCTGGGTGAAGGACTCGTCCTTGATGATGTAGTCGTTCGCGCCGAGATGGAGCGCCTCCGACGCCACGCGCTCGGAGCCGTGCCCGGTCATCATCACCACCGAGGCCGTGGAGCCCTGGCGCCGGATCTCCCGGAGCACGTCGAGCCCCGAGCGGTCGCCCTCGAGCTGATAATCCACCAGGATGATGTCGGCGTGCGGCGCGAGCTCGAGCGCCGGCTCGGCCGACGCCGCCGTCCCGACGCAGGAGAGCCCCGCCGCCGCGACGAGGAGCTGGACGAGGCGCGCCTGCGCCGGGTCGTCTTCGACCACCAGCACCGTGACGGGATGGGACTCCCCGGGCGTCATGCCGCAACGAACTCCGCTTCGACGTGCGAGGCGATGATGCCCGCCCGGTGGGCCTCGTCGAGCAGCCGCTGCACCGCGCGCCGGCCGGTGGGGCCGATGTCGACGGTGTAGTCGTTCACGTACATGCCGACGAACCGGTCCGTGCGCCCGGCGTCCATGCCGCGGGCATAGCCCATCGCGTGGGCCAGCGCCTCGCCCCGGTGCTCCAGCCCCCAGACGATGGAGGCCTTGAGGTCCCTCGCGACGCCCTGCACCAGGGCGGCCCCGAGATCGCGGCGAACGACGTTGCCTCCGAGCGGAAGGGGGAGGCGGGTCTGGCTCGCCCACCACTCGCCGAGATCCTCCCACAGCGAAAGGCCGCGGTCGGCGTAGGTGAGCTGGCCTTCGTGGATCAGGAGGCCGACGTCCACGCCGCCGCCCACCACTGCATCCTCGATGGCGTCGAACGGCAACACCTTGGTGCGCGCGCCGCCCTGGTAGAGCCGGAGCGCCAGGTACGCGGTCGTGAGCTCTCCCGGGATGCCGACCAGAAGGGAGGCGATGGCGGCGCGTGGGTCGGCGGGGCGCGGCTCCCGCGACACGAGGCGCGGCCCGTAGCCGTCGCCCACGGACGCGCCGTGCGCCAGCAGCGCGTAGCGACCGGCGAGGTGCGCGTAGGCGTGGAAGGAAACGGCGGTGACGTCGAGGTCGCCGGCGAGCGCGCGGCGGTTCAGCGTCTCGATGTCGGCCAGCTCGTGCTCGTAGCGCCGGTCACCGGTGTCCACCTTCCCGGCGGCGAGCGCATAGAACATGAACGCGTCGTCGGAATCCGGGCTGTGGGCGACCCGGATGCGCGGCATCGCTACTTGCCCGCCGCCCGCGGCACCAGGCGCTCCGCCTCGTCGCGCGCTTCCTGCAGCATCGTCGTGTGCTCGGCGTACTCGGGCAGGTTCTTGGCGCGCTCCGACTGGTAGTTCTGGAGGTAGGTCCGGAGCGCGCTGCGCGCCGCGGCGGAGTCCCCGGCCTGCAGGGCGGCCTGGCCCTTGAGCAGCCAGCCGAACAGATGGGTCCGCGCGCCGCGGATGATCGTGTCGCCCTGGGCCGTGGCCGCGGCGTTCTGGCCCGTCGCCATGAGGATCAGCCCGAGGTGGAGTCGGGCGTCCGCGTCGAGGTCCGAGCCCAGGTTCGCGTACGCGGCGAGCGCCATCGGGGCGAAGAAGGTGACCGAGTCCGTCTTCCCCGCCTCGTGCAGGGTCATGATCTTGTTGAAGAGCATGTCCGCCTGCTGGCGCGGCGTCATCGTGGACAGATCGATCGCCGACGCCGGTCCGGGCCCGGGCGCCGGCGCGCCCGCCCCGCTCCTTCTACCGACGGTGATCACGATCACGACGAGGAGCCCGAGCACCGCGATGCCGGCGACGTACCAGGCCGCGCGGTCCCCGCGGGGCGTGGGCTGCACCGATGCGTTGAGGCGCCGGCCGCCGCCCGCGACCGGCGTGCCGCACTCGCCGCAGAACTTCGCGCGGGGCGGGTTCTTGGCGCCGCACTTGCTGCAGGTCGTCTCGCCGAGCGGCGCGCCGCACTCGGAGCAGAACTTGCCCGAGGTCTGCGCACCGCACGAAGGGCACTTCTGGGTCGGAGGCATCGGGGGAACTTAGAGCGGTCAGGAAACGAGTGCCAACTGGTTCCTCAGCGCTCGTAACCGCTCGCAACTGTCCGTCTCGCAACTCCCCTGAACTCTGGCTCCCGTAGTGCCTGACGACTAGCTTCAAAGGGATGTCCCTCGCATCCCAGGCCTATCGCCAGGCGGGCGACGCGATCCTCGCCAACGTCAACGAGATCGCCACGAGCTGGCGCGACGCCGTCCGCGGCGACGCAGCGATCGCGGGCGACGACCGCCTTCCCGACCTCCTCCTGACCAACCAGGTGCCGGCCCTTCTGGCTGACATCGCGGAGGCGCTCAAGGAGGGCGAGGAAGGGGGCTCGCCCGACCGGTCCATCGCGCGGCGCCGGCGCGGCCTCCGCTTCGGCAAGCTGCGGGGCCTGGCGCGCTACGATGCCGCAGACCTGTACCGCGAGTTCCGCCACCTGCGGCACACGATCTGGCGCTTCCTCCGGCAGCGGCTCGACTGGCACCGCGGTGACGCCTTCGAGGTGATGCTGGCCATCGACCAGTACCTCGACGAGGTCATCGGGGCGAGTCTCCGGGGCTTCGTCGAAGCGTCGGAGCGCGCCGCCGAGCGCGAGGCGCCGGACAAACCCGACCCTGAGTCCTAGGCCGGCCCCACGGAACCGACCCGCCACCCCACGCACCAGACGGCCCTGCATCTCGGGCAGCTTGCGCGCGGCGGGAAGAGCTGGGACGTCTACCTCGAATCGGAGCCGCATCCCGACATCGCCGCCATCCGCGGGCGCCTCCACTTCGCCTGCGGCGACCGGCGCCGCACCACCGCCTGGATCTTCGTCGAGTGGACCGAGAAGGAGGTCCTGGACCGCGCCCGCGGCTTCTCGGCCGGGGAGCTCTGGACCTTCCTCGAGGGGCTGACGCCGTAGCGGCCACACCAGTCGCGCCTCCGCATCACAAATTGCACGACAATGGGTCGCATATCGGTGTGTGTAGAACGTTCTCTGCGGTTTGCACAGAACTTGCTTGACAGTCTGCACGGCTGTGGCTAGAATCCGGCCCGACCCGAACCACAGGAAAGCGCCGATGACCGCGACGATGCCCTCGAAGACGACCAAGAAGAGCGGCGCCGCCAAGCCCGCCACCAGCCCCGCCGAGGTGATCCGCCGGGCGAAGGAGGCCGGGATCCAGATGGTGGACGTGCGCTTCACCGACCTGCCCGGCACCTGGCAGCACTTCTCGATCCCCGTGGGCGAGCTCTCGGAGGACATGTTCGAGGAGGGGCTGGGCTTCGACGGCTCGAGCATCCGCGGGTTCCAGGCGATCAACGAGAGCGACATGCTGCTGCTGCCGGATCCGGCCTCGGCGTTCGTGGATCCCTGCCTCAAGGTGCCGACGCTGTCACTGACCTGCGACATCAAGGACCCGATCACCGGGCAGCGCTATTCGCGCGACCCGCGCTACGTGGCGCAGAAGGCGGAGCAGTACCTGACGAAGAGCGGCGTCGCGACGACGTCGTACTGGGGTCCGGAGGCGGAGTTCTACATCTTCAACTCGGCGCGGTTCGACCAGAACGCGCACGAGGGCTACTACTACATCGACTCGGAAGAGGGGATCTGGAACTCCGGCCAGAACGGCGGTACCCCCAACCCCGGGCACCGGCCGCGGCACAAGGAGGGCTACTTCCCCGTGCCGCCGGTGGACAAGCTCCAGGATCTGCGCTCGCGCATCGTGCTTGCGATGATCGCGTCGGGGATCGACGTCGAGGTGCACCACCACGAGGTCGGCACCGCGGGGCAGACGGAGATCGACATGCGCTACGGCACACTGGTGCGCATGGCCGACCAGATCATGATGTACAAGTACATCGTGAAGAACGTGTGCAACGAGCACGGCTACACGGCGACCTTCATGCCCAAGCCGATGTTCGGCGACAACGGCTCCGGCATGCACGTGCACCAGAGCCTGTGGAAGAACGGCGAGAACCTCTTCTGGAATGCCCGGGGGTACGCGGGGCTCTCGGACATGGCGCGCTTCTACATCGGCGGCCTGATCAAGCACGCGCCGGCGCTCCTGGCCTTCGCCGCGCCCACGACCAACTCGTATCGCCGGCTGGTCCCGGGCTACGAGGCGCCGATCAACCTGATCTACTCCCAGCGCAACCGCTCGGCGGTGTGCCGGATCCCGATGTACTCCAAGTCGCCCAAGACGAAGCGGATCGAGTTCCGCGCACCCGACCCGGCGGCGAACCCGTACCTGACCTTCGCGGCGCTCCTGATGGCCGGGCTCGACGGCGTGAAGAACCGGATCGAGCCGCCGGCGCCCATCGACAAGGACCTCTACGACCTCGAGCTGCACGAGCGGAAGCGCGTGAAGAACACGCCGGGCTCGCTGGGCGAGGTGCTCGAGGCACTGCAAAAGGACAGCCAATTCCTACTGCAGGGCGGGGTATTCACCCAGGACCTGCTGGACACCTGGGTGGAGTACAAGACGAAGAAGGAGCTGGAGCCCGTGGCGCTCAGGCCGCATCCGTACGAGTTTTTCCTGTACTACGACGCCTGAGCTGGCCCACGCTTAACCGGGAGTTCCGATGCCTTCACGTGCGCGCGGCAAGCGCGGCACTGAGGCGAGCGGGGCGGGCGCGGCGGCAGCCGCGCCCGTTTCGTCTCGCGCCGTGATGCGCCCCCTGCCGATGAGCATGGATGCGGACTACCGCGCGATGCTGCAGGCGCGGAGCGTGTCCCAGCGCGACATCCTCGACGTGTGCGACCGGCTCGACGTCCGGTTCCTGCGTCTGCAGTTCACCGACATCCTCGGGGTGGTGAAGAACGTCGAGGTGCCGCGCAGCCAGTTCGAGAAGGCGCTCGACGGGCAGATCATGTTCGACGGCTCCTCGATCGAGGGGTTCGTGCGGATCGAGGAGTCGGACATGCTCCTCGCCCCCGACCTCGACACCTTCCGGATCTATCCATGGGGCGCGGAGGAGGGGCTGGGCGCCCGCATCATCTGCGACATCCACAACACGGACGACTCCGAGTTCGCGGGGTGCCCGCGGCTGGCGCTCAAAAAGCAGATCGCGCGCGCGAAGCAGCTGGGCTACGAGATGATGGCCGGGGTCGAGGCGGAGTTCTTCCTCTTCAACAAGGACGCGCGCGGCGCACCGACGACCGAGGTGCACGACGTCGCCGGCTACTTCGACGTCGGCCCGGTGGACCGCGGCGAGCAGGCGCGGCGGCTGATCGTCGCCGACCTCGAGGAGATGGGCTTCGAGGTCGAGGCGGCGCACCACGAGGTGGCGCCGGGTCAGCACGAGATCGACTTCCGCTACGCGGAGGCGCTGACCACGGCCGACGACCTGGCGACCTTCCGCCTGGTGGTGCGGAGCGCGGCCGAGCGCTACGACCTGGTCGCGAGCTTCATGCCGAAACCGGTCTTCGGGCAGAACGGCTCGGGGATGCACACGCACCAGAGCCTGTTCAAGGACGGGAAGAACGCGTTCTACGAGCCCAAGGCGGAGTGGCAGCTCTCGAAGGTGGCGCTGCACTACATCGCGGGGCTGCTGGACCACGCACAGGGCTTTTGCGCGGTGACGAATCCACTGGTCAACAGCTTCAAGCGGCTGGTGCCGGGCTACGAGGCGCCGGTCAACATCGCCTGGAGCATGAAGAACCGCTCGCCGCTGATCCGGATCCCGGACCGGCGCGGCAGCGGCACGCGCTGCGAGCTGCGGATGCCCGATCCGTCGGCGAACCCCTATCTCGCGCTGGCGGTGCAGCTGGCGGCGGGGCTGGACGGGATCAAGCGCAAGCTCGCGCCGCCCGATCCGGTGAACAAGAACATCTTCACGATGACGTACCGCGAGAAGCGGCACCACCGGATCGACGACCTGCCGCGGGATCTGCACGAGGCGCTGAACTGTCTCGAGAAGGACGAGGTGGTCCTGGGCGCGCTGGGCGAGCACATCGCCGGCCGCTACGTCGAGGCGAAGCGCTCCGAGTGGGCGGAGTACATCTCGCAGGTTTCGGAGTGGGAGATCCGGAAGTATCTCGGGCAATATTGACCGCGTTTCTCTTCGATTTGGACGGCACGCTGTACATGGACGACGGGGCGATCCCCGGCGCGGTGGAGACGCTGGCCGAGCTCCGGCGCCGCGGCGTCCCGTTCGGCTACGTCACGAACACCACGCGTCGCTCGCGCCGCCTCCTCGCCGAGCGGCTCAACGGCTACGGCTTCGAGGCGCGCCCCGAGGAGATCATCAGCGCGCCGCAGGCGTGCGTCGCGCTGCTCAGACAGCGCGGGATCCGGCGCGTCGCGGCGTTCGTGGCCGACGATACGCTCGAGGACTTCGCCGACTTCGACCTCGAGAGCGACAGGCCCGAGGTGGTCGTGGTCGGCGACCTGGGCGACGAGTGGGACTTCGCGAAGCTGAACGGGGCCTTCCTCCACCTGATGGACGGCGCGGAGCTGATCGCGCTCCAGCGCGACCGGTACTGGCTGCGAGGCGACGGGCTCGCGCTCGACGCCGGGCCGTTCGTGGCCGCCCTCGAGTACGCCACCGGCAAGCAGCCGCTGGTCTGCGGGAAGCCGTCGGCGGATTTCTACCGCACGGCGCTCGCGACGTTGGGCAAGGAGGCGGTCGCGCGACCCAACGACGTCGTGATGGTCGGGGACGATTTGTGGGGCGACGTCGAGGGCGCGCAGCGCGCGGGCCTCACCGCCTGGATGGTGCGGACCGGGAAGTTCCGGGACGAAGTCGTCGCCAACAGCGGCATCGTCCCGGACCGCATCATCAGTTCGGTAGCCGAGTTGCCGAGCCTGCTCTAGTTCGGCAGCGTCATCCCCAGATTCTTCACCAGGAACGCCCACCGGTCGGCGTTGAGCTCGATCTGCTTCGAGACCGGCATCCCGCCGCCGTGCCCCGCCCGCGTCTCGACCCGGATCAGGATCGGCGCCGGCCCCGCCTGATCCGCCTGCATAGTGGCCGCGTACTTGAACGAGTGCCCCGGCACGACCCGGTCGTCGTGGTCGGCCGTCGTCACCAGCGTCGGCGGGTAGTGCGTCCCCGGCCGGATGTTCTGGAGCGGCGAGTACTTGTAGAGGTACGGGAATTGGCTCGCGCTGTCGGACGAGCCGTACTCCGTCACCCACGCCCAGCCGATCGTGAACTTGTTGAAGCGCAGCATGTCCATCACGCCCACCGCCGGCAGCGTGGCGCCGAACAGGTCGGGGCGCTGGTCTTCCACGGCGCCGATCAGCAGGCCGCCGTTGGAGGCGCCTCCCACCGCCAACTTCGGCGTGCTGGTCCACCTCTCGTGCACCAGGTACTCGGCCGCGGCGATGAAGTCGTCGAACACGTTCTGCTTCTTCTCGTGCATCCCAGCCTGGTGCCACTCCTCGCCGTACTCCCCGCCGCCGCGGAGGTTCGGCTCCGCCAGCACGCCCCCCATCTCGAGCCAGACCGCGTTCACGACCGAGAACGAGGGCAGGGTGTTGATGTCGAAGCCGCCGTACGCGGTCAGGTACACGGGATTCGAGCCGTCCCGCTGGAGGCCCTTCCGGAACGTCAGGAACATCGGCACCTGCGTGCCGTCCTTGCTCGTGTAGAAGACCTGCCGCGTCTCGTACTTGCTCGCGTCGAAGTCGAGGTGCGGCGCCTTCCACACGGCGCCCTGGCCCGTCGCGATGTCGTACCGGAAGATGGTTGTTGGATAGAGGAACGAGGTGAACGCGTAGAACATCTCCGGGCTGTCCGCCCGGCCGCTGATCCCCGAGACCGCGCCGAGCGTCGGGAGCGCGATGTAGGCGACCTTGGCGCCCGCCGTGTCGTAGACGGCGAGGGCGCTGTGCGCGTCGTGCATGTAGCCGGCGACGAACCGGCCACCGATGAGCGAGATGCTCTCGAGCACGTCCTGGCCCTGCGGGATGATCTCGCGCCAGGCGCTCCGCTCGGGATGGCGCGTGTCGATCGCGATGAGCTTCGCGCGCGGGGCCCCGAGGTTGGTGCGGAAGTAGAAGACCGGACCGAGGTTCCCCACGAAGTCGTAGGTCGCGTCGAAATCGTCGAGCAGCTGTACGACCGTGCCGTGCACGCGCGGATGCCGCGCGCTCCCGAGGTCCATGTAGTAGACGCGATTCCGTGAATCGGTGCCGAGCGAGACGCCGATGATCAGGTACCGCCCGTCCTCGGTCACGCCGCCGCCGAGCCCCCAGTCGGGGTGGTCGGGCCGTGCGTATACCAGGCGGTCGGCCGCCTGCGCCGTGCCAAGGCGGTGGTAGTAGAGCTTCTGGTCCTTCACGACCGCGCGGAGGGCGTCACCCGACGGCTCCGGGTAGCGGCTGTAGAAGAAGCCCGCGTTGTCGTGCGTCCAGGAGAGCCCGGAGAACTTGATCCACTTGAGGTGGTCGGAGAGGTCGCGTCCCGTGGCGAAGCTCCGCACGTGGAACTCGTTCCAGTCGGAGCCGGCGGCCGCGGTGCCGTAGCCGAAGTAGCGCCCGTCGTGGGAGACATCCGCGGAGGTGAGCGCGACGGTTCCGTCCTTGGACAGCGTGTTGGGGTCGATCAGGACGCGCGGCGGCGCGTCGAGGCGCGGCAGCCAGTAGACGACCGACTGGTTCTGAAGGCCATCGTTGCGCGAGTAGATGTACTTCCCGCCGTCGCGGCTCGGCACGCCGAACCGCTCGTAGTTCCAGAGCTTCGTCAGACGGTCCAGGATGCGGGCCCGCTCGGGGATGGCGGCCAGATAGTGGAAGGTGACGCAGTTCTCCGAGTCCACCCACGCCTTCGTCTCGGGCGAGTCCGTGTTCTCGAGCCAGCGGTACGGGTCCCGCACCTCGGTGCCGAAGTAGTTGGTCACCGTGTCCACCGTGTGCGCCTTGGGGAGCGGGCACGAATCGGCCGCCTGTGCCCGCGCCAGGGCGGGGATGGCGACCAGGGCGAACAGAGCCATCGCCAGCTGCAGCTTCGATCCGGTCATCGTCGTCCTCCGTGTCGTGCGCAATCTACATCCCGCGGCGGCGGCGTTCCTCCCGCAGGGCTTCCAGCTCGAGGAGCGCTTCCCGGTCCTTGCGGCGTCCCGTGGCGCGCTTCGAGGCGATGAGGGCATCGAGGGTGAGCGTGGGCGCAGGCACGCCTTCGATGACGATGGTCTGACTTCCGGTCTCCACCGCGGCGTACTCGCCCACGCCCTGGACTCTATCCATGACGTCGAGGTCGCCTTCGTCGGTCACCAGCGTCAGGACGGGAACGTCGCGCAGGGTACGGGCATCCATCGTGAACGGGAAGCCGGGCTCCACCCCGCGCAGATAAGCGTGCCAACTCTGGAGCAGACGCGCCAGGCGCACGCGATTATCGGGCGCCGGGTCGTAACAGATGTCCACGTCGTTCGTGATCCTGGACCATCCATGGGCGACACCGGCGACCCCGCCGATGACGACGAATCGGACGCCGGCCCCGGTCAGGCCGCGCAGGACCCCGCCAAGGCTCACCTCGCGGCGCCCCGGAGCCTGCGCATGACCTGCATGTTCTCATCCAGCAGTTGCAGTCGCTCT
>Ga0187857_10001844_pt1 | contig 20316 bp, 13 predicted proteins | sample June2016WEW_8_10_FD_132984 | JGI IMG/M metagenome (GOLD analysis project Ga0187857, IMG submission 132984) | Peatland microbial communities from SPRUCE experiment site at the Marcell Experimental Forest, Minnesota, USA - June2016WEW_8_100 | ecosystem: Environmental > Terrestrial > Soil >... | reverse complement strand
GCTGCAGGCCGCGCTGGATCTCGTCGATCTCGTAGTCGTTCCAGTTCTCGTGTTTGATGATGTCAAACTCCCACTTGGTTGCGTAGAAGTGGGCGGCGTCGAGGATCTTTCGGTTGATGGAGTGCTGCGGATTGAAGAGATATGCCTCGAACCGTTTATCCAAGCCATCTAGGTCGGCGATGAGGGGCTTGAAGCGGGTATAGACCTCTTTCTTCAGCTCCGTAAACGTCTCTTCGTTGGCTTTGAGTCGCTCGAAGACCTGTGGCTTGATGTCCGTGAGGGTGAGGCGCTCGAAGTAATCGAAGAGTCCGCCCTCGATGATCTCGGTCCAGCTGAAGCCGTCCTCGTGTTCGGCGAACTTGCCGAGCACGTAGGCGATGGTCATCTTGTGTCCCTGTTTGTCTAGTTCGGTAAGCGGGATCGGACACAGCTTGTCGTTCCAGCGGCGCATTTCAGCCGCTTGAAAGAGCTCTACGAGAAGATCTTTTCCAATCATTCACAGGTCCTTGCAAACAATAAACTCCGAAATGTAATCTTGCAAGCCGTAGTGTGTGGGCTCGCCGTGACGAGCTTTAGTTTGGGCTTTTTGGTTCTGAAATCATGTGAGAAGAACTTCATCAGCTAATCTGAGAACATTAGTTGCTCAAATCTTTAACCCGACGTCGATAACGACCGCCCCGTTTCTGGAAGCGCTTGAAGATCAACTGCACGTGGTCTTTCAATCTTGGGTCTGGGCGGCAACAGGTTTCTTCTTGATCTCACTGATCATCCAGTCGAGTACGGCTAAGAACTGCTTCAAGACTGCACTATCCTTTAGGATAGCCAGCTTGATACTCGGGCGCTTCGAGATGGCATTTTCCGGAATGTTAATGCCGGGAACCACATTGAACCGTTCGCGCATCTCAGCGCGTATGGCCTCGTTGCTGAAGGGGTACTTTTCTGGGATCATCATTTGAAACTGTATCTCAACGGTGCCGGAGGTCCAGACCGAGACCGTCCAATAGGTCTCATTGTCGTAGTCGAACAAGGGGAAAAATGAGCCAAATTTTGCGCCTTCGCCCCACCACACGCGAAGGCCGTTTGAATGAGCCCATTCAAGAATACTGCGTGCGATTTTGGCTTCTTCCGTCCCGTGTTCTTCGGTCAACTTTGCAAAAAATGACGGTTCGTCCCATTTCCTTTTCGGTCGAGACCCGCCGCTTTTGGTGGTCATTGCTTTTGCTGTTTGGCCGATTACTCGCGGAACCATGGTTGTGTGCCCCTCTCCGACGTATTGCTTTACTTGGACTGCTAGCACCTCCGCTGGGTCCATCTGCTCGTTGAGGAATTCGATTATTCGCTGCAATTCAGTGGGAATAATATCGGCCACAAAAAGCATGCGCACTTTTCCTGCTTCGAGGTTAGTCTTCACTCGTTGCCAAAACTCTTCCCGGTCAGCGTCTGAATCTAGCCAAGCGCTTAAGAATTGGCTTGGATCTTCCCCTCTTTCCACACACCGATCTTCAAATTCAGAACGAATTTTTTCTACTGGCCAATACTTGACTGCATTAGCTGCATAATCCAACATCTGGCCTACGACCTCTCGGCGAATCCTTGTATCGCTGCTCCTTTTTACTTCAATAAGCGTTGGGACGGCATCTTGATCAAGAAAAAGATGATCCACTGACCACCTATTGATTCCCACATCACTGTCAGGGACGCCAGTTTCGCGCGAGATCAAAAGCCAGCGTCTGGGGGCGTTGCTGTCTATCTGATCGCCTGCTAAAAGTGCTGGATACTCCTCAAGAAGCTCTTGGAGCAGCGCTTCTGAGTCATAAGCCTGCTCTGTCATCTCAATGAGCTGTTTTTCACCCTTAAAGAGATAGATCCCGCCAGTCATAGTATCTCCATCTGTCGCTGTTCAGAGATCAACTTACATACAAGTCAAGGCGAGCCAGCTATAAATTGGCTTCCATATTTAGGATTGCGCCGAGAATATTAACTTATAGGCAAGCCTTCAGCGTCTCTTAGTACTTTGCTGAAAAGTATTCAGCACGAGCAAAGCCGTGCTACAACAGCCTGCGCGTCTCGCCGCCCATAAGCACTCCCGTTTGCGGCCGTATTTCCACAAATAAAGGATACTGTGACGTGATTTTGCCGACGGCAATGCACTGCTGTTTTTCGAGGTGTTGCAGCGCGTTAATCGATTTTTGATCGATAAGTCCGGATCGCGCTAATTGTCGGAGCTCATCTTCGTTGCGAAAGCTAAAGGCAATCAAGTTATCTAAAAGAGTAAAAACATCATCAGGCAACGTCCGAGGGGTGTTGGTGATAAAAGTGGGAAAGATCCCTGAATGACGCATCCTCGTGACGATGTCAATCATGTTCTGCTGTTCTACGTAGAGCTGTGCCTCTTCGAGGAACAACGAAACGGCTTCAAATTCTCGGGCTTGTCCTAATCGAACCAATCTCCGCAACACAAACTCTACGGCAATCTTTCGCTCCCAGTGACTGATTTGCGAGAGGTTGAATATGATCGCCCCCCCATCTTTCCGCATCGCCCTGATGAACCCGGTGACAGAGTTTGGTCCAAAGAGCTCTGATGCTCGTGCAACCTCGACACGCACGAGAAGCCCGGCCCTCGCAAACTCATTGTCGATGGTTTTCACGAATCGTTCGAGGTCATCGAGGGTAAACGCGATGTCGCTGTTCTGTCGCCAAAACTGTATCAGGTAGAGGTACATCGCGGATTCTCGCGGGACGTTGACAAAGGTCGCAAAATCGTCGTACGTGATTTCATGCACGGGAATCATGAGCACGCGCTCAAAGTCGCTCTCTTCCGTGAGGTACGGCGTGAACGTGATCATCCGGTCAGCGTATTGGCTTAGCGTACTCTCGTCGGCCTTTCGCAAGTTGAGGTACTCGGCGTTGAGGTCAAAGACTATGGTCAGGACCTTGCTATCGATGAGTTTGAGAAGCAGGCGTTTGGCGAGGTACGACTTTCCGGAACCTTTCATGCCAGTAATTAAGTTTATTCCGAGCCGGTCGATAAGGATGTCAAAACTCGTGCGGTCCGACGAGAGCGTTGCGGCAAGGTCGCACGAGGGTGGAAATGATAGATTTAGGGAATCGAAAAGGGCGTCTTGGGGGAGTATCTGCACAGCTGCTTTCGCCCGGCTGATATTAAACTCGCTTAAGCCTGTCTTGAACGTTCTTTTCGCGCCTCTGTCCGTCTTCTCCTCGACGAGATGCCCCCGTATCTTAGCCCGCGCCAGTTTTTGATCAGTCAATGAGTCGACCACGCTTTGAAGCTCAGGTTGCACGTGTTCTTCAGTCTCAGATTCGGCAATGAGCGATTTGCGCAAGATGTGCTCGAGCACGCCGGGCAGGTCGGCAAACTGGATGTCGATGACCTGTGCCACGATGTCGTCGATGACTAAGGTGTCGCCGAGTCGCACGGTTTCATCGGGTGAAAAAACAAGAGCCAACTCGTCGCCGTATTTTGTCAATACATACATAGCGTTTCATCCCATTACAGTGGAAAGAGCTTCCTTCGGACGTTCTCTCTCATCTCCAAGCCGTGCAAGTTGATAGCTGCGGCTTGCAGTTCAATCATGCTAATCGAGCTTAACACGCACGTCATATGCGCGAGCTTGAGCTCCTCCGGATACCCATGCTCACCAGACAAACCGGCGAGCATCGAGAACAAGGACCCGTGCGTTATGTTTGCACTTTCAGGAATGTCAAACCGAAATGCTTCACCACCTGGCGTCAAGCGACCGACGTAGACATTGCCGACATACCGTTTTTGATCCTGTGTGAGGTGCTCTCTGAGATCCCCGACGTAACACGCGCCAGGGACTCCGTCCAGGAGTGAGAGGATGCTCAGGCGGCTCTCTTTCAAGGTGAGGGTTGTCGACTTTGAGAGCGCTACGACGGCGTTGCGGTTTCGCTCCGCGTCTCCCACGAGGTCCTTTACGACGAACATGGGGTCAGCAACGGCTCCAGCCATCAAGCTCCCATCGATAAGTAAGAGAGCGTCTGTGTATGACTTTACAGCCTGAAACTGCAAATAACGCTCCAACAGATTTCGGAGCCTGTCGAGCGTTTTCCTCGTGTCCGGGGCCTTTGCGTGAGTCGGCTCTCCATAGACGAGCTCGCACGCGTTGGCGTACAACTCATCTTTGTCGTAGTTGGTGACGACAGCGAGGTACGGGCCATAGCGCTCCATCGCGTGCTGCGTTTTCCCTTCTGGTTTGAGTATTACAGACGCACGTATGGCCCCGACTAAGCCTTCGGGCACATAACCGAGAACGATGCTCGTGCTGTCTATCGCGACTACTCTCCGGTCAAGGGGGAAGTCCGGATGAATAGAGGTGATCGGCGGGTGGGAGCCATCACGGAAGCTGACGAACCCGGCAGCGTCTTCGGCTGCTTTCCCAATAGAAACTGTCGAATCAGAAAGCTGGACGTCGGTCGGTTCAAATGTCCGGTCTTTAGGCGTTCGGCCGCACATCGCTTCGACGATATCGCTTACGTCAAACATACTTGTCACATCATGGTGCTTGCTTGTGCATCTAGTTTGAGGAAGCTGCGTGAAATAATTCCGTATTTTGTTTTTCTGTGACAGAGGAGCTGCAAGGGAGCCGAGCTTGACATTTTGCGTTGCGTCTTATGTTCCGCGTCTCTACTTACCTTTCCCCGCAGCGACGTGTCCGACTCCATGGTAAGGACAAAGGGCGAAGCACAAGACTTTTAACTATGCGTCTTCCCTTTCTAAGTGTTTCTTATGCTCCTCAACCCGTCTCAACAGAAAGCGATAGAGGAAAACGGCTTCCAGCTGATTGTTGCCGGACCCGGCTCGGGCAAAACCCGGGTGGTCACTGAGAAGATCCTGCATCTCATCAAAAATGGCGTGAAGCCCCAAAGCATTCTTGCCCTTACGTTTTCCGACAAAGCGGCGAGCGAAATGATCGAACGGCTCGAGGGGCATATTGACCCCTCCGACATCATCGCGGGCACCTTCCACTCATTCTGTTTCGACGTGCTTCGCGACAACGTCCTCGACTCGGGCTTCAGCTTTGCCTCGGGCGTTATCAGCAGGACAAACCAGCTCGTGTGGGGATTGCGCAACATAGACGCGTTTGGGTTTGAGGAGATCGAAATCGGAAATAATGCGATAGAAGTGGTCGAATCGATCATTGACGGGATCAGCGCCTTTAGGGATGAACTCATCACCCCTGAAGAACTCGAGGCGTATCTGCAACGCAAAGACGACGAACAACTCGAAGCAGACGAGCGAGTGTACCTCAACAGGCTCAGCGACCTCCTTAAGGTGTACAAGGCTTATGGCGCATACAAGCGGAAGGAGCTACTACTAGATTTTGACGACATGATTCACGAGGCGTCGGTTCTTTTTGACCGCAAGCCCACGCTGTTGCAGCGGTACCGCGACCGCTACACCCACATCCTCGTTGACGAGTTTCAAGACACAAACTACGCGCAGCTCTATCTCATAAAGCAGCTCGCTGACGACAACGTCTGCGTCGTCGGGGACGATGACCAGTCAATCTATCGGTTCCGAGGCGCGTACCTCACGAGCTTTACCGATTTTAAGGAGCACTTCGACAGCTACACAGAAACACTCCTTGATCATAATTACCGTAACTCGCGAAACATTCTCACCTGCGCGCTCCAACTGATGAGCAGCGCGCCGAACCGCGAGGAGAAGACGCTTTTGACGAGCAACCAGGACGGAGACAAAGCCGTGGTTGCCCGCTGTGAAAACGAGCAGGCCGAGACGCAATTTGTGTGGCAGCAAATCGAGCGATTGATCGGCGCGCCGTTCTTTTCTCGAGCTGATAACAAGGAGCGAGCGCTCACGTACGGCGACATTGTAATACTAAGCAGACGTCGCATGGAAGGGGCGAAGTACCACACAGCACTGCGCAACCGAGGGATACCATGTGAATTTGTCGGCGAAATCGACTTTTTTGCGACGGCGGTTATTCGTGACGCTCTTGCATATTTGCACATCATCGAGAATCCTCTCGTCGCGGGAATCCAGCTCAATCGCATTATGAAACTCTCTGGCATCACTGAGGTGAACGTGCAGCGGCTGAACGCGTGCGCAGAGCGCTTGGCTTGGGAGGACGACTCAAGCGACTATGTTTATGAATGCATGCTGGACGTGGATGCGTTACTCACAACGCAGGCAGACCACATACGCGAAATCACGCGCACTATTGAGCTTTTATTGCAGCGTAAGGAGCGGCTTACGCTGACGGAGCTCGTTTATGATCTCATTGTGCGGACAACGGACCTTTACAAGCGGAGCGTCAAAGAGGGGAACTGGCGTGACTTACAGCTGTTGAACAAGCTTTACGAGATAGCACAGGAGTATGAATCGATAACGAAGCATCCCTCAGTGAGCGACTTTCTTGACTATCTTGATCTCCTCAGTGGATTCCAAATAGAGCTTGAAGAGGCTGAACAAACGGATAGCGTCAAGGTCATGACCGTGCATCAGAGCAAGGGAAAAGAGTTCCCAGTCGTTTTTATCGTTGACGCGGCAACTAACCGGTTCCCGTTGCGGTATCAGCAAAAGCCGTTCTACGTGCCAAACGACCTGGCAAAGGGGATGAAGACGGGTGACGACGAGAAAGAGCTCTATCAGCAGGAAGAACGCCGACTCTTTTACGTGGCGATGACGCGGGCTGAACAGAAACTCTATGCGACCTATGCGGAGCGGTACGGTCAAAACGTCAACAAGACGAAGCCCTCAAAGTTCCTCGAGGAGCTGGAGTTTGAAGATAACCCGCGCATCGATATTGTCGATATGCGCCAAGAGTCCTCGCAGGACGTTAGAACTGTTGAAACCGCCGTAGAACAAGCGAAAGCATTACTTCAGGACCAAGCCATTCGCGCTATCCAAAGCGGACAGCCGAAGACAGCGCTCCAGAAGATCGTTGAACTCGAGAAATTCCGTTATCTGGAAAGTGGAAAGCGCCTTGAGGACTTTGATTTGTCCAACTTTTTGACTGTAGAAGAGACCAACGGCGAACTAATACAGCTTTTCGAGGGAAAGCGTGCGCCGTTAGTAAGCGAAGATCATCACTTTTCTGCGTCTGCTTTGCAGACGTATGACAACTGCCCGATGCAGTACAAGTTTAGTTATGTCCTGCACGTTCCTACGGCCCCTAAGACCTACTTCAACCTTGGACTTGTGGTGCACGAGATTATCGAGCACCTCACGAAGCAAGAGTTAGAAGGGATTCCGCCAACAAAGGAGCAAGCTGCAACTATCCTCGAGCAATTCTGGTCTTCCGCTGCTTATGCGACGAGACTAAAGGAACGCGAGGATAAGGAGCGCGCCGCACAGATGGTCGAGACCTACCTAGCATGGCGAGAGCACAACGAAAACGAGGTTATCGCCGCTGAGATGAAGTTTCAGTTTTCCCTTAACGGTCGGGTGGTGAAGGGATTCATCGACCGTGTGGAGAGAACCGCAGACGGGCAATACGTCGTGGTCGACTACAAAACAGGGTATCAATCGGAGAATAAGACGAGCATCAAAGAGAGCATCCAGATGAACGTTTATTCCCTCGCCATCCTCGAAAAGTTTGGGGCTCTGCCGGTGAAAGCCTCTTTGTTTTATGTCAAGAACGGAAAGATGGTGGATTATCTCCCAGACGGTGAACACGTCGAACTCCAGAAGATACGGCTAGCTGATATGATAGACGCGGTCATGACAGAACGATTTCCTGAGACCCCCGCATATCACACCTGTCGATCGTGCAGTTATGGTGACCTATGTGAAGATAAGGAAATCAAGAGCGAGCTTTAGTAATCAAGTTCCAGATAGAATCATCTTCGCGCGCCTAAGAATTTGAAAATTGTCGCTTTTTCTTTTATATCCTCGTGTATGTTCTCTAGTATCTTCCAAGTCGGGACTGAAAGTGACAAATGTCTTGCTCGGAAAAACCCCGTGATCGACTCGCTCCTACTTGCCAATCAGATACTTCCAAAGCTAGAATGTAAACTTCCAAAACTTAATATAAAACTTCCACAGCATATCAGGGTATGGCTTTAGATTTGACTCACGAAAAGACCTCTCGTGAAACAATTAATCTTCAGTTTCCAGCAATTCGTGGCATTCAAGCGGGTAGAGAGTATTATATCACGATGTTCCCACTCAATTTGATTCCGCGGCTCTTTCTTTTTGATGAAAGTGAGATCCCTCCAAAGCTTCGAGCGCAACGAATTCTCAACCATGCCAGAGTGCCTGCGATTGCTAATTATATTGTCAATAATCCAACAGATTACGTTTTTTCTTCACTTACTGCATCGATCGATGGTAAGGTAGAATTCATACCGTACGCCGAACAAGGTCAGTATAATAAGGTCGGAGTGTTAGTGATTCCACTTTCGGCTCGATTTGTGATCAATGATGGCCAGCATCGACGGGCAGCTATTGAAGAAGCACTTAAAGCTCGACCTGAGATGGGACACGAAACGATTTCAGTCGTCCTGTTCCTTGACACTGGACTGAAGAAAAGTCAACAGATGTTTGCAGATCTGAACAAGAACGCAGTGCCTCCGACGAAGTCGCTGGGCATACTCTACGACAGTCGCGATCCGCTTGCTCGCCTCGCGGTAGAGTTAGCTGATTCAGTTCCCATTTTTAAGGGGCTTACCGATTTCGAAAAAACGACAATCTCAAATCGTTCTATTAAGTTGTTTACGCTAAGTAGCATTTACCAAGCAACGAAAGAGCTCATCGGAAAGCCAAGCACAGTAAAAGAGTCTGCAAAAAAGGATCGGAAGCTTGCGCACGATTTTTGGTGTGAAGTGGCGAATAACATCCCAGAGTGGAGACTGGCGATAGACAGGAGAGTGAGCAGTGGCGAACTTCGAAGAGATTATGTGCACGCGCACGGGGTTATTCTTCATGCCCTCGGAATTGTAGGTAGAGCGTTGATCGACCAGTACCCGTTGGAATGGAAACAATTGCTAAAGAAGCTAAAAGAGGTCGATTGGTCGCGCTCAAATGTCCAGCTTTGGGAAGGAAGGGCTATGATCGGGGGACGAATCAATAAATCCCAAACGAACTTAATCCTTACAACAAACGCCATAAAAATGATCGTAGGTATCGAATTGACACCTGAAGAGGATCGTTTGGAAGCCCAATTCAAGAGCACATGATAGGTGTTTAATGAGCACAAGACCGCTCACCAAAGAACCGTCCGTGTTCGATACGAGGAGTATTAACGACATCTATGAGGAGATCAGATCTGTTTACGTCAGTGATGACCGGCCGTGGGTGATCGGTTATAGCGGCGGAAAAGACTCGACTACCGCGCTGCAACTGGTATGGAATGCACTTCTCACGCTGCCTGAGGAAAAAAGGAAAAAGGCGGTGTATGTAATCAGCAGCGATACGTTCGTTGAAACCCCGGCAATCGTTGACTATATTGATGTCACGTTAGCAAAGATCAATGATGCGGCGAAGCGTGAACACCTGCCGATATCTGCGACAAAGCTGTTCCCTCTAACAAACGATACATTTTGGGTAAACCTAATAGGTAGGGGGTATCCTGCGCCATCAAAGGGTTTTCGCTGGTGCACAGAGCGTCTTAAGATCAAACCCGCGGATCGATTCATTCTTGAAAAGGTTTCCGAGCACGGCGAAATTGTTCTCGTCTTAGGAGTCCGCAAATCTGAAAGCGCTGCCCGGGCTCAAATGATGAATTTATACAAGGTTAAAGGCAAATTGCTCTCGCGACATTCACAGTTCCCGCAGTCGTTCGTATATACACCGATCGAGGACTTTTCAGTGGACGATGTGTGGCTGTACCTCTTGCAAAATCCTTCGCCGTGGGGGGGCAACAATCGCGATTTACTTGCCCTTTACAAAAACGCAAGTGAAGCAGGAGAATGTCCGCTAGTTGTCGACAAAGACACGCCTCCTTGCGGTAACAGCCGTTTCGGATGCTGGGTTTGCACGTTAGTAAGAGAGGACAAATCCGTGCAAGCTTTGATCGACAACGGGGAAGTGTGGCTCGAACCGCTGCTGGAATACCGCAACATGCTAGCGGAGACGCAAATTCCAGAGAAAAAGCGCCTCTATCGAGAATACAAACGAAGGGATGGAACTGTCAAGTTCCACAGGGATGGTAGCGGGGCTGTCACACCTGGACCATACAAGCTCGAATACTGTAAAACGCTACTTGATAAATTATTGACAGTCCAAAACCAAGTGCGAGAGCAAGGTCCAGATCCCAACCTTACATTGATACGCCCAGAAGAATTTCACTTGATTAGGCGTCTATGGAGAATGGAGCGCGGAGACTGGAACGACACTGTACCGAAGATATATCGCCAAAACACTGGTGAAGATCTAAAATGGATTGATGAGGATTTAGGGGCCTATTCTGCCAAAGAAGCTGCCTTATTAGAGAAAATTTGTGCAAAACACAAGGTGCCGTTACGTCTTGTTACCAAACTTCTCGATGTCGAATATCAGGTTCAAGGTATGAGTCGACGGTCTTCAGTCTACTCAAGGATTGGAAGCGTGCTGGGTGAGGAGTGGCGTCCTGAAGACGAAATCTTAAATGACAGACAGAAAATGCCATGATAATAACGAAGCTCGTCGTTCAGAACATTGGACTTTTCAAAGGGACGCACGTGTTTGATCTTAAGCCATCTCAAAACGACGGAGTGGAAAAACCTATCATTCTGATCGGCGGCAAAAACGGCGCGGGAAAAACGACGCTTTTCCAAGCAATACGGCTTTGTCTTTACGGAAACAATATTGGCTCATATAAACGGCGGCAACGAGACTACGACCATTATATTGCTAGCATTTTTCACAGGGTATCAGGATCATCGCTACAACTAGACCACGCTTCTGTCGCGCTTGAATTTGAGTATTCACATCTTGGGCAACAAGACCTGTACGAGGTGCAACGTTCGTGGAAAAGGCACGGACCTTCAATTGATGAGTCGCTAAGCATCACGAAAAACGGAGTCGAGAATCCAGACCTCGACCCTTCACAATGGCAAGAGTTTGTCAATGAACTTATACCTCCTGGGATTTCTCAGCTATTTTTCTTTGACGGGGAGAAAATAAAGCGATTGGCAGAACATGAAGACGATGAATCTCAGCTTAAAGAATCGTTTAAGGCGTTGCTAGGCCTGAATCTCGCTGAACAATTAGAAACTGACTTGACAATCTATTCTACACGGCAAGCGAAAGCGCAGCGCGATGCCGAAAACACAATTGGCGGCGAGGAGCTTGAAGCTACTGAGACAAACTTGCTAGAACAGCTAGAGCGCGCCCAGCAGGCACTCGCGCAAAAGAAGGCTTTACGTGATCAGGTAGTTGGGCAGATTGGACGTTTTGAGGAAAGAATTGCGCAAGAGGGGGGCGGTTTCGCGAAGAAGCGAATGCTGCGGAAATTCGAGATGAATCAGCTCGACCACGACATCGAGGTCGAACGGAATAACATTCGGGAGCTTTGCGCAAATCTCCTTCCATTCGCTTTGACCCCAAAGTACTGTAACCGGCTTAAAGAAAATCTGCTTAAAGAGGAGCAATACCTGCAGTACCAAAATGCGAGAAGGTTATATGACAAGTTGACAACCGAGCTGAGCGAACATATCAAATCCAGTTCGTTTTGGACAGATCTGAATATTACAAAGCAATCACAACAGAAGCTTCAGCAGAAACTTGAAGATGCGATCGAAAAACAGGCAAGGCCCTCTAGCAACTTTCGTGACTACGTGCCGGTTCATCAGCTCTCGCCGCGCGACCAACAGACGATCTTAGCGTGGACTCATCAAGCACTGAATGACGTCCCTAACCTGCTTTCAACCTCCGCTAAGAAATTGGAGGACTACACGAGACAGCGTCGGCACGCAGAAAGCTTATATAATCGAGCGCCAGACGATGACGTTTTATCACCATTGATGCATGAAATTAAGGAATTAAGTCGCGAGCTTGGCCAACTAGAGGAGCACATTAAGTCGGACGCTGAGGAAATCCGGCAACTTGAGTGGAAGCTTACAGAGTGCAAACGAGTTCTCGATGAGCGAGATAAGAGGAGGCGTTCTATTGAAGTGCAATCAAGCCGGGTCAGGACCGCACAAGCCGTACGAGATGTGCTCGATGAGTATGTAACGGAGCTTCAAGAATCAAAGTCCAAAGAGTTAAGCGAGCTTCTCTTTCAGTGTCTCGTAAAGCTTTCTCGGAAGGCCAGCTCAATACAAAGAATCGAAGTCTCTCCAGCAGATTTTGGTGTCACTATTTATGAAAAAGGAGGAGGCATAACGCCAAAAAAGGGTCTTTCGGTGGGAGAGAAACAAATATATGCAGTTTCGATGCTCTGGGCGTTGACAATTGCATCGAGAAGACCGCTTCCTTATGTGATTGATACACCTTTAGGAAGACTCGACAGTGATCATCGAAGAAACCTAGTTACTGAGTTCTTTCCTAAAGCCAGCCATCAAATGATCATTTTTTCAACCGATACTGAAATCAATGAGGCGAATTTTAGTCAGCTGCAAGGTTGGATCAGCAGATGTTATCATCTGAGTTTTGATGCTGACGAAGCAAGGACGATTGTTAACACCGGATACTTTTGGGGCGCACAGAAGGGGCGTAGTGGGGCATGAGTTTTCAACGAATTCGTCTGAGCAAAGGTGCTACAGTCCGCCTTCAGATGTTGAAGGGAAGAACTGGGTTAACCCCAAACATATTGTCTCGAATCGCTTTGTGTTGCTCGTTGAACGATCCGCTCATACCCGACCCGGCGGATTATGATGAGGAAGGGCAAGAGATAAACAGGTATACGCTTACCGGGGAATGGGACGCATTTTTTATGGCACTCTTACGAGAGCGATGCCTCGAAGACAATCTAGACCCTGAAGAGAATCTTTTGCCACAATTTAAAGCTCATCTTAATAGAGGCGCCTATTTTGTATATTCGCAGGTGAAGGACATTAGCGATTTCCAAAACCTTATGCCTGTCTCTCAAGAGCGATTGGAAATACAATCTTCGAGCGATCAAGAGCATGACATTTAAGACGCCGGTCTACCTCGACTATCACGCAACGACGCCCGTTGACCCAATGGTGCTTACGGCAATGCTCCCCTACTTTACTCACGAGTTTGGCAATCCGTCTAGCAGCGACCACATTTATGGCGCTCAAGCTGCCGAGGCCGTAGAAATGGCAAGGCGCAAAGTGGCGCGAGTTCTCCACGCTAAGCCGGAGGAGATCATCTTTACGAGTGGAGCGACGGAATCGAACAATCTTGCGTTGGTCGGTGTGATGGAGCGACTATCTGAGCGAGGCAATCATCTAATCACGTGTGCGACGGAACATAAAGCGGTTCTTGAAACGGCAAAAAGACTCGAAAAAAAAGGAAAACGCGTCACTTTCTTGCCTGTCGACCGCTATGGTCTCGTTGACCCTGCCGCCATTAACGAGGCGATTACAGAAGAAACGGTGCTGATCTCGATAATGGCTGCCAATAATGAAATTGGCACGGTTGCTCCGATCAAAGAAATTGGCGCGATTGCTCGAGAGCGTGGGGTCTTCTTCCACACAGATGCAGCACAAGCTGCCGGCCACATTCCATTGAATGTCGAGGCCATGAACATCGATTTTGCATCTGTTTCAGGTCATAAGATCTACGGCCCGAAAGGCGTCGGGGCACTCTTCATTAAGGGATTAGCCCCCTCTGCAAAGATTTCAGCATTGATGTGTGGTGGCGGTCAGGAACGCGGTATACGTTCTGGGACGCTCAACGTGCCAGGTATCGTGGGGCTCGGCGAAGCATTAGAAATTGCGCAGCACGAGATGAATGAGGAGAATAAGCGTACCACGGAATGGACGGGACTGATGCTGGAATCGTTTCAAGAGTTTTACGAAAATGTCTCGTTGAACGGACATCCTAAAAAACGTTTGGCTCATAACCTTAACGTTTGCTTTCCAGGGCTCGAGAGCAAAGCGTTAATCCACGTACTTCGACGTGATCTGTCTATTTCTGCGGGTTCAGCGTGCACGACAGCTAGTGTCGAACCCTCTCACGTTTTGCGAGCCATTGGACTCGACGATAACCTCATTTATTCTTCGCTGAGGTTTGGTCTAGGTAGGTTTAACACACAAAACGAAATTGAGTATTCGATTGAGAAGGTGCAGTGGGCGGTTAATAGGTTACGACGGATCAAAGGTGCGAGTAATTTGCCTCGTGATTTGAGTTGAGCTGCATAAGAAAGAGGCCCGTTAGCTCAGCGAGCTGACTAGGTGAGAATCGGATGACAACATGAAAAAATCAAACCGTCAAGATGCAAGATCAACACATAAGTTCGTGGATGTGGCGGTTGATAAAAAGTTCGTGGACGTCGTGGTTGACCGAGTCATCAGTGCTGTTGAAGAAGGATTGACGAGATTGACGCTAAACGGCGCGATTATCGACCTTGAAAGAGGCACGGCGGTGCTGGCGACTATCCCAAGCTATCACCAGATAGTCAAGATTGTTTCGCGTAACAAGAAAGTGGAAAGAAGGTGTTCTCAAGACTACGTAGAAAAAGCCGTTGCGTCTTTGCTTTTTGAGATCGCTAAGAACGCTGAAAAGGATAACTTTAAAGAGATTGCAGCTAGTCAGGTGGCCACTTTAGTAAAAGATCTCATGTCTTTTGACAAAAAGTACCAGATATACCTCCCTGTTGACGGTCTTGTGCTAAGCGCTGCGCTAGGAGAAGTGCAATTCGGCGATGCTACGCTAATTCAAATGGATCCCGACCGTTTCAGTGAATTGCAGCAGCTGCTATTGACAGGAGAGGACCGAAGTTACATAGAAAACAAGAAGAAAACGCTCAATGACCTCAAGGAGATAAGGGATAGATTCGAAGAACAAGTAATAAAAGCGTTGAAATCCGGTGATGAGAAATGCGAGTCCTATTATAAAAAGAAAAAATTGGACATCGAAAACGAAATCAAGCCAATCGAGCAGTCCCTAAAAATGTCTCTAGAGCACTTATCTCGACGGCAAATTCCAATTGAAGGCTTAAAGGGTACCCTCTGCGCGAGGTATTATTTTTCTGCTGAATCGTTTAAAGCCATCGAATACGCGGAGCGAGAGCACCTGAAAGTTTTATCTCTGCTGCGTTATGCAATTTCAACCGCTCAAATGCCAGAAATCGAAGAAAAACGCCGTCTGCGTGAGGCTTTGCGTTCGCATCAGATAGCGTTAGCGGTCGCGTGCGACGCATCTGATATTCAAATTGTTGGGAGCAAAACAGGAACCCGCCATCCGTTCGAGGTCACGGATGAACACGTTAGTCTAATGCGAAAGGCCGGCATATTCGAAATGGCAGAGATATTTAGTGGTTCTCACGGCTCTACAAATGAGATCGAATCGATGATACAGCGCTGCATCAACTGGTTCTCACTGTCGCAAGAGCAACCTGATAAGGTGACTGAATTCCTAAGCTTAGTCATTATTTTGGAAATCCTCTTGACTTCAGATGATAAGACCGTTTCAATTTCGACTACGATCGCTGAAGCAGTAGCAATAATGCTCGGCGATTCAGAAGAAAAGAGGCAGGAAATTAGGTCCAAGATGCGCGCAATCTACGAACTACGAAGCAAGGTTGTGCATGGGACCTCTACGCCCGACCAAGTCGACTTTAATGAATATCTAGTTGACTTAAGAGATACGGTCATAAGAGCGGTAACGGTGATTTGGAAATTAAAGGCGGCAGGCAGGTTTGAAGGAAACACAAGAGCAGATTTAACTAGACTCATTAATTCGATCAAATTCCAGGGGCCGTCAATTCAAGCTTAGGGCGAAAACTCGCAAAGACTCCGTTTTGTTGCAGTTAGAATCCGAGGCACCGCTGTTCTGCAGATGACATTTGAAATATCGGGAGTTACCGAAACTAGGCCCTCGTCAGTAAAGAAAGAGCCCCGCAATCATTAAGCTATGCTACTCTTTTTCTAGCAGTATGTCTCTAAGCTCCGCTTCCAACGCCTTGGAGTAGTTGAGCTCCTTATGATCCATCTGCGATTTTAAGATCTTTATCCCCTCGTTTGCATACTGTTCTGCGAGACTGTAGATGGACGTCTCGTCTTTTAAGCTTAACAAATCTTCTTTCTCCATTACTCCGATTGGCAGGACTGCCCATTTATGACGCTCTGTTAACGCTTGGACCGGGATATTGTTTTGTTTCTCTGTAACTGGCGATTTTTGTCCGCTGTAATACCCTAACGCCATTGCGAAAAGAAATATGTCTTTTTGATCCTTCCCAGCAAAAATAGTGTGTAATCTCGCATCTTTCCAGCCCGTGTAATAATCCTTGAATTTATTACTCCAGCCGATAAATCTCGGCTCATTGTGATGAGTGTCAGCCACCTTGCTTCACTTCCGCCTTAATGCAGGTCCCGCCTGACTGCAGGTTTGTATTTTCATCGATTCTATAGAAGTTGCTAGGAATTAGAAATTGTGCTAGGTTCTCTCTCACTTGCGAGTCATATTCGGTCGGTGTAACTAGCAAAATTAGCTGCGTGCCTGCTAAGAATTTCGGTAACATTCTTGTAATATGATCTTTATGTTCCGGATCAAGCTTTCCCAGAGGAGTGTCAATTATGACTGGCGCTTGAAAACCTGATATGGACACTAACGCGCTCATAAATGATAATCCTAAGATCAAGTATTCTCCCGCGGATAACTCATTTAACGCGTTATATCCGGACTCGTGCAACACAGAAACAGCATATCCGTCATCTATCACGACACCCTTGAACTTCCCTTTTTTACTTATCAAATCTTGGAAGTCGCCATTCGTGTTCTTTTCGACTTGCTTTCTAATCCTTGTTTTTGTTATGTCGATAGTCTCACGCAGCACCTTCTCTGACTCTGTGACGAGATTGAGTTTTTCCGACAAGCTGCGATTCTCGTCTCCTTTTCTGAGCTCCTTTAATAGCTCCTTTTCGAGCTCTTGTTTTCTAATTCGTGCCTTCTCGTCTTGATTAGTCAATCCTTCTATGATTTGAGCGCGCGTGACGCTGATAGTTAACAATTGATCCCTGCGATCTTCACAGATCTTTATCTGCTCTATATTGCTATCTTTAATCTGATTCGAGATTTCCTTTATTCTTCGTTGCTTTTGGTCTATCTCATACCTTAAGGCGTCAATCTCAATACTCAGGTTGTCAATTGTGGAAGGAAATTCTTCAATGGATGTAAGAATGTCACTTATTGTCGTTTTCCCGCTAATTGCAACTTCACTTAGTTCAGAAAGTGAAACATCTGCAAATTCTTCTAGCGTCGCTCGTGCTTCACTCGACAAATCGTTTCCACAGATACAACGACCTTTCTCAATCAGTTCACGAACAAAAGTCTCTTTAATTTTTGAAGGCAGTTCACCTTTCGCCACCTTGTCTTTAATTAGCGAATAAGTGTTCTCTATGGGCTTCTTAAGATAAATAAAGGGCGCTATGTCTACTAAATACGCGTTTCTCTTCGATTCTAGTGCGCGAAGCCGAGGTTGTTTATCTTGTTTAACGTCAGCTTCGTGGAGTTGGCGCTCGCTCTCCAAACTACGTATGTTCTCAACGCTATTGTTTTTCAGAAAATCCTTTACTTTAATGAGTTCGCTATCGGCTTCCAGTTTTTCTCGTTTCTTCGTTTCAATATCTTCTTTGCGTTTTTCGATATCAGAATCTATGTAATGAATCCTTTTTTCAAGATCCTCTATTTTTGGCGTTGTTTTCTTGATGTATTTACGCAACTCTTTCTCTAAAGACTCGAGATGCTCCAAAGCTCTGCTGACCAGATCTAGTTGAGAAACTGTATCGATTGCTTCAGAGATTCTTGCTGGGGTACTCACTCTAAAAAAATTGTGAAGTTGCTCGCCGTCGATAAAGAAGAAGCCTCTCAAGGCTTCGGGCAGCAAGTTGTTTATTAAGGCTTGAGTTCCTTCGCCTGAAACAACTTTATCTTGGTCTTCGAAAGGCCAAATAACTGTAAGTTCGCTATCTCCTTGCAAAAATCTACCTTGTTCGTTTTTCCACCCTCCCATCTTGCGCATGATGGTCCATGGACCAATATCTGTTTCCAAATGAACCTTCACTTCAGCGTGTGTGCTTTGGTTGTTTTCTAAGGAGTTAACGACTGTTGAGTTAATTACGGGCATACCTTCCATAGCACTAGCATATCTTAATCCGTGCACTTCGACGCCATAGAGACACCATGTCAGAGCATTAAGTAGGTTAGATTTTCCAGCGCCGTTATCTCCGCAAATAACAGCCACATTTTGTGTATCGTCTATTCTGAAATTAATCTCCTGAGTGCCTTTGTATTGGCGGTAATTTGTCAACTCAAGTGAAGAAACTGCAAACTTCATATCAGCTTACTTCCGCGCTATCTTGTCAACCATGAGTTCGTACGTTTCTAAGATAGTATGAGATGCGATATGTCTATTCCATATATTGAGTTCGAAGCGTACCGCTTCATGGATGAGTTTCTTCACTCGTTCGTCAGTACAGCGTTGGTCGATTACTTCCATAATTATTTGATTCATTTCGGAATCGTTCGTCATAAGCGGTCTACCTAAGGAAATACGCTTTTTTAATGCTGAAGATCTCCCTTAAAACTTCCGCTTCATTTAACGCGTCTTGAGCAAATTCCTCTAGCCTTTTAAACTGGGAATCTATGATGTTTCGCACAGCCGTTTCGTCTATTCGATACTCCTTGGGATTTGGCAGCGCGAGGATGTCGTAAATAACCGCTTTGTCTTTTCCAGGGTATCGGCGGAGGATGCGACCCCTTCTTTGTATATACTCTCTCGGATTGCCAGAACTACAAAGCAACAAAGCGTTTTTTGTTGACGGGACATCAACACCTTCGTCGAGACATTTGATAGCAACTAGCACATGGTAGATGCCCTTATCAAAATTGTCGAGTAGGTATCCTCTTTCAGTTTTGCCATTGAACTCTTCTTTTCGCTTTGTTGCATCTTCGTGACTCGTGAATCGATGTTGAACAATATTCCCTTGTTTTCGAACAATGCCTTGCACTCTGCGAATTTGTTTGGGGGAACAGTAAATTAATGTGTGCGAGATATCGCCTTCGCGCACCATCCGCACTACCAGGTTACGGAAAGATGCGTATTTACTCTCTGCGTTTTTTAGAATATCCTGTCGTTCTATCAATTTTCTTTCAAGCCGCAAGTCTTCGTCTTTTGTTCGGTTTGTATTTGAAAGTAACATTGCGATATACGCACTTAGAGAAATGTACTCTTCGACTTCATCGAATCTCAAATCAACGATGATCGGATGATAATCATAGGGGGCAAGAAACGTTTCGCCTGTCTCTGGATTCAATTCATTTATAGCGCGATGGAGGCTGAAAGTATAGACTGTGCCTTGGAAGTATTCAAGAAGCTTCTCAGTTCCCAACTCATCATAGTAGCGCTCAGGCGTCGCGCTTAAGCCCAACCGGTAGTCATACGCAGGCAGCAGGCCGTTACTGTGCTCTGGAGAGCCCAAGCCGTGGACTTCATCCGCGATCAAGAAGATTGGCGCTTTCATCTCGCTCATCACGGCAATAAATCGAGGGGTTGCCAGCGTATCGTGCGTGGTGATGATTATGAACTGATTGCATTTTCCTAAGCGCTGATCCAAACCCTTACCTACGACATCGTGCTGCCAGCGCTTGTTTGCAGTACTTGCAAGCACAATTGGTATGTCGAACCCCATCAACTGAATGCTCTTTTCCCATTGCTGAGACAAGTGCAAAAAAGGACAGCTGACAACAGTGATCAGCTTTTTTTCTTGATCATACAATTGTCGAAGGGCACCTAGGGCGGCAAATGTTTTACCGGTTCCGGTCGCCATCTCAAATATGCCTCGACAATCGTGCGCAAACCACGCGTTAATCGCCTCTTGCTGATATTGACGGAGAGCAATGCGGGGGCCTTTTTGCCAATTTTTTTTACTCTTTAAGATGCGCTCGACCTCTTCAGCGCTTGTCGGCGCAATCTCAATCAAATGTTTCTTGACCGCCTCTGGAAATGAAATGACTCTAGTTTTAGAGGCGTTGTCCTGCCAGAGCTCGTTGAAGTCTTTAATATCCTGGTTGACAAATACCGCGTTCCCCTGCTTCCAGCTACAAAACACTTTAAACTGCTCTGAATTGTATTCCCAACCATATGCGCTCTCGTTGTTTGAACCGCTAAAGGAGATCACATTTCCTTCACCATCCTCAAGAATGCCGACTTTCTGGTGAAAAATGTCATTGCTGCACTTCTTGTCTTTGATGTACCCTAT
>Ga0187857_10001836_pt1 | contig 20403 bp, 27 predicted proteins | sample June2016WEW_8_10_FD_132984 | JGI IMG/M metagenome (GOLD analysis project Ga0187857, IMG submission 132984) | Peatland microbial communities from SPRUCE experiment site at the Marcell Experimental Forest, Minnesota, USA - June2016WEW_8_100 | ecosystem: Environmental > Terrestrial > Soil >... | reverse complement strand
GGAGCCTCTGCTCGTAAGTGAGCCCCGACGGGGGCCCGGCGGTCACGAACGGAGGCGCCAGCCCAGATGGGCCACCGAGGGCCTCCTGCTGTGCCGCGGCGAGCTGCTGGGCAAATGTGGCCACTAAGCCGACAGCTCCCGGCAGGGACGGCGTGGTAACTGGCGGCCGACCTTCGGTTGCCCGTACGCGCTGCGCCAGCGTCGGCGGCCCTTGAGCTTGCGCCGCTGGAAGCCGACGCGCGCGAGCGAGCAGTGCCTCGTTGGCCGCGAGCCGCTCGCGGGCCGCCTGGGCGTTGATCTGGGCCAGAGCCCCCTGATTGCCGGCAACGGCACGCGCTACGAGCAGGTCGTTGCCAGTGGGCGCGGGCGTCACAAGGATCACGGCCGGCCGGACAGCCGGCTGCACGTTGGGTCCTATTGCCGGAGGACCGCCAGGCTGGGCTGTGGCCAGGGGCATCGGAGACCGGACGGCCTGCACGGCGGCTGCCAGGGATGCGGGCGGGCGGACCGCCATCGGCAGAAATTGGCCCTGGGGGTTGCGCATCAACTCGTAGTTGTAGCGTAGCGCAGCGCCTCCGCCACCTATTTGCCGAGTCGCCGTATTTAACGCGGAGCCCCCCGGCAGGCCGGTCGGCGATCCTTGAGTCGTGGACGTGATGAGCGCCCGAGTCGCCCTGAACACGCCGGAAGAATTCGAGCTGGGCGCGGAGGCACCATTCGGGACGCTCTCAAGAGCCCTGATAGCTGCCGTCACCTCGCCGGCGGCCGCCGTCTGTCCGAACCCGCTCAACTGATCCCGTAAACGCTGTAGGTTAAAAATCGTCATGGGAGAATTTATCATGCGGCCGGACTGGCTGACGCTGGAATCAACCATGCGCAAAGAATGCGACAGCGTCCTCACCTGATCCGCAGTTAATGGCGGAGGAGGTGACGACCTACCAAATAGACCAAAAAATGCCATAATTCAATTCCATTTCGCCACGTCAATTCGCCTTTTCGTCGCTCCACTAAGCCTTTTCGCCAAACCCGCAAAACTACTCGAATCTCACGGTAGCTCACAAAAACTCACGCTGGCTGCGCCACACTATCCCGCTGTCGCGCTAACTGCTCAACTTGTACGGGCTTACGCCCCCACACTGAACAACTGACGGTTGTCCACGCTGGCGCGGGCGGATTCGCGGCGAAAAATTCATCGACCGCCTTGCGGCAGCCTGACCAAAAATGGTAGTCGTCGAAGATGACCAGGGCGCCAGGGGCCAGGTGGCGCCACAACCCGTCAAGAATCTGCTTGGTGCTGTAATACCAATCGGCGTCAGCGTGCAGCAGTGCGATCGGTCCGTACGGCCAGTATTTCAAGGTGTCCGCGTACAGCCCTCGGCGCGTTTCGAGTGATACTCCGCGCCACGCCAAATTGCACAGCCGATCAATCTCACCCTCTGAGCCGGCGGCCGACCCCGTGCACGACATGATGGTGGCATCATCCCATCCATTGGCCCTGTCCACGGTCACGTCCGGCGGCGGGAGCCCCTCAAACGTATCGCACACGACGAGGCGCCTGTGGCTCTTGGCCAGGCCGAGGGCTCCAGCTAGGACGGCGGAGGAGCCCCCAGGCCCACAGCCGCACTCCACGAAACAGCCGACGAGCTTAATCGCCTCGACGGCGCGATCGTAGAGAGACTCCAGTCTCGGCTGGTCAAGGAAACTGTGCTCCGCCATTTTGGCGATCAATTCGCTGCGCTCCACAACATGCTCCTTTTGAAATGGGTCGTCTCCCACAAAAATAGTCGCGGCCGGTCCTCCTATTTAACTGGGCGGTGCCACGACCTGCACGACGCTGTAGTTGGTCGGGGGGACCAGCGTTTGAGCGTACGCCTGAGCCAGGGCCTGCGTGGCATATGATCCGTACAGCGCGACAAAGTAGGTCCCCGAGAACGTCACGCTGATGTTCATCACTGTGTACTGACCGGCAGCGATCGACAGGCACGCCAGGGTTGTCGCGGGCGGCACCACGGTCGTGGCCCACCCCTGGGCGACCTGGTAGTTGGCGGGCTGCTGCTGCGTGGCAATCCAGGCCTGGGCGGCCGCCTCGCTGGCGTACGGCCCGTACGGGATGCCGGCAACGCCCAGAGGCGTGTTGTAGAGGTAAACGGCGTAATATGCGTTCATCGTGAGATTCTCCAGAAAAAGGTTCACTGAAGTACGGAGCCAAAGACTTTCCAGCCAACCAAGCAGAGCAAAACAAAGAGGAGCAAGTTTCCGCCGAAACCGCCGAACTTCCCTTCGCGGGTCCCTTCTGATTGCCAGTAAACCACGTTCACGGCCCACAAAATCATGAGGACCCAGAACAGGATACCGATAGGCATAGCCATCTCCAGATCAAGTTAACTCGGCGGCCTGGGGCCTGTGAAACGGCACATGAGCGGCAACTGTTGGGTCAGGGCCTGCACGGCCTGCACGACGGCCGCATTGCGGGCGTCAGCTAAACTGTCCGTGGCTGAGTGGCTATCCATGACACTTGTCAGGATATCCCTGAAAGTCTCGGCTTGCTCCTTGAGCATGCGGGGAAGGCCCCACAGCAGGTGGTATCCCAGGATGCCCACAGCGCCACACTGAATCACGGTTTGCACCCAAGCAGGGTCCATCGCTGAGCCTCTTTACCGATTGCGCCACTGTCTCACTCGCGCTCGCGGGATCAGGGCAATAATGTCCCGCGTTACCGAGCTGGTGCACGACTTGAGCCGCTTGCCTTTGTGCTTGGCCAGCCTGCGGAGCCTGTTAGCCAGCTCCAAGCGGTCACTCTCCTCCAGCATGTCGGCCAATATTTCGTCCGGCAGCTCCCGCCGCATCCAGTATTCGATACCGCACAGCAGCGTGGATGACTCAAGCATGGCCGACCTTTCGTGAATACCCCCGGCCGGTGGAGAGCGGCCGGGGGCTCCCCCAGAACGTCACCAATAGCGTAGCTGGCGCTGCAGCGCGCGTCAAGTGTAGCCGTTTGGTTGTGCTCAGGTGCCCTAGCTCGCGCTCTGTGCTGGTTGCTCGCGCAAACGTGACTGCGCGGCTGACTGGTCACGTTCAAGGGGTGGGCTACTGATCGCAGACACTATTGAACCTTTTTTTCTTCCTGTTCGCGTGTTCACGTTTTGCGCCCAGCGCTTATAAGTATCTCTCTATCTTAGCGCTGGGCGCAGTCTCGCCAGGGATCTTAACGACGCCGCTGAACCATGAAAACGCAATTCGATGCGTAATTGAGTTTTCTTGCCGAAGGCAGGCGCGCGCCGACCCCAGCCTCATCGGAAACGATCTGAAGGTCTGGGAATGTCGCAAACAGGCTAAAGGTCGGGGTACGGCGTTTTCGCGTCGTCACCTACGGCGCTGCCCACCGCAGGTGTGGTCGGATCGAAGATCATATCTCTCCAGACATCAGCGACGCGCCATCAGATCCGCATTCGATGCCGCCAGGCAAGCCAATGTTTATTGAGATTTTCGAGATGGGGGCCCCGTCGTCGAGGTCGCTTCGCAGGTCCTCCCAGGCTCCGGGCGGGTACACCGCCTGGTAGCCCGTCCACTCCCAGAAACGGCCAGCACCGCGTACACGCTTGAGTGTCAGGCCCCAGGCGTCCAGGACTTCGCGGATTGCAGTCCAGCTCGGACGCAGTCGGCCGACGCGCTCCCATTGGGTCTCCCGCTCTGGGTGGTCGGGCAGTAGTTTCCAGTTGCGACTGCTCCACCACACGCGCACACGGATATCGTTGGGCATCGCATCGATGCACTTGCAGACGATCTCGATTGCTTCGCCTGGGGTCACAGGGAGCCACTCGCAATGAGAGGTGCGTACGGTGGAAACGATGCGTAGGCTTCCACCGCGGATACTGCCGACGGCCAGGTGGTCAACCTTGAAAAATGAGCCCTTCTTGATCCGAATCGAGCTGGCTATCCGTGGCCAATCGGCCACGGGGACGATGGCAGTGTAGAGGTCGAGGTCGAACGTGGCGCCGGTGATCACTTGTTTCTGGCTGAGCCAGTGCCTCATGGTGGCCTTGTAGTGCTCGCGGCGGCGCGGTCCGCACGAGGGGCAGTCCCAGCGCCGGCCCGGCATCCGGCATACGCGGACACGCCGGCCTTTGGCGTTGTGAAGTAGGACAGTGAATGAGCAGGTGCAGGCCGGGCCGCTGGAGTACACGTAAGCGGGCTCAGGTTGCGATGGTTGCTCAGCAGATAGGGGTTTTCCCGTTACGTCAGCTTGACACTGCCGCTGATCCGGTTCACTTGCGTGGCCCGTATCTTGGTCAGGGGATCTGACTACATCACGGGTCTGTTCTGAGCAACCCCCACAACCTGGGCTCTCTGGGAGTCCATCAACCTCCTCCTGGCTCAGCACCGGCTCCCTCGGCAACACCGTCACCTTGCCAGGAGTCGCCGGGTCGAGACTGTGCAGGTAGTCTCCGACTCTCAAATCGATCGAGACGCCTGCGAGCCAGGCGAGGGCCTCCACGGTCGCCGACCTCGTACGGTAGCCTGGCTCACGCAGCTTGGCTCCGCGTTCGCCTGGGCGACCGTCCGCCCAGTCGAAGATTTGGCGGAGCTGGTCGGCTTCCCAGGGGGGTTGGTTGCGGGTGTTCCACTCTACGAGGAGGGCCCAGGCCATAGAGCGATCAAGGCCGAAATCGACGAGCAGGGCGGAAGCAGTGGCGGCTGTCTTTTTGCGGCCGCCTTGGCCTGCAATGGCTGGCTCACGTTTGCCGAGCCAAAGTTGAGCACGTGCCGCACCTGGCGGTCCGCCAAGGTATTCGGCTCTCCGGCTTTGAAAATTGTTTCCTTGATCCGCTTGCGTCTGCGGATCTGCGCTTTGCTTCTGGCCATCGAAAACCTCCATTTTGTTGACGAATTGAAGGAGCGGCGGCGGCACCTGCCCTAGCGGTCCACTCTCGACCGCATGGTGCCAACCGCCACTCCTGTGAGGGGAAAAAGGGAGTACGACGTAATGCTGACCGGTGAAAAACTCTACGCCGGGCCCGAGGGCGACGTTGGTCGAGGTCTTGCCGTTGGGGCCAGCGAAGCCTCGTACGGGATCAGTGCCGGCAGGTGCGGCGAAGTAATAGTGCGATCCACCGCCACTCGTTGCCACAGTCGGCCATCTAAGCGGTAAATCCAGATTTCGCACCAGCCTGGCGGCAGTGTCGTCACCCCCATGTCGGGGGTCAATATCAAGCACGGCCAGCCCAGAAAGTCCAACGTGAAGCCCCCAACCTCGATCGGGCCACCTTGTAACAACATTGCGTACATACTCCTTAGATTGAGGTTCTCTGGGGTCCAGCGGAGCACTCCACTTGCCGGCCGGGTGCTTGCCGGGCCCGAGGCAACGCGCTCCGAGGTGACAGGTGCATTGCGGCTGGCCGTTGACCCAGGTCAGGTCGTGTAAGGGGAATACCCAGTAGCCGGCGTCCATCAGACCATGCAGGTAGGCGATTTTTTCTTGCGTTGTGAAATTTTTCTGCGAAGGGACATTGACGATTTTGCTCGGAAGGTTCATAATATCACCATCCTTGAAAGCTGTTTTGACGCTCCTCACGGGCCCGGCTGTACACCAGCCGGGCCTTCCCTTTCAGAGGAGCTATTTTTCCGTTGACAAGTCTATCCGGCATCCTCTAAATTGTCCAGCGTAGGTTCATTGCTTGTTGACCACCCGCCGCCTCGTTGGCGGCGGGTCCTTTAAGTCTCCTTTTGAGGGCCTCCCGATGATCCCTTTTCGTTTTTTCGCCCTGGCGTTCGCTGTGATGCTGTTCTTGGCCGACCTGGCCTCGGCCGGCTGCCTTGCGGGCCGCCGGCAGGCACGCCGGGGCAATCAATCGTCGTGCAGCGGCCAGTCTCGCGTAAGACTGGCCATCCGCACGCGGGGCACAGTGTCAGGCTGTAGCTCGGCACAGGTCACACCTCCATCACTTCCCTCGACGTCTTGCGGCTCCGCCGGCTGCTCCGCCCGGATGCTGCTGCGTCGCCGCTAACCTCCACGCCTCCGCCTCGCGGCGGGCCGCGGCCTTCCGCGGGCCTTCGATCCGCTCCCTCCACCAGCTCCGCAGCAATTGGTACGTGAGATTTTCGGCCACTGCCCGGCCCGGCACGGCGCACCAGTGGACCTTCGGGTAGCGGAGGGAAAAAAACATCCAACTTCGCAGGATCGTTTTGGGGCTGAACTTGGGGGCCCATGGGATGGGCCTCCAGAGTTCGGACAGCTCGGCCTCGACCACAATCCAGGCCGCGTCGTATTCTCGCAAGCGATCCATTTCGTCCTGGAACCTCTTACGGCCGGCGGTAAGTGTGCCGGCCAGGTCCTCTTTGGATTTTCTCTCGACGCAGACCATGCGAGCGTAGCCCTCAATGGAATAGTCCCCGGCCCACAGGGTTTCGCGGCGAGTGCGGACCTTGAGCGGGAGTCCGCCCTCGTTGGCGTCCGCGACGATGCCGCCGAATGCGTAGGGGAGCTGCTCGCGGGTGTCCACGAGGACGGTGAACGGTGACTCGGTTAATGGGGATTTCATTGGACTACGTCCTCTGGCCTGCCGACTTCGCAGTAAATTGCGGACGTTGGCAGGCCGAAGCCGAGGCCGACGGCAAGGAGCACATCTACGCCGAGCTCGACCTCTTTTTTGGTCCATGGAGGCCGCACGCGGCGAACCCAGCTCGATAGCTCAATTCGTGAGGCTTGACGACTACTATAGCCAGCCTCCTCAAACCTGTGGCTTATCAGGGAGAGAGCGTCAATCATATGTCACCATTGCGTGGTTCCACGAAAAAAAAGCCGAGAGTGTGAGGCCCACAAAACCGGAGTGGCACTCTCGGCCCACAACATGTGGTTCACTCGCTGTCGTCGTCGTCGTCGTCATCGTCATCATCGTCGTCGTCATCTTCAGGATCGGGATCGCGTACGATGCTCACGGGAATGCCGAGTCCGTCGGCATCCTTGAGCAGGTCGTTGTACAGCTCGTACGCCTCGACGATGCCGACAGGGCCGGCCACGTGCTGGCCGCCTGCGTTCACGTGATAGGTGGCTACTGCCATGGGAGACTCCTTTAAGGGTTTAGAGGGTGTAAACGGGGACATTGGACGATTATCAAGTTACGCCGGGGCAATCACTCCCAGCTCGCAATTTCAAATTTTCCATATTGGCCTCTCCAGGTGCCGAGGCCAAGGCAAATTCCGCCCTCCTGCATCACATTGAGCAACTGTTGTTCCTGGATTGTCTTATTAGGGAACAAGGTGAGCGTGAATTTCAGCGACCACGGCAACGGTAGCACAGGACGAACCTTGGGGTTAGGGATGCCCTTTTCAAGCCTGGCCACGTCGCGCTTGATCCACACCCCGCTGAGCTCGTCAACTTCTCCGTTCAGCTTACCAAACTCGATGGGTTTGCCGTCGCGCAGGAACGGGATCTCGTCGGGCGACAGCATCACGTAGCTCGCGCACGCCAAGGCGAAGACCTTATACTTGCGGCTGTCGAGTATCCGCTTCGGGGCCGAATCGGTGTTTTGCGCCGACAGGAACGACATGATGTTCGCCATCGGCAAACACAGTTCCTTCGTCCCCCGACGAAAGTACAGTTTCTGCCAGGGCTCCAGCTTCGTGTCGTTGTCCCCCGGATAGCGGTCGAACATGATCGGGGTCAGGCCGTTCAAGGTCACTGTGCGGCATAGTTTCTCCTTTGTGCCTTGTTGGCCGAGAGTGAGAGGTCCTACCCGGTTGTGGTTGGTTGTGGGTGTTTCGGTTGATGCTTTGGACATTGAGAGTCTCCTTGAAAGGGTGAAAAAAAAGCCTTGCCGTGCCGCGCCTTGCCGTGCCGCGCCGAGCCATACCTCGCCACGCCATGCCCGGCCACGCCCAGCCTTGCCGTGCCTCGCCGTGCCGTGCCGCGCCTCGCCATGCCTTGCCTTGCCTTGCCGTGCCCTGCCTTGCCCCGCCACACCGTGCCGCGCCCCGCCGGGCCACGCCACGCCTGGCCCCGCCTTGATCATCTACTCATCTCCCTCTTAATCAGCTCCTTGAGCAGCGTCTTCCTCCCCGGCAGCTCCGCCCGCCGCAACTGCCTCTGAAGCGTGTCCTCGGTCCCGATCAGCAAGCACGCCGTGGACGCCCGGCTGATCGCCGTGTAAATCCACTCGCGGGACGCAACGCGATCTCCGGCCGGGTCCAGGATCACGATCACATAGGGCCACTCACTGCCCTGGGATTTATGCCCGGTCATCGCGTAGCCGAGGGCAAAGCCCTCCTCGCGCGCCGAGTCGCTGCCGTCGTCGTGTTGCACGCGCTTCGGGGCGCGTACGCGGATGTATCTGGTCGGGCTGTCGAACTTGAGGACCACGTCGGCCTTCTCGGCGTCCACGGCCAGCACGCGACCTAGTTCGCCGTTGGCCACGAAGACCTGGCGATCGGCCTGGCAGGATGGGCTGAAGTCACCCCAACTTGAGTATTGATGCACGGGCCGGCCCGGATAGAAATTTACAGGCTCGTGCACCGAATTTTTTAAACAGATTACCTTGTCGCGGAGCCTCCATACGTCCTGGCCAGCGTGCGGGTCTTCCGGCCGCGGCGGATTGAGGAGCTGCTGGAGGTAGTCGTTCAAAGGCTTGCGGCTGACCAGGCCACGCTCATTCGTGGGCGTCAGGATGGCCACGTCCCAGATTACGTCAAAATTAGGCTTGGCCCGCAATGCTTCGAGCACACTGCGTACAGCGCTCAATTGCTCGTGCGCGTTCGCGGCCGGCAAGATCCGCAGGTTGTCGCCGGCGTCCACATTGAGCCGCGTACAGAATGTGGGCATCCTGCCATCCTTGATCTCTCGGCAGCCTGTGGTTATCAGGCCGCTGTTGCGCTTGATTTCGCTCAGCTCGGCCCGCGAATGGGCCACGCATAAGAGGTCCCGTAGGGGGGCGCCATGCCCAACGGGGGGTAACTGGTAAGGATCTCCGATGAGCAGGACATGGGTCTCAGGACGGATTGCGGCGAACAGTGCACTAGCCAGGTCCACGTCCAGCATAGAGACTTCGTCGATGGCGATCCACTCGTAGGGGAGCGGCGTCGTGTTGGTGTGTTCAAAGGTCCATCCTCCGCCATCGTAACCCGCCTTTCGAATTTTGAGCAGCCTATGAATCGTGGTCGCCTCGATATCCACGCCGTTGCGCCGCAGGGCCTCCGTGATCCTCACCGCGGCCTTGCCCGTTGGCGCAGCCACGGCGATCACGGACATGCCCTGTGAGCGTGCCACCAGGCGGAGCAGGGCAGCGGCCGCGAAAGTCTTGCCGGTTCCCGGCGTGCCTGTCAACAGCATGACCCGGCAAGTGGCCGCGCCGTTGACTGCGTCCGCCTGGTGCTCACTCACGTCGGGCATGGTCAGCATCGGCCAGGCCGCCGGCCCGGCCCGCATAAGCCGTGCCAGGTAGTAGGCTACGGCCCGCTCGTTGCTGGCCGCCGAGGGATCGGCGATCAGTCCAGGCTCGACGTCGGTCGGCGAAAGCTCGATCAGCTTACCACGTACAGCTAACTTGCAGGCCTCGTCGAGCCGAGCCTTGCTGAGCTCGACGTGGTCCAGGATGCCGCGGCTAAACAGACCGTGCGGATGCCAGGTCGAGCCCGTCTGGGCCTCGCGGAGCGCATACCATCCGGCCATAGCTTGCCGCTTGAGGGCCTCGGGCGCTCCGCCCATGTCCCTGTACAGGGTATCTACCCGCTTCCAGCCGGCGCCCGGAATCGTATCCAGCAGCATCCTCCACGGGTTCGTGCTCACGATCCGGTCAGCCTGATCGCCCCAAGCCAGGATCGCCGCGGTTATCGCCCGGCCGCCAAAGCCACGCCCGGCCAACAAGCCATGCAGGGCGATTGTTACGCGCTCCGTGGCAGCTCGAGCGCGTAGCTCTGCGCTGCCAGCCTCCGCGGTATGTGAGGTCAGTAGCTCCTGACTCACACACCTCTCTGGTTGCTCGCGCAGTACGCGGACGGCATCGGTCCCCAGGGCGTCTACGAGGCGTTTGGCCAGTGTCTGGCCGATGGTAGGGCACAGGTCGGCCAAGTACTTGATCGTGCCACGGCGGTCCCCGTTGAGGGCTGGCATCCAGCAGGAGGCGGCGAATTGCCGGCCGTACCTGGGGTGCTCTACGTACGAGCCGAGGAACCGGCAGAGGTCGCCGGCCTGGATTACGCCGGCTCCGCCCTCTGTCTTTACCGTCTGACCGTCGTGCAGGCGGAGGATCGTGGGTCCGTCCTCCTCGGCGTCCTGCCAGACGATACTGCGTACGCGACCCTCGAGGGATTGGGCGCAAGGTGAGGTCGCGTACGCTCGCGCGTGGCGAATGTGTCCGCTCATTGGCCTTCCTCCAGAGGGCAGCAGCAGCTCATGAATCCACACCGAGGGCAGGGCGGGCGCCCCTCGTTAGGCCGAGGGCGCCGAGTGACCGGATTGTGTTCGCGGATGATGTCCGCGATCGTGGTGAAGCTCCACTTGCCCCCTCGCCGCGTCTTGATGTTCGCGGCGTCCATCAGGCGGGCTATCTCGCGGAGCGAGCAGCAATCCATGTGGTGCCTTAAGATTTTCGCAATATTGCTCTGCTCGTAGCTATTCTCGACCACGCGGTACTCGACTCGTCCGTCAGTCCGCATCTGGCCAGTCGGCTCATGCCGATAGCCGTAAGGCGGCTCGGCGGAGCTGCGGAGCCCGTGCTCCTTGCGGGTCGCGATCGCTGCGTTGATCCGTCCTGCAATCGTCTCCCGCTCCCACTCGGCGACCGCGACAATCATCGTGGCAATCATCCGACCTGTCGGCGTGGTCAGGTCGAGCCCCTCCTGCACGCAGACCAGTTGCACGTCCTGATCGCGCCACACGCGGAGCCTGGCGCGGAAGTCCTCGACGTCGCGGAAAATCCGGTCGAACTTGGCCACGACGATCAGGCTGCCAGTAATTCTTGCATGGTGTACGAGCGCTCGGCCTTGGGGGCGCTCGTCAAGGGTGATGCTGGCGGAAACGCCGTTGTCGACGAACGGATGATTTTCTGTGAGGTCGTGAGCCTTGAGCCACGCCTCGATGGTGTCCTGTTGCCACTGTAGGGAGCAGGAGCCTGTTTTGCGGTCGTCCTCGCTGACGCGAGCGTAGGTGTACACAATAGTTTCTGACCTGGAGTCGTTCACTTTTTTTCTCCACTTTTTTCAAAACCTTCAGGCAACTCGGCAAGGTACAGGTGAGTCGTTTCTCCTGGCGGGAGTGCCGCGTATTGCACGCAATCACCGCAAACGAATGAGCGTTTTCGAGCTATAGGGTACCCCTCTATGGTAAGCTTCGACCGAAAGCCAATTGACTCGTACACGGCCTCGTTTCCGCAATTGGGCTGCTGACACAGGGGCATAGTTATTCCTCCTCTGGATTGATGGAACTGAAGGCCAGGACACACCCAAAGCAAGCGCTGATTTAACACACACCCCAAACCCAAATCCATTTCCGCCTTCCCTTGGCACCTGAACGTTTATCCGTGCCGCTGCGCGAAAAACCTAACCTCTTCCATCCATCGAAGCGGTACGTGTTGCCGTTATGCAGGTCCGCGTCCTGATAGCTGACGGCGTATTGCTTGCCGAGCGCAGGAAATACAAACTCGCGCCAGAGACGCAGGACAACACGGCACAACCCAGGCCGGCTGGCGCACAGCCTGGACAGCTCGACAGAGTTCTGCCGCGTGATGTGCCGCAACTCGCCACCCAGCCGCGGCGAAATCAGGTTCGAATGCACGGCCACAGCCTCAGGGAAACCCCTATGCGATAGAGCGAACGCCTTTGAAGGGAATGGTCGGCAGATAGCCCCCATCTTGTGACCCCACTCAATCAGAAACTGATTACACAGATCAGTGCCTATGCCGTCAAACCTCGCAACGGGAAAAAGATATTCCACGGTTGCAAAACCTCTAAAAGTCTCAGCCACAGGCCGTAGGTTCTCGTTCATTTCTGGGCCCCCAGCCAATCCCACACCACCTTGCCGGCCTCGGCCACGCCCTGCACGCGCGTTGCCAGCAGCAGCCCTCGATGCGTCTGCTGGCCCTCGCGGGGCAGCTCGTCGACGAATATCTGCCAGCCCAAATTTGTCAAATTCTCCCTGAGCAATTGCGGTCCTGGGCTGTGGACCTGAGTGCTGCCCACGTCGTGGGCGATCACTGTTCGCCAGCCCTTGGCGAGCACAATGCCCAGCTCTGTCTGGGTTGTGGCCGCGTCGTGGTCGCTGTCAATCACGACCAGGTCGGCCTCGTTGATCGCTCGCAGGGCAGTCTCGCTCCGCGTCTGCCAGATCGCCCAGTCCTTCGGGCTCTTGCGCATGACGCATACCAGGCTGGCCCGGACCTCATTGTCGACGACAGTCACGCGGTCTACAGCTCCGTCAATCTGAGCCTGGACCAGAGCGCTCGCAGAGTAACCGTCGAACGACCCAACCTCCACCACTCGAGGGAAACGGCACGCCATGCACAGCCGGTAGATAGCCTCGACGTGGACGTCGTCCATCCACATGGGGCCGGCCTTGTGGGCCTGATCGTTGTAGCCGTACCAATCCTCTTTTTGCCAGGGCATTGCTCAGTCCTCCTTAGACCAGTGGGTTATTGCATCGAACTTCAAAAACTGCTCGTAGAACTCTTTGTTCTCAGGCTCCTTTAGGAGTCTGAGAAATTCCGCCTTTTCATTATTGCGGGCCACCTGGATGCCGTGGGCCTGGCTCGCTCCGCCGGGCAGCCAGTTGACGTAGCTCATGTAGTGACGCAGGTACACGCAGCCGTGCAGCATGGTTAATTTCATGGCGAGAAACTGATCCGCCATGTACCCAAGCGTCGGGGGATATCCTTCGCCCCAGGAGTCTCGCCGGATCAGCGTGCCGCTGCCGTGGAGCTTCCACCCCTGGTGATTCCAGATCCCGGCCAGCCACGTTGAGGACACCCACCCTGTCTCAGGTAGCCAGGGGAGCATGGTCATTGCGCGTACGTGGCCATGCATGATTCGGGCCTCTGGCCATTTGCGGGCCGCGTCCAGCCACACGTCGTAAGCACCTGGCTGCCATTCGTCGTTGCCGCTGAGCTGCGCTATCCAATCCTTGGTGGCGACGGACGCCGCGTAGTTGTAGGCGCCGCACACCCCCAGGGGTTGCGGCGCAAAGATCCAGCGTACGCGGGGACCGGCGAACCGCTGACGCATCAGCTCGTCGACCTCGTCGGCCTCTTGCACGAGTACGATCAGCTCGTCCCGATCGGTTATCTGCGATAGCACGGCCTCAAGCTGAGTGCCGAGACGCCACCGATTTCGCCAGGTCGGCAAAATCACACTGAGCGTCGGCCTGGGCTCGCCTGGCACCGCCATGGGTGCGTATTCTTCAATGGCTGGCATAAGTGGTTCCTGTCATTGGTTTTGGGATGTACGCGGGTTTGTCACCGCGTACAGGATTTCTGGGCGCTTCGCGCGGTTTATCGTAAGTGCTTACGCCTTTTTGTGGTTACAAGCGAATAATCCAAGGTGTCTCACTCCAGGCCGGCGTCTACTCGGTTGGACCGGAGGAAAGGCCCTTTTTTTTGGTCGGTCTCACAATTTCTTGCTTGGTCTTGCCGGGGCGTATATTCTGCACAATTTTCTCAAGCAGATCACGTATTGAGAGCACATTATTTGTTCCTGTGGACAGGACAACAGGTTTGAAGCGGAGAGGAAAATCATCGCCTTGGCCGCAAACCAGCAAGACCGGAAAAAGACGTTCCTTGAGGCACTCTGGGGCGAACCCCTCTATGAGTACCTTTTGGACAAACTCTTCGACTGTCGGCAGCTTCTCAGCCATTGGTGCCACTCCTAAAAGTTTTTCAGCCCTTTGAAAATCCAGCTCCACGCCGGCCAACTACCCTATTGGCCAAACACCCCTTACGAGTTTATTGAGTAGCGTACACTCGGTGACGGCGCGGAGCCAGAGTCCTACACCACCTCGGCCGCGTCGAACGCCGGCGAAGGTTGCACACCAGGCGCAGCCGTTGCAGCCGGCTGACTCCCAGTCTTCGCCGGCGTCGTCGCAGCCGGGGCAGGTTTGTCCGCAGTCTGCCCAGGCAGGAGTGGCAGGCCGATCCTCGCCCGCTCGTGTCCTGGGATCTCAGGCCTATCTTCGGTGTAGTAACACCCGTAGACCACGTTGGAATATTTTCTGGAGTCGGCAGGCTTATCTCTGCCCACCTTGCGTTCGATTTGCAGAACTCGCGAAATTCCAACCAACTTGGCTGGGTCGAATTCCAATCGCTTGCCCATGTGCTCTTTGCTTATCAGCCCCATGCGGTAAAGGAACAGTCCCAGCTTTCGGATCAAGCCTGGCAATGCGTCGGCCTTCTGGCAAAATCCTGGCAAGTTGTGCGTCTCAGTGAGAGACGCACCAGACCACGGCGGGCTCTCGATCCTCCAGACTATCTTGAGCGCTCCGCTTTTCGCGTCTTGGTATTGGCTCACCACCGTCGCCTTGTAAAACCCTTCCTCAATGGGTGCCGAGTCCTCCAGTTCTTCAGGCGAATGAATCCCCGACATGTCGATTTCCATGCTTAGCTCCTTTGCTTGTTTGCCTCGTTGACCGCCCTGGCCACCTGCAAACACTCGTCTGCACGGTTGACCCAGGTGAGCGGATATCCCAGTGTATCCAGTGCAGCTTGCTCAACCCGCTCCCAACCGTGGCACTGGATCAAATCACGGAGGATCGGGGGAAAATCTGCTGACGCAGGTTCAGAAGGGGATTTCGCCGGAGTCGACTGGTTTGCCGCCGACTGTGGGCCTTTTATCGTCCACCGGGCGGGCCGGTGGCTCCTTTGCTCCGCAGGAGACGCCTGAAAGTCGTTGCTTCTCGGCTAACTCGGCCACCTTCCTCTCGTACGTTTCCGTCAGCTCACGAACCGTCTCAGGCGAAGGCGGCGAGAGCGGCCCGTACCCGCGCTTCGCGAGGGTGGCGTTCCAGTTGGCGACACGCTTAGCCTTGATGGCGGGGTCGTCCACGTTGCCCAGCCCAGTCAGGGCGTAATAGCTGTCACGGACCGCGTATAACTTCGCAATCGCGAGATCGCCGTTTGGCGGGGCAACCTTGGCGGCCGCCGCATCGGCCCGCTGCTGCTCCGCCAGGGCCTCTTGCAGCGTGGCGGGCGCGCCTCCTGCTGGGGGAGCCGATGGGGCGACTGCCGTCGGTGGTGTAGTGTGGTCAGATGCTTTCGCGGTTGCGCGTGTGGCAAGCCGATCGCGCAGATATGTCACATACCTGTGAGCCTGCGAATAACTCAGCTCAGTCTCGTTCCTGGCTCCGTGCTCACGCTCGAAAATCAGGCGCACAGATTCCTCGTTGACGCCCAAGAGGCGGTACGCCTCAAATATTTCGGCGATTTGCAGAGGGTCCGCGGCCCTGGGCAGCTCCGCCTTGACCGCCTCCAGGTCCCGGGCGCTGATCGGCGTCGCCTCGTCCTCTCCGCCGTCGATCTGGAAAAAAATCTCCGGCAGGTACAGCCTGGCCCACTGCCGCACGCCTCGATACCACAGCATCTGTACGGGATCAGTGTCCCAGGCGTTCGACCTTGTAGGACCTGTCCAGGGGCTCACCTGGCATGAGACGGGCGCTTTCGCTCCCTTGAGCGCACCCGATACAGTGCCAAGCATTCCGGCTCCCGAACCAACGTGTGTGAAGGTCAGCCGGCCCTGCAGCTTGCCGCTGTTCTGGACGACGGCCGCGATCACCAGGCCGTCGAAGCAGAGACGTCCATTGCGCTCGAATGTGTGCGGGCCCAGGTCGTACTCTGACATTTTCCATTGATCCGCTTTGCAGATCAACATGAACGCGTTAGCCACCGTCCTGTCGGGGTCCGTGGCCCACCGCAGGTGTGCGGGCAAGAATCCGCAGCGCGCCAGCATTTTCGCTCGCGCGAGCCGGTCCATGGTCGCCGGCTTGGCCTGGGTGTCCGTGGCCTCCAGGATGTCGTCCAGGGACGGCCCAGGTATTGCTGTTTCTGGGGCCGGGCGGCCCGATGTGTCAACGGCGGTCGCGTTAGCCAACTGTGTCATTGGTTTGGTCCTCAATTTTCGGATTTTTGATGCCTTGCCCCTGAATTAGGGGCTTTCCGTTTTCGGCCCGCTCCTTTTTCTCGTCCTCCAGCCACCTCTGGAGCAACTCCCTGCGCAGCACTACGTGCTCCTTGGGCACGTCCAGGCCTATCCAGGCATTCTGCCCCCGGATCTTGTGCAACCGTATCCTTATCCTCAAATCCGGCAGGACGATTTCGTCGCCCACCTGTCTCGCAATTATGAGCATTGGCTGCCTCCTGTCTTTCCGCAAACCACTGTGGGTAACGCCGCGCAAACTCCCTGTCCACGCTGGCAAGCGTTACCCACCAATCGCGGCCGATCTTCTGGCCTTCGAGCCGGCCGTCCTTAAGCATATTGCGGACTGTCCCCGTGGTTATAAGCAGCAGTCTTGCGGCTTGCTTCGCTGAAATGCGCGCTCGATTCAATGGGTCCATGGGGACAGCCCTCTGGTTTAAGTGGCTGCCGGCGGCGGGCCCGGCAGGGCTTGGGGTATTAATTTTGTGTTCGCACCGTCCTGCCAGTTTCGGGACAGTGCTCCCACAACGTCGGTTGTCCAGGAATGTGGTAAGTGAACCATTGCCGACCTTTCATCACTAGGGGCGTCTCATCGCATATCTGCAAATGCAGGCCGGCAAATCGCAATTCCTGCGGAGGCGGGTATTTCGTCGCCTTGATGTCTGCCATGATACTCTCTCCTTTCGTTCGCCCCGCTTCGCCGGGGCAGCGTGCCGCCTGCACGTGTAATTGATCTGTCGGCGGCGGGTTAGACCGAACTTCGGGCACTATTTCTGAGCGTCAACGTTCGCTGTCTCGATCGTTGCGCCGGGGTAATTAAATGCGCTTTGCCGCTGTTCAATTTTTCTCAGTATTGGGCGCAACAAAACCAAATAGAACGGGATGCCAACAGCTACGTAAAGTGCTGCACTCGAGAGTCGTTTAATGACCCGAACGCTGCCCTCTATGATGCTTGCCATGATAATCTCCCATTTCATTCTCCCCGCTTCGCCGGGGCCGCGTGCAGGGCCTAAACACTTTTGCCCCACACGATCATTGTCGCATGGGGCAAAATTTTGTCAAGAACAATTTTTGTTTTGTGACGCAAGTCCTTGTGCTACCGCGTACAGCCCGAAGTTGGACACTTGGTGCCTGCGGGAACCAGACTGCAAGCCAGCTCGGCGAGCGTGTTGTACGGCGGGGGCAAAAGCGGAGCTGCCGAGCAAAGCAGGGTCAGGATTTGGATCAGGATTGGGCCGAGCTTGGCCGCGTCGATCGTCGGCGCTGGCGGGGGCGTGAGCGTGCCGGTCAGGCTGATCGTCCAGTCAGCCGGCGGGGTCGGTATCGGCGGCAAGGGAGGTACAGGCGGCACGGGCGGTACAGGCGGCACGGGCGTGATCGTGCTATAGACCACGTCAGGAGCCGGCGGGGCCGTGCCCACGATGATCGTGGACGGATTACGGGCCCAGGCTTCGCTGCTCATATTGATCCAGGACTGTGTGTCCACCCAGCCGACAGAAGCCCAGGTGTAGACCACGTAGCCCATCGTCGAGGTATCGTAGCCCGCGGGGATCGCCACGGTCACGCTGAACGCGGCCAGCATCGCGGCCGCGAACTCGGCCAGAGTACAGTACCCGCTGACCCCCATGCAGTGATCCTCGTTGGTGTCCGGAGCTGCGCCAGTGAGAACCCAGCCGTTCTCGTTGCCGGCGCCTGCCGGCAACGAATCGGCGGCCACGCCCATCTTGATGCTCCCGCCCTGGCTCACGGCCGCATACACGGCCGCCTGCATGGTCGGGGTATCTGTGTAGTCCACAGACAACGGGCTGCCGTCGTTGTACGTGTTGGCGTCCTGAGCAAACCCGTCGGTCTGCATCTGCTCGATGACCGGCTGGAGGTTAGCGCCATTGAGATTGCCGTTGGCCGTGGCCCAGTTCACGGCGGTCATGTAGCTGATATTGATGCCGGCGCACTGCTTGTTGAATCCCTCTTCCGCCGTGACACAGTCCCCGTACTCGTCGTTGCCCAGCATATTGAGCGTCAGCGGGAAGAGGATGACGTTGGAGGCGGGGATTTCGGCTTCGGCTTTCGAAAATTTCGGCGCTTTGGCAAGCGCCTCCTTGCTGGTCGGCCGCGCTCCACGCGGGAAGGGCTTGCCGGTTTTCTTGTTGATATGGTCTTTCATGCGGTTTCCTTATGGGCGAAGGAGAGAAATAGTTACGCGGCCACCGAGGGCTGCACAATCTGCGTGAACGTCTGGAGGGCGTCAGTGTTGAGCGCCATGCTGATGCCGGTCGTCGAGAGCACGTTGTGCTTGATCAGCTCCAGCGGCGGGTCGACCGTCACCGTGTACGTGGTGTAGCCGCTGCCCGGCGTGATGACGTCGATGGCCGTGATCTGGCCGCTGCTGTTGATCACGGATTGGAACGTCGCTCCAGAGCCCGTGGCGCCGGATGCGGTCACCTTCGGGGCCACGGTGTACGCGGCCCCCGGATTCGTGACGGTCACGCTGCCGTAGGCTCCGCCGGTCGAGCCGAGCCCCGATCCTGTGCCATTGGTGGCACCGCTGGGCGTGCCAACCAGGATGTTGGCGTAGATCGTGTTGTTGACGCCTGCGCCGGAGCACACGTAGTTGGCCAGGGCCGAGCTGCAGACGGCGTTATTGTTGGCGTCGAGCGACTGAGCCGTGAACCCCCCAGCAAGCACGTTGAAACGCGCGTAGCCGCTGAAGGTCGCCTCAGTGAAATTGCCAAGCGTGTTGTTGCTGGAGGGCGAAATATTGGTCTGGGTGAGCCAGAGCTGTAGCGTGGTCCGCCCGGTCAGGTCCGTGATGTAGTCGGCGTTGATCTCCTTGGCCGCCTGCTTGCTGATCTGGGCATTGATGGGCGCGTAAAAATTAGGCATCTTCGGAACTCCCACAAGGTGCCAGCGTGCCCGCTGTTGACCTGCTTTTTTGGCTCGGCTGGCTCAGACCTAGTCTACGCTCTCAACCTGCCCCGGTCCAGAGGATTTGGGCAACTGACCTTTAACACTGCCCGAATGCCGCTTGCATCGATATGGGGACCGTCTGGCCCGCCGCGATGATCGGCACGGCCGTGGGGAAATTCTGGCACTGGAGCAGGGCCTGGAGGCCTGTAATGGGATCTGTGCAATAGGCATACCAGCCCCAAAGGATTGTGCCCACGGCGGCCAGGTCCGCGGTAAACGTGACTGCCGGCCAATTCCAGATGGCCCGGCCGCAATCGTTGAGCCCGCCGAATGTGGGCGCGGCAATCCGCTGGGGTCGCAGACTCGAGTCTGTCGACGCCGTGAAATTAGCCAGCGTGCTCTCACTGTTGACCTGGTAAAAATTCACGAACGGAGCGAGCCAGGGCTCCACGATATTGAGACCCATGGCGAAAACAGCCAGGTCGCTCCAGGTCTGCACGGCCGCGTTGGGCACCAACGGCAGCCACAGAGGATTTGGCGGCTCCGGCTTGGGAATCGGCACACAGCCCCAGGGAGAGTACGAGCAGAGATCAGCCTTCGGGCGGCCCATGGGTCAGTTGCTCCAGATTGACTCGGTGCGGGCCGGCGGCGCAGCCTCGGCTGAGTGCGACGGCCAACTGCAGGTTACACGCCTGCCTCTTCCCACTCCAGCACACAGTTGACCACGGGGCTGCCGGCAGGCGCGTTGGCCACGGCCACGGAGAGCAGCCGTGTTTTCGGCACCAGGATTTCCCCGGTCCAGATGATGTCCCTCCCCGTGTAGAGGTAGCATCCGTCGAGCCAGTTCCACTCAAGGGTGCCCGTGCTCAGCGAGGTGTTGCCTACGTACAGCGTGGCCGCGCTCGCGGCGTCACCGGGGTCTTCTTTGCTCGGCGTTGTCAACGCACCCGACGTGTTTTGCGTGGCGCCGTAGAACCGCTGAATCCAGATTTCCACGCCCTGGGCAGTCGGTAATGTGGTCTGCGTCATCGAGAGCACGAAACGCTTGAGCTTGGCGATCGCGTTGTTCGTGGTCATGTACAGGCTGAAAATTTCGAGGTTCGCGGCCAGGGTCAGCTCCTTGGCGCTAGCTGAGTAACAGCGTGGCATGGGGTCTCCTTTAAAGGCGCGTTACGGTGACGATCAGGTCACTGAATAGGTTACAATGATCGCCCTCCAGGGGTAAGAGGCGTCCAGTGTCCACACGGGCGAAAGGGTGCTCACTGGGTAAATGGTCGCGTCTGCGACGGCGAAATAGGTCTCCGTGTTACACTCTGGCGTGTAGCCGGCCGGCGGCGTGATCGAGATCGAACTCGATTCGAGCGTTACGGCCAGGCAGACGTATTCGCCTGC
>Ga0187857_10001834_pt1 | contig 20413 bp, 22 predicted proteins | sample June2016WEW_8_10_FD_132984 | JGI IMG/M metagenome (GOLD analysis project Ga0187857, IMG submission 132984) | Peatland microbial communities from SPRUCE experiment site at the Marcell Experimental Forest, Minnesota, USA - June2016WEW_8_100 | ecosystem: Environmental > Terrestrial > Soil >... | reverse complement strand
TGAGCCCGCTGCCTGCCCTAGCGATGCGCTAGGGGTACGGCAGCGCCGCTGGCGGGCGCCTCAAGCGGCAGCCGTACCGTGACGCACGTGCCGCCGCCCGGTCGCGGCCCGATCTCGAGGCGACCGGCCAGCTCGGCCTCGACCAGCGTACGGACGATCTGGAGCCCCAGGCTCGTCTCTGAGTTCAGGTTGAAGTCCGGCGGCAGGCCCGCCCCGTTGTCGACGACGGTGAACGTCAGCTGGCCTGACTGGCGGTTCGCCCTGACTTCCAGCAGCCCGCCGCCGCCGGCCGAGGGCCGGCTCAGGCCATGCTGCAGCGCGTTCTGCAGCAGCTCGGTCAGGACGAGGGCCAGCGGCGTCGCCACAGCCGCCGGCATCATGCCGAACCGGCCCAGCAGCGTGGGCGTGACGCCCGCCTCGGGCGCTGACACCTCGCCCGCCATCATCGCCACCCGGCCGGCCACGTCGTCGAAGTCGACCACCTCCTCCGGGGCGTGGGAGAGCGTCTCGTGCACGATGGCGATCGATCCGACCCTGCGCACCGCCTCCTCCAGGGCACCGCGGGCTTCCGGGCCCTTGAGCCTGCGAGCCTGCAGCCGCAACAGTGCGGCGACGGTCTGCAGGTTGTTCTTGACCCGGTGATGGATCTCCCTGATCGTGGCATCCTTGGTGATCAGCTCACGTTCCCGGTGCCGGAGCTCGGTGACGTCCCGCAGCAGGATCAGGGCGCCGGACCTGGCCCCGCCGACGACCAGAGGGATGGTGCGAAGCTGGACGACCGAGCCATTCGCCTCAATCTCCGTCTCCATGTGCGCCTTGCCGCTGGCCGTCAGCATGAGCGAGTCGTCGCGCGGCGCCCCGGCCGAGCACAGCCCGGCCGTCAGCGGCCCCAGTTCCTGGCCGACCAGGTCGGCGGTCAGGCCGAGCCTGCGGTAGGCCGATAGCGCGTTCGGGCTGGCGTAGGTCACCTTGCCAGCGCGGCTGAGCCGCAGCAGGCCATCACCCACTCGCGGCGAGCGCACCAGCACGGGCTCCTCGCTGGGACGCGGGAACATCCCGGCGGCCACCATCTGAGCGAGGTCGTCCGCCGCCTTGAGGTAGGCGATGTCCAGCCGGCTGGGCGTCCGGGCCGAGCTGAGGTTGGTCGACCGCTCGATCACCGCGATGACGCGGTCGGCGCGCATGACCGGGATCGTCTCGTGCCGGACCGGCACTCCCCTGGTCCACTCCGGGTCACCCTCCCGGCAGATCCGCCGCTCCCGCATGGCGGTGTCCAGGAACGGCCGCGCGCCGGGGGGCCTGACCGACCCCACGACGTCGTCGGGTATGGCCGTCGGGGCGGTGGTGGGCCGCATCTGCGCGAGCGCGAGCCAGCCGTCATCCGGAAGCTTCGCCCAGAGCACCAGGTCGGCGAAGGACAGGTCGGCGAGCAGCTGCCAGTCGGAAACCAGGGCGTGCAGCCAGTCCACGTCTGGCCCGCAGATCTGCGCCCTGCGGGCCAGATCGGTGAGAGTCGGCACGCAGCCATCATCCCACCCGGCCAAGATGGCCCGATGCCCGCGTTTTGCCCTGATCCTTCCCTGCTGTGCCAGCTACCTGCTGGTAACGTCGGCGCAATGAGCGAAGGTCAGCAGCAGGCGCCGGGGCACGGCGGCGCCCGCGGGGTCGCCGCGGCCCGGGCGCACGGCGTGACGACGATGTTCACCCTGTCCGGCGGCCACGTCTTTCCTCTCTACGACGGCGCGGTCCGGGCCGATCCGCCGATGCGGATCCTCGACGTCCGGCACGAGCAGACCGCGGTTTTCGCCGCCGAGGCCACCGCACGGCTGACCCGCTCCCCCGGCCTGGCCGTGCTGACCGCCGGGCCCGGCGTGACCAACGGGATCAGCGCGATCACGACCGCGCATTTCAACGGCTCGCCCGTGGTCGTCCTGGGCGGCCGGGCCCCCGACTACCGGTGGGGGTCCGGCAGCCTGCAGGAGTTCGATCATCCTGCGCTGCTGGCCCCGATCACCAAGCGAGCGTGGACCGAGCATGCTGCGGACGGCGTCGGCGGGGCGGTCGACGCGGCATTCCGGCTCTCGACGGCGAGGCACCGCGGTCCCGTCTTCCTCGACATCAGCCTGGAGGCGCTGTTCGGCCCGGCCGCGGCCGGTCCGGCGGCGGGGCCGGCCGCTGAAGCTGGCCATCGCGGTGCCGCGCCCGACCCCGGCGCCGCGCCCGACGCCGCGCCCGACCCCGGCGCCATCGCCGGGATCGCCAGGCTGCTCGCCGCAGCGAGCAGGCCCGTGCTCGTGCTCGGGTCCGATGTCTGGCTGGACGGCGCCGCCGATGCGGCCCGCAGCGCCGCCGAGGAGCTGCAGCTGCCGGTCGTCACCAACGGGCAGGGCCGCGGCATCGTGCCGGCCGACCATGACCTGCTGGTCAGCCGGGCCCGCTCGCTCGCCCTGGGCGAGGCCGACCTGGTCATCGTGGTGGGCACGCCACTCGACTTCCGGCTCGGCTACGGCGAGTTCGGCGGGAAGAACGCCGCGCCGCGGGCCCGGGTGGTGCACGTCGCCGACGCAGCCGGCCAGCTGGCCGCGCACTGCGAGCTGGCCGGCGCGGCGGCCGGGGACCTCGCTGCGTTCTTCACCGGCCTCGCGGACGCGGCCAGGCCGCCGGCCGGCGGCGCGCGCTGGCCGTGGTCAGCCTCCTGGCTGCCCCGGCTGGCCGAGGCGGTCAGTTCTGCGGTCGCGGCCGACGGCCCGCTGCTGCAGTCGGGCGCGCGGCCGATCCACCCGCTCCGGATCTACGGCGAGCTCGCCCCGCTGCTGGAACCCGACGCAGTGATCATCGGCGACGGCGGTGACTTCGTCAGCTACGCCGGCAAGTACGTCGAGCCGCAGCGGCCCGGCGGCTGGCTGGATCCCGGGCCCTACGGGTGCCTGGGCACCGGACTCGGCTACGCCATCGGCGCGCGGCTCGCGCGGCCCGCCGCGCAGGTCGTGCTGCTGCTCGGGGACGGCGCGGCCGGATTCTCGCTGATGGACGCGGACACGCTGGTCCGGCACCGGCTCCCCGTGGTCATGATCTGCGGCAACAACGGCATCTGGGGGCTGGAGAAGCACCCGATGCAGGCTCTCTACGGCTACGACGTGGCGGCCGAGCTGCAGCCGCAATGCCGGTATGACCAGGTGGTGGCCGCGCTGGGCGGAGCGGGCGAGCTGGTCACCGAGCCGGACGGCATCGGGCCCGCCCTGCGGCGGGCTTTCGCGTCCGGCGTCCCTTACCTGGTCAACGTCGCCACCGACCCGCAGGTTTCCTACCCGCGCACTACGACGGGGGTCTGAGCCGGCGCAGGAACCGCTCCCGATCCACCACGACGCGCTCCAGCGTGCCCGCGCCGACAACCTCGTCGGTGCCGTCGCCGGGCCTGGCGATGAACATGAACACCAGCCGGGAGCCGTCGATCTCGGTGAGCTCCGCCTCCACGAACAGCTCGGCCCCCAGCGGGGCCGCCCGGCGATGCTCGAACTGAGCGGCCGTGCCGACCGAGGTCTGGCCGGCCGCCAGCTGCGGCTCGATCGCGGCCACGCAGGCCGCCTCGGCCAGTGCCAGCAGCCGCGGGGTGGCCAGCACGGGGACATCACCGGTGCCGGCCGCGATCGCCGTGTCATCCTCGGTCACGACGGCCTGGACGGTGGCCATCAGGCCAACCGCCAGGCGGGCTTCCGGTGCGGTGCTCATTCGATGATGGCGATCAGGTCGCCCTCCTGGATCACGTCGCCCTCCCCGACGGCCAGCTTGGTGAGCGTGCCGCTGTTCTCGGCGAGCACCGGGATCTCCATCTTCATGGACTCGAGAATGACCAGCGTGTCGCCATCCGCCACCGCCGCCCCCTCGGCGGCCACCACCTTCCACACATTCGCGACCATTTCCGCGCGGACCTCGGCCACGCTGCGCCTCCTCAGTGTCTGCGGACTATGAGTGACTCTGGCACTATCAGTGCCTCCGGAGTATCAGTTTCTGACATCCGGGCCGGCGCCCTTCCGGCCGCCTGCGCCGTGCACCATTGTCCCGCCGCGGCCGGTCAGGGCCGCAGCAGGCCCGGCTGCTGACCGGTCGCGGCGGGACGCCGGCGACCGCCCCGGATCCGGCGCTCGCAGCCTACAGGCGGCTGGTCAGCCGCCTGCCGACCACCTCGCTCAGCGCCTCGACGACGCCGGCGTCGAACTCCCTGGACGTATCCAGCCGCAGCCGCTCGACGGCGGCTCCGGTGCGCTCCCGGTCGGTGGAAGCGCCCACCAGGTCGTCGAACGCGTTCGCGGCCCGGATGATCTTGCTGCCGATCGGCGGCTCCGGGTCGTGCCCGCGGCTCGGCCAGCTCTGGCAGCGGACCAGCTCCGCCACCTTGTCCAGCACGCCTGCCTGCCTGATCACGTCCGCGCCGAGCTGGGCGATGCGCTCGGCATCGGCGGCCGACACCAGCACGGTGGCGCCACCGGGAATCGGATCGCGCAGCGACAGCTGGCCGATGTCGTGCATCAGCGCGGCGTACTCCAGGTCGAGCAGGTCGGGCTCGGCCATGCCGAGCTCGCGGCCGACCGCGACCGCCAGCCTGCTGACCCGCCGCGAGTGGCCGCTCTCCACGTAGCCGCCGACCTCGGTGACCCTGGCCAGGGAGCGGACAGTCTGCAGGTAGGTGGCCCGGATGCCGGCGTAGCGGCGGAACGCGACCTGGGTGACCAGCAGCGGCCCGATGAACACCACCAGCTCCCACAGTCCCATGATCTCGGCGGCGAACACCATGATGATCGCGGAGGCGCCGACAGCGGCGCCCAGCGGCCATTGCACCCGCATCTCGTCCCAGAGCGACACCGAGAACCTCGCGCGCACGTCATCCGCCCGGATCAGGGCCGAGATCACGGTGTCAGCCAGCCAGCCGACCAGCACCAGCAGGGCCATCACCGCGAGCGCCAGCCACCACTGGCGCAGCTGCCCGATGCCCGTGTGCGCGACGACCGGCCGGAAGATGAACGCCACGCAGGTCACGGCGATGAGCCGGGTGCACATGCCGGTCACCCCGGCTGACCGGCCGGCGGCGATGTGCGGCAGCGCGCCGACGATCATGCCAATCGCCGCCACCGCGATGACCCCCAGGGACGATTCCGCGGTGGTCGGCTGCCCGCTGACGGTCAGCAGCATCGCGTAGGCCATCGCCCCGGCCATCGCGATCGGCGCGGCCTCCCGGCCGCCGGGCAGCGCCAGCCTGAGCAGCTCGCCGAGCGCGATGAACCCGCCGAAGGCCAGCGCCACCCGCACGTTCAGGTGATGGGTGCTGACCGCCGTGCTGGCCAGCGAGGCCACGATCAGCATCCCGGAGGCGGCGAGCAGCAGCAGCCGCCCCGAGTCCAGGGCCTGCCAGGATGACCAGTTCTCGATGGGCTGGCGCGTGGTCATCGCGGCGGCCCGGCCGGTCGCGTAGTCATAGGCTCTCGACGACGCGCAGCGGCGCGGTCGGGTCGTCGTGATCCTGGGCGGTCACGATCTGGAGCTCGGACGGGGCGGGCGGCGGATCGGGCAGCTGCCAGCCCTCGCGGTCAAGCGCCGCGATGAAGGCGTCGACGATCAGCGGGTCGAACTGGGATCCGGCTCCCCGGCGGAGTTCCCCGACGCCCTCGTCAATGCTGCGCGCCTGCCGGTAGGAGCGGGTCGATGTCATCGAGTCGAAGGCATCGGCGACCGCGATGACCCGCGCGAACTCCGGGATCTCGTGCCCGGCGAAGCCCATCGGGTAGCCCTTGCCGTCGATCCGCTCATGGTGGTGCATGATGCCGGCCAGCGCCTCGTTCAGGAAGCCGATCTCCCGGACGATCTCCAGGCCGCGCATCGGGTGCAGCTGGATCGCCGCGTACTCCTCCTCGGTCAGCGCACCGGTCTTCTGCAGCACGGTCGTGGGCACGCCCAGCTTTCCCACGTCGTGCAGCATGCCGGCGAACATCAGTGCCTCGGTGCGCTCGGGCCGCATGCCGATCTGCCGGGCGATCATGCCGGATCCCTTGGACACCCGCTCGCTGTGCCCGCGGGTGTAGAAGTCCTTCGTCTCGACGGCCTGGCAGAGCGCGGCCATGGTGGCCGCGTAGGCCTTCTGCTGCTCCGCGAACTGGCCCATCGCCCAGCGCGCCACGAACAGCGGCACCAGCACGATGGCCGCGGCCACCCACCCCATCACGGCCCACAGGACGGCGATGATCAGGCCAAGCGCGGCGAAGCCCAGGTCCGAGATCAGCAGCAGCGGCACGCTGGACTCCAGCGCGACCTGCTGCAGCACCGGCCCGCGGCCCCGGTTCAGCCGCGGCACGGCCCAGATCAGCCCGTGGTTGCAGACCACGTGCACGACCGCGGCCGCGGCGAAGGGCAGCAGCACGGCCGGAAAGTCCGCGGGCGACGGCACGCCGACCCTGCCGTGCAGCGCCACGAAGGCGGTCCCCGCGGCGAATCCGGACACGGCGTGCATGGCGCCGTTGAACAGCCGCTCGGACAGCCGCTGGCGCCGGAAGCTGAGCACGGACACGGCCCCGACCAGGGCGGCGCCGAGCGGGCCGAGCAGCACGACGCCCGCCAGCGTGGCCGACGAGCTCGGCGACCAGGCGGACTGCCGCGCGGCCAGCGGAGTCGGGGTGGAGTCGCAGATCAGGAACAGTAAGCGGAGGACGTTGAGCTCGGCCCAGTAGCGGACGCCGGTCACGACCTGCGGGCTGCCCGCCACGTGCGGATCGGTGCCGATGAGCGCGACGGCCAGCAGCACGACAACCGCAATGTAGAGCCAAGCGACCCTCGACAGCATGCCGGCTGAATCCTCCACGCTCGGCGGCGGGACCCTGCCAGCGACCCGGCTTTGGGGGGTGGCCCGCCGTAGCGACGGCGACCGCCCGCGGTCGCCGCCACTTAGAGTAACGCGATCAATCAGATTCGCGTAGGCCTCTGCCGCAATGTGAGCAATTAGTGATGTGCAAGGTGCACCGCAACGCCAGCATCAGCCGGGCGGGCGCCGAGGCCCGCGGGGCGCGCCGTGGGCTACTCGGCCCTCGCCTCGGTCAGCTCGATCTCCGCCTGCACGGCCGCGATCCTGGTCAGGACCTTGGTGCGCAGCTCGCCGGGCACCGCCTCGTGGCCGCAGCACTTATGCACCAGCCGCTTGACCACCTCTTCGAGCCCGTACTCGCGCAGGCACGGCCCGCACTCGTCCAGGTGCTGGCGGACCTGCAGGTAGCCCTCTTCCTGCAGCTCGCCGTCGAGGTAGGAGTAGACGCGGGCCAGTACCTCGCTGCACGGCACCTCGTGCGGCTTGCCGCAGCTCATCTCTCGTCCTTCCCTGGCGCGTCCGGCGCCCCGGCCGGGGCGCCCGGCGCCGTGGGAACCAGGCCCTGGTCCACCGCGTAGTCCTGCAGCAGCTCCCTGAGCTGCCGCCGGCCGCGGTGCAGCCGCGACATGACGGTCCCGATCGGCGTGCCCATGATGTCGGCGATCTCCTTGTAGGCAAATCCCTCGACGTCGGCCAGGTAGACCGCGATCCTGAACTCCTCGGGCAGCGCCTGCAGCGCGGCCTTGACGTCGGAGTCCGGCAGCCGTTCCAGTGCCTCGGCCTCCGCCGACTTCAGGCCAGCCGAGCTGTGCGAGGCCGCCCTGGCCAGCTGCCAGTCCTCGATGTCATCGGTGCCCGAGCGCTGCGGCTCACGCTGGCGCTTCCGGTAGGTATTGATGAACGTATTCGTGAGAATGCGGAACAGCCAGGCCTTCAGGTTCGTGCCCGGCTGGAACTGGTGAAACGACGCGTATGCCTTCGCGAACGTCTCCTGCACCAGGTCCTCGGCGTCGGCCGGGTTGCGGGTCATCCGCATGCCGGCCGCGTACAGCTGATCAAGGTACGGCAGCACGTCACGGGAGAAGCGCTGACTGCGCTGCTCAAGGGTCTCCGGGACCGGACCCACCCCCTCCGCTGTCGAAGGCTGCGGCCGGCGAGCATGCCAGCCGTCTCGGCGGGAGGATACATCTCTCGTATTCAGCACGCCGGCGGCTACTACCGCGGGAGCGCCATCATACGGGCGACAGGTTGCAAGTGGCACGCTGGGTCAACGCTTCCCGTCCTGCCTTCATTCCGGCCCCGTGCGCCACGCCACCGGCCCCGTGCGCCACGCCATCACGTCGCGGCTAGTGCCTGCGCCGGTCCTGCTTCGCCTGGCAGGCCACGCAGCGGGCTGCCTCCGGCTTGGCCTCGAGGCGGCCCTCGGCCACCGTCCCGCCGCAGTCCACGCAGGTTCCGTAGGTGCCGTGGTCGATCCGGTCGAGCGCGGCGAGCACATCACCGCGCTGGCTCCTGGCCGCCGCCAGGACCGCCTCGGACCGCTCGGTCTCGGACAGGTTCGCGCCGGCATCGGCCGGATCCTGCGGGTACTCCGCTGACAGTTCCGCCGGCTGCTGCACCCGGTGCAGCACCATGATCGACTTGTCCAGCTGATCGCGGATCTCCTCCAGCCGCTTGCGAGCCGTCATCGTGTCCATGCGATCCCCGCCTCCTATCCGCAGAGGCCGGGCAGTCAGGAAGGTCCTCGCCGCCCGGCCGGTCAATCAGGCCCTAGAACAGGGCACCTTGTGCTGTGGCCCGCCCCGTGCTGAAGTCCGCCGTGCCTAACTCCGCCGCGCTCAGCTCGGCCGCTGGCCCGGGCCCGGGCCCGGGCGGCTCGGCCGGCTCGATCAGCTCAGGTCCGTTGTTGCGCACGGAGTTCACGGTCGTCGCGACCGGGTACGAGATCAGCCGGCCTGATGCGGCCGGCACCAGCAGGGACCGCAGATCAGCAGCGTCGCCGCTGGCCGGATCGAGCCAGTCGGCCCAGCTGCCCCGGCCGATGACCATCGGCATCCGATCGTGGATCCTGCCCAGCTCATCCGGGGCGCTGGTGGTAATAATCGTCGCTGACCAGAGCCAGCCATCCGGGTCATCATCGGGCACTCGCTTATCCCGCCACAGCTCGTAGAGGCCGGCGAAGGCGAGCGAGTTCCCGTCGGCGCCATGGATGTAGTACGGCTGCTTCGGGCCGCCGTCCCGGCCCGCCTGCCACTCGTAGTAGCCATCGGCGGGCAGCAGGCAGCGGCGGGCGGCGAACGCTCGCCGGAAGGCCGGCTTCTCGCTCACCGTCTCCGCCCTGGCGTTGATCAGGCGGCTGCCGATCGAGGCGTCCTTAGCCCAGGACGGCACCAGCCCCCAGCGCACCACCCGCAGCTCACGGGCAGGCTCGGCCTCCGGCTCGGCCCGCTCGCCGCGGGTCAGCACCGCGTACACCGGCTTGGTCGGCGCCACGTTGTAATCCGGCTCTAGCGGCCTGGCGACCTTGTCTCGCTGCACGCTGAACTCCTCAAGGAGCTCAATGCGCTTGCGCGCAGACGCGTACCGGCCACACATGGGTCCTCACTTGATGCCAGGAAGAGCCAGGGAAAAGCTCAGATTCTGCCAGTTCATAGCCAAGATCGGGCTTTGCCAAACCTTGATGCCACATCCAGCTCATTCCGGGCCGCGCCGACCGGGGCGGCACGAACGGCCCGACTGAGCCAGTACCCCCAAACGGAGCCAGTACGCTCGCAGCATGCGAGCGGACTGGCAGGCCCCGGCAGCAGGCGGCCCTGTGCGCGCCAGGCTGCAGCTGCCGGGCTCCAAGTCCATCACCAACCGCGCGCTCATCCTCGCGGCACTGGCCGACGGCCCGAGCCGCATCACCGGGCCGCTGCGGGCCAGGGACACCGAGCTGATGGCCGCCGCGGTCAGCTCACTCGGCGCTAACGTCACGGCGGAGCCGGGAAATTCCAGCTGGCTGGTGACACCGGGCTGGCTCGACGGCCGGGTGGCGGTCGATGTCGGCAATGCGGGCACGGTGCTGCGCTTCGTCCCGCCCGCCGCGGTCCTCGGCCGGGCTGAGGCGCAGTTCCGGGGAGACGCGAGAGCCTCGCAGCGGCCAGTGGGCCAGCTGCTCACCGCCCTGCGCGAGCTGGGCGCGGCCATCGCAGACGACGGCCGCGGCGCGCTTCCCTTCACCATCAGCGGCCGCGGCAGGCTGCCCGGCGGCACGGTGACGCTGGACGCGTCCGGCTCATCCCAGCTCGTCTCCGGCCTGCTGCTGGCCGCGGCGCGCTATGACAAGGGCGCCGAGATCCGGCACGAGGGCCCGCGGATCCCGTCAGCCCCGCATATCGACATGACCGTGGCGATGCTGCGCGCCGCGGGCGCCAGCGTGGAAACCGGGATCAGGCGCGGCGGACAGGCCGGCCCGGCCGGCCCCGTTCCGGAAATCTGGCGGGTGCAGCCGGGGACACTGCGCGCCGGGACCTTCGGCGTCGAGCCTGACCTGTCCAATGCCGCGCCGTTCCTGGCCGCGGCGCTGGTCACCGGCGGCCAGGTGACGATCGCCGGGTGGCCGTCACCGAGCCTGCAGGCGGCGGACCAGATCCTGGCCGTGCTGACGCAGATGGGCGGCACCGTCACCGCGCTGCCCGAGGGCATGCGGATCTCGGGCTCCGGCCCGATCCGGGGCCTGACGGCCGACCTGCGGGACGTCAATGAGCTGGTGCCGGTGGTGGCGGCGCTGGCCGCGCTGGCCGGCTCGCCGTCCGAGCTGACCGGGATCGGCCATATGCGGACCCACGAGAGCGACCGGCTGGCCGCCCTGGCCGCCGAGATCGGCGCCCTCGGCGGCGACGTCACCGAGCTTCCGGACGGGCTGCGGATCCGGCCGCGGCCGCTGCGAGCCAGCGCCCGGCCGTTCGCCAGCCACGAGGACCACCGGCTGGTGATGGCCGCGGCGGTGCTCGGACTGGCCGTGCCCGGACTGCGGGTGCAGCAGGCGGCCACCGTCGCCAAGACGTTCCCTGACTTCATCTCCCTCTGGCAGCAGATGCTGGAGCAGCCGCCCTGAACCGCGCGGCCAGCCATTCCAGGCTCGATGAGGACGACGTGCGGGTCCGGCCCGGCCGCGGATCGCGGCCCCGGACGCGGCGCAGGCCCGCGCACGAGAGCGCCGCCGATGGCTTCGTCGCCGCGGTCGATCGCGGCCGGTACCGGTGCTGGATCGGCGACCGCGAGGTCACCGCGGTGAAGGCGCGCGAGCTCGGCCGCCACTCCGTGGTCGTCGGCGACGACGTGAGCCTGACCGGGGACATCTCCGGCCGCCCGGACGCGCTGGCCCGGATCGTGCGGGTCCGGCCGCGCCGGACGGTGCTGCGCCGCTCGGCCGATGACACCGACCCGGTCGAGCGGGTGATCGTGGCCAACGCCGAGCAGCTCGTGATCGTCTCGGCGCTCGCCGACCCGCCGCCCCGGCCGCGGCTGATCGACCGCTTCCTGGTCGCCGCGTACGACGCCGGCCTGGCGCCGCTGCTCCTGCTGACCAAGTCCGACCTGGCCAGCCCGGACGAGCTGCTGGCCGCCTACCAGCCGCTCGGCACGCCCTACCTGGTCACCGGGCGGCCGCTGACCGACGAGACGCGCGGCCGGCTGCGGGAGCTGCTGGCCGGGCGGGTCAGCGTCCTGGTCGGGCACTCCGGCGTCGGCAAGTCAACGCTGGTGAACGCGCTGGTGCTGGATGCTGACCGGGCGGTGGGCACGGTCAGCCCGGTAACCGGCCGCGGGCGGCACACCTCGTCCTCGGTGATCGCGCTGCGGCTGCCCGGCGGCGGCTGGATCATCGACACGCCGGGGCTGCGCAGCTTCGGGCTCGCGCACATCGCCCCGGACCGCGTGGTCAGCGCATTCCCGGACCTGGCCGAGGCCGCCGCGCAGTGCCCGCCCGGCTGCAGCCACCTGGGCAGCGAATGCCACCTGGGCGAGTGGGTCGCCGAGCATGGCGGCGGCCCGCTGGCCGCGCGGCTGGACTCACTGCGCCGGCTGCTGCGCAGCCGCGAGGGCCTGGACCCGGCGGACGGCGGCGGCGACGGCTCGTAGCCCGGCCGATGCGCTCGCCGCGCCCCGGGAATGGCCAGCTTGCCCGGTAAGCGATACCGTTGCGCGCCATGGCGGGTTATGACGACGACCTGCGGTTCGCGCATGTCCTCGCCGATGCGGCGGACGACATCACCATGCGACGGTTCCGCGCCATGGACCTGCGGGTCGAGGCGAAGCCTGACCTGACCCCGGTCACCGATGCCGACCTGGCCACCGAGGAGTCGCTGCGCAGCCTGCTGCGCCGGGGCAGGCCGCGAGACGCGATGCTGGGCGAGGAATTCGGCAAGGCGGGCGCCAGCCAGCGGTGCTGGGTCATCGACCCGATCGACGGCACCAAGAACTTCGTCCGCGGCGTTCCCGTCTGGGCCACCCTGATCGGGCTGATGGCCGACGGCGAGGTGACGGTCGGCGTCGTCTCCGCGCCCGCGCTGCGGCGCCGCTGGTGGGGCGCGCGCGGCGGCGGCTCCTGGACCGGCCGCAGCCTGACCAGGGCCACAGCCTGCCGGGTATCCGGCGTGACCAGCCTGGCCGATGCCTCGCTGTCTTATTCCGGCCTGGGCAGCTGGGCGCAGAGCGGCCTGCTGACCGAGTTCCTGGGCCTGGCTGCCAAGGTGTGGCGGACCCGCGCCTACGGTGATTTCTGGTCCCACGTGCTCGTGGCCGAGGGCGCCGTGGATATTTCCGCCGAAACGGATGTCTTGCTCTGGGACCTGGCCGCGCTGCAGATCATCGTCGAGGAAGCGGGCGGGTCGTTTACCGACCTGTCCGGCAAGCCCCGCCCGGACGGCGGCAGCGCGGTCTGCACGAACGGCCTGCTGCACCCCGAAGTGCTCGGCCTGCTGTCCGCCGGTGAGGCCGGCCAGCAAAGGTAGCTTCCGGGCTCCCCTGATCTTGCCCTCGGCCGCCGAAAGTCGGATGCTGGGAGAGCGCTGTTCACAAGCGCACAAGCAGGGTGGCCGTGAGGGAGTTATCAATCATGAACGTACGGGACGGAATGACGCAGATTGTCCTGAGCATCGGTCCCGCGCACACGCTGCGGGACGCGGCCCGGCAGATGTCCAAGCACAGCGTCGGAGCAGCCGTCGTGGCCGACCCCGAGCATGCCGGGATCGGCATCCTGACCGAGCGCGACGTGCTGAATGCGATCGGCGCCGGCCTGGATCCCGACACCGAGCTGGTAGCGAACCACCGGACCGACGGGGTCGTCTTCGCGGCGCCCGAGTGGACGCTGGAGCAGGCGGCAGCCGCGATGCTGACCGGCAACTTCCGGCACCTGATCGTCGTGGACGGCGCCGGGGTCGTCGGCCTGCTCTCCATGCGCGACATCGTGCGCTGCTGGTCCAGCCTGGCCGCGGCGGCTGGCCAGATGCACGCGTCAGCTCCGGCCTGAGTTCCCGGACTCCCGGACTCCCCGGCGCTGGCCGGCGCTGGCCGGCCGTTCATGATCACGAGGGTTTTCTCAGCTGCTGCAGCCGGGAAAACCCCGTGATCATGAAGCTCGGCGGAGCCCGGCGCGGCGTGGTCCTTGCGATGGCAGCTCAGCACGGCCAAAGTGATGGATCATGCGGCTTGCCGGCGCAGTCGCGCTGATCACGGGAGGATCGTCTGGTATCGGCGCCGCGACCGCTGCGGCGCTCGCCGCGGCGGGCGCGGTGCCGCTGATCGCCGGGCGTGATGCCGGACGGCTGGCCGCGGTCGCCCGGCGGACCGGCGCTATCGCCCTGCAGGCCGATCTGGCCACTGCCGATGGCCCGGACCAGCTGATCGATGCCGCCCTGACGGCCGCAGGTCAGGTCGACCTGCTCGTCAGCAGCGCCGGAGTCGGGTGGGCCGGCCCTGTCGGCCAGCTGAGCCAGCCCGGGGCCGCCGAGCTGGTCAGCGTGAACCTGCTGGCCCCGATGCTGCTGAGCCGGGCGCTGGTGCCAGCGATGGCCGAGCGCGGCCGCGGGCACCTGGTCTTCGTGTCCTCGATCGTCGGCATCACCGGCGTCCGCCGCGAGGCCGCCTACTCGGCGGCCAAGGCCGGGCTGAGCATCTTCGCCGAGAGCCTGGCCTATGAGCTGGCCGGCAGCGGAGTCGGCACGTCGGTCGTGCTGCCCGCCGTCGTCGATACGCCCTTCTTCGACCGGCGGGGCCACCCGTATGAGCGCAGCAGGCCGGCCCCGGTCGCGCCCGAACGAGTCGCCAGGGCCATCGTGGCCGCAGCGAGCCGGGACAGGCCCGTGGTCTTCGTTCCGGGGTGGATGCGGTTTCCCGCCTGGGTGCATGGTGCCGCGCCCGGCGTTTTCCGCATGCTGGCCACCCGCTTCGGCTGAGGGCCCGGCCGGTGCGTGAGACTAGCCGGTCTCGGGGCCGCGCCGGTTATGCTCACCGGGTGCCGGAGTTTCCCGTTCGCTACCGCTCGGCCGAGACTGACAGCTCGCGGTGGTACGGCTTCGCCTTCCGGGATGGCGACATCGTGATCAGCACGAGGTCGCGGACCGGGACGACCTGGATGCAGATGATCTGCGCCCTGCTGGTGTTCCAGACGCCCGACCTGCCGGCCCCGCTGGCCGAGCTGTCCCCGTGGCTGGACTGGCTGATCACGCCGCGCGAGCAGGTGTGGGCCCGGCTCGAGGCCCAGCGGCACCGGCGGATCATCAAGACCCACACCCCGCTGGACGGGATTCCCATCGACCAGCGCGCCACGTACATCGTGATCGGACGGCACCCGCTCGACATCGCGGTGTCCCTCTACCACCAGGCCGGCAATCTCGACCACGGGCGAATCCGCCAGCTCGCCGGCCAGTCCGAGCCCGGCCAGTCCGAGCCTGGCCAGTCCGAGCCCGGCCAGTCCGAGTCCGGCCAGCCGGGGTCCGCGACCGCACAGCAGCCCCCGCAGCTGCCGCTGCGGGAATGGCTGCTGGAATGGATCGAGAGCGACGACGACGCCAGGGAGCAGCTCGATTCGCTGCCCGGCGTAATGTGCCATCTCGCCGATGCCTGGGCGCGGCGCCGGGAGCCGAACGTGCTGCTGGTGCACTACAACGACCTGTCCGCGGACCTGGAAGGCGAGATGCGGCGGCTGGCCGGGCTGCTCGCCATCACCGTGCCCGAGCAGGCCTGGCCCGTGCTGGTTCAGGCCGCCACGTTCGAGCACATGCGAGCCCGCGCGGCCCGGCTGGTTCCCGACCCGGCCGGCGTCATCAGGGATCAGCAGGCATTCTTCCGGCGCGGGACGCCCGGCTCGGGCGGCGAGCTGCTCACCAGCGCTGAGCTGGCCCGCTACCACGAGCGCGCCGCCCTGCTGGCGTCCCCGGCCCTGCTCGGCTGGCTGCACTCCGCTGACATCGGCAGTCCCGCGCCGTCTCAGGCAAGGCAGCTTCTCGCCACCTAGCGCGCGGCGATCCGCTGCCGCCCGGTGCCGGCCGGTGCCGGCCGGCAGCCAGGACGTGCTCCCGGATGCGATGGCGCGCTTCGTGCTCAGCGACCCCGCCGCGCCGCCGGCCCCGGCTCCGCCTGGCGCGACTCGGCCAGCGCCGCGAGCTCCAGCCGCTCAGCGCCCAGGCCCACGTTGACGCCCGATCCGTACGCGGTCGCACCGGACAGGACGGTCGCCAGCGCGGTGCCCAGGATCAGGCTCACGGCCTGATCCAGGTTGAGCTCCCCCACGGCCCAGAGCACCGCGAACGCGACCACCCCCAGCACGCCCAGAGCCGCTACCGACCAGCCGAGCCACTGCAGCACCTGCTCGACCGCCCGGGCATGCTCGACCTTGGCGGTGATCCTCGCCTGGCCTTCCATCCGACCTCGGCTCCCTGACGGGCACGGGCGACAGACGCTCGGCACTCAGAGCCGGTTTCTTCCCGCCGGCCACATCGCTTAACCGGGCGGCGGCGGGCCATGCGCCCCGAGCAGGACTCGAACCTGCGGCCTACCGCTTAGGAGGCGGTCGCTCTATCCACTGAGCTATCGGGGCCGGGCCACGCCGGACCAGCGGGCCGGACCAGCGGGCCGGATCAAGCGTAGCCGGTAGCGCGCGCCGCCACTATCACGGTCCTGCCCAGCTGCTCAGGGCAGCCTGATCGGCAGCTGCAGCCCGTCCAGCGCATGCGCGCACGGGCAGTCGCGCGACTCGGGCAGGCTGCCGACGATGCCGAGCAGCAGCCCGCGCAGCTTGAGGATGTTGCTCGCGAACACCCGGAACACCTCCGCGTGCGTCACCCCCTCGCCCTCCTCGACTCCGGCATCGGTGTCGGTGACCAGGGCCAGCGTGGTGTAACAGAGCGCGAGCTCGCGGGCCAGCACCGCCTCCGGGTGGCCGGTCATGCCGATGATCGTCCAGCCCTGCGCCGCATACCAGCGCGACTCGGCCCTGGTGGAGAAGCGCGGGCCGTCGATGACCACGAGCGTCCCGGACGACGCCGGGTCCCAGCCCGCGGCCGCGGCGCCGCTGATGGCGTGCGCCCGGCCGACGGGGCAGTAGGGGTCGGCGAACTGGACGTGCACGGCCCCGCCGGTTTCGTAGAAGGTCTGCGCGCGCCCGGTGGTCCGGTCCACGAGCTGGTCCGGCACCACGAGCGTCCCCGGCCCGTGGGACGATGTCAGCGAGCCGACCGCGCTCGGCGCCAGCACCTGCGTGACGCCGACCGACCGCAGCGCCCACAGGTTGGCCCGGTACGGGATCTGGTGCGGCGGGAACTGATGATCACGACCGTGCCGGGGCAGGAAGGCCACCCGGCGCCCCGCTACCTGGCCGATCACCAGCCGGTCGCTCGGCATGCCAAACGGGGTCTCGACCTCAATCTCGTCCGCCGCGTCAAGGAACTCGTAGAACCCGGACCCGCCGATGACCCCGATGCTGGCCAGGTCGGCCACGGCCGGTCAGGCGACTTTCGAGCCCGACGAGGACGCGGCTGAGGACGAGCCGGACGACGAGGAGCTGGCCGCCTGGCCGGCCTTCTTGTCCCCGCCGGACTTGTCGCCAGCAGGCTTGTCGCCAGCAGGCTTGTCGCCAGCGGACTTGTCGCTGGCCGCGGCGCCGGAGCCGGACTTCGCGGCCGCCCCGGAGTCGCCGGCGGCCGGGCTGCCGTTGACGGCCTTCTCCATGGCCGGCTTGCCGTCCGTGGCGCTGCCGGCCCGGCTGTCGGTCCGGTAGAAGCCGGACCCCTTGAACACGATGCCGACCGGGGAGAAGACCTTGCGGAGCCTGCCCCCGCAGGTCGCGCACACCGACAGCGAATCGTCGGTGAACTTCTGCACGACCTCGGTCCGATCTCCGCAATCGGTGCAGGCGTACTGATACGTCGGCACTGAATCCTCCTCTGCACCGCAACCACGGCGGGCTTTAGCACTCGCCGCGCTCAACTGCTAAATGGTAGCAACGGCGAAGGCAGCCTGGTGATTCCTTCACCGGGCCGGGCGGCCGCCCGAACTGGCTGGTCAAAGGGACCGGCCGGGATGTCATCCAGCAGTTCCCCGTCGTAGAGCAGCGCGACGGTCAGCACGGCCGGGCCGACCCTGGCCAGTGCCCGGTCGTAGCTGCCGCCGCCCCGGCCGAGCCGCTGTCCCCGCCGGTCAGCGGCCAGCGCCGGCACGATGACCAGGTCAGCACTGGTGATGGCGGCCACGCCGCGGGGCCGCTCGGTGGGCTCCAGCAGCCCGTGGGGGCCGGGCGCGACCGAGTCCGGGCCCTCGTAGGAGGCCCAGTCCAGGTCGCCGCCCGGCCGCAGCAGCGGGAGCAGGACATAGGTTCCCCGCTTCCACAGCGCGTAGACCAGCCCGCGGGTGTCCGGCTCGGTGCCGACCGACAGGTAAGCGGCGACCACCCCGGCCATCTCGGTCTCCGGTGCCCCGAGCACCGCGTCCCTGAGCTGGTGCCCGGCGGCGGCACGGGCCTGCGGATCCAGCCCCCGCCGCGCGGCCAGCAGCCGCTCGCGCAGAATTGCCTTGCGGGCAGCCGTATCAGCCGATTCGTCCCCCGTCGCTGAGCGGTCCCTGGCCATGCGGTGCGCAAGCCCTCCGGGTTGTTGGCTTAAGGTTCTCAGCATGGCTGAATCTGCTGCCGTAACCAAGGCGGTTGTCCCGGTTGCGGGCCTGGGAACCAGGTTCCTGCCCGCCACCAAGGCGATGCCCAAGGAAATGCTGCCCGTCATCGACACGCCCACGATCCAGTACGTGGTCGAGGAGGCCGTGGATGCGGGCCTGCGCGACGTCCTGCTGATCACCGGCCGGGGCAAACGGGCGATCGAGGACCATTTCGACCGCAATCACGAGCTTGAGGAAGCCCTCGCCGACAAGGGCAACGAGGCCGGCGTTGACCAGGTCCGGGCCTCGGCCGAGCTGGCCAAGGTGCACTACGTCCGGCAGGGCGTCGCGCTCGGCCTCGGGCACGCGGTGCTGTGCGCGGCCGAGCACGTCGGCAATTCGCCCTTTGCCGTGCTGCTGGGCGACGACTTCATCGACCCGCGCGACCCGCTGCTGCAGCGCATGCTCGAGGTCAGGCAGCGTTATGGCGGGAGCGTCGTCGCGCTGATGGAAGTCGAGCCCGAGCAGATCTCGTCGTATGGCTGCGTGGCCATGAAGCCGACCGATGCCGCCGACGTGGTCGCGGTCACCGACCTGGTCGAGAAGCCCGATCCGGCCGACGCTCCGTCCAACTGGATCGTCATCGGCCGCTACATCTGCGATCCCGCCATCTTCGGCGTGCTGCGGAACACGCAGCCCGGCCGGGGCGGCGAGATCCAGCTCACCGACGCCCTGCGCACGCTCGCCCGGTCCGACCAGGGCAACGGCACCGACGGCGGCGGCGTGCACGGCGTGCTGTTCCGCGGCCGCCGCTATGACACCGGCAACAAGCTGGATTACCTGCGCACCCTGATTCAGTTCGCCTGCCAGCGCGAGGACATCGCGCCGGAGTTCGTGCCCTGGCTGCGCGGCTACCTGGACCGACTGCAGCCGGCCGACGCAGTCCTATGACCAGTGGGATGACCACTGACGGCCACGGCGACCGGGCCGGTCAGGCCGCGATGGAATCCGTGGAGGACTACCTCAGCGACGTGCTGGCCGCCATCGCGCCGCTCCCGCCGCTGGAACTCGGGCTGGCCGTGGCTGACGGTTCGGTGCTGGCCGGCGATGTCGCCGCCCGCTCCCCGCTGCCGCCGTTCGACAACTCGGCCATGGACGGCTACGCCGTGCTGGCCGCCGACGTGGCCACCGCGACCGCCGAGGCCCCCGTGACCCTGCCGGTCGCCGCGGAAGTGGCGGCCGGGGATACCGCGCAGCGTGAGCTCACGCCCGGCACCTGCATCCGGATCATGACCGGGGCGCTGCTGCCGGCCGGCGCCGACGCGGTCGTGCCGGTGGAGCTGACCGATGGCGGCTCGGACCGGGCGACGTTCATGCAGGCCGTTCCGGCCGGGGCCGCGGTCCGCCGCCTGGGGGGTGACGCCAGCCCCGGCGACGTGCTGCTGACCGCCGGTACCCGGCTCGGCCCCGTCCAGCTCGGGCTGCTCGCGGCGACCGGGCATGACCGGGTGCTGGCGCGGCCCCGGCCGCGGGTGAGCGTGATCTCGACCGGCAACGAGCTGATCGAGCCGGGCAGGCCGCTGCTTCCCGGCCAGATCTGGGAGTCCAACAGCGTCATGCTGGCCGCCGCCGCCAGCCGGGCCGGCGCTGTCGCCCGGCGGCATCCCGTCGTCCGGGACGACACCGTCAGCGTGCTGGCCGCCATCGACGAGGCACTGGCCGGGGCCGACCTGATCGTCACCAGCGGCGGGGTCAGCATGGGCGCCGAGCACGACGTGGTCAAGGCCGCGCTGACCGCCCTGGGCACTGTGAGCTTCCGCAAGGTGGCGATGCAGCCAGGGATGCCGCAGGGCTTCGGCTTCGTGGGTCCCGATTCCACCCCGATCTTCACGCTGCCGGGCAACCCGGTCAGCGCCTACGTATCGTTCTGGCTCTTCATAGCCCCGGCTCTGGATGCCCTGCAGAATCAGGCGCCCAGGATGCCCGCCGTGCGCCAGGCCACCCTGGCCGCGCCGGTCCGGTCCCCGCAGGGCAAGAGATCATTCCTGCGCGGCAGCCTGGACCCCGGCGCCGGCACGGTCGAGCCGGTCTCCGGCCAGTCGTCCCACCAGCTGGCCGCGCTGGCCAGGTCCAATGCACTGATCATCGTGCCGGAGAAGGTCACCGGGCTCGGCGCGGGCGACACCGTCGACGTGCTGGACCTGCCGTGACCGAGCCGTCGCAGCTGGCCCACCTGGACAGCGCCGGGCATGCCCGGATGGTGGATGTCTCCGGCAAGGAGATCACGTCGCGGGCGGCCCGTGCGTCCGGCACGGTGCTGCTGTCCCCGGCCGCGGTGGCCGCCCTGCGGGAGGGCACCGTGCCCAAGGGCGACGCGCTCTCGGTCGCCCGGATCGCCGCGATCCAGGGGGCCAAGCGCACGCCCGACCTGATCCC
>Ga0187857_10001829_pt1 | contig 20461 bp, 18 predicted proteins | sample June2016WEW_8_10_FD_132984 | JGI IMG/M metagenome (GOLD analysis project Ga0187857, IMG submission 132984) | Peatland microbial communities from SPRUCE experiment site at the Marcell Experimental Forest, Minnesota, USA - June2016WEW_8_100 | ecosystem: Environmental > Terrestrial > Soil >... | reverse complement strand
TAGTCGTCCCTCGAGATCGATCGTCCCGGTAGGAATGGGGCTCTGTTCGAAAAGCAGGTGTATAAGGCGCGCTGCGCTCGCCCGTTCTTCCTCTGCGCGGCGCAGCTCCGTCTCGTCGAAGAACTGCCCGATGACGGCGATGACCGTGCCGGAGTCGTCGCGCAGTGGTGCGGCGAAGAAACGTCCGGGAATGAAATGGCCATCGGCGTGGAGGAGGCGCATCGGACCTACAGCCGAGGCGACCGCCCCGGCAACCATGTCAGCAAAGCTGTCTGCCAGATTGGCGATATCTTCGGGACACGCTGCGTCCTGGAACGAAGATCCGATCAACTCCTCGGCTCTGCGGCCGAGGAGGTTGCAGCCCGCGTCGTTGACCATCTCGTAGCGGCCCTCGAGGTTGACGATCGCCATGGAGATGGGCGCCTGGTCAAAAAGCAGCTGTTGCAGTCGTGCCGCCCTCGCGCGTTCCTCCTCCGCTTTTTTCTGCGCGGTGAGATCGATGATCTGCCCGATAACGCCGACGAGCGATCCAGAGTCGTCGCGCATCGCCGAGGTGTACATCTCGCAGGGGATGAACTGGCCGTCGGCGTGGCGCAGGTGGATCTCGAGTTTGTTGCTGTCTCGGGTCCCTGCGAGGTACTCGGACCAACCCTTCGTCTGGGGTTCAACGTCGTCGGGGTGGAGGTAGCTTGCGAGCGGGGATCCGATCAACTCCTCACGCGAGCGGCCGAAAAGGCGAAGGGTCGCGTCGTTGACCGATTGCAGGCGGCCCTGCAGGTCGACGGCCCCTGCTGGGATGAAACTCTGGTCGAAAAGGAGCTGGCGTAGGCGCGCCTCTGTTTCACGTTTTTCCTCGGCCTGCTTCTGCTCCGTGAGGTCGACGAACTGCCCGATGACGCCGACGAGCGACCCTGAGTCGTCGCGCATCGCCGAGGAGTACATCTTGCAGGGAATGAAATGGCCGTCGGCGTGGCGCAGGCGGATCTCGATTTCGTTGCTGTCTCGGGTCCCGGCGAGGTATTCGGAGAATCCCTTCGCTTGGGCGGCGACGTCGTCGGGGTGGAGGTAGCTTGCGAACGGGGATCCGATCAGTTCCTCACGCGCGTAACCGGAGAGGCGAACGATCACATCATTGACCGATTGCAGGCGGCCCTCTAGGTCGACGGCCCCTGCCGCGACGAAGCTTCGGTCGAAAAGGAGCCGCCGAAGGAGTGCTTCTGCCTCGCGTTGTTCCTCGGCGCGCTTTTGCTCCCTGAGGTCGACAATCTGCCCGATGACGCCGACGAGCGATCCAGAGTCGTCGCGCATCGCCGAGGTGTGCATCTGGCAGGGCACGAAGTAACCGTCGGCGTGGCGGAGACGTACCTCGAGTTCGTCACTCTCGCGGGTTCCGGCTAAGAACTCGGAGAAGCCTTTCGCCAGTCCGGCGACGTCGTCGGGGTGGAGGTAGCTTGAAACTTCTGAATCGATCAACTCGGCGCGCGAATAGCCGGAAAGGCGAACAATCCGGTCGTTGACCGACTGTAGGCGCCCTTGTAGATCGATGGCTCCTGCCGCGATGGAGCTTTGAGCGAAAAGCGCCTGAGTGAAGTGCGTTGCACGGTTTCGTTCCTCTTCGGCTCGCCTCTGTTCTGTGAGTTCAACGGCTTGCGAGGCGAGCGCGACGAGCCTTCCCGACTCGTCGCGTATCGCCGCAGCGAAGACGCGCGCCGGAACGACGTGTCCGTCCGCGTGCAGGTACCGCTTCTCGTGCTCGTAGGCTTGGCGCGTGCCCGCCAGCAACTCCGCGTTGACTGCGTCGGCGGATGGGACGTCGTCCGGGTGGGTGACCTCGTTGAACGTGTTCAAGCTGAGGAGTTGCTGGCGCCTATAGCCGAGCATCCGCGCATAGGCACGGTTCACCCAGATCGGGTGACGCTCCGTGGTGACTATCGCCATCGGGACCGGACTTTGCTCGAACGCGTTCTGCCAGTGGGGACCCGGAATGCCGGCGATCGATGAGCCGAACAGGCGCTGCACCACGGGCTTGCGCAACTGAGTCGTCGGGTCGCCGTGGGTGTCTGCGCGCGCCTGATGTCGCCGAGTCCGTGAGGCTCCATCTTCGTGGCTTGGTTCTGCTGCCGGGGTCGGTGCCTCGACGACGGCGGTGAGTCCGATGACCTGTTCATCTGGGCCGTAGATCGGCGTCAGCGTGAAAGACGCCTCGATCGATTGTCCGGTCTTGGCCAGCCGGAAACAGGTCGAGTTCCGGACCGCGACACCGCTGAGGAGGCGCCCGATCTCCCGGCGGAACCTGGCGATCCGGTCGGGAGACACGAGGAGCGAGACATCGCTACCGACAGTTTCATAATCGGCGTATCCGAACAGGCGCTCGGCGGCGCCATTCCAAGTCGCGATGAGGAAATGCGTGGGGTGTCGTCTCGACGACCCGTTTGGTCTAGGGATGACCGCCGAGAAGCTTGCCGCTTCATCGCTCGGTGAGGCTCTGTGGGACGTTCGACGGACGACGAGTGATGCGCCGAGCAGCGCTCCGAGATCGTCGCGAACCGGGGAAAGCGTCATCGAGGTCTTCACCCGATGGCCGTCCTTCGTCCGCACGAACGACTCGAGCCGTTCTGCCGGTCCGCCTTGGTTGAGGCGATCGAAGCCGGCGCGCAACCTGGACGCGCCCTGTCGGCTGACAAGAAGGCCGATCTTCTTGCCGAGGATCTCTCTTTGCGAGTAGCCGAAAAGCGCTCTAGCGGCGGCGTTCCATGTGGCTATGGCCTCGCCGCGAGTGAGGACGATGAACGCTTCGTCAGACGACCTGGCGATCGACTCAAGCTGTTCGAGCTGGGTGTCGACCATTCCGATCCGACCCTCTCGGACATCTGCCGCTCTTCTCGACGACAATGAACGATGCCACCAGAATCAAAACATTCACCTTAACAATTACCAATTTTAACAGTTCCCGATGTTCTTTTGGGGTATTTCATGGTGCGCCACCGCCACGCGATCTCCACGTGCCCATGCTCGGCGAACATCTTGCGACGGGCGCCGAGATGAGAACCGCGTGACGGTGAGACCTCTTTCGTTGAACTGAGCCAGCTCGCCGTGGGAGGTCGCGTCCATTCGTCTCCGGGTTCGGATCCGGGTTTCCTCCGAGGCCGCTCCGGCGAGTAGTTGTCGAGGCCCGGCCAGGCCAAGCGCCGACGGTTTAATTCTCCTCGCCTCGCGTCAGCTCAAGGCTGGCGCCTCCGGTGGCTTTCTGACGGCGACTCTGCACAGGTTGACTCACACCTCCGAGATTCACTCCGTTGGTCCACTATGTGGGCGGTTCTCTGCGCGATTTGCACCAACTCATGGGACGTCCCCGCAACGCGAATGGCGCGCCTATTTTGCTCCTGCGAAACCCTCTTCCCCTGTTCGTCGACAGCGTCCGGGTAGCGGACGCTGTCCGCGCCTATCCAGGCACGCGCTCCTCGCCCGTCGCACCGACCGGCCGCTGGAGGGTGGAGGGAAGGAGCGAGAGATTGAACTCGACGCGCCTAGTTGGCACTGGGTACCGTCGAGGTCCTGTGGGGATGCGACAGATGCCACACCGGACGTGTCTTGGGACCTGGTCCCACCTCCCGGCCCTGTTCGGCGCGCTCGTACTCGTGGCGGCCACCGCCGCGCTCAACGGCGCCCAGGCCTCGGCGTCGTCCACGGGCGGCGGACGCTCCAGGATCGCCGCGCTGGAGCAGCAGATCGCCGCCGACGGCGCCGCTGCGAAGCGTCTCGTCGTCAGTTACGACGCGGCCGAGGCGCGGGAGGCCGCGGTCAGACGGCGCCTGGTCGCCATCGGCCACGAGCTCGTCGCGCGCCGCGCCATCGAGGCCGAGACCGGTCGCGAGCTGCGCGAGATCGCCGTCGAAGCCTACGTGGACGCGGACAGCGGGGGAGGGTACGCGGTTTCACTGAGCGTGCCGAGCGATTTGTCGAGCGTTGCCGCGGTGTACACCGGCGTCGCTACCGGCCGGCTGAGCAGCATCGTCACGGCCTATGAGTCCGAGGAGTACGGCGTCAGGGTGGAGCAGGCCGCGCTCAGGAGAGAACAGGTCGCCGTCGAGGCCGCGCTTCGTCAGCTGCTCCCGGATCGGAACGCCGCCGAGGCGGCGGTGGCGAAGGACGAGGCGCTGCTTCGGACCCTTCGCGGCAGCCTGCGCCGGGCGCTCGTCGTGGACCTGGCGAACGATGCCGCAGCCGATGCGGCGGCGGAGAAGGCACTCGCCGAACAGCCGATCGCCGTCCCGGCCGCTTCCCTCGATACTGCCCCGGCGCCGGCGGCGGCACGATCGTCGGGACCCTCGGGCTACGTCAACCCCCTGCGAGGGGTGTCTGAACTCTCGCCAGAGCGGATCGACCAGGGCGTTGACTACAGCTGTTTCGGTCCCATCTACGCCATCGGCTACGGGACGGTGCTCAGCACGGTGAACGGCGGCTGGCCCGGAGGGACGTACATCACCTACCGCCTGGCCAGCGGGCCGGCGACAGGCCTTGTCGTCTACGCCGCCGAGGACATCGAGCCATTGGTCCACGTGGGCGAGAACGTGACGCCGGAAACGGTTCTCGGCACCGTCTACGAGGGACCCGATGGCATCGAGACCGGCTGGGCAGACAACGGCACCGGTGACACGATGGCGAGGGACGCCGGCCAGTTCTACGGGTGGAATTCGACGGCGTTCGGCGCGAACTTCTCGCAGCTCCTCGTGTCTCTCGGTGCTCCCGGGGGGATCCCGCAGAACAACCCCGCGACAGGCGTCGTCCCGTCGGACTGGCCAACCTGGTGAGCTTTCCGGGTGAGGTGGGGGTTGCACGGTTGGTTGCAATGAGGCGGCAACGTCGATTGCTGTAGGGTGAGCCCCGGTCGGCGACCGTCTCTGAGCAGGGAGAACGGTCACACAAAGGCGACGGGCTGTGGCGCAGTTTGGTTAGCGCGCTTGACTGGGGGTCAAGAGGTCCCGGGTTCAAATCCCGGCAGCCCGACTGGCGTGAGGAGCACACACGGCCGCCGGCGGCGGCCTGGCGCGACTCGCAAGGGTAGGGGCGCGTCGCGATTCGGGGTCGACGCCGACGAGGAGTGGCGCATCGTCGTCGTGTGCGATCTCGTGGCGAGCCGGTCGGTCTGCGCGTCGCGAAAATCCCAGAGGCGCGGGCGGTGGAATGGAACCTCGTGTGCGTTGAGACCACTTCAAGCAACGGGGTGGTCGCACGTTGCTCATTCGGCTCGTGGCGCGATCGATGGTTCCCGAGACGTCCGCAGGGGTCTTGAGGTGCGGGCTTCCCGGAAGAGTCATCGCCACGCGCACCGCGGTTCTGGTGCGGGGAAGATACGAGCACTGCCGAGCACAATCGACCGGAAACGTCGATTTCTCGAGTATGGCCGGACTTTTCGAGGATTGTCTATGCTTTCGGCCCAGCTAGGGGCCCGCCTTCGGTGGCGCGCCGATCGCGGTGGGGCCCCCAAAATATCCCAATGGCGTGCCGACGTGCCGCGTGGCGAGAGCATTATGACCGGCGCCTCTGACTTCTCGCCAGCTGTCGATGCGGTATGGAAAGGCGCTGGTGTCGCGGAACTCGGCCGGCTTACGGGCGGACCGAAGCCCGGTTCCGACGCACAGCCTGTAGCAGCCGTCTTGCTTGCGGCCGGGAGACATCGTTGTCGTGGAAGAGAGTCCACATTCCGGCTCGTAGTCATTCTGAGTTCGATGATGAGACGTTTTGATCATTGTTCCCGGGTCGTTTGCGCCTGAATCCCTCTCATATCATCGATCGCGGTTTAGCTTTCTTGCATGGCTCCTGTGGCCGTCGTGATCACTGAGAATCAGGCCCCAACGCCGACAAACATTTCGCTCGGGTCGCTCGTGAAGTTCACCGGAACCGGCACGTGCTCGCTCACGGCCAGCGTGGCAGACGGAATTGACTGCATTGCGGGTGCGAGATGATCCTCGACCGACTAGCGGAGTTCGAGGATTTGCCAGCGGAGACATCCGCGGCTCTTCTAGTTGCTGCCGAAGTCGCCGACTCGAGCGATGACGCGATCGGCTCTACGAGCCTCGACGGCACGATCACGAGTTGGAACCCCGCAGCTGAACGCCTGTACGGATGGACGGCGGCTGAGGCCATCGGTCAGAACATCGAGATGATCGTGCCCGAGGCCCAGCGGTCGGAGCACTCGATGTTCATGGACCGACTCGCCCGGGGCGAGCGTGTTGACCACCTCGAGACGACGCGATCTCGCAAGGATGACTTCAGGGTGCAGGTATCACTGACGATCGCTCCGATTGACGGCTCCGACGGGCAGCTCGTTGGGGCTACCTGGATCGCTCACGACATCACCGGTCGGCAACGCTCGGAGCAGATCCGAGCGCTGTTTGCCGCGATCGTCGAGAGCGCCGAAGACGCCATGTTCAGCACTGACCTGCAAGGGTATGTGACGAGTTGGAACGGGAGCGCCGAGCGCCTCTTCGGCTATGGCGCCAGCGAGATGGTCGGTCGCTTCTATGGGGAGATCCTCGAGGGAGAAGAGCTCGAAGACTTCGAGCAGGTGTTCGCCAGGGTGATGGCCGGGGAGCGCCTGAGCTACCACGACACGACGCGGACACGGCGCGACGGCACGAAGTTCGATGTGTCGATGAGCCTGTCGCCGATCTTCGCTCCAGACGGCTCGGTCGTTGGGAAGTCAGCGATCCTGCACGAGATCACCGAGCGCAAGCAGCGCGAGCGCGATCTCGCGGAGAACCGGGGACTGATCGAGCAGGCCCAGCGCATCGCCCACCTCGGTGGGTGGGTCTTTGCGGTCGCTTCAAACGGACCATTGATCTGCACGAGTGAGGTGTTCCGGATCTTCGGAGCCGCCGAGCGTCCCAACCTGACGCTGGAGGACTACTTCGCGCGTGTCCACCCTGATGATCTTGAGCGCGTGCGATCGGCAGCGCTCTCGGCGATCGCCCAAGAGGGCCACTACGAGCTTGAGCACCGGATCGTGCGCCCGGACGGCACGCAGCGATGGGTCTTCACGGCAGGGGACGTCCTCACCGACGCGACCGGGGAGCCAGTCGAGCTGCTCGGCGTCGTGCAGGACATCACGGACCGTCGCGAGGCGGAAGAGAAAGCACGGAGCGTCGAGATGCAGCTCAGCATGCTCGCCGAGAATTCACGTGACCTCATATTCCGCTACCGGATCTTGCCCGATCCCGGTTTCGAGTTCGTGAGCCCAGCATCGGTCGTGCTCACCGGGTATGCGCCGGACGAGTTCTATGCCCAGTCTGAGCTCATCAACCGCCTGGTCGACCCCTCCTCTCGTGACCTCTGGCTGGCGCGCGTGCGTTCGGGCCGCGCCGAGACCACCGTCGATGTCGAGCTCGTGCGCAAGGACGGCTCCAGGATCTGGGTCAACCAGAGCCTGGGCGCCGTGCTTGACGCAGACGGAGAAGTCATCGGGATTGACGGCATCACTCGTGACATCAGCGACCGGAAGGCGGCGGAACTGCAACTCGAGCACGAAACGCTTCACGATCCCCTCACTGGGCTTCCTAACCGGTTGCTGCTGATGGACAGGATCGAGCACGGTTTGCCGCGGGCCACCCGCGAGAATGGGTCGGTCGCCTTGCTCTTCATTGACCTGGACCGCTTCAAGGTCTTCAACGACACGCGCGGCCACAGTTTTGGCGATGCGGTGCTGAGAGCTGTCGCCACACGACTGGTGGCGTCCTTGCGCTCCGCGGACACCGTAGGACGCTTCAGCGGCGACGAATTCATCGTCGTGTCCGAGAAGCTCCTCGCCGGAACCGATGTGCTCAAGATCGCGGACCACACGTTGAACTCGTTCGCTGCCCCGTTCGACATCGCCGGCGAAGAGGTGCACGTGACGGCGTCGATCGGGATCGCGACGGGCAAAGCGGGCCAGAGCGCCGACAAGCTGTTGCGCGACGCCGATCTCGCGATGCATCGCGCCAAGGATCTTGGCAGGGCACGATACGAGGTATTCGACGACACCCTGCGGGCCGAAGCCGAACGGCGCTCCACCATAGAGACGGGCCTGCGGCGCGGGCTCGACAACCACGAGTTCGCACTCGCTTTCCAGCCGGTGTGGTCGATGATCGAGGAGCGTTTCATTGGCGCCGAGGCGTTACTGCGATGGCATGACCAGGACCTGGGGACAATAGGCCCGGCGGAATTCATCCCGGTTGCCGAGGATTGCGGGCTGATCGTCCCGATCGGCGAATGGGTGCTCGAACAGGCTTGCAATGCACTCGCACTCGCCAACCGGGCCAAGTCCCGACAAACAGCGAGCACCATGTCGGTCAACGTCTCCGCCGTGCAACTGCGGTCCAGCGACTTCATTCGCGCCTTGGAGGAACTGATCTCAGCGACCGGCATCGAACCGAAGCTGCTCTGCCTCGAGATCACCGAGTCCGTGCTGATGGAAGACATCGACTACTTCTCCAAGGTGCTGCACGAGCTGCGGGCCTTCGGGACGCGACTTTCCATCGACGACTTCGGCACCGGGTACTCGTCACTCGCCTACCTGCGTCGATTCACGGTCGACGAACTCAAGATCGATCAGTCCTTCATCGCCGACATGGACGTTGACCCTTACGCCGCCACTCTCGTGGCGGCTGTGATCGCCATCGGTGAGGTGCTCGGTCTCCGCGTGATCGCCGAGGGCGTCGAGACCGCCGAAGAGCTCGCGGCAGTGCGTGATCTTGGATGCCAGTACGCGCAGGGGTACTTGTTCGCGCGACCGTGCAGCTTCGACGTGTACATGGAGTATCTCAAGGGCGGGCGCCCTGGCGGGTGATGCGATACAAAGAGGGGCGATGCGAAGGGTCATTGTTTGGGTAGGCCTTGGACTCGTCGCGTATCTGGCTTACTTCGCGCTCACTAACGTGGCTGGGGCAGCCACGGTCCAGCACCGAGTCGTCCGACGCGCTCCCGCAATCGTTTGGTTCCGTTCTAATACGGCTTCCGTCCCGGCCCCCGGCGGCACGGTCACCCTGACCGCGCGCGTCCTAAGGGGAAAGATGTGCGAGTTTGGAGGCGGAGGTTCGCCTCCTCTCTATGTCCATTGCTCGGGCGGTATCGGGCGGATCAAAGTTGCGTTCTCCGCGAATACCAATACGGCTGAGGACTCGTGGCGCTTTTGGGTACGGGTTCGCGGAAGCGGAGGTTCGGCGCTCAAGCACCTATCGTTGAGCCAGCAAGGGGCACCCCCACCCACCGTCACGGGGACATCAGTCTCGATCTCGGTCAGCTCGAACGCCGCAAATAACGAGACAACTTCTTTGACTGTCAATTACACGGCCACGGTCAGTGCGACGTGCTCGTATTCCAATGGAACGTCTGCACAGTGCGCAATCCCGAGCGGCGAGGTCGTGTGGACGATGATTGGCGGCGGTCAGGGCGGCAATTTCATGTACCCCTCCCAGGAAGACCTATGTCCCGCCACTGTTGGAGGCAGCACCAACTCCGCGGAATGCTCCGCCGATTGGAATACGTACGGCGATCAATTCATCGGAGCAACATTCACCAGCGGGTCGATCAATGTCAGCCAGGAACTCGAAACGGAAGTTGTCGCTCCAGTTGACCTCGCCCAGGGCCTCACGTTCAGCAACTACCAAAACGCGGGACCTGAAGCCATCGGAGACTGCTCGATGGCGGCTGCGGCAGATTGGATCGAGGCGACGTACAACGTCAGCCCCGACGAGGCGTCGGTGGTGGACGCTTATTGGTCGGCGGAAGACGAATACAACGGTGGTACTGACGTCGGATTGAATCAAACACAGCTGTTCGATTATTGGCGGGCGTACGGGATCTCCGGTTCGTACTTAACGGGCACCCTCTCGGTGTCGATCGACGAGACAGACGTCGAAGACGCGCTTTCGAGTGGATACGTCCTGATCTCGAGTGTCGTGCTGCCGCCAGGATTTCCTCTCGGCGAAGGTCAAGGAGGCGGACACTTATGGGACCTCGTCGGTTACTCAAGCACCGGGCCGATGATCGTGTCCTGGGGGCAGGAGGTTCAGATCACCTGGTCGGAGTTCAACACCTGGACGCAAGGCGTATGGGAGATCCGCGCGTCTTCATAGCGATCCCCGCGTCGCAGTCGCAGGCAGGGGTGCGCCCGTCCAGGCGCGACGCGATTGAGTAGGCATTTTGACCTGAGATTCAAGACCATTCGGAGATCCGCGCTGTCGGCCCTCCGAAACGCTTCAGCTCCACGCTTCGCAGAGCTCGTACCAGGGGGTTTAATGCGAAAACGGCCCCGTTCTCCTGGACCTTAGAGGACAGCGGTCAAACCCTCCGCGACCCCTGGTGGTGTTGCTCGACAAGGTTCCGGAAAGGGACTGACGACCAAGTCGCCAGTGTTCACAGCCGAGTCGGGAGAGATGGCGCTAGCGGACGGCGTCTAAGCCGTTCCGCCGACGACCGCGGCCCTCGGATTCAGGTCAGTACTTGAGGAGGATCGTCACCGATACGCCTTGACCAGAATTACCGGAAGGAGTTATCACTGGGACGGGCGCGGCGCTGGTGAGGTACTCATCTGCCGCGAAGGTCGAGGCATAGACGCTGTCCCCCACAAAAGCGACGCCCACGGCGGGACTCGCGACGGACATCAAGGCCCCGTTGTAGTCTCCGAAGATGGTGACCAGCGTGTCGCTAGGAGTCGAAGGCGTCAGCTCGCTGCTGGTCATCGTCGAGTTCCAGATGCTTTGGTCAATCACTGGTGTCGTGCCATCGGAGTTGGCATAGGCCAGCATCACGGCGGTGACATTGTTGAAGTTCGTGGAGCTGAAGGTGTAATTCGCCGGTTCGCTCGAAGTCGCGACGTGATAGGCAGTGAGGATAGCGCCGAGGGGTTCCGCTCCTGGACTCGTCGCGTTGGAGAGCACGGTCCAGCCAGCGGGCATCGCCACCGTAGTTGGGTCACCAGGATAACCGGTGGGGTTGCCAGTATAGAGAACCGCGATGAGCAGGTCGCCCGCCGAGACGCCCGTCGGTACATTCAGAGTGACGCTATAGCTATAAGGATCTTCATACGTCGAAGCGTTGACGAACTGGGGGTCGCCAGGTGCAGAGGCTGCATTGGTGGTTCCCTGGAACGCTGAACTCGCGCTGCTTGTCCAGTTGCTTCCCGAGACAGCGGTCACCGTGTAGGTGTATGTGGTGCTGGCCGCGAGACCACTATCGGTGCACGATGTAGAACTAATCGTGCCGTAACACCCGCTTCCGCTTGGGACAGGCGAGCCGTTGCGAGTGACCGTGTAGCCCGAGGGAAGAGCACCGCTGCTCGGAGCAGTCCAGCTGATCAAGAGGGTGGTTGACGTAGGACTTGTGGCACTGCCCCCTGTCGGAGGGCTGACCACGGTCGATTGGGCTTGCGCGGGATGCGTACCGGAGCTGAGGTGAACCATCCAGTTCGTTGCCCCGGCGATCCCCGTCAAGCCAAGCATTGAGCCAACCACAATCAGGGCGATCGCCCGAGGCCTCGGCTTGGCCACATTCCAACCCTAGTTTATGCGAGCCAACTACCCGAACATAGGCGTTCCCAACGGCCCACGCGTGTCATCGTGCCTTGGTTGGTTAGAGCAGTGAAATCAACTGGTCCAGCTGTCGGTCGGGGGCTCGTTGTGGCGGTGGCAGCGCGACCTTTATATGTGACACCGGTCAGCGACGGCATCGAAAAGTACATCGCCTCACACGCAGCAGAAACCGCCGCGGTCATGCTGGCGTCGTTAGTCATCGTGACCGCCCTATCGGCCGCCGGGTCACTGCTCGCGACTTTACGAAGCGATGGCCAGCAAACTGTTGACCTTCACAACGGGGGACGCTTGGCCGTGTTCACCCTGAGGTATGGCCTCTACCGCGAACTCTAAGGTGACGCCGGGCCGGAAGACCAGACAATGAGTCGATCCTCCGAACTGGAAGTATCCGAGCTGGTCGCCTTTCTTGACCTTCTGGCCCTCCTTCAGCGAATTCCCCTCCTGGTCGACCAGCACGCAGGACGAGACTTCCGCCATGCCCACGGCGACCAGGCACATTAGGCCTATACCGCTGTAGTCGGCTTCGATGAAGATGAGCGCCCTAGTCGCCACGTGCGCGATGTAGCCCTGCGAGTTGGTGGGACCGGCGGGGTCGAAACGCTCCGAGGCCGCTTCGGAGTAGTACGTTCCCGGTACCTTCTGGAGCTTCCTGATGATGCCCGTGACCGGGCTGTGCCAGCGGTGATAATTGTCGGCGCTGAGGAACGCCTGGTATACGGTGCCACCGACGAACTGCTCCACGAAGTTCCCATTGAGCATGTGCCGCAGGGAATACGGCTGCGACTTCATCCAGAAGGTGTCGTGTTCGTTCACCTGCGTCTGTATGCGATAGGGCTGGGACTCGCAGGCGTTCACGATCGCCTTCTGATCGTCGGGTCGGGCGACGGGCCGCTTCCCGGGTTTGAAGGAGCGGATGAAGAAGTCATTCCAGCTCTTGAACCCGCAGAACTCGGCGTCGGGATCGACCCGGAATTCGTGCAGCTGAAGCGAATCCCTGGCGACCGGGCCCAGCCAGCCAGAAGGCGAATCGTCCAGCACGTAGCACGAGGCTTCGCTGTCCAGGAACTCCGCCCAGACCGAGAGCAGCCTCCTCAACATCTCGTTGACACGCGGGTCGGCGAAAGCGGCCAGCCCGGTCGGAGTGATCATCGGGTAGTCCAGGATGGCGTTGATCGGGCAGCCCACCATTGCCGTGGTGTCGAAAGTCGGTGCGGTCGTCAGGACGTGGTTCATCAGGACCAGCATCTGCTCGTAATTCTCGAGCTTGACGTCACCTGAACCCGGCTTCGGTGCAGAACGGGGCTGCTGCTCGAACATCATCGTGAAGTACATGTTCATGACCGGATCGTTCTCGATCATGTCCCGGAACTCCCGGACCACCGCATGGAGAGAGGCGTTTCTTCGCTCGGCCTCGGCGATGTTGGCCTCCAGCCACTTGCTCAAGTGGCGGGGATCGACGGGAAGCCATCCACCCAGGCGGCTGGTGAGCGAGGCGGTGCTGTCATACCACGGCGGGACCATGATTCCTCGGTGCTCACTCTAGGCTGGATGGGAGCATCGCCACGGCGAGCTGCCGCTGCCTTCCGCCGTTCTGTTTGATGCTCAAAACGTGCAGCGGGTCGTGGGCTTGAGACCGTCCCGGAACGGCGGCTGGTGGTCGGGCCGACCTTTCCTGGCTCGTGGTCACGAGCCAGGTCTTTCCGTCGATGAACTCTCTCGCCGCGTCGAGGTGTCCGGAAGGGAAAACGATGAGCGGGCGGTCGCGCCACAGCCCCAGGGCTAGCGTGCGGCGGTGAGCGAACGTACGCCCTCTGTCACGATGGAGCCCCTCGATGAGCGCGAGTCCCTCCGCCGCTGGCTCGACTATCACCGAGACACACTCGTCTATAAGGTGCGGGGTATTGACGCCGAGGGTCTGGCGTTCTCACCAGTCGGCAGCGGGACCTCTCTCGGGGGTCTCATCCGGCATATGTACGATGTCGAGGCGTACTGGTTTCAAGTCATCTTCAACGGCGGGAATGCCCCTGATCACTGGGACGATCCCTGGAAGCGCAACGATGACTTCTCTGGTGACCAGCTCATCGCCGTCTTCGAAGACGTGTGCGCGGACAACCGACAGATCGAGCTCGGGGCCACTTCGCTCGATCAGCGCGCTGTTGGCTCAGTGACTTGGGCTCACAATGCTCGCCCGAGCCTGCGCTGGGTGATGAATCACATGATCGAGGAGGAGGCTCGCCACAACGGACACGCCGACCTCCTCCGCGAGATGATCGACGGCTCCGTGGGCGAATGACCATCGCACCGGTTCATTGCGATCGACGGCGGCGGTATCAGAAGCCGCACACACGAGAGCCGAGGCTACCCAGCCGATGTCAAGCTCTGGCGTCCCTAAACGTTCCCGATGCGGGCTGCTTTGGACGTGCCCCAACCGCCGGGTGGGACTCACGGGGATCCCTTGAAGCTCTTTGTTCCAAAGCTCCGAGAACTTCCAGAGTGACATCTGCGATCAACAAGTGAAGGACGGGTTTGACTTGAAGCAGGAACGAATGGACTCGTGAATCTTCCGAGCAGTGAAGTCGCTGCCATGTACGGAGCTTCGCTCGTCGAGTGTCCGCGGGTCGAACCCGCGAGGTTCACAGTTCTTTTTGATCGCTACGAACGACACGTCTACCGGTGAACGAGCGCCCACGACGAATGGCGGCTACTGCCGCGGCCATGGCCCTCCTTGCACTGGTCGCCTGCGATCTGTGGATCCGAGGTGTCCAAGTTTGGTGGGATCGACATTCGCTAATAGGCTCAGTAGTTGCCAGCCTCTTGGTGCTCGCCGTGACCGCGCTGATCGTCGACGAGGTGGTAGCGCGTCGACAGCGCCGTGAGCGTGCAGGTTCGGTCGCTGTCCAAGCGTTGATTGTGTATGGCCAAGCTCGCCGAGCCTCGAACACGGTCATGGAGGCAACCGACAGCGGAGGAGGGTCGGGGGGGAGCCCCTCCGAGGAGTTACGGACCCTCGCGAGCATGTTGCTGACGGCCGCTCCGAGTCTGTTTGATGACCCCACGGCTCGCCTGTTTCTAGAGGAGGTCGAGCGGTTCTCGGTAACGGTATTTCGAATGGCCGCCAGCGTGCACGGGCAGCTCAGCGATGACAGACGTGAACGTCTCGAGTCTGCTTTGTCACAGCTGCGAGTGGCCGTCGAGCCTCTTATCGAGCGGATTCCGAGCCAAGACCGCGCCCTGCTCGAGGGTCCGTCCTCAGTCGTGTCATAACGCTCAACCGACTCGGACTCGGAGTGCCACCGAACGCCTGATCAATGGGCATCCCAAAGTGAAGACCGCCCGATAATCACGACCCTAGGTCGACCCCGCATGGTCTGGTTTCGGGACTAGCTAGCCGCTCTGGCCAACGTGATCTTGATCTGTGGTCGCCACGGCACCGACGCACGCCGGATGATTTGGAAGTTCTCGTCTTCCAGCATCCGATCGAGGACCACCGTGGAGTTGAACCGGCCTTGACTCAGCCGTCGTGACAAGAGCCAGCGGAGCCACCGTGCGGCAAGGATGTCAGTCAGGACAAAGAGCCCACCGCTACGGAGTACACGCCGAATCTCGTGGAGGCCCTGCTTCTGATCCGCCCAGTGGTGGAAGCTGAGGGTCGTCAGGACAAGATCGAAGTAGGCGTCAGGGAAAGGGAGCCTCTCAACCGAACCATTGACGAAGTCGATGCGTCCAACTGCCCGTGCTGCTTGAGCCTGCTTCACCATGCCAGGAGCCGGATCCACCCCGAGAAGTTTGGCGTCGGGGAAGCGACGATCCATGCGACGCAGCAGTTGGCCAGTCCCGCATCCCACATCGAGAACGGCTTCGAACGACCGGGCGCTGATGGCGGCTTCGGAGATCGTCGCGTCCTGGACTGGTCCGAAGAGAAGGCGCTGCAGGACGGACCGGTCATAGTGGGACGACCAGCGATCGAAGTGAGCAACGTCTCGATCCTCCGCCATCCCGCCAGTGTGTGGGCTGCCAACGTGTACCGCAAGTGCAACCAACCGACATCGCCGCAGGCACTGTGGGCGTGATCACGCCCTGCATACTCAAAGTGCCGGTTGCGATCGGTCAGCACGGTGGGGCTAGATGACCTGAGACCATCCCATATTTCTGTGTTGGGTGATCCCTTTGGATGTCACAGAACACCGGGTAGGTGCGCCAGTACGGCACGAGGGGGGCAGAGGTAACGGGCGGGACGGGTATCCGGGTACTCGTGACTGTCTCGCCGGACATGAGCAGGGCGGGCGCTATGCCGTGCCGAGCTGACTCTCGTAGGTGAGGAGCAGCACACCCGTAGTCGTCGGCGTGCACTCGGTGAGCCGCAGCCGCCACGGGTTGGGGTACTCCCGGAACAGCCGCTTGCCCGTGCCGAGCACGAGCGGGTGCAACATGATCCGGAAGATATCAACCAAATCGTTGGCGATGAGCGTCTGAACTAGCACACCGCTGCCCAATACGGTGACGAAGCCGTCGCCCTCCGACTTGAGCCCATGAACCGCGTCAACGACGTCGGTGTCGATGACGTGGCAGTTGGCCCATTCGATGTCCTCCTGGCGCAGCGTCCTGGTCGCCACGTACTTCGGTGTGGTGTTGAGGCTCGCGGCGATGGGGTTATCAGCGGGTTCGTGAGGCCAGTGTGCGGCCATGTGCTCGTACGTCTTCCGGCCGAAGAGGTAGGCCGAGGTCTGCCCAATGCCTTGCCCGGCGCGGTGTGCCAGCACCTCGTCGCCGTAAGGGCCGCTCCAACCGCCATGGTCGAACCCGCCCTCGCGGTCCTCATCGGGCCCGCCCAGGCCCTGCATGACGCCGTCGAGCGTGACGAACTCGACCACCCCCAGCTTCCGCATGCTCGCTCCTCCCGATGCCCGACCAACTCTGGCAAGGGTCTATTTTCGGTCTCGCCCTTGGATCCGGGGCGTCAGGCGTACCCCCACCGCTCGGTAGGCGGTACTCATGACCGTCCGCCTGCTCGACGGAACTTCCTAGTCGTTAGGAAACGCTTGTGCGACTCGTACCCTGACAAGTTGTTCTACGAGCTGTTTCGGAAGCGGTGAGTCGATCGGGAACTGAAGCGCCCCGGAAGACGTCTTGTACGGAGTCAGTTCATCCTTGAGTTCTGGAAACACGGACCCGCTGTGGGGCAGGAAGCTGAGGTGGTTCTTGAACGCAGCGAATCCCGCGATGACTTTGCCCTGTAACCGGAAGGCGGGGACTCCATAGGAGATTCCTTCTTCGGCTTCAGGAACCACTTCAAGGATGGTTTGGCGCAAGCGCTGGAGAGTGGAACGCTTAGGTTCCTCGATGTCTGCCAGATATGCGTCGATCTCAGCACTGGACACGGATCTAATTCTGAGCTCACGTTAGATCAGGGTCAAGGACGTTCAAGGCATGCCTGCCTCTGATCGCCGGGACTGCTCTCCACTTCCCTTGCGACGAGGTCGTTGGGCTCTATCGTTCACTCGTGTTCGAGCTCACGCTATTCGGAGAGTCGCGAGAAAGAAGGCAGCCGTGGAAAGCAAAGACCTCCTGGGGCAAGTGGCAGAGAACCTTTCAGTTCGCCGAGCCTTCGGTACCGCCTACGAGATGGACGGACTTCTCGTTATCCCTGTGGCGCTCGTAGCGGGAGGAGGCGGGGGAGGCGAAGGGACGGGTCCGCAAGGTGACGACACTGGTGGGAGCGACGGCACCGTGCCGAGCGGGTCCGGCGGCGGCTTCGGGGGCCTGGTTCTCCCGATTGGGACGTACGTCGTGAGAGATGGCAGCGTCCGTTTCGTGCCGGTCGTGGATGTGACCGTGATCGTGTTGGCAGGTCTCAGCCTGGCTCGACTACTTGTCCGCTCTCGTGGACGCAGCCTGCGACGACGCGCCCACGCTCACGACTCACGCTGATTCGAACGAGCACCTCAGTCGGTGCCCCCTAACCGCCGGATAGGTCGCTGCCCAAGGCTGAAGTCGCCAGTCGGAGAACGTCGGCCCTCCATCGCGCCAAAGTCGTAAAGGCCGTTATGCCACTGTCACGAGTTGGACACTCGCAGCGGCCGCGTCACTAGGGGTCCAGTGAGTCGATTGGCGACGCGACAAACCTCTCGAGGTCCCTGGCCCGCACCATTCGGCGGCGCCCGAGCCTGACCGTCGGCAGGTCATGTTGTCCGAGAATCTCGCAGAAATGCGACCTTGAAGTACCGAGGTACGCCGCTGTTTCCACAATCGCAAGAAGGAGAGGTGGCCCTGTGTCGGTCGCCTCGTGACCAATGAATCGGGCTCGTCCACAACTATTGACTATTCCTTACCTCAGCCCGATCGAGTCCGAAGCACGACACACCAACGCCGCAGTTGCGGCATGATCAACTCAGTCAACCTGTCCGGCGAAGCGGGGGAAGATTCAGTTCACCATCTCCAGTCTTCTTTGAACCACGACTAGCTTTCGCTCGATCCGGCGAGCAGACCGTAAAGGCGGCGACGGGCCTCGTCCAGGATCGTGGCCGCCTCGCCTGCTTGCTGGGGCGTACCCGCTTGGCCGACCTGAGCGACCGCGGCGAAAAGGAGCATGCCCGACTTCCGAAGCCTGGCTGCTTCTGGGCCGACATCGGCTGCCATCTCCTCCCAAGGCGGTGGTGCATCGTCACGGTTCGCGATTTGCTCAGAACCAGCAGCCGTGAGGGAGAAGCGGCGCTTACCGCCCTCCTCACTCGAAGTTACGTATCCCTCGTCTTCTAAGAGTGCAAGCGTCGGATAGATCGAGCCAGGACTCGGTCTCCACAAGCCGTCGGTGCGCTCGCCGAGTTCCGCGATGATCTCGTAGCCGTGCATGGGACGTTCGTTGAGCAAGAGCAAGATCGCCACGCGAATGTCACCGCGTGACGCTCTCCTCCCTCGTCCGCCGCGGCCTCTCCCGTAGCGGCCAAAGCGCGGTCCGGATCCAAACCGTGGTCCGAAGTCGCCGTGATGTTGTTGTAAGGCCATGAAAGGGGGAACTCCCTGGTGTTCGTGATGCATCTTGACTCCTTGTCTTGAGCTTAACGACATACTAGCGCTATATCGCGAGTTGTCAAGTACGATCGCAAACCGCAGCGGAGAATCTCTAACCCAAGCTGAAGGGCCAGAACCTCGATCAGGTCGCTGAGCTGGTTCTCCTGAACGCGGGGGGATCATCGGCCATCGCCCTCTCGCCCTGCCGCCTCGCCCTCTGCCGGCTCCCCGTCCCGGCGCGCTTCATGCCGAGCTGGGTTCGACCAGGACATCGAGCTGATGGTGCTCCGCCATGAAGTGCGCATCCTCGAGCGCCAGGTGGACGGGCGTGTGCGCTACCGCCGGGTCGATGTGTCTGCTCTCCTCGCTAGGTGCCCCCGGCTTTGGCGCTTGTTGCCTCGTCGGTCTCGGCCCGGTTCACCCAGCCGCGGAACATCTCGCGATCGAAGCTGAGCTGGCCTGAAACCCTGCCGATAGCGCCCCGTTGGTCGCCGGACTCTTCACGGGTTTGGAAGATGAGGCGGACAGCCCCGTCCTTCAGCTCAGCTGGGTACTTTCTCGGTGCTGGCGTGAATCCACCAAGCTGACTCCGCTAAACGCGGGGAACATCAAGGTGTCCGTCAAACCGGCGGCGTTCTCAGGCTCTCATCGCCTCAAGGCTCGGTGTTCGCTACTCCGAGGGAGCTCAGTTCAAGGCGAGAGTCGGGTGGCGCGCATTTCTTCTTCGAGCGCCCATGTCGCACCATGGTCTTGTGAGGTCTCGCCTAGCCACACGAATGAGGTTTCGGTGATCTTCGTGAAGCGCCATCGCAACTGAGGGGTCTCCTCGTCGCTTACGAGCACGATGTCGTTCGCATCGGACCGACCGATGAACCGTCGAACAACACCCTTGAAGGGCTCGATCCACGTAGACTTCCACGCACCAAGGCTGGCGTCGTAAAAGCGGATCGTTGAGCCGTGGAATCCAATGTTTTGATCGGTTTGGTGTGCCTCTCCGCGACCAGGGACGATCCAGACGTCCTGCACAGCGCGGCCGTCGAGCACCCAACCGAAGTGGAGCTCTCCTGTCATCGGCTCTCTTTGGTTCTTCGGGCCTTTTCCGATCCATTCGAGGCTCCAGGATCCAACGAACTGCCCGAAGAGGCGAAGCTCATCAGCAAACTCCTGGCACGGTCCCTTCGCAATCAACGCGTCCGGGAATCCAACCTCGCCGCCCATGACGTTTGGAGCAGTCATCGACTCATCTCCTCGTGATTGTCTTCGCGTGCGTAGAGAGGCTAGCTACATCCTTCTTGCATTTCCCTCGATGCTCATAGAGCAGATCGCCGACCGTGAGCGAGTCTTTCCGCTGGAGCATGCGCGGCGTCAAGCACGCGACGACCTGTTCTGGAGTGCCTGCGCGTCTGCGGTTCTCGCGCCGGCTTAGCCTCTTGTTCATTGAGCCAGAAGCACGAGTGGCGTTTCGGCCAAGAGGTCGGGGCATCCGAGAATATGTTGATGCCGTTCGCAAAGGAGAGTGACCACATGCCGGGGCGCGAGGTGGCGGTTATTGGTGTAGCGAGCAGTGCTGGCACTCACCACGCCGGACAGGAGCGGGCTCCGGCGGCGCTGCGGGCTGCGGGCTTGGTCGATCTGCTCCGCTCGGTCGGTGTCCTTGTTGTCGACCGGGGCGATGTCGTCGAGTCCATCTTCGTGCCCGACGACTTTCCTTCAACCGCACGGAACCTGGACAGGGTTGTCGAGGTGGCCACTGTCACGGCCGACGCAGTGGCGGAAGTCCTGAGGGAGGGACGACTTGCCCTCGTGCTCGGGGGTGACTGCACCGTCACCCTCGGAGTGGCATCCGGTGTCCTGCGTCACCATCTCGATGCAGGTCTCCTCTACTT
>Ga0187857_10001820_pt1 | contig 20563 bp, 9 predicted proteins | sample June2016WEW_8_10_FD_132984 | JGI IMG/M metagenome (GOLD analysis project Ga0187857, IMG submission 132984) | Peatland microbial communities from SPRUCE experiment site at the Marcell Experimental Forest, Minnesota, USA - June2016WEW_8_100 | ecosystem: Environmental > Terrestrial > Soil >... | reverse complement strand
CCTTACATCGACGTGCAGCCGCCCTATCGCGGGGCTGTCGTAGCGGACCTGGCGGCCGCCCCCAGTGGCACGCCCATCCCGATGCACGGCCACGCCTTTCTCGCCCAAAACCCAAACCAGCCGGCAGCGTTCGTGCCGCTTACCATCCGGGTCCTGGTCAAAGGCACGCGCCGCCTTTTCACAGTCACGACCGATCCCGACGGCAATTTCACCTATTTGTTCCAACCGCTTTCCAACGAAGCCGGCAATTACCAAATCGCCGCGGACCATCCAGCGGTCGCAACCGACACCATCCAATCCGGTTTCGCGTTGTACGGCATGAGCTTTTCCGACTCGGGCCTGACGCAAAGTCTGTATCCGAACACGGTCGCCTCCGGCCAGTTGGTGCTCCAAAACCTCGGCGACTTGCCGCTCTCCGGAGTGGCCGCTGTGGCTGAGGGGGCAACCTCCAGCCTGGGCATACAGGTCGCCTTGAGCAACTCCATCCCTGCCAGCGGCAGCACCCTGCTGGCCTACACCCTGACCCCCGGCAACATCTCTTCAGCCGTCCAGATCCGCGCCCGCATTCACGTCACCAGCGCGGAAGGCGCGGTGGCCTATTACCCGCTCACGATCACAGTCGCCCCTCAAACGGCGACGCTCGTGGCCAACCCCGGCACCCTGGTCCGCGCCATGCTCCGCGGACAACAGACCTTTGTTGATTTCGACTTGATGAACGTCGGCGGTGCTGCTTCCGGGCCGATCCAATTGCAGTTGCCACAGGCGGACTGGCTTGCTGCCACTTCTGCGACCAACCTGGCATCGCTGGCGCCGGGACAGACCAACCGGATCACGCTGAGTCTCACGCCCGGTCCCGACCTAGCCTTAGAGCCTTACAATGGCACCATCGGCGTAGCCGCCGCCAATGCCGGTTTAAGCCTGCCCTTCCAGTTCCGGGCCATTTCGGATGCGCTCGGGGATGTGCAAGTGACCGTGCCGGATGATTATACTTATTACGTCGCCGGGGCGCCGCTAGTGACTAACGCGGTGGTAACCCTGACCGACCCCTATGCCAATGCCGTGGTCGCCAGCAACATGACCGGCCAAGCCGGCTTGGTTCTTTTCACCAATGTCGATGAAGGCACCTATCAACTCACGGTTACAGCGGACCGGCACACCACCTTTCAGTCGCCGGTGACCGTCCTGTCGGGGCGCACCAACCAGGTGACCGCGTTCATCGCGCGCCAAACTGTGACTTACCAGTGGACCGTGGTGCCAACGCAGATCCCGGATAACTACCAGGTTACGCTCGAGTCAGTGTTCGAGACCGAAGTGCCCATCCCGGTGGTAACCATAGATAACCCGCTCCAGATTCCACTTATCATCGAAGGGGAAGACACCGAAATGGACATTCAGGTCTCGAATCACGGACTTATCGCCGCGCAACGGGTGCAGCTTGTCGTCCCGACGGACAATCCCGATTACGAATTAGTCGCTCTCACCACCAACATCGACACGGTGCCTGCAATGAGCACCATCACTATTCCGGTCATCATCCGCGCCCGCACCAACTCCCCGGCTCTCCTTGCCCGCAAAGGCATCAGGCCTTTGGATTCAGGCACCACGATCACCGGCTGTCCCAGCTTGCCACAAATGACACTCAAATGGGGATTCGTTTGCGGCGACGATTTCAACTGGCACGCAGTGAATGCTGAAGTCGTGCCCGTAGATGCTACCTCCTGCATTGATGCGCTCAAGAAGCTTCTCGGAGACGAGATCAAGGACCTGGGGAAGGCCGGCAAGAACTGGAAAGATTCATTGAAGTGGAAAGACCAGTTGTGCAAACTGACGGACGTGCTGGAAGCCTGCGGCGTCGACCATTGCCTTGTCGCGATCTTGCAACTGTCCTGTGGACTCGTCTCGAGAAGCTTTAGTGGCATCCTCTCTGGCGCTCTGAACATGAGGAATTGCTTCTGCCCCTCGATACCGGACGTAAGCTCGCCGGATGACGATTCGCCAACGCCCCCCCCCATCGGCCAAGGGCGCTCCGGTGCCAGCAGCGGCAACCTCGGCAACGTGACGCTCACCGCCGACCAGGCGGGCTGGGCTTACTCCACCTGCACGCCGGGCCAAACGCTCGGCAACCCGACCGTTCAGGTTGTCCGTCAGATCGTCTTCGGTGGTCAGCCCGGTCCGCAGGACGATGGGCCGACGACCAGTCCGGGGGCCGTCTGCGCTCAGGTGCGCATTAGCATCGAGCAACAGGCCGTGGTGGCTCGGGCGGCATTCCTCGGCACGCTGAGCATTGACAATGGCGATCCAACTAATGCCATCACGGCAGTGCAGGTGGCGCTGGATATCCGGGATTTGAATCAAAATCCAGCCGACGACCTGTTCGGCATCAATGGGCCGGTGCTCTCGGGCCTGACAGCCGTGGACGGCACTGGCACACTGGCGCCCGGCAGCTCAGGGTCGGCCCGGTTTACTTTCGTGCCGACACATGGCGCCGCCCCGGCTGTGCCCACCCAATATAACATTGGTGGCAGCTTGCAATACCTCCAGGGCGGGAGCCTCGTCCAGGTGCCGCTCTTGCCGCAGCAAATCACCGTTTTCCCGGACCCAGTATTGCACTTGCTCTACTTCCAGCAGCGCGACGTTTACGGCGATGACCCGTTCACGCCGGAAATCGAGCCGTCCGAACCGTTCGATTTGGGTCTGATGGTTACCAACAGCGGCAACGGCAAAGCGTTTAATTTCACGATTACCTCCGCCCAGCCAAAGATCGTCGATAATCAAAAGGGCCTTTTGATAAACTTCAATATCATCGGAACCGAGATTGGCACGAACGCGATTACGCCCTCGCTGACGGCCAATCTCGGTGAGATTGACCCCGGCCAGGCAAAGGTTGGCATCTGGGAGATGCTTTCCAGCTTGCAAGGCCGTTTTATCGAGTATTCGGCCACTTTCCAGCACATGGATACACTCGGCAACCCGGAAACCTCGCTCATTGACACCATTGAAATCCACGAACTCATCCACACTGTCAAGGCCGACCGCCCGGGCGACGATGCGGTCGCGGACTTCCTGGTCAACGACATTCCCGATCCAGACAACCTGCCCGATACGGTTTATCTGAGCGACGGCTCGGCCGCCCCGGTTACCGTCATCACCAACGCAACGACTGATGGCCCTGCTGGATCAGGTCACATGCAGGTTCAACTCACCGCCTCGATGACCACGGGCTGGAATTACTTGCAGTTGCCGGACCCCGGAGCGGGCTTCCTGCTGTATCGTGCCGTGCGCTCCGATGGCAAGGACATGCTCATGACCAACAACGTCTGGACGACTGACCGCAGCTTCCCGTCCTCGATAACCGGGACCGTGCGTGAGAACCTGCTGCATTTGTTCGATTGGGCTGGCACTGGCTCCTACGCGCTTTACTATCACTCGACGAACACGACGCCGCCCGCCATTGTTTCCGTCGGCCCCGTGACTCCCTTCAACCAGAGCGGCCCCGTGTCGGCGGTGAACATCGTGTTCCGGGAACCAGTTGACACGGCCACCTTCAGTTATACCAACCTGATCCTGACTCTCAACGGTGGCGTCAACCTGATCTCCAACGGTGCCGGGATGAGCCTGACTTTGGTGTCGAATACGACTTACTCCATCAACGGACTGGCTCCGTTCAGCGCGGCGGACGGCAATTATCAACTGACCGTGAATGGTTCAGGCATTTACGATTTCTGGGGCAACAACGCGGGCAACGTCTCCGCCTCGACTCAATGGGCCAAAGGGAACGCGGCGCCGGTCGTGCAAAGTATTTTGGCCATTTCGCCTAATCCGAGAAATACTCCCGTCGCCACCGTCACGGTGAACTTCTCCAAAGCGATTAACGCGGCGACGTTCAACTACCAGGCTCTGTCACTCACGCTCGCTGGCGGTCCGAACTTAATCACGAGCGCAGTCACCGTGACCCCACAGTCAGCAAGTTCGTTCACGATTGGCGGTCTGGGTCCGCTGACCGGAGGGCAGGGAAATTATGTGCTGACCGTGAGCGCGGCCGCAGTGCAGGATCCGGACGGAACAGCCGGGTTGAGCTCCCAATCCGTGGGATGGAGCACGATTACCGCCGGACCGGCCATCACGGCGCTGGAACACGTTGCCACCAATCCGCGCAACATCGTGGTCCAATCGCTCAACGTCACCTTCTCCGAGCCGATTGATCCGGCGACGTTCGATTACCACGCCCTTACGCTCACGCGGGGCGGGGGCGCGAATTTGGTCACGAGCGACGTGACCGTGACACCCCTTAATTCGACCACTTGGCAGGTTGGCAACATCAGTTGGGTCCAAGGCTACGCGGGAACCTATTCCTTCACGGTCAACGCCGCCGGCATTGCGGACTTGGCCGGCAACCCCGGCAGCGGCAGCACGAACGAAACCTGGCAGATAATCCTTGAGACCCCAGCCGCGCCCGCCAACCTCTTCATCACCCCCGACCTCGGCATTTCGTCCACCGACGGCCTGACCAGCACAAACAACATCACCCTGGCCGGCTCGGTCGGGGCCGCCAATCTGACTGTCCGCGTTTATGACGTGACAACGGGCAGTGATCTGGGAACCGCAGTCGTGAACGGGATGAACTTCAGCGAGTTCATCAGTTTCGCCACCTTCGGATTGCATCACCTCCAGGTGACGGCCGCGGACCTGGCAGGAAACGTTTCGCCCGCCACTTTCTTCGATCTATTCCTGGATCTTACTCCGCCAACGGCTATCCTGCAGCAAGTTTCGCCCAACCCGCACTACTCGGCCGTCACCAACGTCAACGTCACTTTCTCCAAGGCCGTCGACACCAACACCGTCAGCGCAGCCAATTTTCGGCTCATTGGCAACGGCACCAATTCCTTCGCGCCAACCGTCTCGTTCGTCTCCAGCAATCAGTTCCTTGTCGGCGGCTTGCAGGCCTTTACGGCTCCACTCGGATCCTATCAGCTCGTGCTCAGCCTCGATGGCATCCGGGACCTGGCCGGCAACGTGAACACCAATGCGGTCACCATGAGCTGGACGCACGGCACAGCAAACCTTCCGCCCGTCATTGCCCAAGCTACGAATATGATCGTCGCGCCGGGTTCCTCGGCCATATTCCAGGTGCAGGGGTCGGATCCCGAGGGTCACCGGCTGACCTGGACTCTGGCCACGGGCGCACCTGCGGGCGCCTTCATCAGTTTGACCGATGGCGTTTTTGTCTGGACTCCGTCCTGCGCTCAAGGCAGCACCACCAACAGGATTACAGTTTGGGCTGCCGACAGTGGCAGCCCGCCGCTGAGCAACTCGATGAGCTTCAATGTGATCGTTGGAGACTGTGTCGAGATCGGACTTGGCGCCGCCTCCCTGTTGACAGGAGAGAGCGCCTGTCTCCCCGTCAACCTCTTCTCCACGGTCGGGCTCACAAATCTTGGCTTCGCGCTTCCATATCCAAGCAATCGCCTCGGGAACTGGGTGATGACTGCAACCAACCCTGCCATCGGAACGGCCACCGTCCAGGTGCTCGATGCCACCCAGGCGCAGTTCCAGATCGTGACCAAAGCTGGACAGGTCTTGCAGGGCCCGATGTCGCTTGGAACGATCTGTTTCAACGCCTTGCCTGGCTCGTCAGGATTTATCCAGCTCCAGCCTGCCAATGTGGTGGGCAGCAAGCCCGATGGCTCATCCGTCGGCAACGCCTTTGGTCAACCTGCTCGCCTGGTCATCATTGGCCCGGAGCCGCTTCTGGAAGCTTCTCTGACTACAAACCGCGCCCGCCTGCTCACCCTCTATGGCAATCCCGGGGCCGCCTACGCTATCGAGTTCAGGACGAACCTGCTGGCGGGAGCATGGCAGCCAGGCTGGAATGTGCCAATGAGCAACCTGTCGCAGGCGTTTGAAATTGGCAACAGCCCGCCGGTTCAATTCTATCGGGCATACGAGTTCTTTGCCGACCCGCCCGTTCTTGAGGTGCGCCCGTTGACGCAAACCAATGTGCTGCTGCTCCTATACGGCAAGGCGGGCACTGATTACGTGATTGAAGCCACCACCAACCTGTCCTCAGCCAGTTCGTGGTTCCCCGCGACCAACCTTGCGCTGACCAACTCATTCCTGTTCATTCCCGCCCGCAACGCGACGAATCGGGCCATGCTTTTCAGGGCCGTGCGTCCGTGAAGCGAAGTCCATCGCGACGCGAATGCTTGCGTTAATTTGCTGGGGTTCTACTACCGCAACGGCAGCCCGGCGAACACGGCGATCAACCGCGCAGCGTCAAAGCCGGCGGCGTGGCAAAAGTATAACTTGTTGACTTAAATCAAATCGGCGTTCAGGGGGCTGGACGATAATGGTCGTGTAAGAAACAGGAAAGTTTATGAACATGACCAAAGCCCTGCTTGAAATCAGGGCCGGCCTGACGGTTGGCATCGCCTTTGTGTCGGTGCTGGCATTTCGCTTCGTTGGTGCGCGCGCGGCGGAAGGCGGGCCGGCTCCTGCGCCGAACATTGTTGTCCCGGCAGATTCCGAAGTTGTCGGCGTGGAGAACGCCGTGCTCACCGACGCGCCGAATGTGCCCCCGCCAATCACGCGCAGCCGCGCCACCAAAGTCATCGTCCATCTCGAAGTGGACGAAGTTACCAAGCGCCTTGCCGACGGAGTTGAATATGTCTTCTGGACTTTCGGCGGCAGCGTGCCCGGAAAGTTCATCCGAATCCGCGAGGGCGACGAGGTCGAATTTCATTTGCACAATCATCAGGACAACAAAATGCCGCACAACATTGATCTGCACGCCGTCACCGGCCCGGGCGGAGGCGCAGCCTCATCCTTCGCCGCGCCTGGGCATTCGTCACAATTCTCCTTCCAGGCGCTGAATCCCGGACTTTACGTTTATCATTGTGCGACCGCGCCGGTCGGGATGCACATTGGCAACGGCATGTATGGCCTGATTCTCGTCGAGTCGAAGGCAGGTCTGCCGCCGGTGGACCATGAGTATTATGTGATGCAGGGCGAGTTTTACACCGCCGGCAAATTCGGCGAAGAAGGCTTGCAGCCCTTTGATCTGGACAAGGCGGTTGATGAAAGGCCGAGTTATGTCGTCTTCAACGGCGCAGTGGGTTCGCTCGCTGGCAACAACGCGCTGACTGCCAAGGCCGGGGACACCGTCCGCATTTATTTCGGCAACGGCGGCCCTAATCTCGCGTCGTCGTTTCACGTCATCGGCGGCCAATTCGACACGCTTTACGCGGACGGCACCATGACGAACCGGCTGCACGACGTGCAAACCACCCTGGTGCCGCCCGGCAGCGCGGTCATTGTCGATTTCAAGGTCAAGGTGCCCGGAACTTATCCGCTGGTGGATCATTCGATCTTCCGCGCGTTCAACAAAGGCGCGATCGGCACGCTCACCGTGAGCGGGCCGGAAAATCGCCTCGTCTATTCCGGCAGGGAAGGGGACACGATTTACACCGGCAAGCCGATCGCGAGCGTGCCCGCAACCCTCCGTGCGGCGCCGCCAACCAAAACCGAAGCCGCCGGCCTTAATCCCGCGTTGCGTGAAAAATGCGCGCGCGGCAAACAAGTCTATATGCAAACCTGTTTCGTCTGCCATCAGCCCAACGGCTTGGGAGTTGGAAATCAAATCCCCCCGCTCGCAAAATCGGACGTTTTGATGAGCGATAAGCTCGGCGCAGTCCGCGGTGTGCTCCAAGGCCGCTCGGGCCAACTGACCGTCAACGGAAAAAGATACAACGGAACCATGATCCCGTTCCCGAACCTGAGTGATGAACAAATCGCCGACGTGGTGACCTACATTCGCAACAGTTGGGGCAACTCCGGCGACGCTGTTGCCGCCAGCGAAGTCAGCAAGCTGCGCAAAGCGGCGCCGGCCCTGGCGGCCAATCCGTTTGAATGAGGGTTCCTCAATGAAGGGAACATCCAACATCCAACGCCAGGCCGCCCGCCCCCCTTGGAGGCGCCCCGCGCGCTTTGGTCGTTGGTTGCGGGTTGCGGGGTGCGGGTTGCTTGCCTTCGTCCTGAACGCGGCGCCAGCGGACATGGTTTTGATTGCCAACGGTGTGTATCGTCCGATGTTCCGTTCAGCGGCCGAGCCGAAGGCAGTTCCCGTGAAAGCATTTTATCTCGATGCGCTGCCGGTCACCGTCAATGATTTTCTTGGATTCGTCCGCGCGAATCCGCGCTGGCAACGCTCGCGCGCGAAAAGGATTTTCGCCGATGAATCCTATTTGAACAATTGGGCCGGCGATCTCGATCCCGGAATCAACGCGCCGGCACGCTCGCCGGTGACCTATGTGTCCTGGTTCGCCGCCAAAGCCTTTGCCCAATGGAAGGGCCAACGCCTCCCGACCGTTGCCGAATGGGAATGCGCCGCGTCCGCCAGCGCCACGCGGCCAGACGGCGAAAACGATCCGCGGTTCCAAGCCCAAATCCAGCAATGGTATTCCCGGCCCACGCCGGCCGTTCTGCCGGCGGCCGGCGCAGATACCGCGAATGTTTTCGGCGCCCACGATCTGCATGGGTTGGTCTGGGAATGGGTCGCCGATTTCAACTCAGCCTTGATTTCCGGCGACTCGCGCGAAGGCGGCTTTTCAGACCGGCGCTTCTTTTGCGGCGGCGGCTCGCAAGGCGCGCGCGATCCGGGCGATTATCCCGGCTTTATGCGCTACGCTTTTCGCGGCAGCCTCCAGGCGGATTATTGCGTCCACAATCTCGGCTTCCGTTGCGCCCACGATTTATGAACACATCCAAACTCTCATTCGCTCTCGCCGCAGCCCTCCTGGTGAATGCTCACCTCTTGCGCGCTGCCGAATTGAACACCAACGCCGCGGTCCGTTCTTGTTGTGCCGCGAAAGAAGCGGGCGGTTTGCGTCCGGCTTATGCCGACAAATCGCTTTACCAAGTCGAATCCCAATGGACGACAGACGGAGGCAAGCCGATCCGGCTTCGCGGCCTCGCCGGCCAGCCGCAAGTTATGTTGATGTTTTTTTCCAAATGCACTTCGGCCTGTCCGATTTTGCTGAACGACCTCAAACGCATCAGTGCCGCATTGAGGCCGGAGCAACGCGCGCAAGTCGGCTTCACGCTGGTTTCCTTCGACACCGAGCGCGACACGCCGGCGGCCTTGGCGGAATATCGCCAGGCCTGGGACCTGCCGCTGAAAAACTGGACGCTGTTGAGCGGCCATTCGGACGACGTGCTGGAACTGGCGGCGCTGCTCGGCGTGAAATACAGAAAGGCCGCGGCCGGCCAGTTCGCGCACTCGAACGTCATCACGGTGCTGAATGCCAAGGGTGAAATCGTTCGCCAACAAATTGGATTGCACGAAGACATCCGTGAAACCGTGCAAACGCTGGGGAAACTTGTTAGGAATTGAATATGCCGCCGCTCAACCGATAAGGTCGAGCGCGGCGCGGGAAGCGACTGGCTGGTTTACTTTTGGCGCGAAGCTGCTTGAATCAGGGCATGTCCACGCTGGCCGAACTCAAAAAAAGCGCGATCACCCGTTCATTGCGAAGCTGCCAGCTTTTCACCGGGCTGCCGCTGCCGGATTTGGCACAAATTGCGGAGGTCACGGTGGTGAAGTCGCTGGAAAAAGGCGGTTATCTTTTTCGCGAGGGCGAGCCGGCGCGCGGACTCTACGTCGTGCAACGCGGCGCGGTAAACGTCCATCGCGTCAATGCCGCCGGCAAGGAGCAGATCATCCACGTTTTTCGCGCCGGCGAATCGTTCGCCGAGGTGGCCCTGGCGACGACGACCGGTTATCCTGCCGACGCGCGCGCGCTGGAGCCGACCCAGGTTTTGCTGGTGCACAAGGACGGAATCCTCGCGCTGCTCAAGCGCCAGCCGGAGCTTGCGCTGCGGATGCTCGGCTCGATGAGCAGCCATTTGCGCGTGCTGGTCGGCCAATTGGAAGATTTGGCGTTGAAGGATGTCGAAACGCGGCTGGCAAACTGGCTCGTCAAGCGTTGCCCCAACCCCCAAAGCGAAGGGCCCGTGACCATCGAATTGACGGTGACCAAGCGCGTGCTGGCGGGTGAACTGGGCACGGTCGGTGAAACTTTTTCGCGCACGCTCGCGAAGTTGCGCCAGCAAAAGCTGATCGCCGTCAAGGGCAAGGCGCTTACGGTGCTGTCACCGTCGAAATTGAACGCGCTGCTTCGGCGCAATTTGGGGGAATAAAAGTCCCGCCTGCTGCCGTCCAAGCTCAGGCTTAGGAGGGAAGGAAGCCGGCGACACATTTGCACATTACTTTTCCCCTGCGCCTGCCTATCCTCGGCGGATGAATGGCCCTCTGGCTCGCGTTCGAGTTCTGTTATGCATGCTTCTCTTGCTGGCCGGCGCGCCAGGGCTGGCGCCAACCGGTCAAGCGGCAGAGACCAGGTTTGTGAGACCGGAAGAGCTGCGCCTGGTCCCGTTCCCAAAGGAGGCCGTGCTGGAGCACGGCGGCTATTCCCTTGGGCAAACCCTTATCCATGACCTGCTGCGGGACAACCACAAAAAGCGGATGATGATGTGGGGCGATATTATCCTGCAACACCCGGACAACCTCGCCGATATTCCCAAGGACACGATTATGCTCACCTGGGGCTATGACGCTCGCGCCAGTTTCGAGGACCAAATCGTGCCCTTCGCCAAGTCGGGGTATGAATTCTTTGTGTGTCCGGGTGTGAGCGATTGGAACCGGATCCTCCCGGACTTTAGCGCGGCGGTCACCAATATCCGGAATTTTATACGGGACGGCGTCAAGCACGGTGCCATCGGCATGATCAACACGGACTGGGAAGACGATGGGGAGGCCCTCAAAGCCGTCAAATGGCATGCGGATGCCTGGGCGGCCGAATGTGCGTGGAACGCGTCAACGACAGCCCCCGAGGCCTTCAACCGCCGCGTCGGCGCCGCGCTGTTCGGCGAAACGGCCGGCCATTTCGGGCAGGCGGTGGAGTGGCTGGCCCAAGCCCATCGCCTGCCGGGGATGAAGGACATGTTCAACGCGCGGTTTGGGGAAAAGGACTTCGTCCCCAGAGCCAACCCGGCTGCGGTTCAAGCGACGGCCTCCAACGTGTTGGCCGTGGTGCGGCCCGCGTTGGAGCATCTGCAAGCCTGCCAACGCGAGGCGACCTGCAACCAGCATCTGCTCGACGTGTTCCTCTTTGGCGCCCGAGTTGCCCTGGGCGGAGAATTCGGCCACGCATCGGCTCGGCCTGGTCATCGGGGCCGGTGCCGTTGACCGTTTCGATCTGCCGGTGGAGGTGGAATTGTCTGTGCCGCCAAACCTCGCGGGCAAACCCGTCCGCGCCTTTCGGGTAAGCAAGAACCAGGTGCCGCGAGAGCTGCCGGCCCAGTTGGAAACCGTGGATGCGCGTGGCCAGGCCCGGCTCATCCTGGTTCTGGCAGGGCCGTTATCGAAGGGAGCTGAGGTCTCGGTCCAGGTCTATCTGGGACTGGCCCAGGCGCCTGGACCTTTGCCTGGCGCCGTCAGCACCCGTCCCGCAACCAACCTCATGCAGTGGATGGAAAATGATCAGGTCCGCCTCCTGCTGGGGCCCGAGGGCGCCCACATTTATCGTTGGGAAATCAAGGCCGTTGGAAACCGCGACTTGACTATGCCTGGCGAAACCGGCTGGGCCGGGTTCGGCGACATCAATCCCCATCGCAATTCTCCCTATCGCCTGGAGTGCAAGGCCCGCGGCCCCGCAATGGTCGAATATGAATGCAGCGATCCCTGGGGCCACTCCCAGACCATCCGATTGTACGCCGGCGCCAGTTGGATCGAGGTCCTGCTGAGCGAGCCCTCTTCACTCTATTGGGATTTCGATAATCCAAAGAACTTGCCGCTGACGGCCCGACCCCGGGCACGTGGCTTTTTTCCGATGGTCGATCCGGCCCAGTGGGGCGTGAGGCCGATGGGGTGCCGGGGCAAGTCAAAGCGTCCGAAACTTATTGGGGCATAAAATACAACGCAGACAGATTGGCCTTGGGGTTAGCGACTCCCGAAACCGCCGCCTCCCACGTGATCGCCCCCGGCGCCGGCGCCGGCGGCGTCGGCATCGAGAATTCAACGCCGGTCCGGCACCTGGTGACATACGCCGGCCGGCCGATCACCGCTCCCGCCGAGACGATGAACCGCCTGCACAATACTCTGGATCTGGACCACGCGATCGAGGTTCGGCTCTATGCGGCCCAAACGCGATGATCCAGCCACAGAATTGCTGACACGAGGGCGGGCTGCATTTGTGTAACATTGATGCCAAAACCGACGCGGGTGCAAGTTCGCGCGGCCGCTTCGTCGCGGCGCAACCGCTTGCTTTGCCCCTGCTCCTCACGGGCCCTTTGGCCAAAGGTCAGAACCAACGCACCCGTGTCCTGTCCCCAAGGGAGAATTGTCGAACTGCTTTTCCAATAACTCAACCACGAGCATTATGCTGCTGTCGTGAGCCCCGCGGCCTGGGGGAACGACGAATGAGCTTGCCCTTGAGGCGCATTCGTGCGAATAACATCAATCATTGGCCGGAGAGATGGCAGAGTGGTTTAATGCGCACGCCTGGAGAGCGTGAGTGCCTAAAACGCACCGGGAGTTCGAATCTCCCTCTCTCCGCCACTATTGCCTTGCCTGGACCGGGCCACACTCAACAGAAAAGGACCGGGCTCTCGCCCGGTCCTTGGCTGAGGTTCGATTATGGAGGCCAGCGTTACTGCATGATCCGATAGAACATCGCCGGCCCAGTGGGCGGGCTCACGACATACGGACTGATCGCGCCCAGGACCGGCGCATAGGTCCCGTTCACCGTGGGGGAGGACACCAGTGTTCCGGCCGCCCAGGTGATGGTCACCTTGCCGGCGCTGAACCCGATCGTCAACTGTGGATTAAACGCGAAATCGCCGTAATCGCGGAACTGAGCCAGGAACGTCCCCCGGTCGGCCGGCAGGGTAACGTTCCCGGTCTCCGGCGAGAATTCCGGCCCGACATACACCGTATTGGGCATCGACGTGGCACTGGGGTCAGCCGGGTCGGGCCAGGTCGTGGCGCCGAGGGTTTCCCAGCTCACACCGTCGTCGCTTCGGTAGATGGTGAACGTTTGGCCGACGCGCTGGATGCGGCACCACGCATTGGGATACTGGGGCACGGCGTTGACATTATTAGTCAAACCGCTCGTGGTAGCGCCGCCCGTGTCCAACCGGCGGTTGCCTTCCCAGCTCGCGTTGCCCAGGACCGGGGCGCCGGCGTTGAGGGTGAGACAGAGTCCCACGGGGTCGACATGGCACTTCTGGTAGCGCCCGGCCGTGCCGTTGTACGGTGGAGTCGTGCCCGTGCCCGTGGGCGTGGTGCCCGTCTGCGTGGCTGAGTCCACCCCAAAGTTCAGGACGTCGCGGACGACCAGGCCGGCCCGAGCATACTGGCTGGAGCCGTCCTGGTATTCGACGCGGAGCTTCTTGTCGAAGTCGCCGGTGACCTTTTCGTAAACGAACGTGGCTTCGTCATAGGTGCCATACTCGGCAATACCGTCGCTGTAAACGTCGAAGCCGTTGGGGCCCACCGGCACCGCCGCGTTCCAGCCGCCCAGTTGGTTGGCGCCCACCACGCCCCAGCTCATCTTCGAGGCAACTGTGAAGGGCACGTTGGTGGAGATAAGCTTGTTCCCATAAGTATCCGTCATGTTCATGACGGTAAGGGTGGCGCTGCCCGACAACCCGGTCACCGTCAACAAGGCGCTCTGCTTGCGGACCATGACAAAGGGATTCTGAGAGTCGGCGGTGAACCGGTTGGTACACCAGGTCAAACTCGTGATCGTGCCGGAGGAGATCTTGTAGTTGGAGAGCGAGCTGCCCGCGACGTCGTCCACGGTCTTGTTAAACCCGACGCCGACGTCCACCGTCCCGGGGGTCGGATCCATCATCGCGCCCACGCTAACCACGGGCGGATTCGTGTCGGCCAGCACGGTGAGGGTGGCGACCGAACTGGTTGCCGAGATGGGCACCACGCCGGCGATTACGCGAAGTTGCGTCCCGTTGTCCGCCAAACCCAGGAGGGAGGTCGAATAGACCGCGCTGGTTGCGCCCGCGATGTTGGTCCAGGTTGTGCTGCCCTTGGGCGCGAGTTGCCACTGATAAGACACGCTGGTGAGGTTGGCGTAGTCCGAAGTGCAGGTCGCCAGCACCGAGAAGTTGACGCTCGTCCCTTCCAGGGTGGTGACATCCTGTGGCGGCTGGCTGAACGAGATGCTCGCCCCGTTCGGATCGACGTCGTAACCGATCACGCTGCCGGTCAGCCGCGGCGGGTCGCCATCGAACGGATCAGGCTCGGTGCTCAGCTTGTAGGTCACGCCGTGGTAGTCCCCACCGGACCCACTGTGGTCGTGGTGCATGGAGAACATATAATACCGCGTGCCCGCGGTCAGGCTGATGGTGTTGCCACCCAACGCCGCCGGCCATTGGGTGCCGGGATTCTGGTCGGAACGCAGCGGCGCCAGGCCGGCGCCGTATTGCAGCGTCATCCAATCGCGGTCGTAGGTCCAGCCATTCACCTCCGCGCAGATCTGATGCATGTTCCCCGGGGTGTCGTCCGTGCTCAGGTACAGATAGAATTCATCGTCCCCGCTGATGAAGAACACGTAGTTGGCCGTTGTCGGCGGGATGAAATAACCTTCCAGCGTGTCGCAATAGTTCCTCACCGGATCGGCGGCCACGCGGTAAACGCCCCCCGGCGGATACTCCCACATCGTCTCGAGATCCACGCGATCAGGGTGGTTCGGATACCGCGGATCGCTAAAGAAATCGGCGAGAGTGTAAGCGTCTGAACAGTTGTTATATTTCTTGTGCACAATCGCGCCGGGCGCGAACACAAAGGACCCGAACTGAACCTGGGTATTGGCGCCAATCGTGTCCGGCGGGAGCACCAGGTCTTGCACCCCGTTAATCGTGAGGGTATAGACGCCGCCCAGGGCCAGTGTGCTGGTGGTCAGCGCCACCGTGGTGGCATCCACGCGGGTAACCGACGAAACGGTCACACCCTGGTCCACCTTGTAATTGGAGGCCGTCAGCGCTGTGGCGCTCACCGGCTTGGAGAAGTACACCACCACGCGCGAGAACGTGAGGTCCGTTTCGACCTTCGTCACGCTGGGCGGAGTCGTGTCAGCCAGCACGGTGAGGGTGGCGACGGAACTGGTTGCCGAGGTGGACAGCACCGTGGCGATGACCCGGAACTGGTCCCCGTTGTCCGCCAAAGCCATGAAAGGCGTCGAGAAGGTGGCGGCGGTTGCGCCGGCGATGTTGGTCCAGGTCGTGCTGCCTTTGGGGGCGAGCTGCCACTGGTAAGACACGTTTGCGCCGTTGGCGTAGTCCGAACTGCCGGCCGCCAGCGCCGAGAAGTTGGTGGTCGTGTCTTCTTCCAGGACGGTGGCATTCTGTGGCTGCTGGCTGAACGAGATGCTCACCCCGTTCGGATCGATGTCGTAACCGATCAGGCTGCCGGTCAGCCTCGACGGGTCGCTATCGGCCGGTCCAGCAGCGTCCGTGGGCCCCTGGTAGGTCGCGCCGAACCAGTCCCCGCCGGACCAACTGTGGTCGTGGTGCATCATGAGCATATAGTACCGCTGGCCCTGGTTCAGGGTGATGGTGTTGCCGCCCGGCCATTGAGTGCCAGCGTAACCGGCGGAATTACACGGCGTCATGTCGGTGGGGGGAGTGCCTTGCCCCGTGTTCCAATCGCGGTTGTTGCTCCAGCCACCCGGCTCCGCGCAGATCTCTTTCATGTTCGCCGGGGTGTCGTCCGTGCTCAAAAACAGATACCATTCATCGTCGCCGCACGTGTAAAACACGTAGTTGCCCGTTGTCGGCGGGATGAAATAGCCTTCCAGCGTGTCGACATAATTCCTCACCGGGTCGGCAGCCACCCGGCCAGCGTTGTTGGGCGGATACTCCCAGCTCGCCTCGAGATCCAGGCGGTCGGGGTTGTTCGGATACCGCGGATCGGCCAAAAAGCTGGTGAGACTGTAACCGTCCGAGCAGTTGTTATACTTCTTGTGTACAATCGAGCCGGGCGTGAACGCAAAGGACCCGAACTGAACCTGGGTATTGGCGGCAAGCGAGTTCGGCGGGACCGCTGTGTCTTGCACCCCATTAATCGTGAGGGTATAGACGCCGCCCAGGGTCAGTGTGCTGGTGGTCAGCGCGACCGTGGTGGTATTGACGCGGGTAGCCGACGAAACGGTGACCCCCTGGTCCACCTTGTAATTCGAGGCCGGCAGGGCTGTGGCGCTCACCGGCTTGGAGAAGTACACCACCACGCGGGAGAACGTGAGGTCCGTTTCGACCTTCGTCACCACGGGCGGAGTCGTGTCAGCCAGCACGGTGAGGGTGGCCACGGAACTGGTTGCATAGGCGGCCACCACGTTGGCGATGACTCGAAACTGGTCCCCGTTGTCCCCCAAACCCATGAAAGGCGTCGAGTAGGTGGCGGCGGTTGCGCCGGCGATGTTGGTCCACGTCGTGCTGCCTTTGGGGGCGAGCTGCCACTGATAAGACACGTTTGTGCCGTTGTCGTAATCCGAGGTGCCGGCCGCCAGCGCCGAGAAGTTGGTGGTCGTCTCTTCTTCCAGGACGGTGGCACTCTGGGGCTGCCGGCTGATCGAGATGCTCCCCCCGTTCAGATCAAAGTAGTAACCGACCACGCTGCCGGTCAGCAGCGGCTCGTTGCCATCTACCGGATCCGGCGCCCCGGCCATCTTGTAGGTCACGGCGTGGTCGTCGTCACCGGACCAACTGTGGGTGTGGTGCATGGAGAGCATATAATACCGCTGGCCTTTGGCCAGGGTGATGGTGTTGCCACCCGACGCCGGCGGCCATTGGGTGCCGGCATTCTGGTCGGAACGCATGGTCGTCATGTCGACTCCGCCTTGCCCCGTCAGCCAAGAGAGCCGGTCGGTCCAGCCACCCGGCTCCGCGCAAATCTGATACATGTTCGCCGGGCTGTCGTCCGTGCTCAGGTACAGATAATATTCATCGGCCCCGCAGATGAAAAACACGTAGTTGGTCGTTGCCGGCGGGATGAAATAGCCTTCCAGCGTGTCGCACCAGTTCTTCACCGGATCGGCAACACTCGGAAACCCAACGCCGTCCGGCGGATATTGCCAGCTCGTCTCGACATCCTGGCGATCGGGATTGTTCGGATACCGCGGATCGGCCCAGAAATCGGTGAGATGGTAACCGTCTCCACAGTTGTTATATTTCTTGTGCAGAATCACGCCGGACGCGAACCCAAAGGTCCGGAACTGAACCTGGGTATTGGCGGCAATCGTGTTGGGCGTGGCCGCCATGTCTTGCACCCCGTTAATCGTGAGAGTATAGGTGGCGGCCTGGGCCAGTGTGCTGGTGGCCAGCGCCACCGTGGATTGGTCCACACGGGTAACCGACAAAACGGTGACCCCCTGGTTCACATTGTAATTCGAGGCCGTCAGCGCCGTGTCGTTCACCGGCTTGTCGAAGGACACCGTCACATCGGCGAACGACGCGTCCGTACCGACCTTCGTCACCGTGGGCGGCGTGGTGTCCCGGACCACCGTGAGGGTGGCGGCCTGAGAGGTCTTCGAACCGGAGGGGTTGCTGACGACGCAGGCGATCTTGGCGTCATTATTAGTATAAGAAACCTGCAGCAGAGTCAGTGTGCTGTTCGTAGCGTCCGTGATGGCGGTGGTGTTTTCGGTCCACTGGAAGGTCAACGGGGCGTCGCCATCGAAGCCCACGGAGAACGAGGCGGAGGAGCCCTCGTTCACGGTGAGGCTTTGGGGGTTGCTGGTAATGCTGGGTGCCACCGGCTTGGCGGGCGGCAGGGTGGTCGTGATGCTGATGTTATTGAGCAGGACTTGTTCAGAGTCCCCTCCGTTGCGTCCGCCAAAGGCGAACTGGCCGTTCACCGGGGCCCAGAGGCCGTTGGCGGAAACCAGGAAGAGGTTGGTGAAAAGCACGTGGCCGTTCCAGACCATACTCAACTTGCCGTTGCGTCCGACTTGAATCCACACGTCATGCATCTGGCTGTCCACCATAGTCGTGCTGACCATCGGGACGTACCCCCCGGGGACGATGCCCCCGGTTGCTGAGCCGTCATCAAAAACCCTCACATTCACGCCGACGCCCGGACCGTCGCCCGCATAGGTGACGAAGCACACGCAGACGCCACCCGAGGGCATGGGGGGTCCTTCCTCGTTAAAAAAGGTGCCCGAGTTGATATCCGGCCCGAAAGCGAAGGCGATGCCGTCGGCCGGGGGACTCGAGCCCGGACCGAGCTGCAACTGGAAGCTGGCGGTGAAACTGTTGATGGCTGCGCCGTTATCCAAATCATCCAGGACCATCGAGATCGGGCTCACGGGGGGGGCTTCGTTGTAGAGCAACAGGAGCTCTGAGTTCGTAACCAGCGGAAAGGTAAGACCGTTGGCATCCTGCAGTGTATTGAGCGTGTAGCCTGTCTGATTCGGGGTGCTGAAGTCCGAAGTGAACGAGCCCGCGAACGTCGTTGCTCCGGAGAGCAAAAACATCGCGAGCAACTTAAACATGAATTTGCGCATAGTGTTGAACAGTAGGTTTGGTTTTGTCACATTGTGGATCATCGCACCCCTCCGGTCGGACCTCTGGACGGAGAATTGGTTGGACACCAACCCGACGCATGGGCGCGCCTATGCCATGGATCGACAGAAGGCTCGCGAAGATCACGGCCAAAGTTTATCCGATTCCCCGGGACAACTGCAAGCAGAAAACTCAAAAACTCAAAAAGCTTGATCGAGGCCGCCCGGCCAGGGATAGTGTCGCAGGCGGGGGCAGTCCCTAGCCTGGATGTTTCAGAGGGCTTCGCCAACTGGAAGGCGTGGCGCAGGCTTCCAGCCTGCCGTATCGCGGATTTCCAATCCGCAGATGCGGCCAAGCAGGTACAGGCTGCCGACTGGAAGTCGGCGATACAGCAGGTTGGGAACCTGCGCTACGGAGCTCCGGCAGCCCAGTACCGCGGTTAGGCTCTGAAATATCCGCGCCAGGCCGCCCCGGCCAGGTTTATGGTCTCTGGAAATTCTCGAAGGTTAGTCGCCAATGCAAAATGACTTGGACAATCTGACTGGTTCTTTTGGCGGCTGGCGGCGTTGCTCGCTCGTCACAGATCCGGGGGGATATGCTCCTCGCTCGCGCCTTGCCAGCCGCCAAAACCCCGGCGTCCTATTGTCCAAGTCATTTCGCATCGGCTCCTTCCGGTCGAGCGGGTTCACGCTCATCGAGTTGCTGGTGGTCATCGCGATTATCGCGATTCTGGCGGCGCTGCTGCTGCCGGCGCTCTCCAAGGCCAAGGCGAGGGCCAAAGCCACCGAGTGCGTCAGCAACAGCCGGCAACTTGGCGTGGCCTTTCTCCTGTACGCCGGAGACAATGCCGAACACCTCCCGAACCTCTATACCAAGGCCTGGCTCGGCGCCAGCGCCGGCCCTGAACCGGGTGGAAACTGGTGGTTCCAGACGCTCTCGAAAGACAGGTACATCACCGCCAACTCGATCTCCAACAACATCTGGCGGTGCCCGGCCGTAAAAGAGACCGACATCCAGGTGATTTTCGGCGCGCGGTGGGAAGGGTATGGCCCCGTGGAAGGCACCATCATCCGCTATGCCTTCCTGGATGCGGGCGGAGTTGGTCCGCTGGGCAGCCGGCGGCTGACTGACCTCCATCGCCCCAGTCAGCTCTGGCTCATGGGGGACACCGGCATTCCGAAGAACCCAAACAGCGTCCCCCAGGCCGGCTACCTGACCGAGATCGTCACCTTCGCACCCGACCCGCAGTCCGGCTGGAAGCTCTGCGTGCCACAGAAGCAACCTGCCTGCCGGCACAACCTAAAAGCGGGTGTGACCTTCGCTGACGGCCATGTCGAGTTGTGGAAGTATCTCGACTTTCGGAACGACAAGGAGGATATCTTCGGGGTGAACTCACTGTGAGGCAGATCTGCTTTCGCTTGCTGTCTGCGGTGGGAATTCCGTTAGTCTTTTTCCTCTTGGCCGAGGGCGTCCTCCGGTTGGCCGGTTACGGGTATTCTCCCCAGTTCTTCCAGAAACTGCCGATCCAAGGCCGCGCCAGTTGGACCGACAATCAGGACTATGGCCGGCGTTTCTTTCCGCCCGGGCTGGTTCGCTATCCGCGGCCCTTCACGATGCCGGCGGTCAAAGGACCGAACACACTGCGCATTTTTGTGCTCGGGGAGTCGGCGGCCATGGGTGACCCGGATTTCAAGTTCGGCCTGCCGCGGATGGTGGAAGTGCTCTTGCGCGAACGTTTTCCCAACCGCCAAATCGAGGTCATCAACGCCGCGATGGTGGCCATAAACTCCCATGTCATCCTGCCGATTGCCCGGGACTGCGCCCGAAAGCAGGGAGACCTGTGGATCGTCTATATGGGCAACAACGAAATCATCGGGCCTTTCGGGTCCATCTCGGTCTTCGGCGCGCGGGCGCCCGCCCTGCCTCTGGTGCGGGCCGGGTTGTGGGTCAAGGCGACCCGGCTTGGCCAGTTGCTGGACGGAGCGCTGGATTT
>Ga0187857_10001814_pt1 | contig 20602 bp, 12 predicted proteins | sample June2016WEW_8_10_FD_132984 | JGI IMG/M metagenome (GOLD analysis project Ga0187857, IMG submission 132984) | Peatland microbial communities from SPRUCE experiment site at the Marcell Experimental Forest, Minnesota, USA - June2016WEW_8_100 | ecosystem: Environmental > Terrestrial > Soil >... | reverse complement strand
CCCCAGGGGACGTTACTCCCAGTCTGGGGGACGGCACCCAGTTTGGCGGGGTCAAAGTCGGGAGCTCTCAATCCGGCACGTTCAAGGTCGTCAATTCCGGCACCTCGAACCTGGTTTTCTCCGGCACCCAGGCGGTCGCCATCGCGGGTCCTTCGAGCGGAGATTACACCGTAACGAGCCAGCCGGTGTCGCCGGTGGTTCCGGGAGGCTCGACGACCTTCACCATCCGATTCGCTCCTTCGGCGCCCGGAGTTCGCGACGCCACGGTCATCATCGCCAACAATGCGCGGCCGCCTTATCAGTTTGCCATCGAAGGCATCGGCATGAGCAGCGGCAATCTCGTCATCGGCAATACCAGCGAAGGCAACGCCACCGGTGACATTGGCAATGGCACGATTACGGGCAATCGTTATCTTGCCCTTCGCAACATGCGCGTGACGGCGATCAACGCCAAAGTGCTGGAACCGGCGGGCACCACTGCCAATTTCCAGTGCGCCATTTATGCGGACACCTCGGACACCAACGGCCTGGCCGGCCAATTCCTGCAAGGCACCGCCGCGGTGGCCAACCCGACCAATGGGTGGCAGACCTTTGCCCTGACCCAACCCGTCAACCTGGGCGCCGGCTCGAACTATTGGCTGGCGATCTGGTCCGATACCGTCGGTGCGCTAGTCTATGGCGACGTCGGAGGGGTGGCCGGACAAGGCGTTTATTCCTATGGGGGGACTTGGCCCGATCCGATCAGCCTGGCGGTGGCCACTCCGGCCATTGCCTACTCCATTTACGCCGAGGGCGTGCCGGTGGACGACACGGGACCCGAGATGTATGTCAAAGGCGGCATCAACGCCATTGCCGATGGCTCTGCCAATGTTTCCATCCCCAACGGCACTGACTTCGCCGGCACTACCGCCAAGAGCGGAACTCGGGCGCAGACCTTTGCGATCTATAACGTTGGCAAGGCAGACCTGAATCTTAGCGGCACCCCGCCGGTTGCCATCACGGGCCCTCAAGCCGGCGATTTCGCGGTTACCACTCAGCCCGCCGCCACCATCCCTGCGGGCGGCAGCACGACTTTTGCCGTGCAGTTCGCCCCGTCAGATTATGCCGCCCGGACGGCCACGGTGGCCATTGCGCACACCGACAGCCCCACCAATGCGTATGCCTTCGCCATACAGGGCGCCGGTTTGGGCGGCGGCGCCAGCGTTCTGGGCAACGACGGCCAAGGCGCATACGCCCGCGCCATCGATAACACGCAGATCCACGGCAACCGCTTCCAGGCGCCCGTCACTATGACCATCAGCGAGCTGCACGCCAAGGTGTTGCAACTGACGGGTACGTTCGCGTGCGCCATCTATTCCGATTTCAACGGCTGGGCCGACCATTTCCTCCAAAGCAGCCTGCCGGTGGTGAATGCGACCAATGGTTGGAACACGTTCCCTTTGACGGCGCCCCTGGAGGTCACCGCCGGCGATTATTACTGGCTGGTCATCTGGTCCGACACAGTCGGCGCTCTTGTCCAGGCCGATACGTTCGGCACCTCTTACTTCGGCGATTATTCCTATACTAATCTGAGCGGGGAGTGGCCCGATCCCGTCGTCCTGCCAGGGAGCAGTCAGCTGTCCTTCCTGGACGCGCCGGCCCGGACTTATTGCATCTACGGCGAGGGAACGGCGCTGGGCCCGCAACCGGGGCCCGAGTTGGATTTGCGTGGCGCCGGCAAGCTGATTGTGGCGGGCGACACCACCCCTTCGACGCTGGACAGCACCGATTTCGGCAGCGCCGCTATGTATGGCAGCGGAGTTCAGCAGACCTTCACCATCACCAATTCCGGCAGTGGTCCTCTCCAGTTGACCGGCAATCCCATCATCACCGTTACCGGCCAGCACGCCCGTGATTTCACGGTGACCTCGCAGCCGGCCTCACCCATCCCCCCGGGAGCCGGCGCGGCGTTCACGGTGCAGTTCAACCCGCTAAACCAAGGCCTGCGCGCGGCGACCATTAGCCTCGCCAACAATGACACGCTTGAAAACCCGTACCAGTTCGCGGTCCAAGGCGCGGGCTTCATCGCCGGTCTCGAGTCGATCTGGCCGGCTACGCTGTCCGGCAAGGATATTAATTTCGACGGCACGGTTTATGATCTGGGCACCATTTTCCAGGCTTCAGTCCCGGGCACGATCGTAAAGTTGCGCGTCTATTCGGTGACCGGCGACACCGGCGATCACACCGCCAGCATCTGGAACAATGCCGACGGGACCGTCATTGCCGGGCCCTACACCTGGAATTACGGCGGCGTCAACGCCTGGATTACCCTCGATATCCCGGCCGTGGACATTGACGCCGACACGCTGTACACCGTTTCCATTTCCACGGGCACCGGTCCGAAGCACGACTATCCCAACCTCGCGGCCGGCGCCGCCGCTGCCGGCAGCAACGGGCAACACTTGTCCTACCCTGCCAACGCCGGAGTCTTTACCACCGGCACCGTGCCCCCGGAGGCCCTCCCGACAGGCTCTTACAACGGCGGCAATTATCTCCGCGACATCGTGTTCGTACCCACTGGAACCGTGGTCAACTTTCCCGCGATGATGGTCGAGGGCAATGGCTCGTCCATTACCAATGGGAGCGCTTCCGCCAGCAGTGCCAACGGAACTGACTTTGGCCAGGTCGCTCTGGGCGGCAGCGGAACCAATGTCACCTTCACGATTACCAATACCAGCACTGGAACGCTCCATCTTACCGCGACTCCGGAAGTCGAGATCGGCGGGCCCCAGTTTGCCGAGTTCACCGTGATCTCTCAGCCCACCCTATCCATTCCGGCGGGCGGCACCTCGGCCTTCACCATCCACTTCGCCCCGGCGGCGGCAGGCGCGCGCAGCGCCACGGTTTCGATCGAGAACGACACCGACGCTGCAAATCCCTATGTCTTCGCCATTGCCGGCACGGGCGGCGTCGCGTTGCGAATTACCGCCGTCACCACCGACTTGAGTCCTGGCAATGTTACGCTGCAGTGGGCGAGCCAAGGTCGGCAGATCCAGGTCTATCGGGCCATTAAGGTCACGGGGCCATTTACCCCCATTGGCGCTCCGCAACCGGGCAATAGTTACACCGACCTCGGGATCTTAAAAACCAATGCAAGCGCATTTTACAGGATTGGCTATTAACCGGAAGCGGGTCCGCCAGGGCGCGCTCTCTGCCGCACGCCCCCGCGGCTTCACGTTAATCGAGTTGCTCGTCGTGATTGCGATCATCGCCATCCTGGCGAGCATGCTCCTGCCGGCGTTGGCGCGAGCGAAAGCAAAGGCTCAGAAAGCCAAGTGCGCCTCGAACCTGAGACAACAGGGGGTTGCCTGCTCCATGTACCTGGACGACAATAAGCAGCGCTTTCCAACCAATGATCAGGGCATCGATTGGACCTACTACTCCTGGGGCGGCAAAGACGGCCATGACGGGGCTCCAACGACCGATCAGTATCGGATGCTGAATCCCTACGTTGCCGTGAGCGGGGCGGTAGCCACGAATTCAGAGGGGGTCGTCCGCGTCTTCTTCTGTCCGAGCGACACCGGAGCGAAGCCCGGCGCATGGAAGACAGATCTGGTGCCAACGGTCTTTGACTGGGACGGCAGCAGCTATTTTTACAACTGCAGCGCCAACAACAATGATGGTGATAAGGGGCTGTTCCAGAAAAAGAGCTCCGATGTCCGGAGACCCACCAAAGTGGTCCTCTGCAACGATTTTGCCTTCAATTGCTACTTCCAATATGAGACGTTCGGGACTGTGTTTCAATACATGTACTGGCACGATCGGAGCGCGCTTGGCTACGCCAATGTGCTCTTTGTCGATACGCACGTGAGCTATAATCGGGCCACCCATAACAAGCCTAACTTTCAGCAAAACCCCTCCTGGACCTTCATTTACAATGATTATTGACGCGAACCGCGCGTGTTAGCCCCTTGGACTATTGTTTTCAACGGAGATTCGGCAGGCCCCTGTGAACGCGATGCGTTGTTGCCGTCCAGGCGCGGGTTGGGCAGGCGCGTGGCTGGCGCTTCACCTCGCCTGTGGCAGCCTTCCCGCGGCCCGTCCTCAGCTTGATCTGACTGGCGCCTGGGACTTCTATCCCGGGGCGGGCGATGCGCCGCTGGAGGGCCTGGCCGTGAAGCCGGGCAAGATCGTGGTGCCGGGCGCATGGCAGGCCCAGGGCTACGGCCAGCCCGGCGGCAGCATCCCATCGTCCGTCGTCGGCTCGGACATCACGCCCTCGGAGTATCTGCGGCACAACCTCACCGCTCGATGTCTTTACGCGCGTGAAATCGAGGTGCCGTCGGCGTGGCGGGGCCGGCGCGTGTTCCTGTGCGCGCGCCGCGTCTATCGCTATGCGGATGTGACGGTCAATGGAGAGCGCATGGGCGACTACGAAGGCTTCAGCAGCCCGTTCGAGTTCGACGTCACCGAGGCGATTCGGTTCGGCCGGGCCAATCAGTTTGTCGTCGGCGTGGATAACCGCGCCCGCCCGGGCCGGGACACCGTGGGCATGGCCAATTACTTCAGCAACGCGGGCGGTTTCGGCGGCGCGGTCTGTCTGGAAGCACGTCCGGCGGCTTGGATTCAGGAGGTCTTCGCCATGCCGCGCATCGCCGCCTCACAAGTCCAACTCCGCGTGACAATGAAAACGGCGAGCTCAGATTGGCCCAAGGGAATGATCGTCACGGCAGAGGTGACGCCGTGGGACCCGGCGGGACAACCGACCGCCTCGGCGGGTAAAACCGAGCGGTCGTTGCCGATTGCCGGCGCCAGGGAATTCACCTTGGATCTGCCGGTCACTCTAGCGCCTCTTCGGCTCTGGGGTCCGGACGATCCATTTCTTTACGTGGCGGCCGTGCGATTGCTGCAAAATGGCCAGGCGGTGGATGAACGGCAGGTTCGCTTCGGCCTGCGGGAAATCGTGGCCAAGGGAAACAAGTTATTCCTTAATGGCAAGCCCATTTTCCTTGCCGGATATGGCGACGACTCCACCTATCCGGTCACCGGGATGCTGCCTTGGGACAAGAGTATTTATCTCCGGCAGTTGCGTTTGATGCGCAGCTTCGGCTTTAACTTCGTCCGCCACCATTCCTGTATCCCTCACGACGAGTATTTCGATGCCGCCGACGAAGTGGGTATGCTGGTACAGCCGGAGGCCAGCATGGCCTACGTCAAGTTTTGGCCCAAGGCGCATGAGCTTTTCGCCAAAGAATGGCCTAACATAATCACGGCATTTCGCAATCATCCCTCGATTTGGGCCTGGTGCATGGGAAACGAGCTGTTCCTGAACGAACTCCCCCAGCGCGACACGAATACGCGCGCGGTCAATCTGTCGATGCCCATCACCAACGGACCGCTCCAGACGGTCGCCGCCCAGGACAACGGCGTTTACGGCCCGCCCGGAACCTTCCCGGCCCAGTCCTTCAAGCAATCAAACTACTACCGCGACCTCGAGGCGCTCGTGGATGGCCAATCATACAACCTGCTTGGCGATGCCGGCACTTCGCTCGTGTTTAAGGATGGTCCGCATGAACTGGGCCTGAAACTTACTTCAACCCGCCCCGGCAAAATCACCCGGATTCGTTACTTCCGCGTGCCCGAGGAACAAGGGCCCCACGCCGGGCGGATTTGGGATGACCGCGGACGCGAGTTGGCCCGTGTGGACTTTGCCAACGAAACCAGTTCCGGCTGGCAGGAAGCTCTCCTGCCGGGGCCTGTGCCCATGCAGGGCAATGCCGTTTACGTCGTGTCCGTCAACGCCAACACGGCCTACGCGGCAACGGCGCCGGGCCAGGCCGGATTCAGCCGCCAGGACACGCTGGCAATTGTTGAGCGGGCTTATCATCAAGCCAAAGAACTGGACCCCACGCGCCTGGTCCACGCCTCCGATGGCGGCACCCCCCAGAAGTGGACGGATGTCGTGTCCTCCGGGGGTTGGGAGAAGCTCGGGCCCAAGCCCTACTTGCTGCACGAGTACGGCAACTACACTTGCTCGCTCCCGGACTTTTCATTGATCCCGCGCCTCGATGGCGTAATTCGTCCACTCACCTACGAGCGCGCCCAGGCCTACGTGAAGAGGCACAACTTGGAAGCGGTCTATCCCCGCCTCTACCACAGTTCGTTGGCGATGCGCGCCGACGCCCAGAAACAATACCTGGAAGCCGCCAGGTCCACCGATTCCAATGCCGGCTACAGCTTTTGGCTTGGCATCGACTTTCCCGAATCGCCCGAGGGCTGCTGGGATGAGGGCATCCTGAATGAACTGTGGGAATCGAAGCCCGGATTGACTAATGGCCTGGCGGACCTGACCGGACCCACCGTTCTGCTGAGCACCGTTGGCCCCGAGGCCCGTTCCTTTTACAGCGACCAGACCAAGGTCGTGGGACTGCGCCTGTCGCACTATGGGAGCCAACCGCTGGAGAATGCCCGGGTGCTTTGGCGGCTCAGGGACGGGGAGAAGAGGCTCAAGGAAGGAGAACTGCCCGCGATCTCCTGCGGGTTGGGTGAAGTCAAGCCCGTCGGTGAAGTCAGCATAAGCGCCCTCGCCTCGGACGTCCCAAGGTTCCTCACCTTGGAGTGCGAACTGCGACAGGGAACGCAGCGCGTCACGAGGAACTCCTGGGAATTCTTCGCTTACCCGCGCGTCCCTCGCGCAGCCCCGCTCGCCGGCGTGTTCAGCGAAGCCGGCCCGATTCCCGGCGCCAGGGAACTGAGGCCGGAACAGGCCCTGCCGGCGGACCTCCGTCTGCTCATCACACGCGGTCTGAAACGCGAGCGGCACGCCGAGTTGCTGCGCGCCGGAGAAACGGCCGTGTTGCTGCTCGGAACCGGCGGGTGCAAGGCCATTCAAAAGCCCTCGGACTACTTCCTCAATGCCTTCGGTGGCGCCTTCGGCGGCATCATTGAAGACCACCCGGTGTTCGCGCCGATTCCCCACCAGGGCCGCCTCCACCTGGGCCTGTATCAACTCGTCGCGGGCGGAGGGTTGCTGGACGCGGAAGCCATGCCCCGCGCGTTGCGCGAGGGATCGGTAGTGTGGGGCTTGGGGCTGACTGCCTGGATCAGCACGGAAAAGAACCTCCAACGGTCCGCGCTTTACTGCGATGTAATCACCGACCGCCATCTGCACCTGGTTCTGTGCAATCTGGACATCCTGGCAAACAAGCCGGAATCCCGTTACGTGCTGGCGAAGACCGTCGATTACCTGCTGGCCGGCCAGGCCAGCGCCATGGCCAAACGATGCGACACCTCCGACCTGGGCGTGTTACTGCGATGAAACTCAATTTAAATCATGCCTCGCTTGCCAGCCTCGTTCTGGCCCTTTCACTGAACCTGTCAGCGGCTGCGGCTCGGGAGGGCAATCTGCAGCCAGCCGCCGAGCCGGATTTCAAGACCGCCTCAGGATGGTGGGCTGATCTTTGGAACATTTGGACGCCGGTCGGCTGGAAGGACCATCTCCACCGCTTCAATGTCCTGTGGAACGGCACCGTCCTGGCCAAGCCCGACATGAATCGCCGCTCGGGGGGGCAGGGCCTGCAACTCGCCCTCACTCCAGATTACGAGGAATGGGCCCGGAATTTTAAGGCCGACAAGCTGCGGCAGGACGACCACAAAGTGCGCCAGGGCTGGAACAACGATGAGGCCCCGGTGCTCTGGTCGGAATGGTCGAAGAATGGTTGGCTAATCCGCTCGGAGGTGTTTGCGCATATCCCCGGCGGCGGTGACGTGCAAACCGGTAACGAGCCCCTGTTTTTGTGGCTCCGACTCCGTGTGCATGACCCTGGCAAAGCGCCGCCGGCCGAAAAAGGCCAGAACTTCGACCTGATTCTCCAGGCCCCCCATCTCAGCACGGAGATGACGATGTGGAACAACGTCCACTTCACGCTGGACCAGGCGCGCTATCCGCGACCGCTGAGACCCGAGAACGGCGAGCTCGATCCCGTGAAAGGATTCCGCGTGCTCGAAGCAGACTCCAAAGTGCGGCTGGCGGTAGCGCCTGGCGGTGACAGCGCGGGGATTGTGTTCTCGGCCGCAGAAAGCGATCAGCCGTGGTGCCGGCTCCAGGTAAAGCTCCCGGCGAAAAAGGGGGCGCATGTCGATGTCCTCCTGCCTATGGTGTCTGGGGAACGGCCGGTGGTTGACGCCGAGATGGCCCTGGGATATGAAGCTGCGCTCTCCGAAACTCGCCGCTACTGGCAAAAGATCACGGCTTGTCCCACCTTCATCGAGGTCCCCGAAACCGCTATCAACGATTGCATCCGGCAAAGCGTTCGGTTCAGCAATCTCCTGACCGAGAAGAATCCCGCCACGGGGAAATACTGCAAAGTCAACGGTTCCTGGACCTACGCCGACCTGTGGGCAACCCCTGGCTCGATGGACATGGTGATGCTGATGGATACACTCGGCTACCACCGGATGGTGGAGCAGTACCTGAGCATTTTTCTTGAGGAGCAGGGCACCGTGAAACCGCCCGGACCCGCCTATGAACTGCATCGAGGCTATTTCAGCACCCCGGCGTTATATAAATCCATCGACTGGCTTTCCGATAACGGCGCCGTGCTTTACACCCTGGCCATGCACGCGCTGTTGTCCGGCGACCAGGAATTTATCGCGCGCTCCACAGGAGGCCTGATTCGGTCCTGTGAATGGATTGCCGATGCCCGGCGCCAGAAGAACCGTGGCGGTTACGAAGGAGTTTTGCCGCCGGCGGTGGCTACGGACAATCAACGTATCATTCAGGGGGTGTGGTCCATCGGCTGGAATTACAAGGGGCTTTGTGCCGCCGTGCGACTTTTCCAACAGATTAAGCATCCACGGGCGGCGGAGTTTGCCCGGGAAGCGGAAGCCTACAAAACGGATTTTGTAAAGGCCCTGCAAGACAAGCGCGGCAAGGCGCCAGTCTGGCGTGACAGCCAGGGCAATTCCCACGCGTTTGTACCCACCACGCTGGCGGGCGAAGAAGAGGCCGAGACCAGGCATGCCTTTTACCTCGATGCCGGCCCTCTCTTTCTGGTGTTTGCGGGTCTGCTGGAGGCCGGTGATCCGATGATGCAAGATACGTGCGCCTATTTCCGCGCGGGACCACAGCATCAGGCCTACCGGCACGATACCAGCTCTTTTCAACCGCCGGTTCTCGAGCATGAGATGTCAAGCTGCGAGCCATGCTATTCCTGGAATGTGTTCCACTCCTGGCAGCTTGGCGACCGCGAGCGTTTCCTGGAAGGCATGTACAGCCTCTTTGCCGGAGCGGTCTCCCGCCAGACTCGCATTTCTTGTGAAACCCGCGGGGGCATCACCGGCAATGTCTTTGCCGCCCCGTTGGCCATCTACCTGGCCCGACTATCGGTCATCGATGAACAGTTGACGCCGGCTGAATTGCATCTGCTGCGTTTGATGCCCTTAGCGTGGCTGGCACCGGGAAAGGCGGCCATTTTCCGGCAAATACCGACCGAATATGGCCCGGTCACGGTGGACACCACGCTCTCCTCGGATCGTGAGACAATGCAGGTAACTTATCAGCCGTCGTTCCGCAGCTCGCCCTCAAAGATCTGGCTCCACATCCCGCCTGTCCAGGGATTAAAGCTCGTGAAGGTAAACGGCAAAAGTGTTTGGTCCGGTGGAGCCCGAGTGGTCGCTCTTGGGAATGAGCCTGGAGTCAAGTCGTCACCAGGAACCAATCCATGAAAGAAACGCCTATGCAAACCAAACTGCTTCGTTTGATCTTGTGCGGGTCAGCGAAACCAAGAAGTGATCTATGAAACTCGTTTTGGCCCTCAGTTTGGTCCTGGCGCTGGCGCCGTCGGGTTTTGCCGCCGCTCCATCCTGGAGAGCCGGTGTTGCAACAACCGTCATCACGCCCACGAAATCGCTCTGGATGACCGGTTTTGGCGCGCGCACCAATGCGTCGGCGGGAACGTTGCTGGAACTCCACGCCAAGGCGCTGGCGCTCGAAGACACCGCCGGTCGACGCGCCGTGTTGGTCACCACCGATCTGCTCGGCTTTCCCGCGACGGTCGCCCGAAACATCGCCGACCGCGTCGAGAAGCAGCATGGACTCTCACGCGATCGCCTCATCTTGAGTTCCTCCCACACGCACGGCGGGCCGGCGCTGGCCCATCCGCACCGAATGCTCTACGGCGCGCGCGCCACTCCGGAGGAATGCCGCGACGTCGAAGACTACACCCGCCAACTGGAGGGCAAGGTGGTGGCGGTCGTTGGCGCGGCCTTGAAAGATTTGCGCCCGGCCCGGCTGGGCTTTGGGCAGGGGGAGACTTCCTTTGCGAAGAACCGGCGGCAAAAAACAGACCAGGGCTACGTCTCGTTTGTCGGAAACACCAACGGGCCGGTGGACCATTCCACGCCCGTACTGCGCGTGGATTCAGAGTCCGGCCAACTCCGGGCCGTCGTGTTCGGCTATGGGTGCCACCCCACCGCTTTGCTCGCCAACATCTATCAGTTCCACGGCGACTACGCCGGTTTCGCCCAGGCGCAACTGGAAGCGGAGCACGCCGGCGCAGTGGCGTTGTTTGTTCAAGGCTGCGGCGCGGACGTCGGCACCTCGCCGCGCGGCACGATCGAGTTGGCCCGCAACTACGGCCAGGCGCTGGCCGATTCGGTGGACCAGACACTCAGCAATTCGTCACGACCGTTGCGCGGCCCCCTCAAGTCGGCGTTTGACGTGTTCCCGGTCGCCTTCGCCACGTCACCGACTCGCGGCGCCCTTCAGGCCGAACTCGAGGAGAAAGAGATTTATCACCGTTGGCACGCACAGGAGATGCTCAAGCAACTCGACCGCGATGGCAGCTTGCCCAGCGACTACCCGTACCCACTGCAGGTCTGGCAATTCGGCCAGGACCTCACCTTCATTGCAATGGCGGGCGAGGTGGTGGTGGACTATTCGCTGCGGCTCAAGAGAGAATTCGGCGCGGACAAACTCTGGGTGGCCGGCTACTGCAACGACGTGTTCGCTTATATCCCTTCGCTGCGCGTGCTCCAGGAAGGCGGCTACGAAGGCGGCGATGCCATGGTTTATTACGTCCAACCCGGCCCCTTTGCGCCCTCGGTCGAGGAAACGATTGTCGGCAAGATCCACGAACTGGTCGAGGACCTGCGCCGCAAAGCCCGATGAAAAGAAACCTCCCATTGATGGAGAAACTCATTTTCCCGAGCCAAAGAATGATCCGGCTCACGTCGGCTGCTGCCAACCCCGCGCCGTGATTATCGACGTCCATACCCACGTCTTCCGGCCGGAGGCCCATTTTGGCCCGCGGCTCCAGGCCGACTTGAAACGATGCGCTGTGGAGCCAGCGTCGTGGGGGGATGTGGGCGAGGGTCATCTCGAGGCAACCCGGGCCGCCGACGTGGCTATCGTGTTCGGCCTCCAAGCCGCCGCGACAGGCTGGCAAGTGCCCAACGATTTTGTCGCGGCACACGTGCAACGGGCGCCGGAACGGCTGGTGTTCTTCGCCTCGGTTGACCCTGGACAAGCGGGCTTCGAGGAGGAGTTGGAGCGTTGCCACCAGGAATTGCGTTGCCAGGGCGTGAAGCTGGCGCCCATTTACCAGGGCGTGCATCCGTTGGACCCGCGCTATCGCCACATCTACGGTTACTGTGAGCAGCATGGCTTGCCCATCCTCATCCACATGGCCACGACCTTTTCCAGCGGCACACCCCTTGAATACGCCCGGCCCGCCCTTATAGACCAGGCGGCCATCGACTTCCCCGACCTCAAGCTGGTGCTCGCGCACCTCGGCCATCCGTGGGAGGGCGAAACCATCGCTGTCATCCGGCGCAACACCAATGTCTTCGCCGACCTGTCGGCGCTCTACTATCGGCCCTGGCAGTTCTACAACTCGATGCGGCTGCTCGTCGAATACCACGCCGAGCACAAAGTGTTGTTCGGTTCCGATTTTCCGTTCACCACGACGGGCGATTCGCTGCGCGGGGCAAGAAACGTGAACGGCGTCCTTGGCGCCAGCGGCCTGCCGCCCGTTCCTGGCGAGGTCATCGAAGGCATCATCCATCGCGACGCGCTGGCGTTGCTGGGGTTAAGACATCCCAAGGAGCCACGATGACTCTGCCCGCCACCATGCGGGCGCTGCAGCTCCAGGGGATCGAACAGCTCGTAGAGGTTCGGCTGCCCGTGCCGCGCCCCAAACCGGACGAGGTGTTGGTCCGCACCGTCGCGACGACGATTTGCACCTCCGACCTGAACGACATCGCCCGCAATCCGTTTGGCATCGCCTTGCCGCGGGTGATGGGGCACGAAGGCGCCGGCCTGGTCGCGGCCCTGGGTGAAGGCCTCAACCGCTTTCAGGTCGGGGAGCGAGTCACCGCACATCCGGTGATTCCGTGCCGCGCCTGTGAGAATTGCCAGCGCGGCCTCGGGCACCTCTGCTCGAACCTGGGCCACTTGGGCCTGGACCGCGATGGCACGTTCGCCCAGTTCTTTTGCATCCGAGGCGACCGCGTGCGCCGGATTCCAGCCGGTGTCGAGTTCGCTGCGGCGGCGTTGCTCGAACCCGTCGCCGTGTGCCTCGAGGCCGTGCAGCGTGGCCGCATCCAGCCGGGGGAAACCGTCCTTGTCGTCGGCGACGGCCCCTTCGGCCTGCTCATTGCGCGGCTGGCCTTGGGTCGCGGGCCGCGGAAGGTCATCGTGGCCGGCCGGCACGACTTCCGTCTCCAGCAGGTGCCGGCGGCCGTCGCCATCAACGAGCGGCGCGTGCCCGATATGCTGCAAGCCATTCGGCAAGCCAACGACCGGCGCGGCGTGGACGTGGCGGTGATGGCCGCGGGTTCCCCCTCGGCGGTGGAACTGGGCCTGGCCAGCCTGCGCGCGCGGGGACGCTTGGTCCTGTTCAGCGCCGTCAACGGCCCCGCATCCGTGGACTGGTTCCGGCTGCACACCCAGGAGTTGGAAATCCTCGGCGCCTGCAACGACCAGGACTTGATCGATGCGGCGCTCGAACGGCTCGGGGATGCCCAGTTAGGTTTGGCGCCGCTCGTGACCCACCGGCTGCCGTTTGCCCGATGGCCGCACGCCTTCGAGTTGGCCCGCCGCGGAAAAGACCAAGCCCTCAAAGTCGCGCTGATGGTTGGGGAAGAAACATGAAAATCGACGACGTCCAAGCCATCATCCTCCAATCGCCCCACGACAATAAACCGCCCGCGGGCAGCGAGGAAGCCCATGGCGTGAAACAGTGTCTCCTGCTCAAGGTCAGGACCGACGAAGGCATCACCGGTTGGGCCGACATCGAGACGGCGCCCCACGTCGGGGCCGCCGCGGTCAACGCGCCCGCCAGCGGCGCGGGCGTCTTCGAGGGCTTGCGGCATTTGGTCATCGGTGAGGACCCGTTCGAGGTCGAGCGGCTCTGGGACAAGGTCTATCGCGGCACGATTTACTACGGCCGCCGCGGCGTGGCAATGCAAGTGCTGTCGGGCTTCGATATCGCCTGCCACGACATTATGGGCAAGGCCGTTGGCCGCCCGCTGCACAAGCTGCTTGGGGGAGCCCGTCGCCATCGCATCCGCGCGTATGCCTCGACGCTTTTCCGCTCCACGCCCGACGACATGAAGCGCGCCTGCGAGTTCTACCTGGGGCGAGGGTTCACGGCCATCAAGTTCGGCTGGGGCGTTTTCGGCCACGACCGCAAGCGCGACCTGGCGCTGGTGGCCGCGGCCCGTGAGGCCATCGGGCCGGATGTGGACTTGATGGTGGACCCGGGCTGGATGGTCAACCGCAGCGCCTATGAGGCCATCGAACTGCTCCGCGCATTGGAGGCTTACCACATCTACTGGCTGGAGGATTTCCTTCATCCCGAAAACTACGATGGCTACGCCCGAGTCAAAGAGGCTGGCGTAAACACCCGTTTGGCGGCCGGGGAACAGGAAGCCACGGCGTGGGGGTTTCATGAACTGATCACCCGCGGCAAGGTGGACGTCGTGCAACCCGACCTGAGCCGTTGCGGCGGGCTCAGCCAGGCCCGCAAGATTCTCTGGGAAGCAGAGCGGGCCGGCGCGGATATTTGCCCGCACGCCTGGCTCACGGACCTGCTCTCGGCGGCGAGCCTCCACGTCAACGCCTGCCTGGAGCGCAGCCTTTTCCTTGAATACAACGTCTGCGAAAACCCGATGCTCCGCGAGATCATTCGCAACCCGATAAGGCTCGAGCCCGACGGTATGATTTCGGTGCCGCAGGGGCCGGGATTGGGCATCGAAATCGATGAGCGGGCGGTAGAGCGTTTTCGCGTGGGATGAAAACCATGATGAGAATAATCCAAGACCACCCCCTCCATCCCATCAAGGGCCTATGACTCCATTCACCAACGACCAGGAACGTTTCGACTGGATCCGACAACACCTCTACGTGCCCGCCGTGTGCGACATGCTCGATGCGTTGGGCCACCGTCAGCAGGCCATGCATCAACGCTTGCGGCCACTGGACCCGGCCAATTGCACCATCGTGGGGCGAGCCCGCACGTTCCGCTGGATGGAGACGGATTACGTCGTCCAGGACGACCCCTACGGCCTGGAAATAGAGGCCATGGATTCACTCAAGCCGGGCGACGTCGCCGTTCACTCCACTGACTACGCCGGGTCCAACGCTCCCTGGGGCGAGTTGATGAGCACCGTCGCAAAACGCAACGGCGCCACGGGCTGCATCTGCGACAGCCAGATTCGCGATTGCCGGAAGATCATGCAGATCGGATTTCCGGTTTTCTACCAGGGCATCCGGCCGCTCGACAGCATGGGCCGCGGCCGGGTGATGGCCTATGACGTGCCAGTCAAATGCGGCGAAGTGCTGGTGAACCCCGGCGAGCTTGTGTTCGCCGATTTCGACGGGATTGTTGTGATTCCCAGGAACGTGGAGGACCAAGTCCTCCGCCTGGCGGAGGAGAAGGTCGGCAAAGAGAATAACTCGCGCCGCGAGCTGCTCGAGGGGCGCAGTCTTCGCGATGTGTACAACCAATACCGTGTGCTTTGATTTATGAACATACTGGCAGTCGGGGCGCATCCCGACGACATTGAAATCCTGTGCGCCGGCACGCTGGCGCGTTACGCCCAGGCAGGACACGCCCTCACCCTGGCCGTCTTTACGTGCGGCGACATGGGCGACCTGAAGGTCCCGCCGCCGGAGTTGGCCATCCTTCGGAAAAAGGAGTCCGAGGCCGCGGCGGCCATCCTGGGAGCGCGTTTGCTCTGGCCGGCCATCACCGATGAACTGGTCTTCCCCAACGAAGAGCAGCGCCGCACCATGATCGACGTCATCCGCCAGGCCGATCCCGATGTCATCATCACCCACGGGCCGAGCGATTATCATCCCGATCACCGTTATGTGTCGCAACTCGTGTTCGATTCCTATTTCCAGAAGGGTCTGCCGCACATTCCCGGACAAAACCAAACCGCCTGCCGTTTCGGACGCACCCAGGTTTACTACATGGATAACCTGGCCGGGATTTCATTTGTCCCGGCCGACTACGTCGACATTACCTCCGTGATGGAGACCAAGCGCCGCATGCTCGAATGCCATCAAAGCCAGGTCAAGCCGATGCGCGAGTTGGCCCATACCGATCTGCTCGACCTGGTGGAAATCCAGTCCCGGTTTCGCGGGCTGGCGGCGGGATGCACATACGCGGAGGGCTTCACCAGGCTCGAGGCCTTCCAGCGAGGACTCACTGAGCGCGTGCTGCCGTGAAGATTGAGCCCGTTGTGTATGGCGGCTGGCCGGGGGCCTACCGTTTAACCGCCGGAGCGGCGGAACTCATCGTGGTCACCACCATCGGGCCTCGCATCCTGTCGTTGCGTATGGCTGGCGGCGAGAACCTGCTCTACGAGGACCACACCGGCTTCAAGGTGGGCGCCTGGCGTCTCTACGGCGGGCATCGCCTGGCCACCGCGCCCGAGTCGGAGGCCAGTTACACGCCGGATAACCAATGTTGCCTGGCCAGCATCCAGGGCGGCCGGCTTCTCATTCGCCAGCAGCTCGACGACGGATTGCAGCGGGGCCTCGAGATAGGCCCTGAACCAGACGGCTCCGGCTTCCGGCTCCGCCATGTTCTACGGAACGCGGGCTCGGCCCCCTGGCACGGAGCCGCCTGGGCGATTACCTGCGTGCGCCCCGGGGCCCGGGTCGTCTTGCCCAACTCCGGCTGCAAGGCGCGCTTCTGGACGCACCCGAGCGAGCATTACGCCGAGGCGTCCAGCGCCCAGTGGCGGGACGCCGGGGACCATTTCGTCGTAGAACCCAATGGCCAGAAGGGGAAGATGGGCTTGGCCAGCGAGAGGGGTTGGCTGGCGCTGGTCCGGCCCGACGCCACGTTTATCATCCGCGGTCCGGCCCTGTTGCCCGGAGCGGCTTACCCGGATGGCGGCTGCAATGTCGAGGTGTACACCTGCCCCGGCTATCTCGAACTCGAGACTCTCGGCCCCTTGAGCACCCTCCTGCCGGGGCAGGAGCTTTGCCATTTGGAATGCTGGCAGGTCCTGCCCGAAACCTTCGCGCCCTCCGAATGGCGGACCCTCGACCGCCTCGGCCAAAAGAGCCGCGCATGCCGACCAGCGGCCGGAGCAGGCGCATGACCCGCTTCGCCCTGAGCCCGCTGGACCTGGCCGTGATTGGCGCCTCCATCGTGCTGTCCGTCGCCGTGGGCCTCTGGGCCTCGCGCCGCGTCGAGAAGACCACGCGCGGGTTTTTCCTCGCTTCCGGCCGCATGCCCTGGTGGCTCATCGGCGCGGCCTTCGTCTCGACCAGTGTGTCCAGCGAGCAAATCGTCGGCACCGTCGGCGCCGCCTACAAATACGGCATGGGCATCGCCAATTGGGAATGGTGGTGTCTGCCCACTTACGCCCTGGTCATGGTGTTCTTCATTCCGCTCTATTTGAAAAACCGGGTCGCTACCGTGCCCGAACTGCTGACGCGCCGCTTCGGCCCCGCCTGCGGCGACATCTACAGCTATGTCATCCTGTTCGCCTACGTCTTCCTTTTTCTGACGCCGGCCCTCTACGGCGGCAGCGTCACGTTCAGCCGGCTGACCGGTTGGCCGCCCCCGGCCGTATTGGCCGGCATCGCCGTGCTGGTCGGGTCCTACACCATTCTGGGCGGGCTCAGTTCAGTCATGTGGACCGATGCCCTCCAGTGCATCATGCTCGTCCTGGGCGGCGTGGTGTTGTTCTTTGTCGCCCTCGGGCACATTCCCGGCGGGTGGTCCGCCATGGTCCAGGCCGCCCCGGAACGGTTCCATCTCTACCATCCGCCCGGCGACGCCCAAGCCCCGTTCCTGGGTCTGGTCACTGCGACCTTCGGCGTGTTCCTCTTTTACCAATCCACCAACCAGGTGATGATCCAGCGCGTCCTGGCGGCGCGCAGCACCTGGGACGGCATGATGGGCATTGTGTTCGCCGGCTTTATCAACCTGCTGCGTCCGTTGGTGACTTGCCTGCTGGGCCTCATCGTTTATCACTGGATTGAAAAGCTGGGCCGGGCGCCCTCCCTGCTCCCGGACAACCAGGACCAGGTGTTTCCCTTTGCCCTCGACGTGTTCGCCCCCTCGGGTTTGCGCGGCCTCATCCTGGCCGGATTCGTCGCCGCGGTCATGTCCTCGACCAGCGCGCTCGCCAATGCCGTGGGCACCCTCTTCTCCCTCGATGTGTACCGCCGGTTGTTCCGGCCCCAGGCGCCCGATAGCCAGTTGATTCTCGCGGGGCGAACCGCGTCGGGCGTGGCCTTGATCCTGGCCTGCTTCGCCGCACCCTTGGTCGCCCGCGTCGGCATTTTCAAATACTTCCAAACCGGCGTGACCTACATGGCGACCCCGTTTGTCTCGGTCATACTGCTGGGGATTCTCTGGAAACGCACCAACTACGCCGGGGCTCTGGCCGGCTTGCTCGGTGGGTTGGTAATTCAAATTGGCCTGGCCCTGGCGCTCTGGGCGATGGACATCCGGTTGAACTGGCTGTATGTCGGTTCCATCGCCCAACTCCTGACCATGGCCCTCATCGTCGCGGTCACGCTCCTCACGGCTCCCGCCCCCCCGAAGAACTGGGAGCCATTCCTATGGCGGCCCTCGGTCCTCGCCCAGTACGACCAGGGCCGTCCCCGCCCGTGGTATCAAAGGGTCAAGCTGTGGTTTGCCCTCTATGCCCTCATCTGGCTCTGCCTCTACTGGCGGTTCTGGTGAAGTCCCATGAAAAGAGCATCCAGACGCGGGTGTCGAGGGCCGAGGGTCGGGTGTCGAGTGTCGAGGGACCGAAGTGCTGCCCTCGCCCCTCGACACTCGGCCCTCGACACTCGCATGTCCGACTGCTTAGCCTCAACGCCTTTCGGGAATCCCCCACCTTTGCGTGCCATTTGTCCCTCAGCCTCAGGATGAGCCAGAACTCCAACCCCAACGGGGTTGTGGCGCAAAGCCAAGGGTTGGCGCCGTGCCAACCCTGGGTAATCGCGCGGCAATGCCCGTCAACCCCAATGGGGTTGCGGCCCCGTGGCCAGAAAACCAGTCGCCTGTGAACCCCGCCGGCCACAACCCCGTTGGGGTTGAGGGCTCCTCCATCGCCGCTGCCCAGGGTTGTCCCTTCGGTCCAACCCTGGGCTTTGCTCCACAACCGCGTTGCGGTTGAAGTCATGCACGTCAGTTTGGGCTGGAAATCCTGCACACTCTTGAACATTCAATGGGTGGATTCAACAACAAGGCCGAGAATTCCGGCGGTTCCACTGGCAAGACGGCTATTCGGACTTTTCGGTCAGCCACTCGAACCTCGATCGCGTCCAAGCCTACATCGCCCGACAGGAGGAACACCACAGAAAGCGCGGTTTCCAGGACGAGTTACGGGCCCTGTTGCGCAGGCACCAATTCCATATGACGAGAAGCACCTGTGGGATTGAGTCGCCAATCCCAAGGCGGGCAAAGCCCCCATGAATTTCCGAGAGGAATTGCGCTTAATGGCCGTCACCCAACGCTGAAGCGTTGGGCTATTGTCAAGCGTCCCTCCGGGACAGAATCGAACCGGCGGGCGAACTGGATGCAGCCCGGGTCGGCGCCCCTTGACACTCGACACTCGCTCCTCGCCCCGAAGTTCGTTTTGGTGTTGACTTTTCGGGCGAGGAATGCCAAACACAGATCATGCCGCGCAAACTACGGCTTGAACTCCCCGGCGCAATGTATCACGCGATCAGCCGAGGGGATCGGCGCGAGGGCAAGGGCAAGGGCGACCCTGGCTAACTGGCGAGAGCGGAACGGTTGAAGAACGAGACGACGCTGTCGATCAAGGACATTGCGGCGCGGGTGCAATTAGGCAGTTCCAGAAGTGCGAACGCGCGGCTGCACCGGTGGCTGCAGGACCGCGTAGCGGCAGATGGAACGATGGGAAATGAATGAAATACGAACCATACCATGGCTGACCCCTGCGGACGGTCTTCGGGGAAAAACCGCAAGTTGAGGAGAATGTAAGAAAAAGCTCAGCGCGGTGTCCTTGTGCGTCGTTGTAATGGTTCGGGTTGCTTCTGCGGTTACAACACCTATCCCCTGCAACATCTTTTTTAACGGCACCAACACCGTCCAGATCGCCTGGAACGCCTGTCCGGGCGAGAGCTATGTACTCCAGACGACAACAAATCTTGCTCAGCCGTGGCAAAGCGGCGCAACCTTGATGACGACCAGCAACTCCATTTACCGGTCCTTCCCTATCACAATCTCCCAGTTCTTTAAGGTGGTGAAGCTGGACACCGACGGGCCAGAGGTTTACCAAACCTCGCCTTTCGATGGAGCCATTGGCATCAGCGCCCAGGCGAGTATCCGAGCTTGGCTCCGCGACGAGAGCGGTATCAACACCAACAGCATCGCGCTCACGGTCGGGACAAACCAACCGGTTACGCTCAGTGACCCCCGGCTCCTCTATGCGACCGGTGTTTTGACCTACACGCCTGGCACGAACGAGTTCCTAGGCACTAACGGTCAAATGGTCACGGTCAACCTCTCCACTGCCGACATACTCGGGAACCGCACGACGAATTTCATTTGGTCCTTTCAACTCGGACTCGCTCCGACCCTCAGCCCCAATGTCGTCTTCCTTGGCGCAGGAGGTGGTGGCCTCTGCAACCTCACTCTGGTCGCGACCAACGGTGACTACTTCACGTTTGCTTACAAAGGATCCTGTTGCGTAGCTGATGGAATGCAGCTCGTCGACACGAATCTCTACACCGGTTATACCCGAACGGTGCTCAGCTTCACAAATCATGCGGCCAGCAATACGGTCGTTGCCCTGACGCGGCCAACCAAACTCGCTGAATTGCTTCAGGCCGGAACGCTCTCATCAGGCAGCTTCGTTGAATTGACAAACTCGGCCAGTGGGAACTACCACCCAATGGATCGTCAACTCAACGTGGGTATCCCCCTGCAGTACAACTTTAATCTCGCCCAAGTGCTTTACGAGAATGGCCCTTTTCTGATTGAAACCACAGCCCAGCGTCGGCGCAAAAATTAATTCCGATTTGTTCTCGGGAAGATAGTGTAGTTCCACAGGGGCAAGATCGTGTGTTTGAAGATGTCCATCTGGGCCATTTCGCCGTCGGAGACTTTAATTTTGG
>Ga0187857_10001812_pt1 | contig 20614 bp, 18 predicted proteins | sample June2016WEW_8_10_FD_132984 | JGI IMG/M metagenome (GOLD analysis project Ga0187857, IMG submission 132984) | Peatland microbial communities from SPRUCE experiment site at the Marcell Experimental Forest, Minnesota, USA - June2016WEW_8_100 | ecosystem: Environmental > Terrestrial > Soil >... | reverse complement strand
CTGCGCGGACGCACGTTTCACCGGTTACCACCTCGACGGCGGCTACGCCGAGTACACCGTGGCCGACGAGCGCTACTGCTTCTCCCTCCCGCCCGACCTGCGCGCCCCCGACGCCGCGCCGCTTCTCTGCGCCGGTCTCATCGGCTACCGCGCCCTGGTCGCCGCCGGCGACCGGGCCGAACGTCTCGGGCTCTACGGCTTCGGCGCCGCCGCCCACATCGTCGCGCAGGTCGCCCGCGCCCAGGGCCGCCAGGTCTTCGCCTTCACCCGTCCGGGCGACGCGGCCGGTCAGACCTTCGCCCGCGAGCTGGGAGCCGTGTGGGCCGGCCCGTCCGACACGCTTCCTCCCGAACCTCTGGACGCCGCGATCATCTTCGCCCCCGCTGGCGCGCTGGTCCCCGCGGCGCTCCGGGCGGTCGACCGCGGCGGGACCGTGGTGTGCGCGGGCATTCACATGAGCGACATCCCGACCTTTCCGTACGACATCCTCTGGGGAGAGCGCGCGGTCCGCTCGGTGGCCAACCTCACGCGGCGGGACGGCGAGGAGTTCCTGGCGCTGGCACCACGATTGCGGGTGCGCACGACGGTGGAGACTTATCCGCTGAGCCGCGCCGCCGACGCGCTCGACGCCCTGCGCGCCGGACGCGTGCACGGGGCCGCGGTCCTCGTGATGGGAGGAAGCGAACCGGGATGACGTCACACCTGCGCGCCCTGCTGCTGGGGCTCGGCGTCCTCGCGGGAGCGAGTGCGATCGCCAGGGCCCAGGAGCCGCCCCCGTCCCCAGGGGCGGCCGAAGCGTTGCGAGTCTTCCTCGACTGCCGGACCACCTACTGCGATTTCGACTACGTGCGCACGGAGCTGGCGTTCGTCAACTACGTCCGCGATCCCGTGGACGCCCAGATCTTCGTGCTCGTCACCACCGAGCCCACCGGGGCCGGCGGTACGCAGTTCACCGTGAACCTCATCGGCCGGCAGGACTTCACCGGACGCAACGACACCCTGTACTACGTCTCGCAGCGGACCGACACATACGACGAAGTCCGGCGCGGCCTGACGCAGACCCTGAAGCTCGGGCTCGTGCGCTACGCGGCCCGTTCCGAACTGGCCGAGCGCATCCAGATCACGTACGCCGCGCCGCCAGGCCAACCCGACGGCGACCGCCGGCGGCGCGATCCGTGGGACTACTGGGTCTTCAACACCGGCATGAGCGGCAACTTCAGCGGCGAGCAGTCCCGCAGCACGACGTCGCTCTACGGCTCGGCATCGGCCAACCGCACCACCGAGAAATGGAAGCTCAGCTTCGGGGTGAGCGGGCAGTACAGCCACTCGGTGCAGACCATCTCTGCCGACACCACGATCGCCACGGACACCTACAGCGAGAGCTTCGGCAGCCTGACGGTCCGGAGCCTCGGCGATCACTGGGCGGCGGGCCTCAGGACGGGGATCTCGTCGTCCACGTATTACAACCAGACGATCGACATCCGCCTCCAGCCGGCCGTGGAATACGACGTCTTCCCGTACGCCGAGGCCACCCGGCACACGCTCACCATCCAGTACTCGCTCGGCGTGGAAGGCGTGAAGTACCGGCAGCAGACGATCTACGAGAAAACGAGCCAGGTCCTGCCGCTCCACACCCTGCGCGCGCTGTACAACACGAGCCAGCCCTGGGGCTCGGCGAACGCGTCGGTGTCCGGCTCGCAGTACCTCAGCGACCCGACGAAGATGAGCCTGGGCGTTTCGGGGAACCTGAACTTCCGCGTCTTCCGCGGCCTGTCCCTCGCGGTCCAGGCCTCGGTGTCCCTGATCCACGACCAGCTCTACCTGCCGCTGGCCGGGGCCACGGCGGACGAGGTGCTGCTGAACCTCCAGCAGCTGGCGACGTCGTACAGCTACTACACGGCGGTGGGCTTCAGCTACACGTTCGGCTCGGCCTACAACAACGTCGTCAATCCGCGCTTCCAGTGACCGCCGGCGGCCGGGCGCGTCACCCCAACAGGCTCTTGAGCAGCAGGGCGAGGACCAGGAGCGCGACCAGCACGTAGGTGCGGTCGCGCTCGAAGGCGAAGGCCACCCCCGCGATGGCGACCCGCGCGATCGGCGTCGCTATGAGCAGCACCAGCCCGAGCTGCACCACGCCCCGCTCGTCCAGCGCCAGCGCGCTCCGGACGATCCCCCCCAGGCTCCGCAGGTTCGCGGGCTGGCCGCGGAAGACGCGGTAGTCGGGGATCGTGGCGCCGTGCCTCGCGAGGTAGGCGATGCCGCCCGCCAGCACGACCGCCGCCGCCAGCAGCACGCCGAAGCGCAGCAGATTCCCCACCACCCGCTGCAGGCGCGGATCGGGCGGGGGCATCGAGGAATCGGGCGCGGCCAACCTACAGCTCCCCGGCGACGCCGTGGTAGATCATCTCGATCGCCAGCGCGACGATGACCACGGCGAACAGGATCCGGAGCTTCCGGACCGGCATCCGGAACAGCAGGCGTGCTCCCACCATCGAGCCCGCCAGGACGCCGAGCATCACCGGCATCGCGAGCCCCGGCACGACGTACCCTCGGCGCAGGTAGATCCCCGCGCTCGCCGCCGCCGTCACGCCGATCATGAAGTTGCTCGTGGCGGTGGACACCTTGAACGGCATCAGCATGACCTGGTCCATCGCCAGCACCTTCACCGCCCCGGACCCGATGCCCAGCAGCCCGGACAGCACGCCGGCGACCCACATCAGGGCGAAGCCGCCGGGCACGTGGCGGACGTGATAGCGGACCTCGCCGGCGTCCGTCGGAAAGGTCGAGTCCAGCCGGAGGCGCGCCGCCACCGGATCGGGCGCGAGGTTCGCCGTGGCGTGCTCGGGCCGGTGCTTGCTCGCGAGGTAGGCGGACTGGAGCAGCACGAGGCCGAAGATCACCGCGATCACGTTGGCGGGGATGACCGCCACGAGCGACGCGCCCACCAGCGCCCCGATCGTCGTCGCGATCTCGAGCAGCATCCCGATGCGGATGTTGGTGAAGCCTTCCTTGACGTACGCCGCCGCCGCGCCGGAGCTCGTCGCGATGATCGAGACGAGCGAGGCGCCGATGGCGTAGCGGATGTCGGCCCCGAAGACGAGGGTCAGCAGCGGCACGATCACGACGCCGCCGCCGAGCCCGGTGAGAGACCCGAGGAATCCGGCGCAGAACGAGGCCGCGCAGACGATGCCGCTGAACGCGAGGGTGTTCAAGTCGAGGCTCGGGGGTGTACACTAACCACGACCCCGGGGGAGGCGCGAATGGCGGACGTGAAGGAGATCGAGGACGCCCTCATCGTCGGCGCAGGGCCGATCGGCCTCGCCTGCGCGATCTCGGCCCGGCGCCGCGGCCTCGATCCCCTGCTGATCGATGCGGGCGCGCTCGTCAATTCGATCGTGCACTACCCCGTCGGCATGACCTTCTTCACCACGCCGGATCTCCTCGAGATCGGCGGCCATCCGTTCGCCTGCGCCGGAGCGAAGCCGACCCGCGAGGAGGCGCTCAAGTACTACCGTGGCGTCGCGCGCGTGGAGGCTATCCGCGTCCTGACCTACACGCGACTGACGGGCGCCGCCGCGGCGCCCGGCCTGGTGCGGTGCGAGCTCGGGTCCCCCAGGGGAAACGCCCGCGTGACCTGCCGACGGCTGGTGCTCGCGACCGGCTACTACGACCATTTCAACCCGCTCGGCGTCCCCGGCGAGGATCTGCCACACGTCAGCCACCGGTTCGACGAGGCCCACCGTTCCTTCGGGCTCGACGTCGTCGTGATCGGCGGGAAGAACTCCGCCATCGAGGCGGCGCTGGAGCTGTTCCGCGCCGGCGCGCGTGTCACGCTCGTCTACCGGCGCGACGCCCTCAAGCCCACGGTCAAGTACTGGCTGAAGCCCGACGTCGAGAACCGGATCAAGGCCGGGGAGATCGCCGCCCGGCTCGGCGCCGAAGTGCTGCGCATCGAGCCGCGCCACGTCGTCGTGCGGCTCGCCGGCGGCCAGGAGGAACGGCTCGCAGCCGACCGCGTCTACGCGCTGACCGGCTACCACCCCGACTTCGACCTTTTCCGGAAGATCGGGATCGAGCTCGACGCCGAGACCGCGCGCCCCCGCTGCCATCCCGAGACCCTCGAGACCAACGTCCCCGGGATCCACATGGCGGGCAGCATCACGGCGGGGCGCGCCACCTCCGAGGTCTTCATCGAGAACGGGCGGTTCGACGGCGAGCGGATCTTCGGCAGCGCCGGCGCGAAACCCGCGGAGCCTGTCGGCGTAGGGGGAAGGGGCTAGCACCCAACCTCCGGAGGTCGCCGTGGGCAGCACCCTGCGTCCGCTCTTCGCCGCCGCAGCGCTCGCCATCCTTCCCTGCGCGCTCTGGGCCCAGGACTCCACCGACACCGCGGACACCGCCGCAGCGCCCAGCCACTGGAGCCTCGACCTCCCCGTTCGCGGCTACGGCGTCTCCTTCGGCAACTCGGCCCGCTTCACCGGCCTGCGGCTCAACTGGTCGGACGCCGGCCTCGACCGGATCCGCGGCATCAACATCACGCTCTGGAAACCCGACAAGCCGATGACGGGCACCGTGAACGGGCTGGCGATCGGACTCGCCGGCCCAGCGGCCTCGGCCCTCAACGGCGTCTCCATCGGGGTGGGCGGCGTCGTGGCCGACTACGCGGTGCGGGGCGTGGCGATCGGCGGGCTCGGCATCGTCTCGCAGGGCGAGATCGAGGGACTCAGCATCGCCGGCCTCGGCCTGGTGTCCCAGGGCGGGATGCGGGGCATCAGCGTCTCCGGCCTCGGCGTCGTGTCGCAGGGCGGCATGACCGGCTTCAGCGCTTCAGGCCTCGGCGTCGTGTCGCAGGGACCGATGGCAGGCGTGAGCCTCGCGGGCCTCGGCGTGGTCTCTCAGGGAAGCCTGAGCGGCTTCGCCGCCTCGGGGCTCGGCACCGTATCCCAGGGCAACCTGCACGGCTTCAGCGTCAGCGGCCTGGCCTCCGTCGCGCAGGGCGACGTCCGGGGCGCGCACGTGGCGGGGATCGCGGTGGTCGCACAGGGCGACATCCAGGGACTCTCGGTCGGCGGGGTCGCCACGGTGGCTCAGGGCAGGATTTCAGGCATTTCGGTAGGCGGCGTCGCGGTCGTGGCGCAGGGAGGCATCACCGGCTTCTCCGCCGCCACCGTGGCCGTGGTGAGCGAAGGGCTGGTGAGGGGCATCACGGTCGCCGGCTACAAGGTGCGGACCCGCCGTGTCTCCGGCCTCACGGTGGCCGGGATCAATCTCAAGACCGACGAGATGTCGGGGCTGTCGGTGAGCGCCTACAACCAGATCCGCGGACTCCAGGCGGGCGTCGCGATCGGGCTCCTCAACTTCGCACGGCGGCTCAAGGGGATTCAGATCGGCCTGCTGAACATCGCGCGGAACAACCCCCCGCCATTCCGCGTGCTGCCGATCCTCAACGCCCACTTCGATTGAACAGGTCGAGGTAGGCAACGTGGCGGGGCCTTTGACTGCCTCGAGCCGAGCACTCCCACCTCGCGACCGCTCGCGACTTGGCGTCTCGCAACTGCCCCGCTCACTCGCCTCTCACCACTGTCTTCCTAGAAAAAGTGGCCCACCAGCCGGACCACCCAGGAGATCAGCGCCAGGGGAACCGGCAGGAGGGTCAGGCCGACCGCGAAGCTCAGCCCCTGGCGGAACAGCGCCGGACCCGCGTACGGCGCCTCGTCGCCCCACAACGTCCGCATCCCCACTTCCGTCAGCCAGCCAAGCGAGTAGCCCGCGTTCGCCAGGACCCCGTAGATGAGCGCGCCCCCCCACCAGCGGAAACCGAGTCCCTGGGGCTTCGGCGGGAGACTGCTGAAGAGCACCATGACCGCGAGCGACACCACGCCCGCCCCGCCGACGAACAGGTTGTAGGTGAGGCGCCGCGATTCCCACCATCCGAGCAGCGACCAGGGGGTGCGGCGGTAGTCCGGGAGGGGGAAGAGGATCCTCGTCAGTGCGGTCATGTCCGGCTCCGGTGCTTGCGGGCCCATTCACTATGGCGCCGGTACTCTGAATTGACAAGTACTTTACATTACAAAGCCACTAGCCGCCGCGGCTGCGAGCGTCTAGCCTGCTCAGGTTCCGCACACAGGGTGAGGCAGGTGACGCGAAGCGCCTGGGTCAGCGAAGACGAGATCCGGGACCTCGGGTTCGGCGCCGTCGTGGCGGGGGAGAGCCGCCAGCGGCTCCTCAACCGCGACGGCTCGTTCAACGTGGCGCGCCGGGGGCTGCGGCTCGGCACGTCGCTCAGTCTCTATCACACGCTGCTGACCCTGACCTGGACGCGCTTCATGGCGCTGGTCGTGGTGTCGTACGCGCTCATCAACGCCGCTTTCGGGGTGGTATTCGTGCTCTGCGGCCCCGGCGCGCTGCAGTCCTCGCTGCCCGCCGCGGCCGGGTCGCTCTTCTCCCAGGCGTTCTTCTTCAGCGTCGAGACCTTCTCGACGATCGGGTACGGCAACATCGCGCCGGTCGGTCTCGCGGCGAACCTGGTGGTCACGGTCGAGGCGCTGGTCGGCCTGCTGTGGCTGGCGCTGGCGACCGGACTGCTGTTCGCGCGCTTCTCGCGCCCGACGGCGAAGATCATGTTCAGCCGGACGGCGGTGATCGCGCCGTACCGCGGCACTCGGGCGTTCGAGTTCCGCATCGCGAACATGCGCAGCAGCGAGCTGATCGAGGTCCAGGCGACGGTGATGTTCACGCGCTTCGAGGAGCAGGGCGGGAAGCCGGTGCGCCGCTTCTACCTGCTGCCGCTGGAGCGCAGCTCGGTGACGTTCTTTCCCCTGTCGTGGACGATCGTCCATCCCATCGACGAGGCGAGCCCGCTGAAGGGCCTCACCCGCGACGACATGCGCCGCTCCAACGCCGAGTTCCTGGTGCTCCTCTCCGGCGTGGAGGAGACGTTCGCCCAGCGCGTGCACGCGCGGTCCAGCTACCGGTGGGACGAGGTGGTGTGGGGCGCGAAGTTCAGCGACATCCTGCACCATCCGCGCGGCGAGGAGCCGATGACCTTGGACGTGAGCCGGCTCGACAGCATCGAGCCGGTGGCGTAGGGTATCTCCACGACTCCCTGGGTGTCGTTCCTGATTCTCGCCAACCTGGTGATGCTCCTGCTGGGCGGGGTGGTCCCCGGCCTGACGCAGAGCCTGATGTTGGTGCCGTTCCTGATCCCGCTCCGGCCGTGGACCGTCGTGACCTACATGTTCCTGCACGCGGGCTTCATGCACTTCTTCTTCAACATGCTGGCGCTGTACTTCTTCGGGCCGCGCCTGGAGATGCGCCTGGGAGGCCGGCGCTTCATCGGTCTCTACCTGACGAGCGGGGTCGCGGGCGCGGTCATGTCCCTGGTGACGCCGTACGCGGCGATCATCGGGGCGTCCGGCGCGGTGTTCGGCGTCATGCTCGGCTACGCGCACTTCTGGCCGCGCGACGCCGTCTACGTTTTCTTCCTGCCGATGGAGGCGCGCTGGCTGGTGGTGCTGATGACCGCCATGTCCCTCTTCGGCGCCTGGCAGCACCAGGGCGGCATCGCGCACTTCGCGCACCTCGGGGGGTTCGTCGGGGGGTTCCTGTACCTGCGCTGGATCGAGCTGCGGTCACCGGCGGTCCAGTTCCGCGCCGCGACGGCGCCGCCGGCGCGGAGCTCCACGGCCGACCTCGACCGCTGGCGGCGGGTGCAGCCGGAGACGCTGCATCCGGTCAACCGCGAGGAGTACGAGCGCGTAATGGCGAAAGTGGACCTGGCGGGCGCCGCCAGCCTCACGCCCGACGAGCGGGCGTTCCTCGACCGGTTCAGCGCCGGCTGACACACCTTGGAGACGAACGGATGACCAGCACTCGCGTTTGGCTCGCTACCGCGGCCACGATCCTGCTCGCACTCCCGCTCCACGCCCAGACCGCCCCTTCGAACCCGCCGCCGGTGCGCGGCTTCCCGCCGCCGCTGCTGGCCGACGAGCTGGCGCGCGAAGCGTCGCTCAGGGCCGTGCCGAACGCCGACACGCTCCGCGCCCAGTTGATCGCGCTGAGCGCGGTGCCGCACGAGGCGGGGACCGAACGGTCCCACCACGTCGCCGAGATGATCCTGGCGCGGTTCCGCTCGTTCGGCCTCGACGCCTCGATCGAACAGTTCGAGGCGCTGATGCCGCGGCCCACGAGCCGCTCGCTCGAGCTGGTCCGACCCGAGCAGTACGTCGCGTTGCTGAAGGAGCCGGCGCTGAGCGAGGACCCGACGTCCGGCCAGACGGACCAGCTCCCGACCTTCAACGCCTACTCGCCCGACGGCGACGTGACCGGCGACCTGGTGTTCGTGAACTACGGCATACCCGACGACTACCGGGTGCTGGACAGCCTCGGCATCAGCGTGCGCGGCAAGATCGTCATCGCCAAGTACGGCGAGTCGTGGCGCGGGATCAAGCCGAAGGTCGCGGCCGAGCACGGCGCCATCGGGTGTCTCATCTACTCGGATCCGAAGGACGACGGCTACTTCGTGGACGACGTGTACCCGAAGGGGCCGATGCGGCCGTGGCAGGGGGTGCAACGCGGGAGCGTCATGGACATGCCGCTCTATCCGGGCGACCCGCTCTCGCCCGGCTGGGCCTCGCGGCCCGGCTCGCGCCGCCTCACGATCGCCGAAGCCCAGACGATCGAGAAGATCCCCGTGCTGCCGATCTCGTACGGCGACGCGTTGCCGCTGCTCCGCAACCTCGGCGGACCGGTCGCACCCGAGGCGTGGCGCGGCGCGCTGCCGATCACCTATCACATCGGCCCGGGCCCGGGCCAGGTCCATCTCGCGGTGAGCTTCGACTGGAAGACGCGCCCGCTCTATGACGTCGTCGCGCGGATCCCCGGCAGCGTCTACCCCGACCAGTGGGTGATCTGGGGCAACCACCACGATGCGTGGGTGAATGGCGCGCAGGATCCGCTCTCCGGCCAGGTGTCGCTCGACGAGGCCGCGCGCGCCCTCGGCGCGCTGCTCAAGACCGGGTGGCGGCCGGCGCGCACCATCATCCTGGTCGCGTGGGACGGCGAGGAGTGGGGCCTGCTCGGCTCCACCGAGTGGGCCGAGGCGCACCAGGACGAGCTGCGGACGAAGGGCGTCGTCTACTTCAACGGCGATGCGATGGCCAGCGGCTGGCTCTCTTCCAGCGGGTCGCACTCGCTGCAGGAGTTCATGCGCGAGGTCGCACGCGACGTGCCGGCCCCGCTGGGGACGGGCAGCGCGCTCGAGGCGGCGCAGGAGCACCGGCGCGAGGAGGCCGCTCGGGCGCGGCCGGCCCGCGGGCGCGGCGCGGATGGTGAGGCGCCGGACACGGCCTTCTCGATCGGCGCGCTGGGGTCGGGCTCCGACTACACCGCCTTCATCGACCACGTGACGATGCCGTCGGTCGACGTGAGTTACGGCGGCGCCGTTCACGGCGGCATCTACCACTCCATTTACGACGACTACACCTTCTTTCTCCGCTTCGTCGACAGCACGCTGTCGTCGGAGGTCGCCCAGGCCCGGACCGTGGGGACGGCCGTCCTCCGGATGGCCGACGCACCGGTCCTGCCCTTCGAGTTCCGGACGGTCGCACGGACGTACCAGCGCTACGCCGACGAGATCTCCCGACTCGCGGCGCGCAACGACACGACCAGGGGGCTCGACCTCGCGCAGCTCAAGGCCGCGATCGCGCGGCTGGACAGCGCGGGGCAGCGGTTCGACACCGCGATGGCGGCCCTCGACGCCGCGACGCCGGAGCGCCTCGCGGCGCGGCGCGCCGAGCTGGGCCGGGCCAACCAGCTCATCTACGCCACCGAGCAGGCGCTCGGCGATACGGCCGGCCTGCCGCGGCGTCCCTGGTTCCGGCACCTGATCTACGCGCCGGGCTTCTACACGGGCTACGGCGTGAAGACGATGCCCGGCATCCGCGAGGCGGTCGAGGAGCGGCACCCCGCCGAAGCGCAGGCCGAGGCGGGCCGCGTGACCGCCGCCGTCCTGCGGCTGGCCGACGTGGTGGACCGGGCTTCGCAGGCCCTGGCGGCCGCGCTGAGGTAGGCGGCTTCCAGCCCATGTCGCTCGGGCGCACGCTCCTGCTGCGCGCCTCGCGCAGCGCGTTTCTCGCCGCGCAGCTCAGGCGCCGGGCGTTCGTGGGCCGCGCGGTGCGCCGGTTCATGCCCGGCGAGGAGCTGCCGGCCGCCCTCGACGCGGCAGAGCGGCTCGCCTCGTCCGGCCTCGGCACTGTGCTCACCCAGCTTGGGGAGAACCTGACGAGCGGGGCCGACGCCGAGGCCGTGCGGGACCACTACCTGGGCGTGCTGCGCGACCTCCAGCGCCGCCGCCTTCCTACCCACATCTCCGTCAAGCTCACCCAGCTCGGTCTGGACGTGGACCAGGGCGCGTGCGAGCGCGCGCTCGACGCGCTCGCCGCCGCGGCGGAGGAGACCCGATCGTTCCTCTGGATCGACATGGAGGACTCGCACTACACCGACGTGACGGTGGACATCTTCCGGCGCGCCCGCACGGCCCACGCCGGCGTCGGTCTCTGTCTCCAGGCCTATCTCCGCCGGACCCGCGCCGACCTCGACTCCCTGCTCCCGCTCGCGCCGGCCATCCGGCTCGTGAAAGGCGCGTACGCCGAGCCCGCGGACGTCGCGTTCCCCCGCAAGGCAGACGTCGACGCGGCCTACCTGGCGCTGGGGGAGCGGCTGCTCGAGCATGCCGCTCGCGGCGCCCGGCCGGTCTTCGGCACTCACGACGTCCGCCTCATCGCGCGGCTGCGCGAGCGCGCCACGGCCCTGAAGCTCCCGCGCGGGACCTGCGAGTTCCACCTGCTCTACGGCATCCGCGACGCCGAGCAGCGCCGGCTGGTCGCCGAAGGCGAAACGGTGCGGGTTCTGATCAGCTATGGGACGGCGTGGTTCGCGTGGTACATGCGCAGACTCGCCGAGCGGCCGGCGAACGTCTGGTTCGTCGTGAAGAACCTGATCTAGAAGTCGGGAGTCAGGAGAAGGAGACTGCAGATCAGTTGCGAGACGGCGAGTTGCGAGCGGTCATGAGAAGGGAGCTTTCGGTAAACGAGAAGGCGGCGCACTCGCGGCCTTTGGCTTGTCTCGCTCCGACTCCTCCTCACTCGTACCCGCTCGCAACTCCCCGTCTCGCAACTACTCCGACCTCCGCTTGTCTGTCGTCTGCGGACTACAACGGCCGCGCGTACCGTGGGCACGCCACGACGCGCACGACGGCCGCGCGCGCATCGGTGACGAACGGCTGACCCGCCACGCCCGTGCCGCTCTTCACCGCGCCGGGCAGGGTGACGTAGCCCTCGAGCACCGCGCACCCGCCCGCGAGCAGCTCCCCCACGAGCAGGTCCCGTTCCTTGTCGATGTCTGGCGCGATCCGGTGCGTCACCGTCCGCTGCCTTGCGCTCACCAGCATGCCGACGTCCTCGGTCGCCGCCGCCGCCCACAGGGTGACCGCGGAGTCCGCCTGCCAGAGCCGCACGTGGTGCCGTGCCCGCGCCGTGGGGCTCGCCCGCTCGAACCGCAGATCCTCGATGCGCCCGAAGAGATACTCGTGACTCATCGGCGCCTCGGAGTCCCGCCTGGCGAGCAGCACGGCCTCCGCCTCGGCGGCCAGTGCGCCGAACGTGGAGCGCTGGGCGGGGAGCCAGCCGGCTCGATTGAGCGCCGAGTCCACGTCCTCGCGCGCGCCCCGGAGGATCAGGTTGATGGGATCGGCGCCCTTGACCCCGCTCTTGTCCGTGGCGCGCGAGGGCAGCGCGGGCACTGCCGGCAGAGCTTCGCTCGCAGTCGCCTCGCCGCTCTCGCACCGGTCGGGAATCGGAACGACCAGCGGCGCCGTGAGGCGGAGCAGGCCGCGCTGCCCCGCTAGGATCTGTGCGCGAGGCCCGCGCAGCACGAGGTCGAGGCCCGTCACCGCGACCAGGGGAACCAGGCCGAGCCCCGTCGCGGCGCCCGCCAGGCCCGCCAACCCCGCCGTGCCGATGACGCCGCGGATCGAGCGGCGATTCTGCTGCACCCCGCCGGCCGCGGTCCACGATCCGCGGTTCGTCCACTCGAGCGAGTCGAGCACCGCCGCCAGCGGCACCCAGTCGTCCGCCGCCGCGAGGACCGAATCGAAGCGCAGCTGGAGGACGCCGCGCCGGCCGAAGATGCGGCCCGGGCGCGACTGGACCACCGTTCCCCGGATCGGCGTGAACGCCGGCACGAGGATGCAGCCTCCGGCCTCGAGCGGGGCCATCGCCTGGACCTCGAAGGTCGCGCCCTGCCGGTCGCGGCCGCCGGTGAGCGATCGCGCGAAGCGGACCGGGATGCGCGTGCCGGGCGCGAACACCCCGGAACGGTCCTGCGGCTGCGCCTGGAGCGCCTGGACGACGGCGAGCGCGAGGAAGAAACCGCCTGACATGACACGAAATAGGCTGGCTGCCGTCCGAAACCGGAAGTGACGCGGACCCTTCCCCGGCCTGGGTCCCCGCGATAGGCTTGTCGCCATGCAGCGTCCGATGGGTGTGCCCCCGGCGGGTTCGTCGGACGGCGACGCGGGTGGGCTCGGCAGACTGCCGCCCGCGCGCGTCGGCCGCGGAGGCATGCCGCCCGCGCCCTCCGGGGCGCGAGGCCCCATGCGGCGCATGTTCGGCGCGCTCAAGGAGGCGGTCGAGCGGCTGTTTTCCCCCTACACGACCTCGGAGCAGCTGCTCGACGCCCTGCGCCGCGTCGAGGGCATCAGGACCGCCGCCGAGATCTCGGAGCGCCGCTGGCTCGAGACGCAGCTCCGCCAGGCCCAGAAGCTCGAGACCGTCGGCCAGCTCGCGGGCGGCATCGCTCACGACTTCAACAACATCCTCGCCGTGATCCTGGCGAACACCGAGATGCTGCGGTCCTCGCTCCCGTCCGACCGGCAGGACCTGAGCGACAGCGTCGACAAGATCCGGGCGGCGGCCTCCGGCGGGGCGAGCATGGTCCGGGGCCTGCTCACCTTCAGCCGCCGCGCGGATCTCACCTTCACGACTCTCGACCTGCGCGAGGTCGTGGCGAACATCGGCCAGATGGTCCGCGCGCTGCTGCCCGACGACGTCGAGATCAAGATCGTCGTGCCGCCGGCCGCCTGCCCCGTGCGCGGCGACGCCAGCGCCCTCCAGCAGCTCCTGCTCAACCTGGTGACCAACGCGCGCGACGCGATGCCCTCGGGCGGGACGCTGGTCATCGAGGCAATGCAGGATCCCACGGACAAGAGCTTCCCGGAGTCGGTCCCGTGGGTGAACGCGGACGCATTCCACTGCGTGGCGGTGAGCGACACGGGCGTCGGGATGGACCAGGCGACCGTCGAGAAGATCTTCGAGCCGTTCTTCACGACCAAGGCGCCCGGCGTCGGCACGGGGCTCGGGATGGCGATGGTGTACGGCATCACCAAGCAGCACGGCGGCCTTGTTCACGTCTACAGCGAGCTCGGCACCGGGACGTCGGTGAAGGTCTACCTGCCCAAGTCCGCGGAAAGCGCGGCCGCGGCGGCGGTCGCGGCGCGCGACACGGCGCCCCACCCGGGCGGCGGCGAGACGATCCTGCTGGTCGAGGACCGGGACGAGCTGCGCGGCACGACTCGGCGCGTCCTCGAGCACCTCGGCTACACGGTCGTCGAAGCCACGGACGGCGAGGACGCCCTCGCCAAGCAACGCGCGCACGGCGGACGGATCGACCTGGTGCTGTCGGACGTGCTGATGCCGAAGCTCGCCGGCCCGGCGCTGTTCCGCGCCGTCCGCGAGATCGATCCCGGGATGCGGTTCCTGTTTACGAGCGGTTACAGCGAGAACGACATCGCGATGCGGTCGCTGCTGGATCCCGGAGTGCCCTTCGTCGCCAAGCCGTGGGCGATCGCCGACCTCGCGCGCCAGGTGCGCGCCGCGCTCGACGCCCCTCCCGTCGCCCCCTAGCTACTTCGCGCGATCCAGGTAGGTCCCCGTCCGCGGGTCCACGCGGATCTTCACTCCTTCGCCCAGAAACTCCGGCACCTGGATCGTCACGCCGTTGCTGAGCTTGGCCGGCTTGCTGCTCGCCGTTTTGGTGGCGGTCTTCATCACCGGCGACGTTTCCACGATCGTGTATTCCATCGCCGCCGGGAGTTGAATGGCCACCACCTGACCATCGAGCAGCTCGGCCGTGATGTGGATCTCCGGCTCGAGCCACGGCAGTGCGTCCCCGACCACTTCCTCGGTCAGCGAGTACTGGTCGTAGGTCTTCGCGTCCATCACGTGGACGCCCTGGTCGTCCCGGTAGAGCACCTGGAACTCCTTGGTGTCCAGCCGCGCCTCGTCCACGTACTCCGTGGCGATGTACCGGCTGTCGAAGGTGTTACCGGTGACCAGGTTGCGCATCCGGACCTGCACGAACGCGCGCAGGTTCCCGGGGGTGCGGTGCTGAAAGTCCATGACGCGACAGGGCTGGCCTTCGACCAGGAGGACGTGCCCTTTGCGGATTTCGGATGCCTTCATGCGTCCCTGCAACAGGTAGGGTTGACTCGGCGGGCGGGAACCTAACCGGGCCCTCAGCGCCGCGCCACCCAACCGCCGAGCCGCCGCTCTCGCGAGCGCGGCTCGCCCGCAGCAAGCGCCGGGTCGGCCCCCCGCGCCTGCGGATCGAGCGCCTCCCGCAGGCCGTCGGACACGGCGTGCAGCCCCAGCACCACGGCGGTTATGGCCAGACCGGGAAAGAGGGACGCCCAGGGAGCCGTCGTCAGCAGGTCCCGGGCGTCGGCGATCATGTTGCCCCAGCTCGGCACCGGAGGCTGCACCCCCGCTCCGATGAACGACAGCCCGGCCTCCAGCAGCATCATGTTCGCGATGCTCAGGGCCGCCGAGACCATGAGCACCGCCGTCGCGCCGGGAAGCACGTGGCGTGCGATGACGCGCCACGGGCGCGCGCCCAGGGCCCGGGCCGCCTCGACGAATTCGCGCTCCCTGATGCTCAGCACCTCCGCGCGCACCAGGCGGCTGGTCGTGAACCAGCCGGTGAGCCCCAGCAGCACAGCGAGCGGCACCGGGCCGAGGGGCCGGCCAAGCGCCACGGCCACCAGCACGATGAAGATCTTCGGCACCGCGAGCCCGACGTCCACCAGCCGCATCAGCACCGCGTCGGTCGCGCGCCGGAAGTAGCCCGCCGCCGCGCCCACCGCCGCGCCCAGCGTGACGGACACGAGTGTCGCCAGCACGCCGATGCCGAGCGAAACGCGCGCCCCGTACACCAGGCGGCTGAAGACGTCGCGGCTGAACAGGTCCGTGCCGAGGAGGAACCGCCACGACGGCGGCCGGCTCTGCAGCCCCACGATGTCGAGCTGCGCCGACGGGCGGTACGGCGCGACCAGCGGCGCCAGCACGGCCAGAGCCACGAAGAACAGCAGCAGGCCGAGGCCCGGCGCGGCGGCCGGACTCGCGAAGAAGCGCCGGGCTGCCGCCGACCGCGCGCGCCGCGCCAGCAGTCGGACGGTCGCCGCCACGCACGCCAGGATCACGGCCAGCGGGAGCAGCGGCAACGCCGTCATCGCGCGCGCTCCCGTCCGACCCGCGGGTCCGCGGCCGCGTAGAGAATGTCGGCGATCAGACTTCCGCCCACGACGAGCACCGTCGCCGCCAGGGTGGTCGCCGTCACGATCGGATAGTCCCGGCTCAGCACGGCGTCGGCCGCCAGCTTTCCCATCCCCGGCCACGCGAACACCGTCTCGATCACCACGGACCCCGTGAGCAGGAAGGGAAGGGCGAGTCCCATCAGCGTGATCGTCGGCAGCAGGGCGTTCCGCAGGGCATGGCCGAGCAGCACACGCGATTCCGAGAGCCCCTTGGCCCGCGCCGCCTTGACGAAGCCCTGGTTCAGGGCCTCGAGCAGGGCGGCGCGCTGGAACCTCGCCGTGCCGGCCGCGCCGACCAGCCCGAGGGTGAGCGCCGGCAGCGCCAGGTGGCGCAGCCGGTCGAGGAGCCGCCCGGCCGGTGGCAGCGCCTGGTGCAGCACCGGATCCACGACGCCGCCGACGGGAAACCAGTGCAGCCCCTGGCCGAAGACCAGCAGGAGGACCAGCCCGAGCCAGAACGTCGGGAGCGAGTACACGAACAGCGTGGTGTGGGTGAGGAGCGTGTCGAGTCGGCGACGGGCGTAGGCGGCCTGCACCGCCCCGATGGCCAGTCCCAGCAGGAGGTCTATCGCGAGCGCGGTCGTCGCGAGCACCACGGTGTTGGGAATCGCCTCCTCGAGTGCGAGCGCCACGGGCCGCTGCTGGCTGAACGATTCACCCAGATCGCCGCGCGCCAGCGCGCCCAGATACCTCACGTACTGCGCGCCCAGCGGCCGGTCGAGCCCGAACCGCGCCCGGAGCCCCGCCTCCACCGAGGGATCGAGCGGACGGTCGCCCGTGGGCAGAAAGGGCGTGCCCGGCGCGAGGTGGATCGCGAAGAAGACCAGCGTGACGACGGTGAAGACGATCGCGAGCGCGGCGGCGAGCCGGGCCAACAGCCAAGCGGCCACTCAACGCACCAGCCGGTCGCGGGCGATGAGCTGGTCCGGGGCGATCCGCCAGTCGCGCAGGTACGCCCAGTAGGAGTCGGGGCGCAGGCGCACGTTCGTCACGCGCCTGTCCACAGCCGCCACGTTGTCCTGCGCGCTCAGCACGATCGTCGGCGCATCCTCGGCCAGCACGGCAAAAGCGGCGCGCCAGGCGGCCGTCACCGCCTGCCGCGTCTGCGCCGTCGTGGCCGCACGCGCCCACCGGTCGAAGGCGGGGTTGGCGTAGTGTCCGAAGTTGGAGCCCCCGCCAGTCATCCACATCTGCGGCATGCCGGAGGACGGCGTCAGATCGGTGGCCCACGACACGATCGCCGCGTCGTACGCGCCGCTGTGGAGCCGGGCCTGCAGCGTCACGTTGTCCATCTCCTCGATCGACACCGCGACGCCCACCGCCCGCAACTCCTCCTGAATCAGCTGCGCGTACTGCATGCGGGGCGGGCTGGTGGAGGGAACCGCCAGGGCGAAGGCCAGCCTCCTCCCCCCGCGGCGCCGCACACCGTCGCTTCCCAGTTGCCAGCCGCGCTGCTCCAGCAAGCGGGCGGCCTCCGCCGTGTCGTAGGGCGGCACCGGCAGATCGCGGAACCAGAGCGACGTCCACTCTTCCGGGATCGGCGCCGGCGGCACCTTCGCCGTCGTCCCGTAGATGCTCTGGGTCATGCGCACCCGATCGGTCGCCGCCACCAGCGCCCGCCGGACCGCGGGATCGTCGAAGATCGGCTGCGGCGGCGATCCGTCGCGGCCGCGGAGGTTCAGGCTGACGAAGGTGAACACCGATCCGGGATACGGGTACAGCGCGAGCCGCGGCGCCCGGCGCGCGCGATCGATGTTCGCAGGGGACACCAGCACCTGGATCGCGTCCGCTTCGCCCGCGATCAGCTGCGTCACCGCGACCGAGAGGTCGCCGGCGAAGCGCCAGATCAGTCGCCGGATATGCGGCCGGCCGAGGAAGAACGTCGAGTCGGCGGCCAGCTCCAGGCTCTGCCCCGGATCCCAGCGGACGAAGCGGTACGGCCCGTCCCCGATCGGGCTGCGCCCGAACGCCGCGTTGCGCCACTGGGAACGCGGCAGATCGCGGAGCAGGTGCTCCGGGAGGATTCGGAGGTAGTACACGGCGTCGTAGAACATCTCCGGGTACCGCTGGCGGAACCGGAAGAGCGCCGTGGCGCTGTCGGGCGCCGTGACGGACGCGATGCGCACCAGGTTGATCCGATCCGCCGCGTCGAGGACGGAGTCGGTATAGGCCGCGAAGGTGAACGCGACGTCGGCCGCGGTCACCGGACGGCCGTCCTGCCAGCGGGCGCGCGGATTCAGGTGGAACCGCAGCGTCAGCGAATCGGCCCAGTCCCACCGGTCGGCCAGGAGCGGCTCGAACCCCGAGTCTCCCACGGTATTCAGGCCCGGCCCCACGTCGGCCAGCTTCAGGAAGATCTGGTCGAAGATGTCGCGGTCGAGGATGTGGTCGCTGGCCGGCGGCAGCAGGGAGGCTGGCTGGCCGATCGCCGCGAAGACGACCGTGCCGCAATACTCCCCTCGGCACGATCCGCCTCCGCGGCTCGTGCAGGCGGCTGCGAGGATCAGCGCGAGCGGCGCTAGGCGGCGCACGGTGTCAGCTCCCGGCCGGCGGCGGCCATTCGGTGTACCACGTATGCGGCGACCCGGCTACAATGCCGCGCTTGAACTCGCGGCGTCAAGCCGACCTTGCTCTCCGACGCGTCTCGTGCAACTGTGGTGATCATGCGCAACGCGCTATGCCTGGCCCTTCTCCCCGGTCTGCTCTCGGCCGCCGCGTGCGGCGGCTCCTACCCGGGCTTCACTCAGGGCGTGGGGGGCGGCTCGGGCGGCACCCCGGTGTCGTGGTCCCAGCTGGCCGCGGGGATGGAGCAGACTTGCGGCGTTTCCACCTCGGGCGTCGCCTACTGCTGGGGCACGAACGACTTCGGAGAGATCGGGGACGGAACGACGATCGCCGTGCGCTACACGCCGAAGGTGGTGACCGGCGGCCTCGTCTTCCAGCGCGTCACTGCCGGACAGCACCACAGCTGCGGCATCGTCGCCGCCAGCGCCGCCTACTGCTGGGGTGCGAACGCCGACGCGCAGCTTGGCGACGGCACCACCACCAACCGCTCCGCGCCCGCGGCCGTCGCCGGCGGCCTCACGTTCGCCCAGCTCAGCGCCGGCGCCGTCTTCACCTGCGGCGTCGCCGCCTCGGGCTCGGCCTACTGCTGGGGCGATAACAGCGTCGGGGAGCTGGGCGTGGGCGACCTGACGCGCCGCGGCCAGCCGACTCTCGTGGGGAGCTTCATGGCCCTCACGTTCGCGAGCGTGAGTGCCGGCGACTGGACGACATACCATGCCTGCGGCATCACGCCGGCGAGCGTGACGTACTGCTGGGGCGACAACGCCTCCGGAGAGCTCGGCACCGGCGACAGCACGGGCCACACGCTCCCGGTGGCGGTGACCGGCGGCCTTTCGTTCACCGCGGTCGCGGTCGGCGGGCCGCACACCTGCGCAATCGCCGGCGGCACCGCCTACTGCTGGGGCGGCAACGCGTCCGGCGAGCTGGGCACCGGCGACAGCACCGCGCGGCCAAGGCCGACCGTCGTGACGGGGAGCCTCACGTTCTCGAGCCTGTCGGCCGGCGGCCTTCATGCGTGCGGCCTGGTGTCCGGCGTGGCGTACTGCTGGGGCCGCAACGCTTTCGGTCAACTCGGTGTCGGCGACACCCTCGACCGGGCGACGCCGACGCCGGTGGCCGGCGACCTGGCGTTCAGCAGCCTCAGCGCCGGCTACGAGCACACCTGCGGCGTCACGACCGCAGGGGCAGCCTACTGCTGGGGCCGCAACCTGGAGGGCCAGCTCGGCGACAACACCACGTCCAACCGCAGCCAGCCCGTGGCGGTGCAGAATCCCTGACGGCGCCGCCGCAAGCTTCCCCACAGCCTGAGTCCCCGCCTCCGCGCAACCCTTTTCCGGCCACCCGTGTCGCACGGATGGACACAGCCGTCGGAGCCCCGTGCACGAAGCTGAACTGATCGCCCGCGCGCGCGCCGGGGATGCCGCAGCGGAACGCGAACTCTACGAGGCGCATGTGGATCGCGTCTACCGGCTGGCGTATCGGTTCGCGGGCGACGCCGACCTGGCGCGGGACTTCACGCAGGACACGTTCATCCGCGCTTTCGAGCGGCTGCGCGATTTCCGTGGCGAGTCGCAGTTCGCGACCTGGCTGCACGCGATTGCGGTGTCGGTGGCGTTGAACGGCCTGCGGGACGTGAAGCGACGGCGGGAGCGGGAGACGGATCTGGAGGAGGGGCACGACGTGGCCGGTACGGGACGCGAAGCGGAGCCGGACTTGAAGCGCAGGCTACGGGCGGCGATCGACGCGCTGCCGGAGGGATACCGCACGGTGTTCGTGATGCACGACGTGGAGGGTTACACGCACGAGGAGATCGGCGACGTGCTCGGCGTCGAGGCGGGCACCTCGAAGGCGCAGTTGTCCCGCGCCCGTGCCAAGCTGCGTGTCGCGCTGGCGGATTTCGCAGGAGAGTGGGCGTGATGGCCAACGAACGCGATGACGAGCCGCTCCCCGAGCGGCTGCAGCAGGCGGCACGGGGCTACAATCAGCCTCCTGCGGCGCCGCGGGAAGAGATGTGGTGGGCCATCTCGGCCGCGCGCGCGCGCCGCCGCTCTGCCCGGCATGTCGCGCGCCGCGTCTACTGGGGTCTCGCCCTCGCCGCGACGCTCGTCCTCGGCATCGGGATCGGCCGGCTGGTCTCGCGGGGCGCCGGGCCGCTCCCTGCGCTCGCAGGCTCCGCCGCCTACGCCAGAGCCACGACCGCGTACCGCGTGGCGGCCGGGCAGTACCTCTCGCGCACCGAGGTGTTGCTCACCGACTTCAGTGCCGAGAGCCGGAAGGGCCGGCTCGACCCGCAGTTCATCGAGTCGGCGCGGGATCTCCTCACCACCACGCGCCTGATGCTCGACTCCCCGGCCGCGGACGATCCCCAGCTCAACGTCCTGCTCCAGGATCTCGAGCTGG
>Ga0187857_10001807_pt1 | contig 20626 bp, 18 predicted proteins | sample June2016WEW_8_10_FD_132984 | JGI IMG/M metagenome (GOLD analysis project Ga0187857, IMG submission 132984) | Peatland microbial communities from SPRUCE experiment site at the Marcell Experimental Forest, Minnesota, USA - June2016WEW_8_100 | ecosystem: Environmental > Terrestrial > Soil >... | reverse complement strand
GTAAACCAAGCGAAATGCAGGAGCGGGCTGAAAGAGAGGATTTTGCTCAGCTGGCTACTTCACCGACTTTGATGCTCACGAATTTGCGCCGCGATGTACTAGGTGCGCAAAGTTGGGTGACAGGGTGGTTTTCATAAGGATGGAAGGTCCAGGAGGACTCGCGACTGGCGAGTTGCCGCAAACCGGAACCCATACTGAATAATTGCAAATAGTTTATGGGGAAATTGTAAAACCAATGTCACACTTGGGGTTCAGGGCTGCTCTAAGCTGGATATTGTACACGCTCGGGCGACTTGCCCACGCGCCGGCTCAGGAAAGCTCCGCCAGGAGCGCCAGGTTTATAGTCCAAGCGTCCGGAGCACCTCAAGCTCCGTCAGGAGCGGCAGGTTACGCCGGCCGCGCCAACGTCCAGGCACAGGCCGCTCCTGACGGAGCTCGAGAGAGGCTCGGTGGGCCGGCGTTTCTACAAACATGGCGCTCCTAACGGAGCTTTCGCCGATGGCGGGAACTGTGAAACACCAGGGCTAAACCCGGGCCGCGGAGGCGGAGCCAGGCGCGCAGCCCTGAAAAGCGGGGGCCGAAGTCCGGAAAGGCCCTGCTCAACAGATGTGCTGTTTTTTGAGGGTCCGGATGCGGTCGCGCAACTGGGCGGCGCGTTCGAACTCCTGCCGGTCGATCGCGCGCTGGAGCTGATGCTGCAATTTCTCGAGTTCGGAGAGCGGGCGGTTCTTCTGGATTTGAGCGGCCATTTCGCGCAACCCGCTTAGCGAGCGGTCCCGCTCGAAGGTGAAGGTTTCGTCGTCCAGCTCGGGCAGGGCTTGGATCTTGGCAATCGCCTCCTGGAGGAGGGTCAGGGCCTCGTCGTAGGCGTTATGGTCCAGGTCGATCATGGCGGCGGCGGTGGCATTGACGCGGAGGATATAGGGGCGCCATTTCTCGAGGAACTGCTGGTCCTCCTGGCGCCGGGCATAGCGGTGCGCCAGATCGAATGCGCGCAGGTTGCGCGCGGTGTCCCGCACGGTGCGTTTCCACTCCTTGAGTTGGAAGAGCCGGACATAGCGGAAATAATAGAGGGTGCCTTCGCTGAACAACTCGCCGCACTCCCGCGGCCCCAGGTCGAACTCCGCCTCGCGCCCGGCCGCCTTGGCCGTTTCCAGGCGCTCGAGGTGGTGCTCGAGCGCCGATTCCTTCCCGTATGGGCGCGCCCCGTCCGGGCGTCCGTCCAGCTCGTATTGCTCGATGCCCAGGGGTGTCCGCACTTGCAGAATCGAGCGCCCGTCTTCGCCCGGCACGATGCGTGTGTCCTGCTCCGGGTCGTAAGGCCAGCTCTTCAGAATTCGCCGCAAGTCAACAGACTCACTCATATCGCTGCTGTTGCTATACCTGCAATGGGGGAATACATCAAGGACATCCGTCTCTGGCTGATCGCGCTGAGGCTCGAACCGGCGTGTTGGGCGAAGCGTGAAGAGACGAATCCGAGTGTAAGCAGATGCGGGGACTGGCGCAAGGTTTTAATCTTCGCTCCGACACTTTTACTTCTGGCATTCGCGCAGGGCCGCGTGCACCGTAAAACCGATGGCGCGAACGGCCTGATCGTCCGGATCAGGTTGGCCGCCTCGATGCATGGTGAAGCAAACGCAAGTGGCGCTGAGCGACGCGGCCGAATGGCTGGGCGATTGGCATCCGCTGGCCGAGCAACTCGGCTCGACCGACGGACTGGTCACCCTCGCCTCGGCCTCTTCGCTGCTCCGCCTGGGGCCGGTGCAGGACCTCTGCTCCCTGCGGCGATTTCTGCGCGCATACCAGGCGCGCATCCTGCTTCCCTTCGAGTTGCCGGCCATTCAGTCTGCGCACACCCACGCCACCTGCAACGGCGTCCATGAACTCGTCGCCCTGGATCGCCAATTGGCCGGCGAGCCCCTCCTGCAATACTTTGCCGGGCCCAGCCGCCGCGTGGGCCGGAGCCAATTGCAGAAGCTCCGGCCCTTGCGCGACGTGCGCCTGCTCCAACGCTACCTGCGCGCCGTGGAAGCCGGCGAGGCCCGCGGCTGGCATACCCTGGTTTATGGGTTGACCCTGGCCATCTACTCGCTGCCGCTGCGCCAGGGCCTGCTCGGTTACGCGCACCAGACCACACGCGGCTTTATCTACTCCGCCCCCCGTTCCCTGCGTCTGTCGGAGCGGACCTGCCGCGCGCTTTTCGACGAGCTGTGCGCCGGCCTGCCCGCCGCTATCGAGCCCCTGTTCAGGGAAGCTCAGGGTTAGCAGTCTGTTGAAATACCCGCTGGGTCCAACCGCGAATGGACACAAATTGACGCGAAGATTCGCGTTCATTCGCGTCCATTCGCGGTTCCTTTCCTGTTACGGAAACAGTCCCCGAATCCGCTTGGCTTCCTGCACCCGTTTGATCCCCAGGCTCAAGGCGGCCAGACGCATCGGGATTTTCTGTTTCCGGCCCAGGGCCACCGTCTGGGTGAAGGCGGTCTCGAGGATGCGGAACAGCTTGTCCACCACCTCGGTCTCGCCCCAGAAAAAGCTCTGCAGGTCCTGCACCCACTCGAAATAGGAGACCACGACTCCCCCCGCATTGCAGAGCACGTCCGGGATGATGAAAATCTCCGGGCGCTGGTTCAGAATCGTATCCGCCTCGGGAGTGGTCGGGCCGTTGGCTGCCTCGGCCAGGATACGGCAGCGGACCCGGGCGGCATTGGCCTGGGTGATCTGACATTCCAAGGCAGCCGGCACCAGGATGTCGCACGGCAGCACCAGCAATTGTTCGTTGGCCAGCGGTTCGCCTTCGGGGAATCCCCCGACGGTCTTGTGGGTGAGGACATGCTTTTCCAACGCCCACAAGTTCAGGCCCTCCGCATTGAAGACCCCTCCCAGGGCATCGGTCACGGCAATGACCTTCACTCCGTAGCGCGCCAGCGAAAGGGCGGCAATCGAGCCGACGTTGCCGTAACCCTGGATGGCCGCCGTGGCCTTGCTGACGTCCAGGCCGATCAGGTCGGCGGCGCGGTTGATGAGGTATCCCACGCCGCGTCCCGTGGCCTCGCGGCGGCCCAGCGAGCCGCCCAGGCCGACCGGCTTGCCGGTGACAATGCTGGGCACGGTGTAACCGGCATGGACCGAATAGGTGTCCATCATCCAGGCCATGACCTGTTCGTTGGTCCCCAGGTCCGGGGCCATGACGTCCACCTGCGGGCCGATGAACGGGATCATTTCCTGCGTGTAACGCCGCGTCAGGCGCTCCAGTTCACCCCGCGAGAGCTTCCCCGGGTCGCAGGCGATGCCGCCCTTGGCCCCGCCGTAGGGCAGGCCCGTCAATCCGCATTTCCAGCTCATCCACATCGCCAGTGCCGCCACTTCCCCTAGCCGCACGTCCGGGTGGTAGCGCAGCCCGCCTTTGGTCGGGCCCAGCGTCAGGTGGTGCTGCACGCGATAGCCGGCAAAGACCTCCGTCGAGCCGTCATCCCGATGAATCGGCAAGGCCACCGTCATCGAGCGCTTCGGGAACTTGAGCCGGCCCCGTTCGGACTCGGGAATCTGCAAATGGTCCGCTACGAGGTCAAACTGCTGACAGGCCATCCGGAACGTGGGATGATCGTAAATGTCCATGGCTCGAGGATAGCAGATCGCAATGCCGAGCAAAAGCGTCTTGAGGCGGCGCTCGAGGGGCGAGGGGCGAGGGAAATCCGAAATCCGAAGGTCGAAGGTCAATCACTATGGCCGCTGACTCTGGACCCATCCTTCATTCTTCATCCTTCTTCCTTCTTCCTTCTTCCTTACCCGGCTCGCCCTCCGACTGGTAAGTCAGGCCAGTCATGGTGATGAGCGGCAGCACAAACACGTGCTGCAGCTCGTCATAAACCACCACGAAGGCGCCTACGGGAGGCAAGGAGATGTAGTCGCGGTGGGGCACGCGGTACTCCTTGCCATCAGCCATACGCAAAGTAAACGGCAAATTTCGCTCGATCGCCGCTTCAATTTGGCTCCGGTTCATATCGATAAGAGTTTACTCCGTCGGCAGCCGCTCCGCCAGGAATTCCCCGCGCTGCGTTGTGAGCTAACGAAAAGCTGTGCGACCACCACCGAAAACGCAAGCCTCGGACAATCCTGAGCCCGTGGATAATGGATGAGCCGCCCGGTGAGGGCACCGGGCCTACAACGGCACGACCGCTCGTGCAGGCCCGGTGCCCTCACCGGGCGAGCCAGGCTCACCCAATTTGCACGTAAAGCCAAAACGCACAGGCCGACTTGAAAAGCTACCTTATTTCTTTGCGTTTTTCTCCGCTTCGCCCTTAATTACGCGTCATGAAGATAGTCCTAGCTTACTCGGGCGGCCTCGATACGTCGGTCATCCTCTCCTGGCTCAAGGAGAAGTATGACGCGGAGTTGATCGCTTTCTGCGCCAACATCGGGCAGGAAGAGGAACTCAAGGGTCTTGAAGCCAAGGCCAGGAAGACCGGGGCTTCCCATTGTTACATCGTTGATTTGCAGGAGGAATTCGCGCGCGATTTCATCTTTCCGATCATCCAGGCCGGGGCGATTTACGAGGGCCAGTATCTGCTGGGCACGAGCATCGCCCGCCCGCTCATCGCCAAAGGCATGATTCAAATCGCCCGCCGCGAAAAGGCCGAGGCCCTGGCCCATGGGGCCACCGGCAAAGGCAACGACCAGGTCCGCTTCGAACTGACTGCCGCCGCCCTGGCTCCCGACCTCCAGGTCGTCGCCCCCTGGCGCGATGCCCGGTTCCGCGACCAGTTCCCCGGCCGGGCCGAGATGATTGCCTACTGCGCCGAAAAGAAAATCCCCGTCCAGGCCTCAGCCAAAAAGCCCTATTCGATGGACCGCAACCTCCTCCATATCTCCTTCGAGGCCGGCATTCTCGAAGATCCCTGGATGGACGCCTTCGCCCCCAACAACAAGGAGATGTTCAAGCTTAGCGTCGCCCCCGAGGACGCCCCTGACAAGCCTGAGTATGTCACGCTGGATTTTGAAAAAGGCAACTGCGTCGCCCTCAACGGCAAACCCCTCAATCCCCTGGGCGTGATGAAAGCCCTCAACCGGCTCGGCGGCAAACATGGCATCGGCCGTGTCGATATGGTCGAGAACCGCTACGTGGGCATGAAATCCCGCGGCGTCTATGAGACGCCGGGCGGCTCCATCCTCCATTTCGCCCATCGTCAGATGGAGACCCTCACGCTGGACCGCGAGGTCATGCACCTGCGCGACTCCCTCATGCCCCGCTACGCAGAGCTGGTTTATTACGGCTATTGGTTCTCCCCCGAGCGCCTGGCCTTGCAGGCCCTCGTGGCCGAAAGCCAGAAAAACGTCAGCGGCACCGTCCGTCTCAAGCTCTACAAGGGCAACCTCATGGTCGCTGGCCGCAAATCCCCCGTCAGCCTTTACAACGCCGCTATCGCTACCATGGAAGCCGACCCGACTCGCGCCTACAACCAGGACGATGCCACAGGCTTCATCCGCTTGAATGCCCTGCGCCTCAAAGTCGCCGCCAAAGTCCACGAAAGGAAAAAAAAGGCTTGAATTCGTCGTTCCGGATGGGCAGAATACAGGCACCACAGATGAAGTCGGTTTTTTCTTTCGTTCTGGCGCTGGTGGTCAGCCTCGCCTGCGCCCAGGGTGCGCTGCATTCGCCCGACCAGGTCCAGATCGGCGGCAGGGAATACGTGCGCCTGACCGATTGGGCCAGGGCCAATGACCTCGATGTCCGCTGGCTGAAACGGGATGAAACGCTCCAGCTCACCGGCCGCTCTGCCCGGCTTTTCCTGAATGTCGATTCCTGCGAAGCCCGCATCAACGGGATCACCGTGTGGCTTCTGGCTCCCGTCGCCCATCGCAATGGCACGGTCTATATCGCGCAGCAGGATGTGCCTTCGACGTTGAACCCCATCCTCTACCCCTCGGGGAACGACAGCCGGGCCCACGCGATCAAAACCATCTGCCTTGACCCGGGCCACGGCGGCGCAGACCCCGGTTACTGCGTCGGCGCCAACAGGGAGGCAAAGTACACCCTCCTGCTAGTGCAGGAACTTCGCCAGCAGCTCATTGGCGCCGGCTTCAAGGTGGCCCTGACGCGCAGCTCGGACTCAGCCGTGGACCTGCCCGCCCGGCCGGAACTGGCCAAACGCCGCAAGGCCGACCTTTTCGTCAGCCTCCATTTCAATGCTGTGGAAAGTGCGCCCAACTCGGTCCACGGCACTGAGGTCTATTGCCTGACGCCCGCAGGGGCCTGCTCCACCAACGCCCGGGGCGAAGCGGGCAATGCCAACCCGTGCGCCGGCAACCGCCTAGATGAAAAAAACCTGTTTCTGGCCTACCAGGTGCAAAAGTCCCTCACCCGAACCCTCGAGACCGAAGACCGCGGCGTCCGCCGCGCCCGCTTTGCGGTCCTGCGCGAGGCTGTCATGCCCGCTATCCTGATCGAAGCCGGCTACCTGTCGCATCCGGCCGAAGGCCGCAAGATCCTCGACCCGGCCTATCGGCGGGAGATCGCGCGCGCCATCGTCCAGGGCGTTCTTTCCTACAAACACCTGGTCGAACCCGCCGCTGACATCAGGACAGCGCGACGCTGAAACGCCCCAGGGGCTCGTGCAAAAACAAATTCCGAGATTTGAATGCTTGGGGTGGAGCGTCGGAGCGTGGAGCGTCGGAGCGTAGAGCGTGGCTACGATGCCCGCACGCTCCACGCTCCACGCTCGGACCAACGCGCTACTTGTCACCTTTGCCCCGCGAACTGCCGCCGCCTCCTCCTTTAGTGCTGGCAGTCAAGACCGTGCCGCTGAGCAGGCCAACGGCAAAAAAGCCGAAATACATGAACGCCGCAGGCAGCTCCTGGGGTTTGGACAGAACCGGCGGCAGCCTCAGGGCGACGCGCTGCGGATTGTTCATCCCGATGATGACCAGCAGCAGCAAAATCGCCAGCAGCAAAAGCATCTTGAGCAATAGTTTCGCATTCATAAACTGGACCTGGTGACATTAGAGAATTTCGAGAGGCAACGCAAAGAGATTCGCTCGAAAGCTTCACGAGGCGGCCCAACATGAGCATCACAACCAAGACCGGGGATCAAGGGACTACGGGGCTGATGTATCGGCGCCGGGTGCCCAAATGCCATCCGCGACTGGAAGCTTGCGGGAGCGTGGACGAGCTGAACGCGGCGCTAGGCCTTGCCCGCGCGACTGCCCCGGCGGATGGCGCCGGGGAGTTGTTGTCGAGCATTCAAAAGGACCTCCTCGCCCTCATGGGCGAACTCGCCACGGCCACCCAGGACGCGCCTCGGTATGCGGCCGACGGCTACCCGCTGATGACCCCGGCGGCGACGGCGCGCCTGGACCAGGCAGCTCGCTCACTCGAGGCCGCCCGAGTCTCTCCCGGAGACTGGGTCATGCCGGGCGCCAGCCTGCACGGCGCAACCCTGGATCTTGCCCGCACCGTCTGCCGCCGCGCTGAACGGCGCGTCTGCTCCCTCCAACAGGCCGGCGAACTCCCGAACTCCGAAATCATCGTCTATCTCAATCGCTTGTCCGATTTGCTCTGGCTCCTGGCCCGGAGCGCAGAACGAACGACGCGATAAATCAGGAACAGCTCGGCCCCTGACCGTCTGGCCGACTTCAGGCGCAACCGCACCGCGTTGTCCAGGCTCCCCATGCCCAGGCCGTCCGCAATCGTGGGCGCGGTTTTGCCGCCAAAGATCTTCGGGCAGAGGGTCAGATGCAGTTCGTCGACTACCCCTGCCCGGAAGAGGGCATCATTGAGCGCCCCGCCGCCTTCGCAAAGCAGCCGCTTGACTCCCCAGGTCCGCCGCAGCCAGCGCAGCGCCTCGACAAAATCCAGTTCGCGCCCGCCGCATACCTTCACCTGGTCTGCCAGCCGGCGCAACCGTTTGAGCCGGTCTTGGGTTGCGCGGCCGCTGGTCAGAATGATCAGCGGAGACTCCCTTGTCTGGAAAATGGCCGCCCGGGGATTCAGCGTGCCAGCGCCGCTGACCACCACCCGCAGGTTGTGCTCGGCCAATCCGTGCCGCAACCGCCGCCGCCGGTGCTTGGCCGAACCGGATCCCAGCGTGATACGATTCAAATCCACCGTGCGCGCCCCCGCCATGACCGCGTCCGCCTGCGCCCGCAGTTCCATCAGGAGCCCCTGATCGCGCCGGCTGCTGAATGAACAGACCTGCCGGTTCGCGGTCGCTATCTTGCCGTCGGCCGTCATCGCCACATTCACGAACACGAACGGCCTACAGGATGAGCATCGCGTCGCCATAACTAAAAAACCGGTATTGCCGTTGCGCTGCCGCGGCGTAGGCCGACAAGATCGCCTCGAGTCCGCAGGTTTTCATTGGCGCCGCAAACGCGCTGGCCAGCATCAGCAGCGTCGAGCGGGGCAGGTGGAAATTGGTCAGGAGCGCGTCCACGACCCTGAAATCCCAGGGTGGGTAAATGAAAATCCGGGTCCGGCCGGCGCCCGGCTCAAGCCGGCCCTGGTTCCGGGCCGCGACGCTTTCCAGCACGCGCACCGTAGTCGTGCCCACCGCGATGACCCGGCCCCCGGCGCGTTTGGCTTCCGTGATGACCCGGGCGGTTTCCCCGCTTAGCTCGTAGCGCTCCTCGTGCATCTTGTGGCCGCCGAGCGTCTCCGCCTTTACGGGCGCAAATGTGCCCAGACCGACGTGCAATGTCAGGAAGCAAACCCGCACCCCCTGCGAACGCAGCGCCTCGAGCAGAGGTTGGGTGAAATGCAGCCCGGCCGTGGGGGCTGCCACCGAACCCGCCGGCCCCGCGAAGACCGTCTGATACCTCTCCCGATCCCCTTGCCAACCGCCGGCCTCCGGACGATGGATGTAAGGCGGCAGCGGGACCTCGCCCCAGGCCTCGAGCTTTTCGGCGAGGTCGGGCACGCCCGAAAAGCGCAGGCGCCGATGCCCCTCCTCGTTCGTTTCCACCACGCTGGCCGACGCCCCGCTCCCTTGTCCCTGCCCGTCACAGAGCGCCATCTGCGTTCCCACTCGCGCCCGCCTGCCGGGACGGAGCATGACCCACCAATCGTTGGTCCCGTTCTCTTCCAACAATAGAAGCTGGAAGCGTCCCCCGGTCTGGCGGTTGATCGCCCCGAGCCTTGCCGGTATCACGCGTGAATCGTTCAGAACCAGAACGTCCCCCTCCCGCAAGTACTCCGGCAGGCATCGAAACTGCCGATGCTCGACCGCGCCCCGGTCCCGGTGCAGCACCAGCAACCGCGACGCATCGCGTTCCCCGGCCGGTTGCTGCGCGATCAACTCCGGTGCCAAATCGAAATCAAAATCCGCGGTTCGCATCGTTGCTTTGCGCTCCCCTCGCGCCGGTGGTTCGGCGCGCGCTGAAAGCGCGCCAGTATATCAGCCCAGGGTAACACCCTGGGAAAGCCGGCCCCTCATTACACTCCGGCGCCCTGAAAGGGCGCAGGCCATGGAGGCCACCCCCGCCCTTGCAGGGCGGGCCGTGCCATTGGAGGCTGGTTTCCCGGGGCGTTGCCCTGGGCTGATGTGCCTGCGCGCCGTTGGCGCGCAGAATGTCCAAACTCCTAGGCACACCGTTGGCGTGCAGAATGGCCAAAGTCCAAAGGCAGGCGGTTACCAGCCCGCCCCTGAATTCTTTCCGTTGGCCCTTGGCGCCTGGCTCGGATTTCTCATAGCCTAAGGGTGGCGCCGCGCTCCCGAGGCTGCGTAGCGCAGATTTCCAACCTGCTGTATCGCCGACTTCCAGTCGGCAGGCTGCACCTGCCTGGTCGGCTCTGCGGATTGGAAATCCGCGAGACAGCAGACTGGAAGTCTGCGCTACGCCTTGCAGTTGGCGAAAACCGATGAAACATCCGGGCTGGGTGCGGGGCCCGGTCCTACTTGGACTCTTTGGACTCTTCCTGCCGCGCTTCGTCGGCCGCGTCAAAGGCGTGCTGGAGCGCGACCAGGTCTTCGCCCGGCTTGAGGGCGTCCAGCACCGCCTGCTCCGCCTTGAGCTGCTCGTTGGAGTAGTTGGCAGCCTTGATCGATAGGCCGATGCGCCGGTCGCTCTTGTCGATCTTGATGACGCGGGCGGTGACTTCCTGGCCCACTTTGAGCACGTTCTTGATCTTGTCCACGCGCTCCTCGCTGATCTGCGAGATGTGAACCAGCCCATCGATTTCGTGCTGCAAACCGATGAAGGCGCCGAAGCTCGCCAGCTTGGTGACATTGCCGGTGACCAGGTCGCCCACCTTGTAGAGCCCGTCGATGCTCTCCCACGGGTCGGCCGTGAGCTGCTTGAGACCGACGGCGATGCGCTGGTTGGCCTTGTCCACTTCCAGCACCACCGCCTCCACCTCGTCGCCCTTCTTCAAGACCTCGGAAGGGTGATTGATCTTGCGCGTCCAGGAAATGTCAGAAACGTGGATCATCCCGTCCAGGCCCTCCTCCAACTCGATGAACGCCCCGTAGCTGGTGAGATTGCGAATCTTGCCTTTGACGCGGGTGCCCTGCGGGTATTTCTCCTGCGCCTTGTCCCAAGGATTGGCCTCGAGCTGGCGCAGCCCCAGCGAGATTTTCTGTTCTTCCCGATTGATGCCCAGCACCACCGCCTCGATCTCCTGGTCGGCCTTGAGCACGTCGGACGGTTTGGCGATGCGCTTGGTCCAGGAAAGCTCCGTGACATGCACCAACCCCTCCACCCCGGGTTCCAGCTCCACAAACGCGCCGTAGGGCACCAGGTTGACCACCCGCCCTTTGACCTTGGCCCCCACCGGATACTTCTGCTCGATCGTGTCCCAGGGATTGGCCAGCTTCTGCTTGAGCCCCAGGCTCACCCGCTCCTTCTCCCGGTTGATGTCCAGCACCACCACGTCGATGTCCTGCCCTACCTTCAGCAGCTCCGACGGATGGCCGATGCGGCCCCAACTCATGTCCGTGATGTGCAGCAACCCATCGATCCCGTTCAAATCGATGAAGGCGCCGAAATCGGTGATGTTCTTCACCGTGCCTTTGCGGATGTCCCCCGGGGTCATTTCGGCCAGCAGCTTCTGGCGCCGCTCCAGACGTTCCTGCTCGATCAACTCCCGGCGCGACAGCACGATGTTCTGCCGTTCCTGGTTGATCTTCACGACCTTGAAATCGTAGTTATTGCCCACATACTGGGCCAGGTTCTTGGGGATGGTCACATCAATTTGGGAGGCAGGCAGGAAAGCCTCCACGCCGATGTTCACCAGCAGCCCGCCCTTGACAATGGCCTTGACTTTGCCGCTGATCGTGCCCCCTTCGTTGCAAATCGTCAGAATCCGTTCCCAATTCTTCTTGAACTCGGCCTTCTCCTTGGAGAGCACGACCATGCCCTCACGGTCTTCCAACTTCTCGATTAAGACATCGATTTCATCGCCCACCTTCACGACCTTGATGTCTTCGAATTCACTGGCGGAAATGACCCCCTCGCTCTTGTAGCCAATATCTACCAGCACTTCCTTGGGGCGCACTTCGATGATGGTGCCTTTGACAATATTGCCAGCCGCAAAGGGCAGAACGCCCGTTTGCCGCATGGCCTCTTCCATGGTTAGCATAATAAATAAACTGTCCGATTCCCTTCTGAAAACCCTGGGGAGACTTGGCCAGCAACGTGCTTTCCGAGACTCTCCATTGCCTAACGGACCAATCGTTGCGGGGGCAACGGAGGTTAAAGGTTAGGTAACCGGTTAACTTTTCTTTTCTCAGCCTCAATGAACATCCGCACTCACGGCGCTCAGGCGGCTGAAAACATAAGCCCGCCCCCCGCCCGGCTGCAAGCCAAATCTTTCGGCATATCCGGTTGAGCCCCAATCCCGGCGCCGGTTTAGGGGCGGGCCTTGAGCTGGCTGAGGACCGCTGGGGTGTTGAGCTTAACTGGCAGGTCCTCCTGGTAAAAGTAATAGATGCGAGTCCCATCCGTAGTCCAGGTGGTCAGGTAGTACATCTGCTGGAACTTGATCCATCGGGCCGAGCCGTCGATGAAGACCTCGTTTCCGCCGACGGGCACCTTGGAGTGCAGCCCCTGGTGCTGGGGGGTGTTGGAATAAATGATGTCATCCCGGCCGCTGCCTTGCGGCAGGCCCCAGGAACCATCGATCTTGCAGACGCTGTCGGCCGCCAGGCACCAGGTGCCCTTGGCCAGCGAGACCTTGACCGGGCTGCACGAGTCGAATCGCCCGGCTGGGTTGAGCCAACTGGTGATGCCCCCGAAGTATTGGTAACCGATGTCGTACTGGGGATAATCCGGTTCGTAGAGTGGAAAACCCGGGCGGTTGGGGCAGGTCCAAACGGAGGAACCGTTGGTTTGCACCACCAGCCCCGCCATCGCGGCCGAGGCTATGTCCGGCGGATTGAGGCAGACTTGCACGAACAACGGCGGGTCCGAACCGGGCTCGTCGCGCGCGCTCATGACGTAGTCGCGGTTGTCCACGGCATAAGAATTGGCCCCGATGGCCAACTGTCGCAGGTTGCTCAGGCATTGGGTGCGTTTGGCCTTCTGTTTGGCGATGGCCAGGGCCGGCAGCAGCATGGCGGCCAGGATGGCGATGATGGCGATGACCACCAACAACTCGATGAGCGTGAAGCCTTGGCTTGGGCCTTTGGAAGAATCTCTCCCGGGCGCAAGCGTTGGTGTCGCATTCATGTGTGGGGCCAATTGTGACCAAAGCTCGCCGGTGCCGGCGAATTAAGCAAGCCCAAACGCGTCGAAATCGCGTCGAAATCCAGTTCTTCCGGAAAGTTGGGGTCTGGTGCTAGCCTGAGGAGTCGGAGTTTAGCATCATGCAGGCCATAGAGTGTAAGTCCAGGCTGGACCTTATGCATCCACCCGGCACCGCGCGGCCGTCCGATAAAGTGCCTTATCAGATCCTCGATGGATTTTCGGCTGTCCAGGTCTGGTGCCAACAAATAAAATCTCGCCGAGCTCCGGCGCCCCGAAGGGGCAGTGAGATAATAGCCCAGGGCAAGGCCCGCCGGAGCGTAGCGCAGGCGGGCCGCCGCCCTGGGTTGGCACCACGGGACCCCCCCCGGCCTCCCTTTTCCCGAGTTTTGTTTTTTCCAGGCTTGAAGCCTGGAAAAAACAAAACTCGGGAAAAGGGAGGTATTCATATTGGGCTCCTTGCCCAGGGTGGCGCTCCGCTTGCCCTGGGCTATTATCATGTCGTCCCTACGGGACTTGTTTTTGGCTCGCTCCTCTCGCATAAAGGCCAGACGGACAACGTCCAGCTTAGCTCCAGACCCCAACTTTCCGGAAGAACTCGAAATCCAGCCCCTGGTGAGCAGCTAAAACTGCCTTCCGACGATCAACTTTACAAGGAGGCCGTCGGTGCTGTGCGTAAGGCCAAAACCAACTCCAAAGTTGAGCTCCCACTTGGGTGACAGGTTCAAATCGACCACCGGAAAGATCTGATGCTGTTGCTCGCCCCAGCTTGAGAAACTTCCCAATGGACCCAGAGAACCGTAATACTCGAGGCCCGGGGAGACGACCTTGGTCGCTTCGACACTGACCTTGGCGCTCGGCGCAAATGTGAAACCCATATTAGAACTGAGGCCGTGAAACGATTTCTCCAAGGCCGGGTTGAGCGCGACATAAACGGGTCCAAACTGCTTGTCGAGGATGGGGCGGAGTTCCCACGTCCAGGTGTCCTCCGAGAAAGACCGGCGCTGGTACCCGACTTCCGTCGAGAGACTTAAACCGAGCGGCCAGTGCCATTCTTCCGGGACGCGAATCCGCGGTCGGACGTGGCTGCCAACCCACTGCCAGCCGCCCTGCGGTTGGACACTGTTGAAAAGGTAAAATCCGGTCTCGAACCACGGGGTGAAGCCTTGGGTGATCTCGAGGGTCTCATGCAGCGCGTGGTTCGAGGGAAGAACGCCGTTTACGGTCTCACGCTCTCCGTTTACAGCGTAGTTGCTGTGCAGTTCCACCATTGTCCGGCCGGCCGGCACCGTCTCGGAAGCATAAACCTGGATTTCGTAGTTGTCTTGCGCCCGAGCGGCGCTGGGAGCCAGCAAAACCGCCGGTAAGAACACACCGCAGCACCAAACCGAATAGCGGGCAACGGAGCCGACTAGCCTGTGCATTACCTAACCATTGACCCGAAAACAGGCGTAAGTCAATGGAAATGGACGGTGCAGGCTTTGGCGAGTTGACCTTCAGGTCGCGGGTGACAGTCGAGTACTTGGCGCAATGAGCCGACTACGCGCTGAAAGCGCCCGGCATACCAGCCCATGGCAAGCGAGGAACGAGCGCCGCCATGGGTCACGCCCACCACAATATCCCTCCCCCTCTCCCATCCGACGGGAAAGGGGCAGGGGAGAGGGTCCCCAGAATACCCCCGCCCCTCACGCCGCCCGAAGGCGGCCGTATTGCCCATGGGTAATCCTCAAGAAATCCGTCATACCCTGGTCGGGGCACCTTCCCAAAACGCCCCACGCCGCCCTCCAAAACGTTTGTGTCGCTCCCGGGATTCGTCTATATGGTTGCGCAGCCGACCGATTTTGCATGACTGCTGCCGAGTTCAAACGGAAATGGTCCCGATACCGTGGCAAGGAGTCGTCCGCCTACCAGGAGCACTTCAACGATCTCTGCCGCCTTCTGGGCCAGCCCACGCCCGCTGAGGCTGACCCGTCCGGGTCCGACTTCTTCAGCTTCCAGAAGCGAGTCGTCAAGGACGCGGAGCTTTTTGAACTCCACGAAAGCGGAGAGGAGGCCGCCTCCGAAGAGCGCGGCTTCGCCGACGTCTGGAAGAAGGGCTGCTTCGCCTGGGAATACAAGGGCAAGAGGAGGAACCTTGACGAGGCCTATCGGCAACTCCTCCGCTACCGGGAATCGCTCCTGAATCCGCCCCTGCTCGTCGTCTGCGATTTCGACCGCTACATCATCCGCACCAACTTCAACGGCACAGTCCAGGAAACCCACGAATTCACCAACGCCCTGATTGACCGGCCTGAGAATCTGCGGATTCTCCGCGCCCTGTTTGACAATCCGGACTTCCTTAAACCGCAGCGGACGACCGCGCAGGTCACCGAAAAGCTCGCGCAGCAAATCGCCGAGGTCGCCCGCCTGCTCCAAGGCCGGGAGAGCGTCGAGTTGGCCGACGCCAGGACCCGCGCCCAGGTCACCGTCGCCCAGAGGAAGAATCTTCGCATCGCCCGCTTCCTCAACCGAATCGTCTTCTGCCTGTTTGCCGAGGATACCGGGCTGTTGCCGCCGCACATCTTCACCGACGTGACGAAGGCCGGTCTCGATGATCCGCGCTTCTTCGCCGAGCGCCTCGAAGAACTCTTTCGCGTCATGGCCAGGGGTGGTTCCTTCGGGAGCCAAAGGATCCGCCACTTCAACGGCCACCTGTTTGAAGAATCCACCGTCTTCGAGCTCACCGAAGACGAAATCCGCAAGCTCGCCGATGCCGCCGAGGCCGATTGGCAATTTATCCAGCCCAGCATCATGGGCACGCTCTTTGAACGCGCCCTGGACGACAGCCAGCGGGCGCAACTGGGCGCCCACTACACCAGCGAGGCCGACATCAAAACGCTGGTCGAGCCTGTCCTGATGCGGCCCCTCCGCCGCGAGTGGTCGCAGGTCACCGGCGAGCTTGCGGTCGCCTACGCCAAGGGCCAGGGCACCTCCACCCACAGGGACCGCCTCGCCGCCTTCCACAAGAAGCTCTCTGCCGTCACCGTGCTTGACCCCGCTTGCGGCAGCGGCAACTTCCTCTACGTCTCGCTCCAACTGCTGCTCGGACTCGAAAAGGAAGTCATCATGTTCGCCACGCAACTTGGCTTTTCCTTCAAACCACAGGTCGGCGTCCACCAGTTGAAGGCGATCGAGATCAATCCATACGCCTTTGAACTGGCGCAGATCTCCGTCCAGATCGGCCACCTGCAATGGCGGCGCGACAACGGATTCGACAACGACCGCACACCCGTCCTGCAGAACCTCGACGGCTTCCAAAACGAAGACGCCTTGCTCGTGCCGCATTACCACAGCAAAGCCAGGACCCTCAAGGAGGCCCAAACCGGCGAACACAAGGAAGACGATTCCTTGAAGTTCTACACCGAGCGCGAATGGCCCAAAGCCGACGTCATCGTGAGCAATCCGCCGTTTCTCGGCGGCAAGATGCTTCGCCGAGAGCTCGGCGACCTCTACGTTGACGCGCTTTTTCAGAACTTCGGGAGCCGTGTCCGGCCAGAAGCGGACCTTTGCTGTTACTGGTTCGAGAAGGCGCACGAGCAGGTCGAAACCAAGAAGTCCATCCGGGCCGGTCTGCTGGCTACCCAAGCGATCAGAGGCGGCGCCAACCGTGAAACGCTCAAACGCATTAAAGAGACCGGCGACATTTTCTTCGCCGAGAGCGACCGTGATTGGGTGCTGGCCGGCGCGAACGTGCATGTCAGCATGGTCGGCTTCGATAAGGGCACTGAGAAGGCGCGTGTCCTGGACGGGCACAGCGCGAAGCAGATCAGTGCCCAACTCACGGCAGCGGTGGAAATCCACACCGCCAGGATCCTTGTGGCAAGCACCGGCATCAGTTTCATGGGGATAACTCCCGCCGGTCCGTTCGACGTGGCCGAGGACCAGGCGGTTGATTGGCTGACGTCCCCGAATCCATCGGGCAGGCCGAACAGCGATGTTCTCCGCCCCTATTTCAACGGCAACGACCTTACCAAACGCCCCAGGAACGCGTGGACGATTGACTTCGGGGTTGAGATGCCGCTTGAGCAAGCGTCGCGCTACGAAAAGCCGTTTGGCTACCTGGCATCGCAGGTCAAACCAGTCCGCCAGACCAACCGCAGGGCGGCATACGCAAAGATCTGGTGGATTTACGCCGAGAGCCGGCCCGCGATGCGCCGGGCGTTCGCTGCCCGCCCCCGATTCGTGGCGACCTGCATGGTGGCTAAACACCGAATGTTTCTTTGGCTCGATACGGTGGCCCTCCCGGCCAATGTGGTCATCGTGTTCGGGCGCTCTGATGATTTCTTCTTCGGAATTCTGCAATGCCGCTTTCACAGCGTTTGGGCATTAAGGCAAGGCACCCGGCTTGAGACCCGACCCCGCTACACGCCGACAACCTGCTTCGAGACGTTCCCCTTTCCATGCCCGACGCCGGAGCAGGAAGCCGCGATTGCCGCCGCCGCGAAAGAATTGAACGAACTGCGCGAATGCTGGCTCAATCCCCCCGAATGGACGGAAACGCGCGCGCTCGAATTTCCCGGCTCTATCAACGGCCCCTGGTCGCGCCATCTGGACCCGACAACCGTGGACGCGAAAACCGGCGTCGGCATAGTGCGCTACCCGCGCCTTGAGCCGCGCGACGCCGATTGCGCCGCCAAGCTCAAAAAACGCACCTTGACGAACCTCTACAACGAGCGCCCCGCCTGGCTGGACCTGGCCCACAAGAAACTCGATCAAGCCGTGGCTGCCGCCTACGGTTGGCCTTGCCACCTACCCGACGACCGAATCCTCGAGCGCCTCCTCGCCCTGAATTTCGAAAGGTCTGCCGAAGAAGAGAGGACATCAAAAGCCAAGCCACGTCGCGTCTCGAGGGCCAAACGCGACGACGAACTTGTGTAAAACGGACAGTGTGAAGACGAACACCGACAAATCAACCAAGCGGAAGTGGATTGCTGAAAGATATTCTCACGCTTTTAAGGATGCGCTTGACAAATACGAAGTGGAACACCCGCATTGGCGGATTGAAGTTCTCGTTTCCTTGATCAAATGGGGAATCCGGAATCTCAGGCACTGCATCGAACAAGCGCCCAGCGGCGAGATCACTTGGGGCAACCCACTTGTTGAGTTGCATTATCCCGTCGAATGGGATTGGGAGTCGCCACACGACGGCGGCATCGTTTATGGCAAGCAGGTCCTTGGTAAATTCACAGAGGAAAACACGTCGGATACACAAACGGCAGGAAGGACCTTCGCTAAAATGATGGCGTGTCGCTTCAACACGATGGCTCTGGGGGACCTTACCAACGGCGCGTGGTTTGAAAAGCGGCAGGGGGCTTACATTCCGTACCTACCCGCCAAGCTCGACGCCGAAATCAAACAAATAAAGGGTAAATGGAAAAAGCGCGAAGCGGCCGAGGAGATTTACAAACCATTTTGGATTGGAACCACCAGAATTGACATCCCCGGAAGGGAGTCGGAAACGAACGCCGGCGTTCCGAGACGGGTTGCCAAGCGGCTGGAAGCGGTGCGGCAGCGAATGGATATCGCCGGCATTTCATTCAGCGGAGATGTGAATGGCCGGAAGGTGTGGTCCGGCCTCATATTCGAAATCCAGCCGTTGATCGTGGATTATGACGCGCGAAAAGCTTATCATGCCGTTACCGTCGGTCTTGCTTTTGAGCACAAATTGGTTGGAAATAATATCGTTTCCATAACGCCGGATAACTGGCCCCGAAGAGACCAAGAAGCTTTCTGGAATGAAATTCTTCACGGTGTAGATGAATGCAAAGAAAGGCTCATCCCGGCAAATGAACTGATAAGCTCAATTATTCTCATGCACAACGATGAGATATTGCAGGTTCAGCCGCTCCATTGTCCAAGCGATATAAAAGTCGCAAAGAAATTGCTGGCAGGGTTTCAAACAGAGCGCCAAAGGGCAGAGGTTCGTGCGAAGCAGGGCAAGCGGCTGTTGCATCTACTCCAGGCTTGCGACGCGGCGGAGACCCCGGATGAGAAAGGGCGATCGCTCGAGGATTTGGTGGCAGAGTTGTTCGACACCGTTCCGGGTCTAAAGGTTGTTCACCGGCGGCGCCGCACTCAAACAGAAGAAATCGACCTCGTCATTTCGCATGATGGGAATGTTCAGGGATTTAAGGATGAAGCCGAATTGATTCTTGCCGAGTGCAAAAACTGGTCAAAAAAATGCGGCGCTAACGAATTCGTCCTTTTCAAAGAGAAGATCAGCAATCGAAAGGGGAGAAGCTCCCTCGGTTTCCTAATCTCATGGAACGGTTTTGCCGATACCATTCCCAAGGAAATGCTCCGTCTGTCGCATGAACGGGTGCTCATCGTGCCCATACACGGAGACCAGATCCGCACTGCTGTGCAGCGGGGCACATTTCATTCGCTGCTAACGTCGGCGAAGCGCGACGCAACGTTAGTTTAATGCCGCACAGGACTTTTCCATTCGGCCCACGCTTCACCCGGGCTGTAAAGCTGGGCTGTTGCCGGCGGTTAACATGTCGGGATTGGTCGTGGACCGGTCCTTCGAGGATCGCGTCATACTCCCAGCAGACGCTGTTCGGCCGACGGCGAGTGTTTGCCACCGCCGCCCTCTCGCAGCAGCCAGGCCAGATGCCCCAGGCCGCGCATGCTCCGCCGCGCCGCGACACAGGCCCGCCGCACCGCCGTCCCGAAACGTAACCTCTGTGCCAGCGTTGCCTTCCCCGGCTCGCTGCTGCGCCGTGCCCCGAGTGCCCTCGTAGCGGCGTCTCGGCAGAGCGCCGCTGGAGAACGTTCCGGGCAGTGGCGGCGCTCTGCCGAGACGCCGCCACCCCGAGGTCCATTTCCCGATCCATCCGCAAAAGCCAATGCAGGCTGCCCATTAACCTGAGACCATCCTCCCATTCTCAAAAACCCTGAAAGGGTGACACATACCAGCCCAGGGCCAGCGAGGCACGAGCGCCGCCCTGGGTTGCGCCCCCGCGATATTCCTCACCTTCTCCCATCCGATGGGAGACGGGCAGGGGTCCGCAGAGCACCCGCGCTCCGCAATCCAAGCCAGCCACCGGCACCGTCGTCCCAGAACCTAATTCCCTGCGCCAGCTTTGCCTTCCCCGGCTCGCCCACGTGCCGTGCCCTCAGCCCTGCCCCGCTCCATCCGCCGCAACACAATTCCCGGCAGCTGCCGCGAGCCGATCCTCGAGGACGGCCACGGCCGCCGTCGCTTTCCGGACAGGCTGGGACAAACCTGTCCGTGGATCGGCCGGCAGATTTACGCCTGCCACCTCACGGGCCGACGCAGATACCTCGGACAACATGACGCCGGGGTTTTCGCGGCTCGCAAGGCGCGAGCGAGCAGCATACCCGCTTTCGGATTTTGGATTTCCTTCGGCCTTCGGATTCAAGGGCTGCGCCCTGCCCCCCCCAATTGTTTCCCTTGACATAATGTGTAGCATTGAAGTATATTCGCCACCATGAAACGACAACGTTCCGCCCGGCTCGCCCGGCCCCACGGAGACCGGCCGGCCTCCTATAACCCACCATCACCCGGTGAAATGGCCCCGCGAGCGCAGAAGTGCGGAAATGCGCGGAAATGTGCGCAAAAAAATAAATGAAAACAGTCCGGCCCGACGAAGGCGCCAAACAAAAAGGACCCATCTGGCCAATTCGACCAATTTTAACCAATTATGACCAAATATAACCTCTCGCCCCCCCGGCCTGTGGACCTGCCTTCCCTGGGGCTACAGCAGGTAGGCTGTGGACTGCCCGCCCGCCGTACCCTCGGCGCAGGCGGACAGACCGCGGACCAATACCGCTAGGAATTGCTTTGGGTATTCGGGTCGGTTTTGCGGGTCTGGCGGTATTGTTTGATTAGGTCTGGCCCGGTGCGGGAGAGGTATTTCTCGATTTTGCGACCGTTCTGGATGGC
>Ga0187857_10001803_pt1 | contig 20674 bp, 30 predicted proteins | sample June2016WEW_8_10_FD_132984 | JGI IMG/M metagenome (GOLD analysis project Ga0187857, IMG submission 132984) | Peatland microbial communities from SPRUCE experiment site at the Marcell Experimental Forest, Minnesota, USA - June2016WEW_8_100 | ecosystem: Environmental > Terrestrial > Soil >... | reverse complement strand
GGGCTAGAAATTCTGGCCTGCTCGGTTGGAGTCCAACAGGCAAGCGATGGTATTGCTGGAGGGTGGGCTATGCCCGATGGAGGAGAAATGGACCGTCTCCTCAAGGACCGCCAAGGCAGAGTAATTCTTGCCGCGATGATCTTAGCGAGCAGATTGACTGAGGACTTCAAGTTTGAATGGCAAGTAGGAGAGTACCTTGGAAACTTTGATGGGGATGATGCTCAACTAGAAGCTATCAACGATGAAAGCGTTGTGAAAGAGGCTAGTTTAATCCTCTCGTACCTTCTCAACTGGCCTAGTGTCGTTAACTACATCGAAACAGTGGCAGTAGTTTTGTTTATGGAGAAGGGGATTAGTGGTCGTGATCTGCGAGCGATTGTTGACGCTGGATTTCAACACGGTCGTGGGCACTTCCCTAGAAAAGAAGAGCTTTCATGGAAGTTCCCTAATGGAAAAGTTATTATGGGCATTGTAGGAACCAATGGCTTTTTTGGCGAGGGCGTTCCCTGCAACCACTACCCTATCAGAATGGGCGAACTCCGGCCCGAATCGTATGAATTGCAAGTCCGGCCAGACCCTTTCATCCCAAACGAACAATCGTCCAGCGAGGAAAGGTAGACATGGGAAACCCAAACCATTTCATGCTCAACCGTGCGCCGGGTGGCTACTACAAGGATGAGGTGATCTCCGCCTTGCAGAAAGCCGTCCGGCGAAGCGATGAACGGCTTGCCGTCTATTGGGCAACTGTTCTCGATCTTGAGGGCGGAAACATAGCAGAACAGCTATGGAAGCGAATGCTCATCATGGCCAACGAGGACATAGGTCCGGCTGACTCCAGCGTGATCGTGAAGATTAAGACGCTCTACGATTGCTGGAGAGGGGACGAGGACGAAAAGCCTTTTGGGGATAGACGCTTCTGCGTGATTCACGCGGCGCTGATTCTGGCCCGTGCTCCGAAGTCCCGCACTTGCGACAATCTGGCCAGCGTTCTTTACGATCAAGGGGCACGGCCAAAGCTGGACGTGCCTGACTACGCTCTCGACAAACACACGCAACGCGGCTATGAGAAGCGTCGAGGGTGGGACCATTTCATCACCGAAGGCTCGAAGCTCATCCAGCCGGACCCAGCGCTGATCGAAAGGGCCGATAGGCTGTATCAGACGCAAGCGGAGAGTGTGCTTCTGACTGGCCGGAAGCCGATCAAGGAAAGTATCTTCAACCGCTACGCACTGGAAGAGAAGCCCTTGCCGGACCCCGATGAAGAGGAATTACCCCCGGCAACGGACAAGGACGTGACGAGCATGTTCTGACCCGTAGGCTGAAAGGGTCACAACGGGTACTGAGAAAGTGAAGAATTTGGCTCCCCGGGCTAGATTCGAACTAGCAACCCTTCGGTTAACAGCCGAATGCTCTACCATTGAGCTACCGGGGAACCGCGTAGTTAGACTTCTAATTTACAACAACTTGCGAACTCGTGCCACTTTCCTCCTCTCGATCTTGAGTCCAATTCGAGTCCAATAACGGCTTGACCTTCGCCATTTCCGGCGAGTGATACTGCCACATTTTCTTCGTGTACAGGTCGATCAGCTTATCGCTGCCGTGTCCAGCCCAATCTCGGATAACCTGACGACTTACACCGCTGTACACCCACTCGGAGATTCGACCTCTGCGGAAAGCGTGCATCCCCGTTCGAGGAATTCCGAGTTCGTCCAAAATGGGATGGAGGGAATCCTCCAGCACATTGCTCAGACGAAGAGGGGTTCCGTTACGAGTCTGAAATACGTAACCCGAGGTTCTCTCGCCCAAGTGCTTCTTAACTTCTGTCATTACGGAAGCATCAATTGGCACAGTTCTAATTTTGTCGGATTTCGTCGTGTTCTCCCGGCCCGCAAAGACCGAGCGTCGAATGCAGACAATACCTGCGCCATTCGATTGCTCCCGAACATCCTCTACGTGTAGACCGAACACTTCTCCGCCCCGTCCGGCGTTTCCGCCTGCCATCGCGTACAAGGCTCTCTCCATCTGAGTCTGTGCCTTATTCACGATGGCTGATGTGATTGAAGCAGAAAAATGTGGCTGCTCCTCTTCGATTGGTTTTGGTGGTGCGACCCTCTCCCACTTCACAAACCACTCCCCGATTCTTGGTTTACCCTTCAGAGCCGTTTCGTCCCTGTAGAAGTTGTAAACCGCTCGGATGTCCCCGAAGAAGTTCTTCATGGACTTGTAGGAGTAGCCCACCTCTCCATCCTCGCGTTCTTCTTCCTGCCATGTGGCAATCAAATCCCGAATGAGAGAGTAGTCGTTTACTTCCTCAAGCGGGATGTCCTTAAGCAGGGGAATAACATGCTTTCGAAGTTCGCAACCCATACTGCTTTGTGACGATGGTTTGCCACAAGCGATGAGTTGACGCTGCCGCCATAACTCCGCCGAATCTCCGAAGGTAACGGCGGATGATCGCGACCGTGCCAGATGAGCTTCGCTGTTAACGCCCTGCTCTTCGATATGGTTCGCCAGCCAGCGTTTGGCTTCTGACATGGTCATCTTGTCGATGGCACCGATCTCCACTGCTTTCCTGACTCTCTCCTTGCTGCCGGGTACGTCAGCCCAATAACGACCGACATATTTTTCGCCGACAACTCTGACACTTCCTCTTTGCCCTCGTCTGCGAGACATTGCTCTCCCGTCCCGCTGACTCGGCAGTTTAACCGCGCACACATTAGCGGTTTTGGTGTTCGAATGCAACGCGGCGGAGGATTCCCCGGTGACTGCGACTGTGGAGCGAGCTTCAGCCGTCATCAGTAGGGAATGGGCTTCAGCCATCGTGCCTGCCACGGCTATGCCCGCCATGCCGAGGACGCAGCCGAGAACGGCGGGAACCACGCCTGAAACTTTCAGCCTGTTTGTATTCACAGAATTTGCCTTTGGTCGGGCTAACAGGTCATGGATGACCTTTGTTGCCAGACGTCATTGATCAAATACTGGAGGTCGCTTGAAATCTTCGAAACTGGAGTGGTCTTCTGGCTGTTCTAACTTAGTCCATGCAGTTCGCGCCGGATGCGCCGCAGCCCTTCTTCCAGCACTCCGGCAAGATCGGGCTTTTCGGGCCGCCGGGGTGGGCATGCCCGTCACCCATTCTGCTCATCGTACCTCCTGCTTGGCGGTGCGGTAGCCGAGTTCCGCCCAACTACTGGGTGGAAGGCGCTGAGAAAGCCCCGAAAAAGCTTGCAGCCAGTATTTGTAGGTATATCGCGGCTACCCGCTGCGACCGACCCTCCAAGGGTCGATACAGCGTGGGCGGCGTCCTCTAGCGCCGCCCCGAAAGATGAGGTCAACAGAGGTGCTTAGGAACGAAGACATTGCGGATGCCTACGTCAAGGTGACCGATGGCTGCCGCTACTTGATTCCTCCGGCGAGCCACATCGTCCGCCTAGCACAGCGGGTCAAGCCGGACGAGGAAACGCATCCCGAAGCGGAACTAGACTTCGAGCAGGAGCCGACTCGTTGGCGGGCTGTCGGGGCAGGCTATTGATCACGTATACCGGGATCATCCTTCTCCCGCCACTTCGAAAGGTAGAACGACCCTGTATAGAGCTTCTCGATGAGACGTCTGCGGCGAAGTTCGTCCAGAACGGACTCGGCATCATCCTCTGAAGCATCGAATTCTTCCGCCAAGCTGGCGGCATCGCCATGCCAGATTCCGTCACGGTCCGCGTTTTCCCAGATGAAACGAAATACTTCTTCCCAGTCGAAATACCTCTTGCGCCTCATTGCTCCTCCTTGCGCCGGGCAGGGCTGCCTGTACCTCGCGCTCTCCTAACGCCGAACTCCACGGCGATCCGGTAAATCAACCAGCGGGAACAACCCAGCAGGTCCGCGAGTTGCTGGTACGAGCGGGTAGGGTTCTCGACGATCAGGTCGCGGATCGCCTCGTGCGCTCTCGCCGTGCTTGTCTTCTTCACAAGCCGAATCGCGACCACTTCAGCGGTTGCATTCTTGATGTCCCGGTAACGACTCATAGCCCTCTTAAAAGAGGGATCGCATATTGGGTTTTCAAATTCGCTGGCGATCTATCAAGGTCGGAAAATCCCATCGACATTGGGAATTTGACGCTGCCAGCACCGACTCTGGGCAAGGATTTGACTTTGCGATTCTTTCTTTAGACGGCGAGCCGTCAGATCGCCCTGTAAGGTCTGGGATTCTTCTGGGGTCGCGCACGAAGCGCAAACCTTAGAAGTTGCCCGAATCCGCGTATCTATTTATGTCGGGCCGTTGAGAAACGGTCTAAAGCCGGGGAGCAGGTCAAACCAACAGGTTGCACCACCTGCTCCCACAGAGGCTCCGACAGACGCCCTTCGACAAGGTGTGCAGGTGCAGCCGAGAAGAGTGCGACTATGACACCGCAAGAACTAATGAAGCAGATGGCGTTGCAGCGCGAGCAGGTCGGCGCGTTGACAGACCTTTGGAAAGACCTCTTCCCAGAGTTCTCCGCGCCCGCAGCCCGGCAGTTCCAAGCGTGGCTGAGGCTGTACGACTTCGAGATCGTGGTCTACGGTCTCGGCGCGGCGCTACAGCAGCTTAACAAGCGGGAGCAGGACTTGGAGCAGGGCAAGGAAGGCGCGATGCCCATGACTTCCCTCGACATCGTCCGCTACGCCTCCGGCGCGATGAAGCACAAGAAGCTGGGCGACCGGGAGGAGTAAGAGTGCGCGACAGGCTCAAGATACTCGACTGCAACCGGAAGAATATCCTTAAGCTTCCGGCTCCCGCTCTGCAACTCTGGTTCTGCTACTACATGAACGAGGACGACGAGAACGAGTCCTACATGTCCCTGCAGACCATCGAGGAGCAGATGGACATGAGGATGAGCCGCCGCTCCATTATCACGTGGACGAAGTGGCTGCTCGACCGAGGATGGCTGGTGGACACCGGAAAGATGGCTGCCGACAAGTGGATAGCGAGGGGCGAAACGCCTACTCCGGGTGCTTACCAGATTCACGTCTACCGGGTGGACGATCCCACCAGTGCAAATTCTGCACCGGAGGAAAACCCATCCAATGTGGAAGATTTCACCAGTGCAATTTCTGCGCCAGTGCAAATTGCACCCAAGGTTTATTCTTATGGTTCTGGTTCTGGTTTTGCTTCTAATTCTTCTTCCACTCGGGTAGGTTCTGCTCTTCCTAACCCTAACGTTAACCCGCAGCAACCCCCCTCCCTTGAAAAAGAGGGTAAAGGCAAAACCGAAACCAACACCAAAGGCAGCTTGGGGTCTGGAGCTTCGGCTGGGAAGCGAGAGACCGGAGAAGAGAAAACCAACCCCAAGAAAAACCCGCTCGCCCCGGACGGAACCGCGTGGGCGGAATGGGACAAGCACGACTCCGCTTGGAAGGCGAAGCGCCTCGCTGAGCTTCGCCCCCGCGAATGCGACGCCATACGCAACGGCAAGGCGTGCAAGAAGCCCGGCATCTTCGACCGGAAGAAGACCAGCAAGTGGAAGCGCGGCTCGGACTACTGGCATTTCTGCCTTGAGCACAAAAACGAGTACGACGAGCGGGAAGCTAAGAAGGCAGGCACCCGGCTGCGCGGCCCGGGCGACGAAGCCCTCATCGCGGAGCCGCTATGAGCAAGCACAAGGGGAACAGTTTCCTGAACGCCAAGCAGGACGGGAACTCGTACACGATGAAGCCCAAAGGCGAATCGCTCCACCTGTCCCATCGCGATCCTGACGATCCCTTGGATCGCGGACGGATGGTGTACATCGATGAAATTCGCATCACAACGGTTATGGCTTTGTCGGCGACGCGTTGAACGGAAATATGGCGTTCAAAATGATGCTGCTGCTGTTGGTGCTGAAACTTTTCGCCGTCACGACCAGTTATGCTTCGGGCAACGCAGGCGGTATTTTTGGGCCGTCCTTGTTTATTGGCGCGATGTTGGGGGGCACTGTAGGAACCGTGGCGCATCATTTGTTCCCCGCTTACACGGCGACGCCGGGGGCTTACGCGCTGGTTGGGATGGGGGCGGTCTTTGCGGGAATCGTGCGTGCCCCCATGACATCGGTGCTGATGATCTTTGAGATGACGCAGGACTATGCGGTGATCGTCCCGCTGATGATTGCGAATCTGGTGAGCCTGTTCATTGCTTCACGATTGCAGCACGAGCCGATCTACGAAGCGCTGGCTGTGCAGGATGGCATACACCTGCCGACGGCAGAGACGCGCCGAAGACATGGTCGGCGTCAGGTCGTGAAAGTCATGCAAACTGCGAGCCAGTTGCTGCCCGCAGAGATCACGGTTCGGGAGGCATGGGAACGGGTTCGATCGAGTAAGCTTCGAACGTGGCTGGTGACGGATCGACGAGGTGTTGTTGGCGTGATCAACCTTTCGAAGCTGGAGCGAGAGCTAGTCGAAGGTGCGGATAAGAAGCTCGGTGAACTGGTGGATGCGCTGGCTTTTCCGCACGTCCACCCCGACCAAGGGCTGGATTTGGCGCTCGAACGCATGGGGGCAAACCAGATCGAAATCCTGCCAGTGGTGAACCGGGCGGATGTGCACAAGTTGGAAGGCATAGTGACGCTACGGGATGTGCTGGACGCATACGGTGTGAGCCGCGTCTGATCGGGCTTAAGCTTGTCGGCTAACCGGAAAAGTTCGTACTAGGCACTGCGCCAACCAGCCGAGGAATCGGCTGATCTTCCGCATCGCCCCTCGGTGTCCCTCATCACTTCCCACTCCCATACCTTTTATGACCTTCCAGCCGCCGCGCCGCCAACGTAACGCCTGCAAAATTGCACGTTTAATTCGCCTGCGGGCGGCTCACGGACATAGACCATAGCATTTACGCGTCAGACCTGTTTCCCGACCCTACCGAGTGTTAGGTCCGTCGCTGTACATTGGCAGCGGGAGAACACCGCTTGCTAGCCCAGAAAAGCACCCCTCAGTGGCAGGGCAAATACTTTCTGACCGTCGAAGACCTCGCGAGAACCCTTTCGGACGCGGAGTTGGTGGACAAGTGCGTTCAGGGTTTCAGGAAACTGCGAGACCTCATCCCCTTCCTGCGGGAGGCGCGGAGGCGTTGGGCGCAGCCGGGGCGGCAGGTTCCAGTGCCCGGACGCCCCTGCTGGACGGAGTGGATCAGCCAAAACCTCCATGTCAGTCCCCGGCGCGTCCAGCAACTCCTAGCCGAGCCTAGCGAAATTTCTTCGCAAGGGCTGAAGGCACCGCCCAGATTGAGCAAAGGTGACTGGCGTGCTCTGTTCAAAGCTACCGAGAAGCAGATGGCAAAAGTGTTCGGCCCGCTCGAAAGTGGGGAACGCTTCGCCGACGCGGTTCAGGAATACGCCCAAGCCGTCGCGGATCGGTTCGGTGAGCGGCACGGGCGGGTTCAGGTATCGGTCGCCGTTACGAGGCGACGCAAGAATAGCCGCCCGAAACTGAAACAACCCACACCAGCGAAAAGACAACACGGTCGGGTAAACGGCGGTGCCACCGTCCTGCCAATTCTCTCTGCCAAACAACAATTTCCACAAGATTGCGGCGGCTGCGCAGACCTGCACCTTGGAATCGCCCGGCACATTCAGAGGACTCACGGCACTGACGAAGAGGTCGCCAAAGAGTGCGGCGTCACCCTAGCAGTTGTGCGCCAAGCGAAAGTGCGCCACATGCTCGTTGAAGGATCATCGGGGAACGGTCGGCATGGGCACTAGCACCCGACCAGCACCGCTGCCCTTTCTTCGACATGACGACTTTGCCTCCTGCCGTGCGGATTTTGAGCATTATCGTTGCACAGGTTTCCCCGTTTACAGCTTGAAGCGCGATCAAAGGCTTCAGCAGCTTCTCGACCTCCTCGTCGCCGACCACGCTGGGATCATTGATGCAAAGGGACGCATCAAGCAGACGATGCACGGTCTCGCATTGGCTTGGCACTATCACCCCCTTGCGTGGACTGTGAAGTGCGGGAACAGGAAGACCCCGGTTGAGTTGTTCCGCGATGACCGCTTGTTCATGCAGGCGATTGAGCGGCGGACGAAACTCGGCAACGCATTTAGCGAGAGCGGACTGCGAAAGATATTGAGGAGCTTTTCCAGCACGCAAAGTGTCAGTAACTTTCGCCCGAGCGCAGCGGCAGCAATCTACCACCGATACATGCCTGAGATGGGCGGAATCACTTGGGACATGTCGGGAGGCTTCGGCGGTCGCTTGTTGGGAGCGCTCGCCTGCGACCGCGTTGACCGTTACATCGGCACCGATCCCAGCACCTACGCCATCGACGGTCTCCGCGAAATGGCAGGCGAACTTGTGCCGATGGCTGAGCAGCTTGGAAGGCGCACTTTGGAGGTCGAACTCCATCAGATTGGTAGTGAGGACTTCGTGCCGGAGCGCAATTCGCTCGATCTGGCGTTTACCTCGCCGCCTTACTTCGGCTGGGAGCAGTATGGCGACGAACCTGAACAGAGCCATAAGAAATTTCCTACGCAACACGAGTGGCTGCACGGGTTCATTGGCGCTACCCTGCGCAACTGTGCTCACGGTCTCAAGAAAGATGGAGTCCTCGCGGTTAACATTGCCAGCGTGGCAGCGTATCCAAACCTAGCGTCGGTCTTCCTCAAATACGCGGAAGGCAATGGCTGGCGTCTAGTCGAGACGTTGCAGCTTCAACTCAGCAAAATGGTTGGGCTAAAGCACATTGGAAAGAGTGCTTTCAAGACCGAGCCGATCTTCGTTTTCACGAAGCGATAGCCATGCGACACGCGAGTCTGCGCGATCTCAAGGTGATTTACGGACACTTTCAAGCCCACCGGGATGTGTTCCCGCATATTCGGCAAGACGCGCTCAAGCGCCGCATCGAGGCGGGGCAGTGCATCTACGAAGACGGCGTCGCGATTACGTTCCAGAAGTACAAGAAGCGGACCCGCGTGGGCGAGGTGCAGATTCCAGCTGGCGGTATCATGCTGCACCAAATCTTGAACTCCGGGCAGTTCAACGGCGCGGGGCGGAAAGTCTTCCAGCAGTTTGTGGACGAGATTGTGAAGCCATCTGGCGGCGATCTCTACCTGAGTGTGCGCAAGGACAACGCGGTCGCCTGCGAGTTCTATGAGCGCCACGGCATGAAGGTCGTAGGCACTGTGGTTTGGAAGAATAGAACGATACCGGGGCTGGTCTATCGGCTGACTGCCACCGCTCATTGAAGCGCTTCCTTAACAGGTAGACATTGTGGTATCGCTTAGCAGTCCAGCCTGCGAAGGAGGTCGAATGACCGAAAACGAGGACGCAAAACCAGCCGCAGCAAAAGCGACTAATGACGAAGCGGCTTACAAAACTGCTTTTCTCAAACGGTTCAGAGAAGCACCAGCAGCATCGGTTTCTGAAGATACAGCCGTCTTGAGTGAAAAAGCGGTGGATTACATCTATCGGGCGATAGATCGCCAAATCAATAAAGCAAGAGGCGCCCTCGCATACAATGGGCTTCTGTTCGCATCGTTCAGCCTCATTGCCCGAAATTCCAAGGACACAGTGATATTGACGCTGGCTTGCCTAGGCGCGATTTTGGCGTTGTCCTCTTGTTTTCCGCTAATTTTTCATTTGATGATTTTTGATGTGGGTGACAGTACGAACTACGCCTCAAGTGAAAGCGATTTTACGGCGACATTCGCGTCCATGTGGAGGCGCAGACTGAGCCTGAAGGGGTCGTTGTGGGTCTCAGGGATAGCCACGGTATTCGCTATACTCCTGCCTATCTATTTCCTTCATGGAGTACTGTGCGGACAGATTCCACAGTGAGTTGGAGGGTCGGAGCCTCGCTGCCTTTGGGACACTGTTCGAAAAACCTCTTCGCCAGCACCGCTGTAAGTTGCTGATCCTAAGAGGCGGAATTTGCCGATTCGAGAGTTCGGAATACATCTGTTTCTCGAACGGCGCTTAAAGTCGGGAGTCTTTCACTTCTTGTTCAGCAACGGCTCATGATGCAGGCGACTCTTCACTCGGGCGATTGCAGCGCGTTCCAGTTCTGGCACTTTGCTCATTCGGTAGATATCGTCTGGCGACCTCCATTCTTTGGCTTTCTCACATTTGACGGGGAGATACGCAAGATAAAATCGTGTCTTGCCGTGAGGACGGTAAGGCTTTCCTCTTAACCACACCCGCTTGAAACGCTCTGCGGCACTGTGAAAGCCGCCATGGGTGATGCCTTTGCGGAACTGTTGTAGCCGTTTGCTTAGCCCTCCCTCACATGTCATCCCGACATAGAAAACGTCCTTCTCTTTAACTCGACTTCCCAAAAGGCTCTCCCCTGTATAAGCCAAGAGGTAAACACCGGGAAATCCACCATCACTGATGCGACGTAGTTCCGCTTCAGATGGCAATTGTTCCCACGTTTGTGAAAAAAGCCTCTTTAGTAAAATTTCTGTGGGCAGCACCTTACCTTTCCGCTTAACCAGTTCCCGTCTTTGTCTCTCAAGGTCAACACGATTCCCAACGGGAAATCCGAATGCACGAAATACGCTATTGGCACCGCTTAGTCCTCTGCCCCCATAGAAGCTACGGTCGCCGATTATTAGCCTAAGGAGTTCTTTAGGCGAAAAAGTTTTACCTGTTCGAGGGTCCATCACGGCGTATTTTCGCCCCTCGATTGCGCTCTTGCTTCTTTTCGATGCCCTTTTCATCGCCGAATTGATTTGGTCGTACGTGATGTGGAAGGGTCTCTTTGCCCCGATAGTGCGGAAAGGAAAAAACTGCATTAAGCCTCCTACGTAATTGCCACGTTGGACCTTCGCTGCACGACAGATAGGAATTGCGGCCGTAGCGGTGAGTTCTCCCACGCTAGGGCAGCCAAGGAGAGCAGCCTCTCAGTGTTTATTCTCTCCAAACAGGGTCGAGAGACCCTGTGCAATTGCTCCAGACAACCGACGACCGAATGGTCTCTAATTTGCTTCCCAACAACCAAAAAGGTTCTGCTCACCTGCATTTTCGCCAAAAGATACTACCTCGTTGCAGTCATACCACTTATCTTCTTCTAGGGAGCGATACTCGCGAGTTTTCGGAACCCACTTCCCGCTTTGATAGACGTAGCGGTGGCGGTGATACGCATCGACTGATTGGATAAACTTATTATCTTTGGCGGCTTCCTCTTTGGTCTTATGAAATGCCGTCATGTCGCGACGTAGCGTGAACTCACAAATGCCGACGTAGGGTGAAATCAGGGAATCGGTCTTCTTGATATCAATACTCGGTTCACCTATCGGTCGATAAACTTCTTTTGCCCAGCCACCTCCGAACTTACTCACGCGTTCACGTCTATCCGTTTTATAGCTCCCCATGAAATCAGCAATATACTTCTGGAAGGAACTTACGACTTGGTCCTCTTGAGGCGGTCGAGCAGGGGTTTCGCTTGCGCTACCCGCGAAGACAAGCAAGCCAATAATCAAGGAACCCAATACGCCCAGAATGCATTTCATCCACGACCCAGAGTTCATCTGCATGTATCACCTCGATCTCCCTACAACGACGATGGCAGACGTTACTAAAGGACTCCTATTGACTCGTTCTCATACAGAGCGACAACCCAGACGAAATTCTGAATGTCGGAGGGCTTCATATGAATTTCTACCCTGCGCGTGTTACCTTCGAACGAAAAATAAACATCCTTTCCTCTTGCGACGCGTTGAATGAACTCATTCCGATTTTCAAAATCAATTTTTTCCTGAGTTTGCACACGCAGATTTGGTATGGCGTACCGGTTCTCTAAGACCTTATGGTCGATTTCCGCTCTAGGGTCTATCTGAATCGTGACACTCGACCCGTCGATAACCGCTTTCAGTTGATTCACCTGAACCCAATCGGAGCCAACGACAAATCCAGTAAGACGCATCCCCACTCGTCCGTCATCGTTTTTCGCTAAATATGGATAAACCTCAATGTGATACCCGCCTTCATTGTATGAATGGACATTCGTAGGTTGGTACCATGTCGTCTGTTGAGCATTACTGTGATTGATCTTCACGTGGCGGTTGGCTTCTGAGACCAAATTAGGGTCTGGCCTCTTGATGGAGGAACAATCTAGGTTGCCTTCATCTTGGTCTGATGAGGCTGAGTCTTTGTACTTTCGCAGCACTACTCGCTCAAAGCCGAGGTTACAGTAATAGATTCTTCCCTGTTCTCCAAGCGTGAATGTCTTCCAGTTGAGTCTTTTCTCCTTTGATTCAAACAGGGTGACGGAAGTCAAGGCCAGTGTCTCGCTGTTTTTATCCTCTGCGCTGGCCTCAACGTCTGGATGGTTTTGTCGCAATCCTGCTTCAATCACACTCGCTACAGTCTGGCGACATTGCGGTGATTTATGCTTAATACATTCTTGCAAGTCCGCTCCTTGTGGCTTCTGCGGCGAGGGGCCGTTCTGTGGCGTTGCCACACTCTGTGACGCGGATCGACTCTCTTCATCTGTTTCGGGAACAGGCGTAACCCCGGTCGGAGTGAATGGAACAGCATCGAGCATCGCAGCAATCACTTTCGCCGAGACCCCAGTATTTTTGAGGTCCAAGAGGTCAGTATCTCCGAGTTGAAAATGACAGGTACCATGCTTGATTCTTGCGATGATAATCTCGTCATCTAAGCCTAATTTCGACATTTCGATTATGCGTGCATTGGTGATTTCTACTCCCTGCACGGATGTGGGTGGAGTTTTTCCGCTCGGAGTGGGGGTGGCCGATTGCGGCGCGATGATTGGTTGCTGTGGGGGCTGGGCTTTGACGATTTTGCATACCATGCCATTCACGATTGTTTCATCCGGACCGACAAAATTTCCCGAGGATTCGAGGGTATGACAATTGCCCACCTGCGCGTTCTGGGAAGAAGCAAGAGATGGTGTCAGGACCGAGAAGACCACTAAGAAGGGCAGGAGTTGAGATTTCATCATCGTTCCTCCCAATTCGAGAATAAGTTCAGGCGCGGTGGAGAGTCATCGACAGGGGAAGTGGTTTCACACTCGGCGCAATGGCTGGACATCGAGCGCCTCCAAATTCAGAAGGGACCGCCGACCGAGGACGGGGGGAGCTGAGGGGACGTATCACTCTGTCTTCCCTTGAACCAATAATATCCGATTTTGGGAAAAATGCGCACGGAACGATCCGAGCAATTAGAGTCGAGATTTTGAGTGTGCGGAGGTCTCTGAGACTGCTGGTGCCGTCCGCAATCGGCGCAGGATGCCCTTTGGACGCTGGCGGGTGGTTTAGCGGCTGCTGACTTGTTGGCTTAGAGCGTCGGGTGTTGGAAAATGGGGCGGAGAGGTCAACATGCGCGTTCCAATTTGGGTGAAAGATTTTGTTTGTTTCCTATGCGTGGAGAAGCAAGAGGGTGGCTACAAATACGGAGGGACGGCATTCTTTGTTTCAATTCCATCCGAACTCAATCCGGAAGACTTGAACTTCCGCACAGACTATTTGGTCACCGCGAAACATTGTGTCGAAAAAGCGAAGAATCATGGAAAACTTTTTGTCCGAGTCAATACACTTAACGGACCAGCTAAGGTTGTCGAGATAACAAGCGAATGGCTATATTGCGAAGACGAAGCCGTGGATATTGCGGTCACGAGATTTATTCCTACTGAGCCGATTCAGCATTACCCGATACCTTTGATTTCTTTGGCCGACGACAGTCTGCTCCGAGATTACCGGGTGGAAATTGGAAACGACATATTAATAGCTGGGCTATTCACCCAGCACTACGGAACTCAACGAAACATTCCAATCGTTCGCTCCGGAATTATTGCGGCGATGCCAGATGAACCGTTTATCGAGCGAGAAAGCGGGCTAAGTTACCGCGCATACCTTGCCGAAGTAAGGAGTATCGGTGGCTTGAGCGGGTCTCCCGTATTTGCAGTTATCGATAACAGCCCAAACGATGCAAGGATACTCCCCGGAGGTGCGTCCCTCTCCCATTCACTCTTCGTCTTGGGATTGGTTCGTGGACATTGGGACTTGAAAAGGGAGCAAACGGCGATAGATTTCTCTGGCGATGAACTTGAACAGGTGAACATGGGCATTGCGATTGTGACACCGAGTCAAGAACTGATTTCTCTCCTAAATCGAAAAGACATAGTGAAAGATCGCCGCAAGGAGGAATCAGAGAAGAGGAAAAAATGGGCTCCAACTTCGGGTGGGAAGTCGAACGGCAAGTAATCATTTTGGGGCATGTGGAGTCCTAGTACGGCGGGAGTCCAGAAATGGCTGTTGTCGGCAGCTACCGCGACTTCTCATATTCTGCGTTCAATCACTGCACCTGAGTTGAGTTCCAACAGGAAAAACTTCTCCGCGAATGTGCAGTTCCTTGCAGCTACAAATCTGACCACGTACATCTGAACGCCTGAACAATTGAGAAGGTTACCTGTTCTCAGCAATTTACATTTGACTGACGCAATGGACGGAACGGGTAGAAGATTGCTGACAGTTTAGTAGGTTTTAGATTACCGCTGTGTACCCCGTACATGTAATTAGGAGGCTCTATGCGGAGCCGTTTAACCTGTCTTCTACTCGTGCTCACGTTATTGCTGTTGGGCGCATCCGGCGCTTACGCCGACAGCGTGTCCATGGTTCTAACCTCCAGCGGCAGCGGAGAGTTTGTCTACGCTCTTCACCAGCCCGGCAGTACTGAGGTTGACTTCATTACTGGCGAAACCATTACATTGTCCGGCCTCTCCGGCGTTACGAATGCTCTGGTGAGCGGCACCCTCTTTGACGTTAATTTCGTTGCGACTTTTACGTCCACATCGGTGACGTTGACCTTGAGTCCACCGACTATCAGTTTTGGTAGTGTAACGGGCAGCAGCGCGGGGTCCAATACTGGATATCTAGAGGTGTTTTCTTCCGCCCCAACTGGCTTGGTCAATTATGATATCGCGGCCCAGCAAGGCAGCTATGATATCGCCCAGCAAGTCCAATTCATCGGCTCAGTGGAAGGGCCGGTTGCCCCAACACCTGAGCCAGCCAGCTTCGTGCTATTGGGCAGCGGCTTGGCGGGGGTTTGGATAGCAAGGCGCAAGAAAAAAGCTGTTCAGTGAGGCTCCTCCAGCTTCGACCAAACCACTTACCACCTGTTCGGTACTTCCACCGACTCCACGCACTGGGCGGAATGAGCGACCCCCCTGAGCCACTCGAATACCGCCCATGTCGCTTCAAGGTCTTCCCTGTTGTACGCCACGATTTTGTCCATCAATTCCTTCCGCTTTCCCTCATCGTCGGTTTCTGTTGCCTCGATAAAGGTCGCCATCGCCCATGACCCACCATATTCAGCTTCCTTGCGCTTGAACCCGACGTAATCTTCGACCACTTTGAGGCTGAAACTCGGCAATGGCAGGACCACCGAGTTTCTCGTCACTGTCAAAAGGTCTAGGAGGTTTGCCTCCACACGGGCGGCGATGCCATCGGGGTCACCGTAACGGAGGATGTAGCGCCCCAAGTAAGTCTGCTCATACGGTGCCCAATGAACGAAGAGGATGTCGCCGTATGTATCGAAAATTCCCTTGGCGTTGGCTAGGAAGTTGAACCAGCACTCCCTGTCACCGTCCGGCCCAAAGCCGGAGACCGCATACATGAACTGACTGGGTTTTTCGCCATACACTTGTGTTCCCCACAAGTAAATCTTGTCGAGTTCGTCCAGATGAGGGGGCATCCCCTCCAAGTCAAACATCACGTAGTTGTCACGTCGCGGGATCGCCGGAACAGCGAAAACCTTTTCTTGCTTCTTTTCCATTGCGTCGGCGAAGAGGAGGATTCGTTCTGCGATCTTCCCCACACGTTGCAATCGTTTGCCGTACGGACGCTTAAAGGCGCTAAGGCTCCTAGCATCAAACTTGTCCAACAATTCCGTTCGAGAGCAAACCCCCTGAGTGTGGAGGGTACGAGCAAGGTTCTGATCTACACAGTACACGAGGGCGACATCGGAGTTTTTCTCGGCTTTCGACCAACAACGGTCGGTGAATCCACATCCAAGGCATTTTGACCATCCGACAGGCTCATAGGGCTGTGCGTCCAGTTGCTTGAGAGCCAAGAGGCACTCCAACTCTGCCAAAGCCGACACGCCGCCGTCATAGGGGATCGTCACAATTTCGCCTGTGCCGCTGTGCACTTGCAAGCCCTTGGGAGCAACTCCGCAACTCTTCTCAAAGAGCCATCCGTATAATTGAACTTGAAGCAGGATTTCGGGGTGGTTTTCCTCGTCAATGCGAAGTGACATCTTTGAATCCCGGATCACGTAACCGCCGCCATCAAGGATCAGGAAATCGGGAACACCGACAATCTCGACATCGGTTCCGCCGAGCACAGCGTTTGCCAAGAAAGCGGGTTGGTACAGGATCGACATTTTCTTGGCGATGGCGACCGCTGTCTTCTCAACCTGTTCGTGCAGGGAGGGGGCGCTCAAGTCGGCGAACTCCCCGAGAGTCGCAAGATGCTCTTTCTCGTGCCTTAGTCCTAGCCGACGTAATACTTCATCGTAGGGACCGGGAGCAGATTCCTCTTCACGACGGTGCCGCAAGAAGACCCGCAGGTCGCACCGTGTTGGGCGGTGACATGAGGCGAAATCGGAAGCAGTCATACGCATGGTGGCGGTCACTCGGGGAACTCTTGCGATACATGATACGCGCTTGCCGAGTCGGCAGCGGGTTAGGCATCAGTTCCGTAGCGCCGTCCGGCGACCATCTTCAGCTTGAAGCGGTGGAATTGCTGGATGCTGCGCGGCGAGCGGTCGCCTTGGATGAAGGCTTCCTTGAATCTTGATTCCGCCAACGCGAGGCACTGGAGCGACCTCCACCATAGGATGCCGGGACGACCGTAGTCAGTAGCCAAATCCAAACGGAGCCTTTCGAACTCGCGCCACTCCCTGAGAAATTCCACGAGCGAATCCTCAAGCTCCTTCGCGTTCATCTCGCGGATCGTCTGCTCGTCGGAGATGAGCTTCTTTGTCTCGACCTTGCCGTCCGGCTGCACGGTCACTTGGCTGACTTCATCAAACATCTCCATCGTCGAATCTCTCCTTGGCATGCAGCTTCCTCCAGACCCAGCAAATGATCAGGGGAGAATACGCGGGGAGCATGAGCGCCGGGAACGGGGCACGGCGGAAAGTGAATGCGAACGCAAGCTCCGCGCCGAAGCTGAAGAACAAACCGAAGAATGTCCAACACGTGCCCCGTATCCATGAGGCGATCAAACCGCCGTTGGCTTCGCGCCACTCCAGCACGGCTTCCCGACCCCTGTGCCACGGGGCTGCGGACAAGACGGAGTAGATCAATGTCAACACTGAGGCACTGAACGGCGCGGCGAAAAAGACCGCGACCCTCACGTCCGGGTCTTTCGCGGTCAGGAACATTACCGGGAGAAAGAACGCGAACGGGACGAGCGCCATGGCGATCAGCGTCGTCCCGATCAGGTGCTTCAGGAGCCGAATCATCGCAGCACGCTCCTCCGTCCGGCGCGGTAGCCGAGCTTGTACGCCAGAATCACTAAAATGATCACGAAGGGCATCGGTCGCCTCCCAGCCTGAGCTTGCGCATAGCGCCGAGTCCGTTGGTTTCCCAACGCCAGTTCTTGTCGTTCCACTTGATGTCTTTCACTGATTTGCGATAGATCGTGTGCGGGCCGAACATCGTGTACCACATGTCGTCGCCCTCGATCTTCTGAACGATGCCGATTCCGCTCTCACTGCCGAACACCGCGACGCGGTCGCCGACCGCGAGAGTAGGCGCGTTCGGATGCTCGCTGTACCATTTCTTCCGCTTTTCAATCAGGAGCGAAAGACCCTGTTGGCTGTAGCCGAATTCCCTGACCCACAGCGGGATGTTTTCCTGACCGACCTGCGCATCGCGCTTCGGCTGAACGTAGATGTCCACGCCGAATTCCGTCAGCATGTCGAGCCGCCGCTTCGCGTCCGCGATCTCGAACGGAATCATGATCGCCGGGACGACAAAGAATTTCGGATACGCGTATTGGGCACGCCAGCCGAGTGTGTTGTGCTCCAAGCGGCCCCACAGGCTGACTTCGCCGTGGATACCTCGCTGGATGTACCCGATGTCGATAAGGTGCTGCATGTTTATCCCGGCGTACATGCCGCAGGTGCAATTTTCGTTGGGAACATAGTGCTCTTTGGATTGCAACCACTTTCTGGTTTCATCCGAGGATGCGGACGCTACCAGCCACTTCCAATCCTCGCGGTATTGGCACGTCGCTTCGAACGCGACCTTCGGAGTCCACCGCGCATTGTTGAGGGACGTGATGCCCTCGGTAGTCCAATTCCACACCCGGTAAGCCGTGAAAGGCTCGATGTACGCGTCCGGCACCTTCGCCAAGTCCACGCCGTACCGGGCGTGGGGCAGGGCGCGACCGCCGCGCTTAGCGCTTTTCGACAAGGCTGGACTCAACGGGAGTCTCCACTTCGACCGGGACTTCGACGGGAACCGTCACGGGTTCCTGTTTCGGCTGATCTTCCTTGCGCAATGGCGCGGGGAGAACCAGCGGCTCGACGTCGAGAATCTCAAGAGGCTTACCGATTTCGCACATTGCCTTTTTCTCCTAACCGCATTCTGGCTCTGCTCAAGTTCGAGATAAGCCCTCGACCTAGTCACCAGCGGCAGCCAGCAACCGTTCCGGTTCCTCGTGCGCCTGAGCCGCAGCAAAGGCGGTTCCGATGGAGATTCCCATTTGTCTGGCAGTTTCTCGCCATGAGTAGCCTGCGGCTCTCAAAGACTTGATTCTCATCACATCCACAACGACTTTGGGTCGCCCGAGACGCTTGCCCTTCGCACGAGCGTGCCTAAGCCCGGCCCTTACCCTTTCCGCATTGGTCTCTCGCTCGCTTTGCGCCACTGCTGCGAGAACATGGAAGACAAACGTGCCTGCTGGAGTGGTGGTGTCGATTTGCTCGATCATGGATATAAAGTCGATCTTCAAAGCGTGGAACGTCTCCAATGCCCGGCAGAGGTGCGACACCGAGCGGCTGAAACGATCAAACCGCCAGCAGACCACCACGTCAAAGCGACGGGCGTGCGCGTCGCTCATGAGGCGATTCAGTGCGGGTCTTGAGTCACGCTTCCCTGAGACCCCATTGTCCACGTAGGTGTCAAATACCGCCCAACCACGGCGCTCACAATAGGCGGCAAGTTCTCTTGTTTGCATGGTTGGGTCTTGCCCGCAATTGACGGTCGATACCCTTGCGTAGACCGCTGCAAGAACCTGCCGAGACTTAGGTTCGTTTCCTCGGACGATCTCCAATCCCATTCAGACCCCCTAGACGTGTCTAAATCCCTCAGGGAACCCGTTCAAAAAGCCTGTGCGGGGCGTTCCGGGAGCCGCTTCAGTCTCCGGTAGACCCGATCCCTTTCGGTGACCGGAAGTGCCCAGAATGCCCCGCTACCAGCAATTTACTTTTTCCCGTCGAAGTCGGATGGAAGCGGCGTCCTGCCGAAAAACGTTTTCACCTCGACCTTGCCTGTCGTCCTTGGACACATACGTTTCCCGCCAGCCGATGGTCTTACCGCCGTTGTCCTTGCTGATTAACATTCGCATTCTCCTTGGAGTGGATTGGGGACACCGCATGCAGGGCAACGGTCGGGGAGACCGTCGCTCCCGAAACTCAAAAGAAGTTGGCTCTGGCAAACGAGGGCATAGTGATTTCTGCCCTGACTGACTGCTGAGACTAAATGTAGGTAGAGTGTGGAGCGGTCGGTCTGCGAGACTCGGGTGTTTCCGTAGAACGACGAGAATGTTAACTTGCGGGTAGTCACGGCATCCTCCAATACAGGGTGCTTTGATCAGGGGCGTCGTGTGGCAGCAACCACTCGGCGTCCCGCTTACTTCTGGCGCTTCAGGAACTCGTCTATCGCCTTGCGGATCAGCCACGATACCGGGACATCCTGCCGAACCGACAGCTTTTCCAGTTTCTCGACCTGTTCTGGCTTGAGCCGAATGGCGGTGAGCTTTTTTCTCACGTAAAACAGTGTATAACAGTGTGGTACGTTTGTAAAGCGTTTTTTTTGACAAGAGTGTCAACGCTTCGCCTGCACTGGGCAAGCGTTGCGTCCTCGGAAGCAGAGTTCCGCGACACCGAATGGGGCGGGATTAGCATGGAGTGGAGTATGACGCGACATCCACTGACAGGCGCAGTGCTCCGCATGTCCTCGACTAGCCGCATGACAGACTGGCGAGGAATCGTACGCAGTGGATCATGACGAGGTAGGAGAAATTTTTGAGTCCAATGAGTCCAACTGGCTCGGTTTCTAGCAGCCGTTCTGGTTGGTTAAACGGTGCCGAATCAGCGTGTTAGTTAGATTTTGTAAATCGGTTAACAGCCGAATGCTCTACCATTGAGCTACCGGGGAACCGCGATGGAAGGAATCCTTTTCTACTTTAGCAGTCTAACGAACACAGAAGAGCAGTGTCAATGCAACCCGCAACACCGTAATTCTCACGCAATTGTCTAAGCGGCTGACAAGATCCGCTCAGAAGTGGAAGACGACGCCGGCGACGGCCTGGAAGTTGTTCTGGTGCTCGCTGAAGAAGGTGTTGAACACGTAATCTCCTTCGGCCCGCAATGACAATCGCGCATTCACCCGGAAGTCCACCCCGCCGCCCGCCTGCACCATCAACGCGGTCCTGCTGCTGTCCGCCGTCTGCGGCTGCAGGTGCCCGCCACCCACCAGC